>ENA-OUNI01000576-OUNI01000576.1-human-gut-metagenome-genome-assembly--contig:-NODE-576-length-16824-cov-2.004192_pt1 | contig 16824 bp, 19 predicted proteins | sample MGYA00242499_ERZ504580 | MGnify/ENA primary metagenome ERZ504580 (study PRJEB26092, sample SAMD00036315) | human gut metagenome | host: Homo sapiens | study: EMG produced TPA metagenomics assembly of... | reverse complement strand
GGCCCGACGTCGGAACCGGCAGCACAAACGATACGGCAAACCATACCAATCCCACGATATATCCCCGAAAACGCATTCAGTCCAAAAATAACGAATTTTGCGTGATTCCGGGACATGAATTTCCCCTTTTCTTCCACAAGGGCATCTCTTCCGGAATCCCTGCAAACCGCCTTTTCTTCCACGGCATAAACGTGCCGGCCTCTCCTTCGGAGGTATCGGTCAAGAGATGCGTCCTTTCAAAAGAGGCAACAGCCGGCACAGACAGAAGACGACCGCAGCAACGGCCAGCACACCGCCAGCATACCCGATGTCCGCAACCGACAGATAGGTACAGACAGCGCCGCCGAACAGGGCACCGCATCCGATACCCACGTTGTAGATACCGGAAAAGATGGACATGGCGACCGGAGCGGCATCCTCCGGAGCATAACGGATAGTCTCAGCCTGAAAGCCACGTTGAAGCCGTCACGGCAATCCCCCAGACGATGCAGAGTGCCATGACGACGTAACGGTCGAATGCAGCGGACCGCAGCAGGAGCAACAGCAGAGCGATACCGACCACCACAGCCGCGACGAACCGGGCGGGCCGTCGGTCGTAATAACGGGCAAAGAGCATGCTGCCGAAAATCCCTGCCGCACCGAATGCGGTCAGTGTCAAGGTAATCCATTCGGCAGGAAGTCCTGCCACCTGCTGGAGGAACGGTTCGATATAACTGTACACGGTGTAATGGGCAGTGGGTACCAGCAATGCCATCAGATAGATACCCACCAAAACGGGATGTTTCAGCAATACGGGAAGCCGGCGTACGGAGAAAGACTTGCCTCCGGGAACCTTCGGAAAAACGGCAAGCAAATAGCAAAAGACAACGGCAGCGAGCACGGCGACACAGAGAAAAGAGGTACGCCAACCGACATAAAGACCGATAATGCGCCCCAGCGGCATGCCTACCACCATCGCCACGGAGGTGCCGGTCACTATCATGCTCAGCGCCAGCGACCGTCGTTTCTCCGGCACGATACGCACCGCCAGCGGAGAGGCTATCGACCAGAATACCGCATGGGAGCAGGCTACGCCGATACGCGATGCCATCAATACGGCATAACTGCCGGCTACGGCCGACAGAAGGTGGCTTACGATGAAAAGCGCCAAGGTGACGAGCAGCAGGCGGCGATACTCCATCCGGGCGACAAGCAGCATCAGCGGCAGCGAAAGCAGGGCCACCACCCACGCATAGACGGAAATCAGCATGCCGGCCCGCGCCTCGGTGACGTGCAAATCGACCGCAATATCCGTCAGCAGCCCAATAGGCATGAACTCCGACGTATTGAAGATGAATGCGGAGAGCGTCAGCCCCACCAGCGGAAGCCACTGTCCGGCTGACATGCCGTCTCCCGTACTACCCGACATAACGATTGCTGTTGACAGTCCAATTCCTGCCGTCCGGCCTCTCCGGACGGGCCGCATATGCAACGGCCTCGCAAAAGTAGAAAAATCGCGCGGTACGTGTATCGCGCGGTCACAAAAATACCGCCGCCCTGCAACCCGGAAAACCTCACGCGACCGGCATAACGCCGCACACCGTATTTCCTGCCACTCGGCGACCGGCCCGAATAAAAAAGGGATTGATGCGGATTCATGCCCCGTATCACCGATTTTTTAAATACTTTTACGGTCGCAAACCCACTGACGGATGACGGGAAAAAGAGCTGACAAGACGGTCGTGAAACTGCTGTTCACAACGGCAATCCTGCTGTCTGCCGGAACATGCTGTCCCGGTGCCGAAACCGCTGTTCCGACGGTATGGCCGCCCCATCCCGCAGCGCCCTCACACGCCCGGAAGATACCTATCGGAAAACGGGATTCAGCTTCACCCCGATACCGGCACTCAGCTACAGTTCCGACCTCGGTTTCCAACTCGGTGCCATTCTCGATGCCTATTGGTTCGGCGACGGTTCGACCTATCCGAAATACAGGCATAAACTGACTGCCGAAGCGTGTTACTACACGAAGGGTTCCGGCATCTACTACCTTTTCTATGACTCGGAATACCTTATCCGCGGCCTTCGTTTCACGGCGAGTGCCAGCTACCTGCCCAACACGATGATGGCTTTTTACGGTTTCAACGGCTACCCCGCCCCGTTCCTGCGCGACAAAAACGCCGGATTCTACGCGGTGGACCGCAATCTGCTCCGCATCATGGGGGACCTGCAGGCCCTATCGCCGGCCATCTCGGCTGGGCGGCAGGCGCGGCCTTTTTCCACTACGCGACCGGACGCACCCGGGTGGAAAAATATGCGGGAGAAACGACGCTCTACGACCTTTACCGCCGCTACGGAATCATATACGACGACGAAAGCGGCGGAGGCAGCCACATCGAACTGCGGCCGGAGTGGTGTACGATACCCGCGACAACGAACCCGACCCTTCGTGCGGTCTCTATGCCGACCTGCTGCTCTACGGCTCGCCCGACATCATCGACCGGCGCGGCTATCACTACCTGAAGGCCGCCGTTTCGTTCCGCCACTACCTGCCGCTCATTCGGGGCAAGCTGGTTTTCGCCTACCGTCTATGCTGGCAGGGAACGATAGCCGGCCGGGCCCCCTTCTACGTACAGCAAAACTACGCCACGCTCTTCCTGAAGCAAATCAACTCCGACATCCTCGGCGGAGCCATCTCCCTGCGGGGAATCCTCTACAACCGCGTCGTAGGCGATGGCATGGCCTGGGCCAACGCGGAATTGCGGCTCCGGCTCTTCGATTTCCGACTTTTCGGCCAGGAGTGGTACATCACCACGAATCCCTTTTTCGACCTGGGTATCGTCACCCGTCCGTTCCGGGCAGAAGAGCTGCAGGCCGTCGGGAACGACGCTTCCGTCCCGGACGACATCCGCAAGGCGATATACAGTGGCGAAAGGGAAACGCCCCACATGAGCGCCGGACTCGGTATCAAAATCGTGATGAACCGCAACCTCGTCCTGTCGGTCGAATACGGCATTCCCTTCGACCGGCGCGACGGTACGAACGGCCTCTACCTGAACATGAACTACCTCTTTTGACGAAGACATGGACAAATGTCCGACTGAAATGCGCGACGAAGAGCTCTGGCAACTCTTTCCGATAATACTCGTACCTTACGATACATCGTGGCCGGAGGCCTATCGCAGCGAAAGTCTCCGGCTGCGGGAAGCCGTCGGGAGCGACATCGTCCGCATCAGCCATATAGGGAGTACAGCCGTTCCCGGCCTGACGGCCAAGCCGACGATAGACATCCTGCTGGAGATAGAACCCGATACCTACCTGCCTGCCGACCCTGCCCGTACGTATGGAACCTGCGGTTATCTCTACACGCCGCAGCCGCAAAATCCGCCGCCGGGAATGATGTACATGAAAGGCTATACCCTCCGCGGCTTCGAAAGGCAGACCTACCACCTGCACGTCCGATACCCCGGCGACTGGGATGAACTCTATTTCCGCGACTACCTGTGCATCAATGTGAAAGCAGCCGCCCGCTATGCAGCGCTCAAAATGCGCCTCATGCGGCCATACGAACACGACAGGGACGCCTATACCGCTGCGAAAGGCGGTTTCATCCGGAAGTGCACGGCCCGTGCACGCGCCCTTTGGCCGGAAAAACATCTCCTCTGACTCCCGCCCGGCGGAGTTATCGGAAAAGGAGCGGCGGAAGGTGGTTTCTCTACCTTCCGCCGCTCCCTCAGGAGAAAATTCCCCCTACAAGCTATACCAGTCCAGCAAACCCCATGAATGCCATGGCCAAAATACCGGCCGTGACGAGCGCCACGGGCACGCCCCGCATCGCCTTGGGTACGTCGTTGAGCTCAAGCCGTTCTCGGATGCCCGAAAAGACGACCAGTGCAAGGGCGAACCCCACCGCAGTGGACACGGCATAGGTAAAAGACTGGAGCAGATTGTAATTCTTCTGCACGAGCAGTATCGCTACGCCGAGCACGGCACAGTTGGTCGTGATGAGCGGCAGGAAGATGCCGAGTGCCTGATAAAGTGCCGGACTTATCTTCTTGAGAATTATCTCGACCATCTGCACAAGAGCCGCAATCACGAGGATGAAAACAATAGTCTGCATGTACTCTATGCGAAGCGGCACGAGTACATAGTATTGCAGCAGATATACCACGATGGAGCTGATGGCCATGACGAACACCACCGCCGCCCCCATGCCGAGCGAGTATTCACCTTGTTCGACACACCCAGAAACGGACATATGCCGAGAAACTGGGCCAGCACGACATTATTGACGAAAATCGCCCCGATTATGATTGCAAAATATTCCATCTGTTCTTGTTTTTAATCCTTAAACATCGCCGGACGACCGTCTATCGCAGTCGGGCTGTCGCCTTATTGAACAATACCATCAGGTATCCCAGCACGAGGAAAGCTCCCGGAGCGAGCACGAAGGCAATCATACCGTCACCCTCGATGAATTTGTATCCGAAAACCGAACCGCTGCCGAGTATCTCCCTCACCGCACCGATGACCGTCAGCGACAGGGTGAAACCGAGCCCTATGCCCAAACCGTCGAGTGCCGAATCCAACACGTTGTGTTTGGACGCGAACGCTTCGGCGCGGCCGAGAATAATGCAGTTCACGACGATAAGGGGAATGAATACTCCCAGCGTCTCGTAAAGCACGGTACATAGGCTTCCATCAGAAGCTGGATAACCGTCACGAACGAGGCTATCACAACGATGAATGCCGGAATACGCACCTTGTCGGGTATCAGGTTCTTGATGAGCGAAATGACGATGTTCGACATGATGAGTACGAACATGGTGCTATGCCCATGCCCGCCCCGTTGATAGCCGAAGTGGTGGTTCCCAGCGTGGGACACATACCCAGTATCAACACGAAGGTAGGATTCTCCCTGATAATTCCCTTCAGCAGTATATTGAATCTTTTCATTGCCGTTTCCCTTTCTGTTCGTTATCACCCGAAACATGATTCGCAGAGGAAGATGTGGCGCCCGACGAGACATCGGTGTTCTCCGTCTGCAGCGTGGCTCCGGAGACGTATCGCCGACAGCACCCGCAGAAGCAGACTCCGTATCCGTTCCGGCCTCCGTGTCTGCCGACGGAGTCGCTCCCGAGGCGGTATCCGCCTCTTCGTTCCGGCCGGTAGCACCGCTCGCCGAATCCGACGTTGCGGCTTCCTCTTCCCGCACCTGCGCGACGATGTTGCCCCGCTCGAAGCGTCCCAGCCCGAAGCATCCGCCCCGCTCACCTCGAGGAACGCGGTATAAGCGAGGCTGACTGCCTGTATATAGGCCCTGGAGGATATCGTGGAAGCGGTTATCGCATCGATATCGCCTCCGTCCTTACGCACGGACATCTTCACCTCCGCCGGACTTTTGCCGAGAAGACTTGCCTGGACAGGATTGCCCTCCTCGGCGAGTTTCGCCCCGAGACCCGGAGTCTCCGTCTGTTCCAACACCTGTATGTTCCGTATCCTGCCGTCGGGTCCGAAACCTACCATTATCCGGATTGGGCCGCCGAAACCGGAAGCGAAACTTTCCACCGCATAGCCGGCCACAGTCTGTCCCATCCGGGCCGTATAGACATACACCGAATCATTGCCTGCCGCTACGGCCTGCATCTCGTCGGCGGGAGTATTATCGAACGGCGGGAGTACCTGTGCCAGTGCATCCGCCTTTTTGTGCAGTTTCGCCTGAGCGATGGGCGCCTCCGTCACACGGTACACCAGTCCGACCGCCGAAGAGGTGACCGCAGTGATGCCCAGCAACACCACGACCATATTTACCAGAGAACTTTTCATAACTGTCAGGCCCTCGCTTTTCTGACCGCACCGAAGCGGCGTGGTTTCACATATTTGTCTATCAGGGGGACGAAAGCGTTCATGATGAGGATGGCGAACGACATCCCTTCGGGATACTGTCCCCAGATACGTATCAAGACCGTAATAGCCCGATACCGATACCGTAGAGCAACATTCCGCGATTGGTCATGGGGGAAGTCACATAATCGGTCGCCATGAAGATGGCTCCGAGCAGCGCACCGCCCGTCAGCAGATGGAATACGGGCTCATGTACTGGTCGGGATTCACGGCCCAGAGAATACCGGTGAAGAGCGCCATGGTACCGAGCACATAGACCGGAATACGCCACGTTATCACCCTGCGCACGAGCAGCCAGACAAAACCGAGCAGCAGCGCCACGGCGGACACCTCACCGAACGAACCGCTCTTGAAACCGACCAGCAGGTCCTGGTAGCTGAACATCCGCATCGCCTCCGGTACGGTCATCCCGCTGGCCAACGCCCCCTTCATTGCGGAGAGCGGCGTGGCCCCCGTAGCGGCATCGGCCACTTCAGGGAAAGTGGTCATCGCCACCGGGAAAGAGAGCAGCATGAAGACACGCCCCACAAGCGCCGGATTGAAGGGATTTTTACCGAGGCCTCCGAAGGTCATCTTGCCGACACCTATCGACACGAGCGCCCCCACGGCGACCATCCACAGCGGAATGGACGAGGGCAAATTGAAAGCCAGCAGCATCCCCGTCACGACAGCCGACCAGTTATTGACCGTAAGCGGTCCGCGCAGCAGAAAACGCTGTATAAGGTACTCGAACACCACGCAGCAGGCCACCGATGTGCATGTCACCAACAACACGCTGAACCCGAACACCCATGTGGATACCGCAAGCGCCGGAAGCAGCGCAATCACCACATCGAGCATCAGCCGCGACGTAGTCTGCTGTCCGTGGACATGCGGAGAGGGTGAAACAATCAAATTCTTATCCATATCGATTTCGTTTCTCTTCTTTTCAACCGAACCTCGCAGCGTCTTCTTCCCGGTCGGAACGAAACCGTCACCGGAACGGAAAAAGCCGCCGCTTCCGCCGTTACCGTCTTCCGGGAACGTATTATCTTCATCACCTCCGTTTTGCCGAGCCGGATATAGTCCAGCAGGGGCAGTGCCGAAGGACATTTCCAGGAACACGAACCACACTCGATGCAGTCGGTCACACGGTGTGCCTCGCTTCGTCCACGACCGCTTTCTGTGAAAGTTTGGAGAGCAGATAGGGCTCCAGTCCCATCGGACACACGCTCACGCACTTGCCACAGCGGATACATGACTGCTCCGGCATGCGCCGCGATGCGCTTTCGGGCAACACCAGAACGGCCGACATTCCTTTCACCACCGGAGCACCGAGGTGCGCCATGGCCCTGCCCATCATGGGGCCGCCAGCAATCACTTTGCCCGTATCGGCAGGCAGACCACCACAGTAATCCAGCAATTCCGAAACAGCCGTTCCAATCCGAACCTTCAGATTGGCCTGGCGGACGAGCGAAGGCCCCGTCACCGTCACGACGCGCTCTATCAACGGTTTGTTTTTCTGTACTGCGTCATACACCGCCAGCGCGGTACCCACATTCTGGACAATGGCTCCCACATCGATGGGCAGGCCGCCGCTCCGCACCTCCCTTCCGGTCAGGGCCGCTATCAGATGCTTCTCGCTCCCTTGCGGATATTGTACCTTCAGGGGCACGACCTCCACCTCGGGGGCCGAAACGGCCGCAAGCTGCCGAAGCGACCCGATGGCTTCCGGCTTGTTGTTCTCTATGCCGACCATTACTCGTTCCGCCCCGAGAGCACGGGCCAGAATCCGGATACCCGTCAGCAGCTCCTCGCCGCGTTCGAGCATCACCCGATAGTCATCCGTCAGGTAAGGTTCGCACTCCACTCCATTGATAATGAGGAACTCCGCCTTCCTGCCATCCGGAACGGAAAGCTTCACCTGAGTAGGAAAGGTAGCCCACCATGCCTACGACTCCCGCAGCCCCCACTTTGGCGACTATCTCCTGCGGCGAAAGAGTGCATTCGCGTATTATCCTGTCGCTCGTATCGATGCCCTCCATCCATTCGTCCGGCTCCGTCTTTATCGTCACTCCCGGCCGACGCAAGCCCGCCGGGTCGAGATAGCTGTCGACGGCCGTGACCGTTCCCGTGACAGAGGAATGTATGTTGCTCGAAACGAATCCGGTACTCCTGCCTATTAACTGCCCCGTACGTACCCGTTCGCCCTTCGTCACCACCGCTTCGGCGGGGGCTCCGATGTGCTGCGACAAAGGTATCGTCACCGTCTCCGGAAGGGGCATGGTCTCGATGGGGCAGTCCCGACTTATCTTACTGTCCGACGGATGAATACCGCCTATGGGAAATGTTTTCAACATACTCGTAGGATTTCTAATTCTCTGATTTTCCAGGCTGTTCCGGCTCTTTCGCCGCCGAGGCCGGCCGCACGGACGACAGGTCGGCGACAGCTCCGCTTTCCGTGCGGGAGCCGGGAAATTCACGTCGTGTATGGCTCCCGTCGGACACTCCGGCACGCACTTCCGGCACAGACGGCACTTGTTGAAATCGATATATGCCAGGTTGTTCACCAGCGTTATGGCATCGAAAGGACATGCCTTGACACACTTCCCGCACCCTATACAGCAGCCGTACAGCTTTTGCGGGCAACTCCGCCCTTATCCCGGTTCATACAGGCTACATAAACCCGTCTGTCATGCGGCCCCTTCTTACGCAGTTCAAAAAGCATCTTCGGGCACTTCTTCACGCATGCTCCGCAGGCCGACATTTTCTCCTGGTCCACGACCGGCAGTCCCGTTTCCGGGTCCATATGCAGCGCATCGAAATTGCAGACGGCCACGCAGTCGCCCTTGCCGAGGCAGCCGAACGCACATCCCGTTTCACCGGCATAGAGCGCCGCCTCCACGGCACACGACGACGCACCGTCATAGACACTGTTCCGAGGCCGGTTGGCTTGCGAACCGTTGCAGCGCAGTACGGCCACCATCGGTTCCCGTTCCGGCGCCGCCTTCCCGAGGAAATCGGCGATACGCTTCATGGTCTCCGCACCGCCCACCGGGCAGAACAATCCGGACATATCGTCCACACCGACCGCGGTGGAGGCGAAAGTACGGCAACCGGCATAACCGCAGCCGCCGCAGTTGGCCCCCGGCAACATCTTTTCGACATCGTCGATACGCGGGTCCTCATACACCTTGAACTTCTGCGCCACGAAATACAATATCAATGCGCAGAGTACACCCAGCACGCATAGCGTGAGGATTGTATATCCCAATATGCCCATTTATATCTTTCTTAATTTAAAAATGATATCCCTTTCAATACGATGGCGGAAACAGGCGAGCACCGCATAATAGACCGCTATCGCTCCGAGCGACGAAAGCCCCGCCGCCGTTTCGGAAAAACCCGCCCCGAACATCACCAGCAACACCGCCACCATGATGAAGAAGGGGAATATGTAGGCATATGTCGCAGCCTTTATCCCCATCTTCCGTTCGATGGAAACCATCACTTCATCACCGACCTCGTACAGGCCGGGCCGAGGCGGTAAGCAACGACACCACCTTGTCCCGACTCTCTCCCATACCGCAGGCTTTCGCAGCCTTGCACGTAGCGCAGGCACCCTCGACGGTCATCTCGACATCGATACGGTCACCCTCGACCAGTACCACCCTGCCCTTATGTTCTATCGGCTTTTCCATACTCGTCCGACTGTGCGGTCAAAACCCGTACTTACTGGTTATGGGCATCACCCTGAGTACCCCGAAAGGACAGGTGGAAACCCTCAGCGTCGGGCAGAACTGTTTTCTTTTCTGTTCGTTGCGCAGTATCATGGCATATATCTTATGCACCACTTCGGCATCGAACCCCGCATTGATTATCTCTTCGCGCGACTGGCCCTCCTCTATCATGCGGTATATGACCGAATCGGTGATGTCGTAAGGCGGAAGGTAGTCTGTATCCTTCTGTTCGGGACGCAGTTCAGCGGAAGGCGCCTTGAGCAGAATGTTCTCCGGAATCACCTCCCCGTTACGGTTGATATAGCGGGCGATATCGAACACCTCGCTCTTATACACGTCGCCTATCACGCTGAGCATCCCGGTATGGTCGCCGTAAAGCGTTCCCCACCCCAGAGCCAACTCGCTCTTGTTCGAGGTATTGAGCAAAATATGTCCGAATTTGTTGGAGAGGGCCATAAGCAGCACGCCCCGGATACGGGCCTGGATATTCTCCTCCGTTACCCCGAACTCGGTATCCTCGCCGAACACCGGATTCATGCTATCGACCACACTGCGGTAAATGTCCGTAATGGGAACGATGTCGTACTGCATACCGAGCGTGCGTACCATCTGCATGGCATCTTCCACCGAATGGTCGCTCGAAAACTGCGACGGCATAAGCAGCACCCGGACGTTTTCCGCCCCGAGCACTTCGACCGCAAGCGCCGCGACAACGGCGGAATCGATACCGCCGGAGAGTCCGAGGCAAGCCCTGGAATAACCGTTTTTGCGGAAAAAATCGGCCAGTCCGAGCTTGATGGCCCGATATACGTTCCGCGTCTTATCCTGATAAGGCACTTCCATGGGTTCGTGGACGCCACCGAGCTCCACCACCCGATAATCCTCCTCGAAACCCGCAAGCAGGGCCAGCGGTTTTCCTTCGGCACTGAAAACGGCCGACGAGCCGTCGTATATCACATCGGTATTGGCTCCCACCTGATTGACGAACACCACATCCGTTCCCAGCCGGTAAGCCATTCCGGCGAAAAAATCGTAACGTTTTTCGATGCGCTGACGCGCGTATTTGCTCGAACCGATATTTATCACTGCATCCGCACATCCGGAACATTCGTCCGGGTGCATGATGTCCTCTCCGACCACAACAGCGATTTTCCGCCCGGCAACCTGTATGAATTCGCGCCCCCGGCCCGGATAAAGAAACGTGGCGTCGTCGCGCTGAAGGATATGCTTTCTCGTAATATATCCGACTATCTTGCGGTTCTGGATGAAAGCCGCAGCACTGACCGTCCACCGTCCCTCCTGTACGGGAAGCCCCACCAGAGCCGAAATGCCGTCGCAGCAGGCCGCTATCTCGACAAGCGCCTCCTCGCAAAGGTCAAGAAAATTCACCTTGTTCAGCAAATCGTAGGCAGGCGCCCCGCTTATCGACTGTTCAGCGAACACCACCAGGTCGGCGCCGTCGCCTTGGCTCTCTGGACGGCATCCATGATTTTGAGTTTGTTGTTTTCGAAAGCTCCGATGGTATAATTTAGCTGAGCAATTGCGATTCTCATTTTTCCGACATTAAAAAAACCAGCAACAAATATACGATTTTTCGGTAACGATGAACCGGAAAGCGCATCTTTTTCTTTAACATTGAAGCTGTTATCCGGACTGAAAAGGCCGACACACGATTCATGCGCCTGAACTGTAATCCGTTAAGGGAGCAACGGGATAGCCCGCGGACTCCCCGCCATACGCCGTCAGGGCCGACGGATAATGGAATAGGACGAAAACAGGACAGGACAAACGGTTGCAGGAAACCGTATTTTACAATATCCTGCGCTCGCCGGCCCGGCGAAAACTGCAACCGAACCCGAAAAACCGGCCGGGACGAAGAATATGACGGATTTTTCGCCAAATTTGCCGGAAACAAACCATACCATGGACAACAGACAGACAGCTCCCGACGAGATACTGAACCGCCACGGTATCCGCCCCACATCTGTCAGGATACTCATATACAAAACGATGAACCGTTTCCACGACACGTTCAGCATGGCCGATTTGGAAGAGGTGCTGGACAGCGTGGACAAATCCACCCTTTTCAGAACACTGGCCCTGTTCGCCGAACACCATCTGGTGCATCTCCTCGAAGACGGCAGCGGCTCCACCAAATACTGCATCTGCCGCAACGACCATATCTGCGGCATCGAGGAACTGCACTGTCACTTTTACTGCGAAGCCTGCCACAAGACCTTCTGTCTGGACCACACGCATATCCCCGCCGTACGCTATCCCGCAGTTCGAAGTACGACAAATCGACTACCTGCTCAAAGGGCTCTGCGCATCATGCAGGGCGAAACGGCACGAGTGACATTTGCAACCCGGTTGCACTCCGGCCCTCCTATCTTTGCCGACAGAAACACAATCGGCAATCATATGAACAAAGGACAAAAAAACACCGTAGTGCGCATTGCAGCGAGCGCACTGCTTCTCGGCACCGCCTGGCTGCCGCTGCCGTCGCCGGCCCTGCACATCGCCCTGTGCGCGGCAGCCTATCTCGTCATCGGTGCCGACATCCTTTTCCGGGCAGTCCGCAACATCCTGCACGCAAAATCTTCGACGAGAACTTTCTGATGTCGGTCGCGACGTCGGCGCATTTGCCATCGGCGAATACCCGGAAGCGGTCGCGGTCATGCTGTTCTATCAGACCGGAGAGCTGTTTCAGGATATGGCCGTAGTCCGGAGCCGCAAATCCATCGCAGCGCTGATGGATATCCGTCCCGACTACGCCAATCTGGAAGATGCCCGTGGAGAACTGCACCGGGTAGCACCGGATGATGTCCCGGCCGGCAGCATCATCGTCACCAAGCCGGGCGAGAAGATTCCGCTGGACGGCGTCATCGTAGCCGGTTCATCCACACTCGACACCGCAGCCTTACGGGCGAAAGCCTGCCGAAGGAGGTGACCGAACACGACATCGTCCTCAGCGGCAGCCTCAACATGACCGGCCTGCTCCGGATACGGACGACCGGCGTTTACGGCGAATCGACGGTAGCCCGCATCCTCGACCTGGTAGAGAACGCAGACACGGGCAAGGCCGCCACCGAGAAATTCATCACCCGGTTCGCCCGCTATTACACCCCCGCCGTCGTCATCGCCGCCCTTCTGCTGGCAGTCGTCCCACCCCTGCTCGCTGGAGGGGATTGGCTCGTATGGCTCAACCGGGCTCTCATCTTTCTGGTCATCTCCTGTCCCTGTGCCCTCGTGGTATCCATCCCGCTCACCTTTTTCGCCGGCATAGGAGGTGCATCCCGCAAAGGGATTCTCATAAAAGGGTCCAACCATCTGGAAACACTGGCCCGTGTCCGTACCGTCGTCTTCGACAAGACCGGTACGCTGACCGAAGGCAGCTTCACCGTCACGGCCGTCCACCCGGAAATCATTCCGGAGACGGCATTGCTGGAAACGGCCGCACTGGCCGAAAGCTACTCCGACCATCCCGTGGCAGCCTCGCTGCGACGCGCCTATGCCCGGCCGCTCGATAAATCGCGGGTATCGGATATGGAAAACTTTGCCGGAGAAGGCATCCGGGCAAAGGTAGACGGACACGAAGTATATGCCGGAAACGAGAAACTGATGCACCGTGCCGGCGTGGTTCCGAAACCGTGCGAATGCAAAGGGACCATCATCCATCTGGCAACGGACGGCAGCTACGCCGGACACATCGTCATCTCCGATACGGTCAAACCGCAGTCGTCCGCAGCCATCGCCCGGCTGAAAAGCGAGGGCATAGAGAAGGTGGTCATGCTGACAGGCGACCGCCCCGACGTCGCCGAAGAGGTGGCCCGCCAACTCGGCATGGACGAATTGTATGCCGGCCTGCTGCCTGCGGACAAAGTACGACGCGTGGATACCCTGACGGCGTCGGAAAGCAAATCGGCCCGGCTCGCTTCGTGGGCGACGGCATCAACGACGCACCGGTACTGAAACGGGCGACGTGGGAATTGCCATGGGGGCGGCCGGAAGCGACGCAGCGATAGAAGCGGCAGACGTCGTACTGATGGACGACAATCCGCTCCGGATAGCCGAAGCCGTCGCCCTGTCCCGCCGGACGATGCGCATCGTCATGCAGAACATCGTATTCGCCATCGGGATAAAAGCCGCCATGCTGCTGTTAGGCGCCTTCGGTATCGCCAACATGTGGGAAGCCGTCTTCGCCGATGTGGGCGTTACGGTACTGGCAGTCCTGAATTCCCTGCGGGCGATGCGCTCCGAATAATCCCACGGCGGATATTGCGTTTATCGGTATCCGCCGTATGTTGCCAACGTTCGGGGAGCGAACCTCCGTTCCTGTCCCCTACGGCAGGCGCAGAAGCGTACTATATCCGGAACATCCGATATCATAAAATTTCTGCCGCGGCAATTTGGAGAATTGATTTTTCTACTTATCTTTGCACCCGCTTAAGGTTAATAACCGCACGGTGCCATAGCTCAGATGGTAGAGCAAAGGACTGAAAATCCTTGTGTCCCCGGTTCGATTCCTGGTGGCACCACTTGAATAAGGGGAGTTGCATTTGTTGCGACTCCCTTTTCTGTTACTGTCTGTACAAATTGACGCCGGCAAGATACGGCAACAGCCCTTCTTATGCCCCGCCGGCCGGCTTTCCCCTTTCCGCCAAAGTACGGCAGGCTTTCAAGCACACTACCCACACACCGTCGCAGGGGCGACAATCAATGAAAAGAGGCGGTTCTCGTATAGCCGACCAGGCCGCCTGCCCGACGTCCCCCATTCCACACAGCAAATCTTCGCTCTATTTCCTGCGCATAACGGGGCTATCGCAAGGGGCCCGATACCGCACCGCCGGCCCGAAATCTGTGTATCGGGAATCCTCCAGACCATATACCGTCCCGAACGAAAGGCACGGAATATGCAATAAATATCATACGGGCATATCGGCCGACCCGAGCATCAGCTCTGTACCCGCATGGCCACGGCTCCAAATACCGGACAACCGAGAAACATTAAAAACACAATCATATGGACACGAAAATAGTAATAGAAAATGCGGAAATATTCAACGGGAAAGACCCCGAAACCGTCAAAGGCAACATCCTGATTGAAAACAATCTCATCGACAAGATTTCGGCACAGCCCCTGCCGCCGGAAACGACCGCCGGAGCCACTGTTATAGACGGTACCGGAAAATTCCTTATGCCGGGCCTTATCGACGCGCACTGGCATGCCTATCTATGCTGCAACACGATGGCCGACCTGCTGGCCGGAGAACCCTCCTACACCTACCTCGTAGCCGGCCGAGAAGCGACCGCCACCCTGCTAAGAGGATTCACGACCATACGCGATGCGGGCGGCCCCGTCTTCGGATTGAAACGCGCCATAGACAACGGCGTTCTGGAAGGCCCGCGCATCTATCCGAGCGGTGCATGATTTCCCAAACCTCGGGACACGGCGATTTCAGTCCGGTCTACGAACAGGCGCACGGCGACTGTTGCTGCGGTCTGGCACACGTCGAAGAACTCGGCGCATCCAGAGTAGTCGACGGCCCCGTCGCGGTAACGGCCGCTGTCCGGGAGAACCTGAAAAAAGGGGCCTCGCAGATAAAACTCATGGCCGGCGGAGGTGCCGCATCGCTGTACGACCCGCTGGACGTGACCGAATTTTTTGACGAAGAGCTGCAGGCGGCCGTTCGGGCCGCCGAAGATTGGGGCACCTATGTCATGGTACATGTATACAATCCGCGCGGAATAGCCCGTGCGCTGAAAGCAGGAGTGAAAAGTATCGAACACGGACACCTCATAGACGAAGCGACCATGGCGCTGCTGGCGGAGAGCGGTGCATGGCTGAGCATGCAGGCATTCGCTCTCGAAGACAACACGTACCCCTCCCCCGTTCAACAGGCCAAACATGTCCAAATCACCGAAGGTACAGACCGTACCTACAACCTGGCGAAACAATACCGTGTCAAGCTCGCCTGGGGTACCGACCTGCTTTTCAATCCTAAAAATACGAAAAACCAGAATCATGGCATCGTCAAACTCCAAAAGTGGTTCAGCAATTTCGAGATTCTAAAAATGGTGACGCACGACAACGCCCAACTGCTGGGAATGTCGGGAGCGCGGAATCCCTATCCGGGTACGCTCGGCGTCATCGAGGAGGCGCCTTCGCCGATATGCTAGTGATAGACGGCAATCCGCTCGAAGACATCAGCCTGATAGAACATCCCGAGACCGCGTTCAAGGTAATCGTCAAAGATGGCAGCATCGTGAAAAACACGCTCGGGACACAGGAGAGCGCATGATATGCAGCACGGGCACGCCGCATACGCCGGCCGTAAATTGCGGGAGGTGAACAATTCGCCTCCCGCAGCCGTTTATCCGCACGGCCTCTCCACCGAAAACGACGGACATCTACATAATGGTATAACTGAAAGATACGCCGATTTTGGTAGGTCCCAGATAACTGTTCCGGCCGTGGCCGAGGAAACGACCGCACTGCTTCCAAACGTATTCGTCGTACTCCAGACTGACATACCCCACTCCTATCGTGGCCTCCACATGCCAACGCTTTCCGATACTCCACATATACCCGTACGAAAGTCCCACTCCGAACAGCGAACCTTCGTAACGCCGCGTCCCCATTCCCAGCCACTCGATACCTCCGGCATTAAAGTCGGAATAGATGAAGTTGGCACCGATAAAGTGCCCGGAAAACCGACGATAGGGCCAGAACCGAACCTCGGGCTGAACCATCCAGAACTTGAACTTCCGATTGTCCGCATAAGTCCAGGGATTATACCCGCCCGTCACCTCCAACGTAATACGCCGGTCCAACCCGACTTCGAGTCCCGCATTGAAGGATGCCGTCGCCCAGTAAAGCGCATTGGTCTTCACCGTGAGACGAGGCATCTCCCGTTCCGCTCCCCGTACCGTCTGGGCACCGAGCTCGCCATGCGGCACGGCCGCAAAGCCGAGGAGGCATAGAATCCCGTATATGACTACTCTTTTCATTTTATTGTCTGAATTTTATAACGTTCCCCCGGTCAGCCGTCCCGGAGAACCGACGCACAGCCGCAGGTCGCATCATCCGTTCTGACACACCTGTTCCACTATCCACGCCCAAAGATTGGCCGTCAGCCGGTCGAAATCCGTCGTCACCGTACCGGTTGCATTCGCCTGGGTGCTGAGACTGCCCAATGGCACACGTAGGGAGTTGACGGAT
>ENA-OUNI01000573-OUNI01000573.1-human-gut-metagenome-genome-assembly--contig:-NODE-573-length-16846-cov-3.066272_pt1 | contig 16846 bp, 26 predicted proteins | sample MGYA00242499_ERZ504580 | MGnify/ENA primary metagenome ERZ504580 (study PRJEB26092, sample SAMD00036315) | human gut metagenome | host: Homo sapiens | study: EMG produced TPA metagenomics assembly of... | reverse complement strand
CGATGTAGTTCTGATCGCCCGGAACGTCTTCCTTCTTGATCTCGTACTTGCCTGCGTACTTCTCATTGAATTCCTTGATCAGTTCATCGCATACCGGAGCGGACGTATTCGTGCCGCACTGGAACGTCGGATAGTTGATGGTGATCACACCGGAGCTGTCACCGCTCTGTGCAGAATCATCCTTCTTGCCGCCGCAGCCGGTCAGTGCACCGCCCAACAGGCCCCCTAGCAGCAGTGCCAGCGGCAGCATGGCGTTGCTTCCCTGCCAATCCAGTCTGCCGTTTGCCAGCAGCGTTGCCGCCAGCAGACAGACCGCGTAAAATGCCCCGCAGCCCAGCCCGCACAGCAGCAGCCTTTTCCGCAGTCTGCGGGCCAGCACGGCAGCGGACACAGCCGCCCCCACTGCCGCCGCCATACAGGCCATAGGCCGCACTGCGGACAATGGCAGCCCTGATGCGTCAGCAGAAACGCCGCCAGCGCCAGCAGCAATATGCACACGCCCACACCGCAGCCAAAGGACAGCAGCAGCGCCGCCACTGCTGGATTTTTAACGCCGGTTTTTGGTTTGCGCAGATTTTTAGCCATAACAAAACGCCCCCTTGCACAGTCAACACTATGCAAGGGGGCGTGTGTTTTATGTCAATTACTTCTTGACGGGGGTGGACTTGCTGTCCTTACCGGTGTCCAGCTTCTCCACAGAGGAGATTGCGGAGCGGCGGAAGCGAATCTTCGTGCGGTCACTGCCGGTCTCGATGACGAGGGTGTCATCCTTGTCCGCAATGGCGCAGACGATACCGACGATACCGCCGATGGTGGTGACTTTGTCGCCGATCTCGATGGAGCTGCGCATGGCGGCATCCTTCTTATCCTGGCGCTTCTGCGGCAGGTAGATCAGGATGATCATGAATACGATGATAAGGATCATCGGCAGGAAGCTCATCAGCATTTCAGCCGTGGTAGCCGTGCCGGTGGCGGCATTCAGAAACTGGATCATAGCAAGTATACTCCTTAAAAATAACGATTTCTTCTATTATATCGGATAAATGCGCATTGTGCAAGCATTTTGCCGGAAAAATCAGATGCGGGTATCAAGTTTATGCACATAGGTGTCGTGGAACTGCTGGAAGGTGCCGTTGTCCAGTGCCTCGCGGATGCGCTCCATCAGGTGATTGTAGAAGTACAGGTTGTGCATGACAGCCAGGCGCATGCCCAGCAGCTCGTCTGCTTTCTGCAAATGGCGGATATACGCGCGGGAGAAATTGCGGCAGACCGGGCAGTCACAGTGCGGGTCGATGGGCGACTCGTCGCGCTCGTATTTCAGGTTCTTGATATTGATGATGCCGTCCCAGGTGAACAGATGCCCGTGGCGCGCGTTGCGGCTGGGCATGACGCAGTCGAACAGATCAACGCCGCGGTAGACGCCCTCAATGATGTTGCCCGGCGTGCCGACGCCCATCAGATAGCGGATTTTGTTTTTCGGCGCAAACGGCTCTACGGCAGAGATGATGTCATACATGACCTCGGCGGGCTCACCGACGGCCAGACCGCCGATGGCGTAGCCGTCCAGATCATACTCGGCGATCTGCTTCATGTGCTCAACGCGCAGGTCGGCGAACGTGCAGCCCTGGTTGATGCCGAAAAGCAGCTGGTCGGGATTGACGGCCTTTTCCTCATGCTTCAGGCGGTTCATCTCGTCCTTGCAGCGCAGCAGCCAACGGGCCGTGCGGGCGCAGCTGTTCTTGGCGTACTCGTAGGTAGCCGGGTTTTCGACGCACTCGTCAAAGGCCATGGCAATCGTAGAGCCAAGGTTTGCCTGAATCTGCATGCTCTGCTCCGGTCCCATAAAGATACGGTGGCCGTCGAGGTGGGAGTTGAAGGTCACGCCCTCCTCCGTAATATGGCGCAGCTTGGCCAGACTGAACACCTGAAAGCCGCCGCTGTCGGTCAGGATGGGGCCGTCCCACTTGGTAAACTTGTGCAGACCGCCCATCTCAGCCACGAGTTTGTCGCCCGGGCGCAGGTGCAGATGATAGGTGTTGCACAGCATGACCTGTGCGCGGATGTCCTTGAGGTCCAGCGCCGACAGACCGCCCTTGATGGCGGCAGCCGTGGCGACATTCTGGAACGCAGGGGTCTGGACCGTGCCGTGCACCGTGGTAAATTCGCCGCGGCGGGCAGCCCCTTCCTGTTTGATAAGGCGGTAAGGCATAGCTTTCTATCTCCGTTTTTAAAATATTTCATCGAAAAAGGCGGCGCAGGGGGCTTTTTTCCCTGCACCGCCTAATAGATTATTATAAAAGAAAATCCGTGGTTCGTCAACTGTAAATCGCAGGCTCACCACCCCCGCCGGGAAAATTATTTTACCCTATAGCGCAAAATGGTTTTGAGCCTGTTTTTTTCTGTGCGGGTGGCATTGCTCAGGTAGATTTCCCGGTGGCCTTCCTCCGTGCGCGTCAGGCTATGGGCGTGTACAAATTCGTCCATTTTTGCGAAAGAAACCGGCTCATCGTCATACGCGCCGACATGCAAAAGCTGCACACAGGTTTCGCCCGGCACGGTGCCGAAGCGGACTTCTTCCAAGAGCGGGTTTTGTTTTCGGTGTTTTGTACGTTCCAGCGCAGCGCACACGCCGTCCTCTCCGACAAAATCCGGCTGGCGGATCACGAGAGTGTAGCACAGCTTTTCCTTGATGAGCTCGCAGTTCTCAATTTTCTGCCAGACGCCCTCCAGTGGGTACACGGCAAAGTCGTCATACTCGCCCTTTGCAGTCTTTTTGTAAGCCATTTTGACCGCATAGGCCACGGAATACAATGCCGATACGCGGTTTGAAAAATCCGTGTCATTCGGGTTTCCTTCACCGTTTATCATGATGCAGCTTTGTGTCGGAACTGTCACCAAGGCCGGGGTTGTTTTTGCACCGTAAAGCTGCTTTTCCTGCCTTCTCCATTCGTATTTCATAAAAAGCGCCTCCTTGCGCTTTTCAGAATACCGCAGAAAGCATGACACCCCCTGTCATGTTTTATATTTTTCTGCCATGCGGGTCAGCTTTTCTTTCATGCTGCGCCGCAATTCGTCGGGCTCCAGGATTTCAACTGCGTCACCATAGGACAAAATGTAGCTATACAGCGTTCTTTCGGGCATATCGACGGTCACATACAGGCTTCCCTGCGCATCCTTCTCCACGGTATCTGTAAATTCGTCATAGACGCGGAAGGCAGCCGCCGGGAGAACTTCAGCCTTACCGAAATCAGCCGCTCCTGCTGTATCGTCGGTTTTAGCTCCGGGACATCCGCCTTCCTGCGCAGGAAGTCTCCGGCAGAAGCGTCAAATTCTTGATGCGGGTCAGCTTGAAAAAGCGGTAGTCGTTTCGCAAAAGGCAGAAGCCGTACAAATACCAGTCCTTGCTCTTGAAAATCAGCTTGACCGGTTCCACCGTGCGGACAGTGCCGCCGCCTTCGCCCGCAAAATACGAAAAGCTGACCCTGCGGCAGCTGAAAACAGCCCTTTTGAGCTCGTCGAACAGCTCCGCACCCGCCGTATTTTTGTGCCAGTCGGAAAAATCGACCTCGATCCAATTTGCGCCTTGTACCCGGAAAAGCCCGCCCAATTTGGTAAGCAGTTCATCGGTCCGGCTGTCTTCCGCGGCGGCAAGGCCCTGCAGTGCCATTAAAATTTGCTCTTTTTCCTGCAGCGTCAGCAGCGATTTCTCCAGCACAAACTCCGGCAGGATAAAAATACCACCGCCCTTTCCCTGCACAGTATAAACCGGTATCCCGGCAGCACTGATGGCATCCAGGTCGCGGTAAATCGTTCTTACCGATACTTCAAATTTTTCTGCCAGCTCGGGGGCCGTGGCTCTGCCCTTGTCCAACAGATGATACACGATTTTGAACAGTCTGCCCTGCTCCATACAGTGTCCCCTCGCATCACAACAAAAGCGCCGAAGATCTGCCCCGGCGCTTTCGCAAAAGATATTTTCTGTTACCGAATGAACATCGCATCGCCAAAGCTGAAGAAGCGGTACTTTTCCTCAACGGCGACCTTGTAGGCGGCCATCGTCTTGTCGTAGCCGTAGAAGGCGGCAATCAGCATGATAAGGGTGCTCTCCGGCAGGTGGAAGTTCGTAATCAGGCCGTCGATGGCTTTCAGCTCGATGCCGGGATAGATGAAGATGCTGGTATTCCCGCTGCACGGCACGATTTTTCCGTACTTAGCCCAGACAGATTCCAGCGTGCGGCAGCTCGTTGTGCCCACGGCAATGACACGGTGGCCCGCGGCGCGGGTCTCGTTGATGAGCTTCGCCGTCTCCTCGCTGACGGAGTACCACTCGCTGTGCATCTGGTGGTCCTCAATGGATTCCTCATTCACGGGACGGAAGGTGCCCAGGCCGACATGCAGCGTGACCTCGGCAATGTTGACACCGCGGGAGCGGATCGTATCCATCAGCTGCGGGGTAAAGTGCAGGCCCGCGGTGGGCGCGGCAGCGCTGCCCAGTTCCTTGGCGTAGACGGTCTGGTACTGGCTCTGATCCTCGAGCTGCTTCGTGATGTAGGGCGGCAGCGGCATCTTGCCGAATTCGTCCAGCTTCTCGTACAGTGTCTCGGTGTCGTAGGTAAAGGTCACATACTTATTGCCGTCAGGCAGCGTCTCATCCACCACGGCGGTCAGGCTGCCGTCACCGAACTCCACCTTCGTGCCCGGCTGCATCCGCTTGCCGGGGCGGGCCAGGCACTCCCAGGTATCGCCCTTGACCTGGCGGAGCAGCAGCAGCTCGCAGACAGCGCCTGTGGGCACCTTGGTGCCCATCAGGCGGGCAGGCAGAACCTTGGAGTTATTGACAACGAGCAGATCGCCCTTTTCAAGATAATGCGGCAGCTCATGGAATACCGAGTGCAGGATCTTATCATTTTTGCGGTCCAGCACCATCAAACGGGCGGCATCGCGGGGGTCGGCAGGCTCCTGCGCGATCAGCTCCTTCGGCAGGTCGTACCAGAAATCTTTTTTGAGCATTTTTGTATCATCCTTTTTTACTTTAAAGCGTTATTGTCTTGACATTCTTATGTGGGAATATTATAATGAATCCAAACACAGAGGCGCGAAGCGCATCAGTACCGGTTTCATCATGCCCTGCCAGGGGCGAGAGCCGGGAAAGGGTTCTTCGCCGAAGAAAATGCGCGGCACGCATTTTCTGGGTCCGCAGTCGAACAGGTGCGGGACTGTCACGCTGTAAAACAGTGTGTTGCGCTGTGTTATATGCAATATGATATTATATTGCATTTTGTGCCGGTTTTCAAGCCGGTTTTTTTATTATCTGTGCAAATTTCCGTGGGAGCCGCATAGATATAAGGAAGGGTATCGTGAAAGGAAGGTCTTAGTCAGGATGAAACAGTACAATGTTGGTGTTATCGGTGCAACCGGTATGGTCGGCCAGCGCTTTATTACGCTGCTGGAAAATCATCCTGGTTTAATCTGGTTGCCCTTGCGGCCAGCGCACGCAGCGCTGGCAAAACCTATGAGGAGGCCGTCGGCAGCCGCTGGTTGATGAAGACCCCCATGCCCGAGAGCGTTAAAAAGATGGTCGTGCTGGACGCCGCCAATGTGGAGGAGGTCGCCGCCAAGGTCGATTTTGTCTTTTGCGCCGTCAACATGAAGAAGGACGAGATCAAGGCACTGGAGGAGCCTACGCCAAGGCCGAGTGCCCGGTCGTGTCCAACAACAGCGCGCACCGCTTTACCCCTGACGTGCCGATGGTCGTACCCGAGATCAACGCCGACCACATCGACATCATCCCTGCCCAGCGCAAGCGCCTGGGCACCAAGCGCGGCTTTGTGGCCGTCAAGTCCAACTGCAGCCTGCAGAGCTATGTGCCTGCCCTGCATCCCCTGCGCAAATACGGCATTTCTGACGTGCTCGTCTGCACCTATCAGGCCATCTCCGGTGCAGGCAAGACGTTTGAGACCTTCCCCGACATTCTCGACAACGTCATTCCCTACATCGGCGGCGAGGAGGAAAAGAGCGAGCAGGAGCCGCTGAAGCTGTGGGGCCACATCGAGGGCGACAAGATTGTCTCGGCTGAGTCTCCCCGCTTTACGGCCCAGTGCCTGCGCGTGCCTGTCTCTGACGGCCACATGGGCGCGGTGTTCGTGCGCTTTGAGAATAAGCCTTCTAAGGAAGAAATTCTGCAGGCCTGGAAGGAATTCCATGGTCCCGCACAGGATCTGGAGCTGCCCAGCGCCCCGAAGCAGTTCCTGCATTACTTTGAGGAAAATGACCGCCCGCAGCCCAAGCTGGACCGTATGCTGGAAAACGGCATGGCTGTCAGCATTGGCCGTCTGCGTGAGGATAACCAGTACGACTACAAGTTCGTCTGCCTGTCCCACAACACGCTGCGCGGCGCTGCCGGCGGCGCGGTGCTGCTGGCCGAGCTGCTGGCTGCCAAGGGCTATTTTGACTGATTGGCTGCGCATGGCAGCTTGGTGTAAGGAGAATTCGTATGAAGAGACCCGTATTTACCGGTGCCGCCGTGGCGATCATCACCCCGATGAACACCGACGGCAGCGTCAACTATGACGAGCTTGGCCGCATCATCGACGACCAGATTGCCCACAGCACGGATGCCATTGTCATCTGCGGCACGACGGGTGAGTCCCCGACGCTGACCGACGAGGAGCACACCGAGTGCATCCGCTATACCGTCAAAAAGGCGGCAGGCCGCGTTCCGGTGATTGCGGGTACCGGCTCCAACGACACGAAGTACGCCATCTGCTGTCCCAGCAGGCTGAGGCCGACGGTGCCGACGCACTGCTGCTGGTCACGCCCTACTACAACAAGACGAGCCAGGCGGGCCTGCTGGCCCACTACACAGCCATTGCGGACGCCGTGCATATCCCCTGCATCCTGTACAATGTGCCCAGCCGCACGGGCTGCAACCTGACGCCCGCCACGCTGGCCGAGCTTGCGAAGCACCCGAACATCAACGCCGTCAAGGAGGCCAGCGGCAACATCAGCACGTGCCGAGATCGCGGCGGCCTGCGGTGACAGCCTGAACATCTACTCCGGCAACGATGACCAGATCGTGCCGCTGCTGGCTCTGGGCGGCAAGGGCGTGATCAGCGTGCTGTCCAACGTAGCCCCGCAGTACACCCATGACATCTGCGTCAAATGGTTCGCCGGTGAGACTGCCGAGAGCTTGTCCATGCAGCTCAAGGCGGTGCCGCTTATCAAGGCACTGTTTGCCGACGTCAACCCCATCCCGGTCAAGTGGCCATGAACCGCCTTGGCTGGAATGCCGGCGACTGCCGTCTGCCGCTCGTTGCGCCCTCCGCCGCAGTGCAGGCGCAGCTGGAGACTGCCATGCAGGAGTTCGGCCTGCTGAAATAATTTCACAGCCGACCCACTGCCATGCCGCGGGTCGGCTTTTTGCTTTTGCACGACTTTGCACGAAAGGAACAATAACACATGACGGATATTATCATTCAGGCATCTATGGCCGTATGGGCCGCGCACTGGTCGAGAAGATCGGTGCGCGCGAGGATTGCCGCATCGTCGCCGGTGTGGATCGCGAAGCCGGGCGGATCGGCGAAATCCCCGTTTACGCCGGGTTTGACGTGCTGCCCTGCAAGGGCGTCATCATCGACTTTTCCTCACCCGCCGGGGCGGTTGCAGCAGCGCAGTACGGTGCCGCCAACGGTCTGCCCTGCGTCATCTGCTCCACCGGCCTTTCCAGGGAGGATGAGCTGCACTGGAGCTTCCAGCACCAGGACGCCGATCTTCCGCAGCGCAAACATGTCGGTGGGTGTCAACGTGCTGATCGAGCTGGCCCGCCAGGCTACGAAGATCCTGGGCGGCGAGTTTGACATTGAGATCATCGAGAAGCACCATCATAACAAGCTGGACGCGCCCAGCGGCACAGCGCTGATGATTGCCGACGCCATCAACACCGAGGCGAACGGCAAATATGAGTACGTCTATGACCGCACGCAGGTTCGCCAGAAGCGCGGCGCACAGGAGCTGGGCATCAGCTCCATCCGCGGCGGCGGCATTGTGGGCGAGCACGATGTGCTGTTCTGCGGCCCAGACGAGGTCGTGACGCTGAGCCACAGCGCGGGCAGCCGCGGCGTCTTTGCCGACGGTGCCGTACAGGCAGCGCTCTATATTGCTGCGCTGGCCCCTGGCTATTACACGATGACCGACCTGCTGCGAGGTAAACTGATATGCGAATGAACGGCAACGACCTTGCCGCCTGCGCGGTCATCGCACTGGGCGTCGGCGGCGTAGTTGTCGGCTCTCTGCTGGGCGTCGGCAATCAGGCTGTGACCCTGCCCGCGGTCAATCCGCAGCCCGTAGTCGTGGATATGCCGGCAGAGCCGGAACCAACCGCTACACCGGAGCCACCCCCGAGCCGACGCCCACCGTCGAGACCGTGCACTTTTCCGCCACGGGCGACGACCTGATTCACGATGGTATCTTTTTGCAGGCTAAGGAGCGCGGCGGCGACCACTACGATTTTGACGCCGCCTACGCAGCCATGCAGGGCTACTACGACCAGTTTGATGTGAACTGGCTCAATCAGGAGACGCTCGTCAACGACGAGTTCGCCGCCAGCGGCTATCCGATGTTCTCCACCCCCGGCGAGATCACCGACACGCTGTATAATTTGGGCTTCCGCGTGTTCAGTCTCTCCAACAATCACAGCTACGACAAGGGGGCGGCGGGCATTGAGGCATCCATGGCACACTGGGCTGCCATGCCGGACGATGTGGTCACAATGGGCTTTTACAATCTGGAGACCTATGACAACTACGCCTACCAGACCGTCAACGGCATCACGTTCGGCTATCTCTCCTATACGGAGCACACCAACGGCCTGCCCACGCCGTCCGGCACAGACTATGGCGTTGTGTATCTGGACGACCATGAAACGATTGCCAAACAGATCGCCGATATGCGCCCGAACTGCGATGTTCTTATCGTCAGCGCCCACATGGGCACCGAGGGCACGCACGAGGTCAACGACTTTCAAAGGGAGACTGCTCAGTGGCTGGCCGACCAGGGCGTCGATGTCATCATCGGCACCCACCCGCATGTAGTACAGAACGCCGCATGGCTGACCGGTGTGAACGGCAACACGACCTTCATCGTCTACAGCCTGGGCAACTTCATCAACGCGCAGTCCTCGCGCGATAATGTCATCGGCGCGATTCTGGACGTGTATTTTGATAAGACGACCCAGCCTGACGGCAGTGTGAGCATTGCCATCCGTGACCCGAAGCTGCACTGCGTTATCAGCCAGTATGAGGCCGGGTACAAGAATATCCGGGTCATCCCCTACAGCCAGTACACAGACGAACTGGGTGCAGCACACGGAGAGTTCACCCTCTCCCGCGAATACATAGAGAGCATGCTCCGCAGCACGATTGACGAGGAGTTCCTCACGTTAGATTGAATGAAAGGATGATTTTTATGTACGGTGTCAGCAAGATCAGCAGCGAGCAGAACATTATGCTCACCACCTTCCCCGGTGCCCAGTACAGCGCACAGAGCCTGGCCGAGCACCTGGACGTTTTTTGCCAAGGCCGGTATTGTGGTCGATATGATCTGCCAGAGCGCGCCCCGCGGCTCCGTGGTGGATTTCAGCTTTACGACGAGCTATGACAACTTTGCCGCCGTTATGAAGCTCTGCCCGCCGCAGCCAAAGCCAATCCCCCGCTGGTCTCCGGCGGCTACAGCAAGATCAACCTCTTTGGTGAGGAGATGGTCACCAGCTGCGGCGTCGCCGCCCGTGCGCTGGCCGCACTGGCCGGTGCAGGTATTGAAATCGTGCTCATCACAACGAGCGACCTTGACATCTCCCTGCTGATCCGCCAGCAGGACGAGGACACCGCCCTCGATGCCCTGCATAAGGCGTTTGAGGTCTGACGGCAATCAAAAACAGGTGCAACCCCATTTAAAGGGCTGCACCTGTTTTTTATTTATTCTTGCGGTAGCACTTTGCTGCCAGAAATGGCAGGAATACAACCCCATACATGATGGCACTGATTGCCACATCTGTCCAGCTGATGATCTGATTTGAAATATCCGCCGTACCGGTCCAGACTAAGACCATGCTGTTGTTGAGGTAGTGCAGCACCACGGGGAGCCAGATATTTTTGCCGCACTTCTCATACGCAAAGGTGAAAAATACACCGAGCGTCACGCAGACAACAAGCTGTGCGGCAATGCTCTGCAGTGAGGTATCGGGACTGTAGAAGAAAAGATTCAGCGGCAGATGCCACAGGCCCCACAGCACACCAACGGCCAGTGCGCCGCGCCGTGCGCCGAAGCGGCCTTGCAGGGCTGGCGTCAGGTAGTAGCGCCAACCGTATTCCTCGCCAAAAAATGGCAGAAAGCTCAAAAAGAAGTTCGGTACAAGCACCACTGCCATAACCCACGGTGCAGATGTGCGCCAGTAGCCAGATATTCAGCCCAGCTATCACCGCCCTGCATCGCCATCGAAAGAAAGACCATAGCGGTCTTGACCGCAAGGAAATAGACGCAGATGGCAAACGACGTCAGGAATTTGCCGTGCAGGCGCAGACCGTAGTCTTCGCGCTTTGTCTTTTTCTCGGTCAGCAGGAAGATCCAGCCCAGCACCGACGCGATAATGATGACAAAGTTTGCAATATTCAGCCAGCCCTCCTGCGGCAGGAACGCAGACAGAACGCTCATGGCGAGCATCAGCGCAGTGGCCGCGATGTGCAGGATGTAAAACCGCTTTGGCGTTCCCTGCGTCTTGCCAGCAAGAACGCCAGCATAACGCCCGCCGCCGTAGAACATCTGGGCGTTGGCAAAAATCGAGGTGTCCTGCCCGTTTTGCAGGCAGATGTACAAAAGCGGCATCATCAGAAACGGAATTGCGTAAGCACAGAGCGCAAAGACAGTCAGCTCTTTTTTATTCGTTTTCATCGTCGTCCTCCTTTGGGTTTTCCAACTCAGCGTGGCGCTTTTTGTAAGCCTTCATGCTGAGCTGCAGCAATGCAAAGCACAGCACCCAGGTACAGACTCCCATGATGACTGCCTGCAGCACCGCAATGCCCGCGCCAAATTCTGCAAACTTGATAAGCCCCCACACAAACACGGCAGCACCGCCCGCAACGGACACAACGACATTGGTTTTCGTATTCGGTTTAAGGTGACGGTCCCAGATACCGGCACGCAAATCACTCAGGACCGAATAGGCGCACCCCAGCATAAAGATAAACCATTCTGCCGCCATCTCCCGCGGGGCAAAGCCCAGCAGACTTTCGATGATCAGCGCCGCCAGCAGCAGCACCCACAGCACCCAGAAGCCGCGGGATTCAATTTTTAAAAGGGTCTGTTTTTGCATTTCGTCCAGATTATCGTGCTTAAAAAATTCTTTTATGTTCATCGCTCATTCCTCCCAGAACAGCTCATCCAGTGTTTTGCCCAGCACCCTGCAGATGCTGCGGCAGAGGTTGATGGTGGGGTTGTACTCGCCTTTTTCGATTGCATTGATGGTCTGGCGGGACACGCCCACCACCGCCGCCAGATCCGCCTGGGTCATATCCAGCGCAGCGCGGGCGGCCTTCAGCTTCAGATTCTTTGCCATTGCCTTCGTTTCCTTTCCTCTTGCTGTGACTTTACTATAGCACGCGCCTTACATTATGTCAAGTATATATTACTTTTTGAAAATAATTTTTCCCCGCAAAACCCACACTTGCGGCAATTCGCCCACTGTGCTATGATAGTTTTTATAAATTATGATAAAGGAAGTTTGGCTATGAAGTACAGCTTTCCCGCTTTTGAAAACGGCTTTATCCGCGCTGCTGCGGCCAGCCCCGCCCTGCGCGTGGCCGACTGCACCTACAACGCCGACCAGATCATCGGCGTCATGCGCGAGTACGCCGAAAAAATGTGCAGCTGCTCTGCCTGCCGGAGTTTGCGCTGACCGGCTACACCTGCAGTGACCTGTTCTTGCAGGATACCCTGCTGCGTGGGGCCGAGGACGGCCTTGCCGCGATTTTGAAGGCCAGCGAGGGACTGAACCTCGTTGTCCTCGTCGGCCTGCCTGTGCGCCATAACGGTAAGCTGTACAACTGTGCGGCGGTGCTCTGCAACGGTGAGCTGCTGGGTCTGGTGCCGAAAGTACACCTGCCCAACTACGGCGAATTTTACGAGAAGCGCCACTTTATCCCCGGTATGCGTGAGCCCGAGTGCATCGAGCTGGCCGGGCAGGAGACGCTGATCGGCACGAACCTTCTGTTTGCCTGCAAACAGCTGCCCGCCTTTGTGCTGGCAGCCGAGGTCTGCGAGGACCTGTGGTCTCCCATTCCGCCGAGCTGTGCCCACGCACTGGCCGGGGCTACCGTTGTGGCAAACCTGTCCGCCAGCGATGAAACCGTCGGCAAGGCAGCCTACCGCCGTGAGCTGGTCTGCGGGCAGAGCGCACGTCTGCTGTGTGCGTACCTCTACGCCGACGCAGGCCACGGCGAAAGCACCACCGACATGACGTTTGCGGGCCACAACCTGATTGCCGAGAACGGCAGTCTGCTGGCCGACGCTGCACCGTTTGCGGGCGAAGATGCCGTGACTGAGCTGGACCTGGGCCGCATGGTGCAGGAGCGCCAGCGCAACACGACGTTTATGCCGGAAACGAACGGCTACACCACTGTGGAATTTGAGCTGCCGCCCGTGGAGCTGGCGCTGATCCGCCCTGTCTCCTGCACGCCGTTTGTGCCGCAGGACGCCGCGACCCGCGCCGAGCGGTGCGAGCTGATTCTGCGCATCCAGGCCGAGGGCCTTGCCAAGCGCATGGAGCACACCCACGCCAAGTGCGGCGTGCTGGGTATCTCCGGCGGGCTGGACAGCTGCCTGGCCCTGCTGGTGGCCGTGCGCGCCTGTAAGGTGCTGGGCCGCGACGCGAAGGATATTGTGGCCCTGACGATGCCTTGCTTCGGCACGACGAAGCGCACCCGCTCCAACGCCGAGATTCTGTGCGAGGCTTTGGGCGTGACGTTCGGCGAAATCAACATCACCGAGACCGTCAAGAGCCACTTTGCAGACATCGGCCAGCCTGCCGACAAGTACGATGTCACGTTTGAAAACTGCCAGGCCCGCGTGCGCACGCTGGAGCTGATGGACTATGCCAACAAGAACGGCGGCTTTGTCATCGGCACCGGCGACTTAAGCGAGCTGGCGCTGGGCTGGGCCACCTACAACGGCGACCACATGAGCATGTACGGCGTCAACACCGGCGTACCGAAAACACTGGTGCGCCATATTGTGCAGTACGTGGCCGACACCTGCGGCAATGACACGCTGCGGGACGTGCTGGTAGATATTCTGGACACCCCCGTCAGCCCCGAGCTGCTGCCCACCGCCGCAGACGGCACGATTGCCCAGCAGACCGAAAAACTCGTCGGCCCGTATGAGCTGCACGACTTCTATCTCTACTATGTGCTGCGCTTTGGGTTCAGTCCGACAAAAATCTACCATCTGCCCGCACAGCCTTTGACGGCCGGTATGAGCCGGAGGTCCTGCTGGCGTGGCTGAAAAATTTCTACCGCCGCTTCTTTGCCCAGCAGTTCAAGCGCAGCTGTCTGCCCGACGGCCCGAAGGTCGGCTCGGTCACACTGTCCCCCCGCGGCGACTGGCGTATGCCCAGCGACGCCTGCAATACGCTGTGGATGGCAGAATTAGAAAAACTGGAAGTCTGATCGCGTTACTCGCGTATAAAATGCCGGAACCACTTGCACGGTTCCGGGCATTTTTTATAGCTTTTTGATTTCGGCGTTCAGTGCGTCGTAGGTGTAGAGTGTGTTGAGCACCTGCAGCAGCTCCTTTTTGCTCAACCGCGGCGGCAGACCGAGGCGGCGCAAACACCCGGCGGTTCTCGGCGCTGTTGGCCGTGCCGGAGATGCCCCAGTCGTACAAATCGGTGTACGTGATGGAGCGCGGCTGGGTCGTTTTCTGCTGGCAAGCAGTTTTACTTGCCAGGGCGGTTTCAAGGCCCTGTACAATCAAATCGTCGGATACGCCCTCGACGCCGAGCAGTCCCTCCTTGCCGGGCTCGGCCTTGCGTGACTCCTTGCCCGCAATCGCCGGGACGTAGGCCTGCAGGACATGCTCCGCGCCGACAAGACCCGTGACAAAGTGGCGAATCTTGAACCCGGCGGCGTCGGAGTCTGTCAAAATGATAAGCCCCTGCGCTGTAGCAATGCGCTTGAGCAGCCTTTGCAGCGCGCCGTCCTTGAACACCCGGAAGCGTCCGTCGTCAGGATCGTGCCGTCCACGATATTGCTAAGGCGTGCGGCGTCGTATTTGCCCTCCACCAGCAGGGCTTGTTCCAATTTCAGCATTTATGCCCTCCCGGCCAGCGCCAGCTCACACAGCGCCTTCTGCATTAAAAGGTCAGCGTCCAGCTTGCTGCTTTTCAGGTCGGTGTCCAGTCTTTGCAGGATGTGCAGGCAGTCCTCCAGCTGGGCACGCTTGAAGCGCAACGCGGTTTTTTCGGTAGATTGAGGCGGTAATTCCAATTGCCCTTGTAGCCAAAGTCCTTGGCCACATCACCGAGGCCCCGGCGGCTGCGGCGGCCCAGCAGCACGCGGTACAGATCCAGATAGTTGCTGATGAGTGCGCCGGTAATCATGATCGGCTCGTTTTGCAGCGCCAGCAGCGTTTTCAGCTTTTGCTGGGCCTTATCGGCCTGGCCGCTCGTCAGCAGCTTGACCATATCGAACGTGTCCGCGTCGAGCGTGACTGTGCCGAGCCGGCTGACCATTTCTTTTGTAATTGTGCTGTAGTTGGCCAGCGCGGCCAGCTTTTCGACCTCATTTTTAAGCAGGAACTGATCCTCGCCGCAGCGGGCCAGCAGCGCAGCCTCGGCACCGGGGGCAAAGTCCGCACCGGCCTCCTTCGCCCAATCGCGGGCCATAGCCTGTAAAGCCGCGCCCGTGGGGCGGTTGAGCTGTACACAGTAGCCGAGCTTCTCGCAGCTGGCAATGAGCTTTTGCTCCCGCTTGCCGGGGCGCAGTTTGCCGTAGCTCTCCTCGATGATGCTCGTCAGCACAAAGATGGCGTTCTCGGTGTCGGCCAGCGTGTCGCAAAGCTCCTGCAAATCCTTGTCGGAATAGGTTGACGGACGAATCAGCGGCATGAGTACCAGGCGTTTGCCGCCGAAGAATGAAATCGTACCGGCAGCTAGCACAATTTCCTCCACCGAGGGGGTCGGCCCGTCCAGCACCGTCGTCTCGGGGTCGTCGCGGTTCAGATATTTCAGCGCCTTCTGCGCCGCCGTGTGGACGAGCGCCTCGTCCGATGCGTAGAAATAGTAAAGTGCGCAGCCTGCTTCAGGCGTTTTTCCAGCTCCTTTTCACTGTACAGCAATCGTCTGTGCCTCCTCCCAAATCATGCTGCGGCCCGGGCGCAGGGTCAGCCCGGGCGTGTCCTCGCCATAGCGCAGGGTGCAGCCTGCGGCGGCGTCCAGCCAGCGCGGTGCGGCAGCGGTGTACAAAATTGCGTCGGGCCGCACGGAATCGGACAGCGTGCCCGGTGCACAGAGGACATCCACCCGCACCGGCTCTGCCAGCTCGAGCCTGCCTGCCCCCACGGCAATGTGCCGCTCCCCCACGCCCAGCACAGCGAGGTTCGCGCTTTTATTATGATACAGGTCCAGCGTCAATCCGTCAAGCACCGGACGGGTCGTAAAGTCGGCAAGCTCCTGCACCGTCACGATCTCTGCCGCGGAAAGTTCCATCTGCGTCGGCTTGGCACGCAGGTCAACGACCAGCGCGGGCTCCTGTCTGCTGCGCCCGGCCAGATAGTTCTGCACGGCGCTCCAGTTGCTCTCCCCTCCGCGGAAGAACACCACAGCCTGCCCGTTCTGCACGCAGACGACGCAGGGATTGTTGGACGCGCCGACCAGATTGATCTGCACAACATCTCGCTGCATCCAGACACCCAGCCCCACGGCCAGCACTGTGCAGAGCGCCGCCGCGGGCAGATAGAGCCGCAGCCGCCTGGCATGCCAGAAGCAGACTGCCAGCGCGCCCAGCACAGCCAGCACAAACAGCGTGTACCGCTGCGGCAGACAAATCGACGCAAACGGCAGTGCGGCGCAGCACCGTACCAGCCAGAGCAGCCCCTTGAGCCAGAGACTCAGCACGAGAGCCGCCAGTTCGTGATTGCCGCCAAAAACGGCACGGCGCTGCAAACCAGCAGCAGGATGCCCAGCTGCAGGGCGGGCTGGACCATCCAGACGACCAGCAGGTTGCAGAGTACCCCGACCAGGCTGGCCGCCATGCCGTGGGCCACCAGCACCGGCAGCGTGGCAAGGCTGGCAAGCACTGCCGTTTGCACAGGCTCTGCCACTTGGCATAGCGCCTTGACGGCGGCGGGCTTGTCCTGTGCTGCGCGCTGCTCGGCGCGGGTCAGTGCTGCCGCAGCCTGCACGCCCAGCACGGCGCAGAACGACAGCTGAAAGCCAAGGTCGCACGGCGCATAGGCGTTTTGCAGCCCCAGCAGGATGGCCGCAAAGCTCGTTGATGTCAGCAGGTCGGGCGGCAGCAGGAAGAAGTCCCCCACCAACGCCACCAACAGCACGATCCCGGCGCGCGATACAGAAACCGGCATTCCGGTCAGCAGCAGGTAAAACAGCGCCGCCGCAGCGCGCAGCAAAATCAGAGGCTTATAAAATTTCCATTTGCGGCCAAAGCCCAGCAGCCCGCAGAGCAGCGCCAGATGCAGCCCAGACACCGCCAGCAGATGCGATACCCCCGCCGTGCGGAAGGCCTGCTGCACGCTGTCATCCAGGCGGCTTTTGTCCGCCAGCAGCATGGCGGACTCGATG
>ENA-OUNI01000571-OUNI01000571.1-human-gut-metagenome-genome-assembly--contig:-NODE-571-length-16927-cov-3.371845_pt1 | contig 16927 bp, 26 predicted proteins | sample MGYA00242499_ERZ504580 | MGnify/ENA primary metagenome ERZ504580 (study PRJEB26092, sample SAMD00036315) | human gut metagenome | host: Homo sapiens | study: EMG produced TPA metagenomics assembly of... | reverse complement strand
GAGGAGTCGTTCTTCTTTATTAGCTTGCAGATCAGTCTCCGTTAACTTGCAACGCCTGAGCGATATCCAGCCCTTCCGGCTCGCCGCCGAGCGCAGCTTCATGGCATGCTCCTTTTGTTTGTCAATGTTATAGACTAGCAGCAGGGCGACCGCCATGATCACGGCTCCCAGCAGCATCAAAAGGATCGCCATGTTTTTCATCCGCTCCCCCACACCCGGGAGCTGGTTTGCGCCCAGCTTCGCCTCATATCCGACCCATGTCATAGAAAGAATGATCAAAGAGGCTCCCACCCCCTGCGCAAGCTTCCGAAACAGGGAGTAAAATGCGTAAACAGACCCTTCTTCCCGGTAGCCGGTTTGGAGCTGCTGGTAATCGGTGCAATCCGCTACCATGGCCCAACAAACCAGTTGGAAGAGCGCCCCGCCGAATTGGAGCACAATCAGACATACCATATATAGCGCGGGTCCGAGCATCCCATTGCGGGGCATTGGGATAAACAAAAACACGGAGCCGAAAACGATACTAATGAGCAGCGGAACCGACACCGCCAGCTTTTTGCCAAACCTGCGGACGATTTTTCCAACGAAGGGGATCATCACCACAGAGGAAATGGATCCGATCAGGTTGGCGACGGTGAGCAGCTGCGTGTTTTGAAAATAAATCTGATAGACCCATTTTGTGGTCTGCACATTCGAGGTATAAAAAACGAGCAGGGCAAAGGATGCAATGCACAGAGCAAGCAACGGGCGGTTTTTCAAAATCCGTTTGAGCGTCCTGAAATAATGGTAGGTCACCGCAGGCTGCTCTACCTGGAAGCGCTCGGTCGTCATTTTCAGGCAAAAATGATATGCAACAAATGCAACTGCCCCCATGATAAGCCCGATCCAGACAAAGCGCTCCCCGATGAGAGTATTGTTCTCATATACAAAAAATGGAAGCAGCAGCGTCACCAGACCCCCGGCGCCAGCGCCGATGCTTCGGTAGGTGGAAAGCTGCGTGCGTTCGTTAGGGTCTGCGGAGATCGCGGAATTCAGCGTGCCATACGGCACATTGACCAGTGTATAGAAAATATCCCACGCGAGGTAGGTAACCACGCATACAATCACACGCATGGCATACGATGCGTGCGGGATCGGCAGGAATGCCAGCGCGCCGGAGACGATCAGCCCAAAGGAGCCGATGCGAATCCACGGTTTATACTTGCTTTTTGCGCTGATGCGCCTGCTGTCCATAATCCCGCCCATAATCGGGTCGTTGACCGCATCCCATATTTTCAGGAAAATGATGATGATTGCCCAGGTTGCCTCGGTTAATCCGATATACTGCGTATAAAAGTCGGCCAGATATGCGGTGATGAGCGCAAAGCTCATCTGGCAGCCGAAATCGCCCAGCGCATACCCGATCTTATCGCGCATGCCGAAAGGGCGATCCGCTTGGCTCGCCGGAGCGGCGGTGGTTAACCGGTTCATCGTTTTGACCCTCCTCCTTCTTTCGAACAAAAACTGATACGGTTTGGCGCGGCAGCCTTATGCCCGTGTCGCCCGCTCCGCAGCGGCCCGTTTCGCCAGTTCTGACGCAAACAGCGCCTCATCCAGCGGGAGGGTGATCTCCTGATCCAGCCAGCTGGATAGATAGACCGCGTTTGACAGCGCGAGGCCGCGGATGCCCTCCGCGCCCGGCGCGATCAGCGGCTCCCCATGCAACACCGCGCGGCTGAAATTACGGAAGATGTTCATATGCTGCCCAATCAGCCCCAAACGGACCGCATTGGTAAGGCTCCCTGTTGTTTTCCGTACGACAGTATGTGGGATCTGAGGCATAAATTTCTCATTCTGCCTATTAAAATCACTTTCCAATACCTTCAGCTTACAAAACGTCATCTTTTCCTTTAATAAATTTTGTTCAATAACAATTCGGCCGCCGTCGCCGGAAATCTCCAGCCGGTTTGTGCCGGATAGTCGTGTGTGGAGGTGACGAAAACGCCGCTCGCGCCGTTTTCATATTCCGTATAAAACGTAACGTCGTTTTCCACGTTGATTCTGCGATGCATGCCCGTTTTGGCATAACCGCGGACCTTTATCGGCATTCCGCCCAGCCACTGGAACAGGTCAAGCTGATGCGGGCACTGGTTGATCAATACGCCGCCGCCCTCGCCGCTCCACGTGCCGCGCCAGCCGCCCTGATCATAATAGGCCTGTGGGCGGTACCAGTTGGTGATCACCCAATTGATCCGCTTAAGCTCGCCCAGTTCGCCGCTGTCAATGATTCGTTTCGCCTCCCGGTAAAGCGGGTTGGTGCGCTGGTTGTACATAATCCCGAATACCTGCCCTGTTTTTGCCGCGCAAGCTCGTTGAGCGCCCGCACAGCGCTTGTATAAACACCGGCCGGCTTTTCAATGAGCACATGCTTCCCTGCCTCCAGCGCCTCCATGCAATGCCCGGATGGTCGTAGTGCGGCGTTGCGACGACGACCGCATCCACCTCCCGCATGCGAGCAGCTCCCGGTAATCCGCGAAGCGCCGCACGCCGGGCAGCGCCTGCTCCGCCCACGCGAGCCGTTCCTCCGAAAGATCGCACACGGCGGCCAGTTCCCCGTTCTGATCCAGCCCCTGTTTGAGCTTCTTTGCATGCGTGCCGCCCATTTTGCCGATCCCGACAATTCCATATCTGACCTTATTCATATTGCCCTCCGATCTCCTCAAGCATGGATACCAAATTTTGATGCTGCCACGCAAAAACCTGCGCCCTGCTGACAGGTTGCAATCCCTTAACGCCCATCTCCCGGTCAATTTGCCGGAACACACGCCCCCTTCTGGTGTTGGTGGCAAAGGGGAGCAGGCGGAACGCCCTTTTCAGCAGCGCATATTGCAGCGTGTGTGGCTCCAGCGTCAAGAAGCCGCCATAGCCGGAGGCATTCAGATCCGCTAACAGCTCCGGAATCCGCCCCTCCCCTGTTCCCAATGGAACCTCGATCCCCTCCGCGCAATCCTTCATATGGTAATAGACGGTATACCGTTTGGTCTGCCGGTGCGCTTCCCACGAATCCACGCCGCACTGGATGTAGTTGGAGGCGTCATAGCACAGAGCGAACCCCGGATGGTTCAGGGTGTTATAAAGCGCGAGGGCTTTCTCCGGGGTATCCCCGTAAATCCTCTTTTCATTCTCATGGATCAGGGTGACGCCGCTGCCCTCCGCCAGCTTCAGGAAGCCGTTCACCTTTTCCGCCACGCGCTCCAGCAGACGATCCTCCCCCGCAACCTTTGCGGTAAAAAGGAGAACACGCGGATATATGCGCATTCCATCTCCTGCGCGATTGCAAGCAGCTCCCTCAGCTGTTTCAGCTGTGCCTGATAGGCTTTTTCGTCCGTCAAGTCGATTTTCCCGATCGGAGAGCCGATGGAAGAGAGCTGGACGCCCTGCTTGAGCAAGGCCGGTTTCACATCTTGCCGAAATGACTGCAAAGAATATTGCGCAATATTTTTACCATTGACATTGCGCGGGCACAGGTAACGCATCCCCAGCGTTTGCATTGCTGCAAGCTGCTCCTCGAGCTTCGGGCTGACCTCGTCAAAAAAACCGGATATTTTGAACATAAATTTGCAAATTTCCTCCTCTCTTTCGTATAATGATTCAACTATATCAATATTGCTCATAAAAATCAAGGCGTTTGGGCGAGAACATTTACAGACCACTTTACTTTTTATGCATTCTTTTTAAGTTGTATCGGTTGAAACGCCGCAGACATTTCAAAAAAAACCGCCGTCCCCCAGCAATCTATGCTGAAAAACGGCGATTTTATCGCTAGAATTCTTTTTATCTGGATAATTCCTTTTTTATCCTACTTCATTCTTCTTTTCATCCAGCCTCTTCAAAAAACAGACCACACGATTTGCTTCCTGAAACCCTACGCTTAAGTGAAAATGGATGCTCCTCACATTTTCCGCCTCTGTGTCGCTCGCGAATTCCGAGCAGCCCCGCGCCCGCGCCCAGGCTTCACAGGCGCGCACCAGCTCCGCCGCCACGCCACACCGCCGAAACGCAGGTTCCACATAGATGCCCTCCAGATAGCCGACCGGGCTGGTGCTACGCCCCCTCACATAGTCGTGCCGCAGGCCGCACTGAGCGAACCCGATCAAGCTGTTCTCTTCCTGCGCTAAAAAAACGACGCCACCCGCCTGACAATGCTCCTTCAAATCAGCTTCCATCTCGCTTCTTGTATGCTCCGGCCAAAGCTTTAACGCCAGGCCAGCAGCGGCGGAGCGTTTCGTGTGATCTGTTGCCGCAACGATTTTCATCTCATCATTCATCCTTTTCAAAATCCCGGTACATCAGGCTCGGCTGAATGCCCGTATTGTTCTGGTATTTCCCGCTTGCATACAGGTCGAAATCCCCGCCGATATCGTGGTAATAAATCTGGCAGATCTCCACATCCGGGTAAATACGCACCGGCTGGATGCAGAAAATCTCCAGCGTCCAATAGCCCGCAAAGCCGATATCTCCGAACCCGGCCGTCGCGTGGATAAACAGGCCCAGTCGTCCCGTGGAGGAGCGCCCCTCCAGCATGGGTACATAGCGCTCTGTTTTGGTATATTCGTTCGTGCGGCCGAGATACAGCCGGTTCGGCTCGAGCACAAGCCCTTCCTCCGGTATGACGATGCACTCAGTGGGGTTGGCCTGTTTAATATCCAGCGTATTGCCGGTATACACCAACAGCTCGTTATGCAGCGAAAGGTTATAGCTGTTGGGGTTAACGCGCTTTGGGTCATACGGCTCGATGATGATATCAGAGCCGATGTGTTTTTGGATCGCCCTGCCGGATAAAATCATACGTTTGCTCCTCTCAGCAAAAATTGATAAATGTCTTTGCTCGCTTTTTGGTCAAATGATTCCTTCAACTGAAAAAGGCGTGCCACTTAGGCAACGTCACAAATGCGCCGTTGGAGGGGCAGTTCTCCGCCGTCAGTCCGAATTCCTCAACGACTTTGCGACTGTTCCAACCCCCTCCCGGATCGCACGCTCACAGGCCGGGAGGGCTTCCCTTCCGATTTCCCGAAGCTGATATAATCCCATCTCTCAGCTGCCTCTCCTACTTTTGGGCTCTCCAATTTCCCGCCAGCCATTGCGCCACGCCGTCCGCTTCATTGCTTTTGATCACCCCGGTTGCGGCCGCTTTTAATTCCGGCACGGCGTTTTCCACCGCATAACATTCATCTGAGCATTCGAACATCCTAAGATCGTTGATCGCGTCGCCGAAGGACACCACTCGGTCAAACCCCAGCAGCGCGCAAAGCTTGCGGATGCCATGCGCCTTGGTAGCCCTTGCCGGCATGATCTCCAGCCAGTATTCCTCCCGGTAAAGCTCCTGCTGGAACGTTACAGAAAAGCGCGTGTCTCCCCGCACCGCATTGTAAAGCGGCGAAAGCGCATCCTGCTCCCCGATACAGGTGATGTAAAACACCTCGCCCTGATAAAGCGCCGGTTCCGCACTCACCGCGCGGAAGCGCTTGTCCCCTTTCCGGCAGCTGAGATAATACCGCACGCCCTCGTTCTCCCGCTCCGGCAGCCACGAAACGCGCTCCTCGCCATCCAACAGCGCATACGCAAGGGCGCTCACCGGATGACGCGATAGATACCCGGCCAGGTTTTCGACCTCCTCCGGTGAAAAAACAGTGCGGGAAAGAACTTTCCCCGTTTGCGCATCCTGCAAAAATACGCCGTTGTAGGTGATAACCGGAAGCCTCGTTTGCAGCCCCGCCGCCACAATACGAGCAGAGTGCACGCTGCGCGCCGTTGCATAGGTGAAGGGGAGGCCTTCTTCGATCAGGAGGTTGAGCGTTTCCGCCGTATATGCACTCAACCGTGGCTCCCGGTTTAGAAGCGTCCCATCCAGATCGGAAACATAGAGTGTTTTCATATGGCCCGTTCCTCCCTCAAAAGTGCGATCACCTCATCGAGCCGTTCGCACTGCGCATACAGTAGCGCCTGCGTCGCCGCGTCCGGCTGCCACTGGTCAGGATCATCACTGCTTTTAGCCCCGCACGGCTGGCGGAAAGGATGCCGTTGCGTGAATCCTCCAGCGCCATGCAGTCCTCCGGACGCTCCCCCAACTCCGCGCAGGCCATAAGGTAGATATCCGGCGCGGGCTTGGAGGCGCGGAGCCGGTCCCCGCCGATCACCGCGTCAAAACAGGCTTCTACGCCCGCGCTTTCTAAGCAGCGTTTCACCTCATTCTCCCGGGTTGAGGAGGCAACCGCTGTTTTATAATGCCTTTCCTTTAAGTATGCAAGCAGTTCGTGCAGCCCGGGCTTGACTGGCACGCCGTGTTTCGCATAATAACGGTCAAAAAAAGCGCGGGTCAGGCGGTCGAGCTGATCAAAATCGACCTTTTCCCCAAAGGTCTCCCGCCAGATCTTGCGCGCCATGGGCAGGGCAAGCCCCAGCGTTTTCCGGTTCATGTAACCCGCCGGGCCGATGCCGAGCTGCCGCCCCGCCTCATCCCAGGCAAGAGCACAGAGCCGCTCTGTGTCAAACATCAGGCCGTCCATATCAAAAACAACCGCCCGGATCATCTCATTCCCTCCGTTAATTCCCGCTCGAGCATTTTGCCGCATCAATGGCCAGCACGATCATCAGGCACAAAAGCACATCCTCCGGCTGCGCGATATCAATGGTGTAGGTATCCGTCCAGCGCAGCAGCTCCTTCTGCGCCGTCATCACCAGTCGGCCGGCATGGTCGGTCACGCGATAATCCCACTCAAGCCAGTCGCCCTCTACCTGCCAGCCGCCGCAGTCAAGCGTAAATCGGGGCTTGAAAAAAGGTGAACTCCTTTTTGATCTGCCCCATGTACTGATCCCCAAGATACAGCGCAAACCGTGGCAGGAAGGTCAGCACCTCCTCACGCACGGTGCCGATGTGGTTCCCCGCCATATCCATAATCTCCAGCTTATGGCCCCAAGCCAAACGGCCCTCCACAGTGAATACGGTGTTGCCCGCCTCATCGTAGATATCGAAGCTGTCAAACCAAGAGAGAAAACGCTGTTTGAATAATAGACGCATCAAAATACCCCTTCCCGTATTCCATCAATCGTTCTTCCTGCCAAACATCAACCTGCACAATCGCTTGCCGGATTCCGTGCGAAAAATTCTGCGGGCAGCGCTCCACACAGCGCTTTCACTTGCCCCTTCCTCACAGAGGTTCACAAGGCAATCTGCCTCCATAAGAATCTGGAAATCCACCCCGTCAATCCCGGTATCCGTCTGATGACGGCCGACAAGAAAAGCCACGCGGTCAATCACGTCCTGTGGAAAATAGAGCTCTTCCAGCATTGCTTTCGCCTGTGCAGGTTGGAGGCCAACATCATGCACATAGGCCGCCGCCTCCACGATAAAACGCGTGTGCGCGTCGATCCCTTCCGATACGGCAATCAGCCGCGCAAGGCTGTGCACCTTGAGAAAATGCTGAATGCGTTGGGGGTCGCCCTCATAATAGGCAATCATCCCATCACACAAAAGATCAAGCGGGCCCATAGCCCCATCCCCTTTCCTGTTCCTTTTTTAGCCAATGCCTTTATAGATAAACCCCAGGATTAAAATCAAGACGGTCAGCGGCACGTAGACAAGCTTCGCCGTTTGCCCAAAGGCCCGCGAAACCGGCTTTTTCCGCCCCTCATCCAGCTCCCTACGAATGTTATCCCAACCCAGCACATAATAGATCGAAACCGCGCCCAGAACTGCCCCGATAGGCACCACCACAATCGTGATGAAATCAAGCCAACTGCCCACACGCGCTCCGCCTCCAAAAAGAGTCCGGCTGCGAGCGTGATCGCAGAGCAGATGAGCACCGCCGTTTTCCGCCCAAGGCCGAAATGGCTCTGCCAGCTTTCCGTGACGGCCTCAAACATATTGATCAGCGAGGTAATCCCCGCGAATGCCACCGAAATAAAAAAGAACACGGCAAAAGCCCTGCCGAACGGCATCCTTTGGAACACCGTCGGCAGCGCGATGAACATCAGCGACGGCCCACGGGTGACATCCACGCCATAGGCGAATACGGCGGCATAATCGCAAGGCCGGAAAGCAGCGCCGCAAGTGTGTCGAACAATGCCGTGCGCAGGGAGGCCCGCGGGATATCCGCCTCTTTCCCCAAATACGCCCCGTAGACGATCATGCCGGAGCCGGTGATTGAGAGAGAGAAAACGCTTGCCCCATCGCCATCACCCAGGTATCCACCCGCAGCAGCGCCCTCCATTCCGGAACAAAGAGAAATTTGTAGCCCTCTGCCGCGCCAGGCAGGAATGCGACCCACACCGCCCAAGATCAGGAACAGCCCAAAAAACAGCGGCATAAGCACCTTGCTCACCTTTTCGATCCCCTTCGTTACGCCGAACATCAGCACAAGGCCCACCAGCACAACGATCGCCACATGCCAGGGCACGCTTCCGAAGCTGCCCGAAGCCTGGTGAAAAAAGGCTTCCACGTCCGCAGTGAGCAGCTCGCCCGTAACGGAGCCTGCCAGGCTGCGCAGCACCCAACCGAGGATCACCGCGTAGCCGATGGCAATGCCAAGCGACCCAAGCAGCGGAATCCAGCTCAGAGCCGCGCCGAGCTTCTTTCTCCCCCTGCGCGCGAAGCAGTATTCGTAAGAGCCAATCGTCCCCGTGCGGGCCAGCCGGCCGATTGCAAACTCGCCCGAAAGCCCCACCCAGCCGAACAGGAACGTAAACAGAAGATAGGGAATTAAAAACGCCGCACCTCCGTACTGCCCGACTCGATAGGGAAACATCCAGATATTCCCGAGCCCGACTGCCGAGCCGACGCAGGCAATCACAAAGCCCAGCGAGGAGCTGAACGTTCCGTTTCGATTCCCTTTGATCTGCTTGTCTCCCATTTTCAAACCCTCTCTTGCCTCATGGAGCCGAAAAGCCCCTTCTTTTCATTCGGTTTTATCGTCAACACAGTCAATACATCATTCTGCACGCTGAATTTCACCTCGAGCCCGGCAAATTCCATGCCGTAAACTCTCTGGGGATCGGTATGATACGACGGCCGCGGATCCTGCGCCAACACACCCAGCAGCGCCTGTCTGTGCTCCTTTGGCACTTGCGCCAACAGTGGTTGCGAAACTTCCACTTTGAGGGGCCCGTCTATTTTTTGCCCGGCAAACCCGCCGCTGGCCTGTGGATAGCTATCTGCAAAGGGGAGATAGGGTTTGATATCCAGAATCGGCGTACCATCATCAAGTCCGCGCCCGAAACCAGCAGCACCTGCCCTAGCGTTTCATCCCGCCGGATACCGTCCAGCCGGACGGCAGAGAGCCCAATTGGGTTTGGGCGGAACGGGGAGCGGGTTGCAAACACGCCCATGCGCGTATTCCCGCCCAGGCGAGGGGGACGCACGGTGGGCGACCAGCTCGCCCGCACTGCTTCAGAAAACAGCCAGATGAGCCAGATATGCGAAAAGCCCTCTATCCCCCGCAGCGCTTCCGGATTGCGGTATTCCGGCTCAAAAACAAGTTCAGCCTTTAGCTCCTCCACCAGCCCGCTCTGGCGTGGGATGCCGAATTTGGAAGGGAAATCGCTGCGGATGCGGGCGATGATTTTCAGTTCAGACACGGGATCCATGACATGCACCTCGCTATGTTACACTTTTTTGAATCAAAGTGGCAACTCCTGTGCAGGTATAGTACTTCGTTCTTCTCAATGATTTCAGCGCCCTCAATCCAGGCGCTTGCTCAAATACAGAGCCTTGTGCCCCACAAAGATTTCACACGGTAGCCGGCAGAAATAATCCCAGCCGAATTATAATACACATCCTGATTGGTTATTTCGTCTGTCGAAGTTGTTGCAAATTTTGCAACAGTTGCATCTTGCCGGAGCCCACCTTCTGCAAAAATGTTTCTGATGCGGCTTAATATCGTCGCTTTAGCCCCTGGAAAGCAAGGCAACCGTCTCCACATGTCCTGTCCTCGGAAACAGATCTACCGGCGTTGCTTCTCTGGTTTCGTACCCCTTTTCCCCAAACAGCTTCAAATCCCGTGCGAGCGTTGCCGGGTCGCAGGAGACGTAGACCACCCGCCGGGGCGCCATGTTCACCACTGTATCAATCAAATGCACATCGCAGCCCTTACGCGGCGGGTCAAGCACAATCACATCCGGCTGCACGCCTTCTTCGGCAAGCTGACGCGCCGCCAGCGCCGCATCACCGCAGAGGAACCGCGCGTTCGTGATCCTATTGAGCGCCGCATTGCGCTTGGCATCCTCAACCGCCTCCGGCACCGCCTCCACACCGATGACCTGTTTGGCCTTGCCCGCCATCGTCAGGCCGATCGTGCCTGTGCCGCAGTAGAGGTCGAGCAGCGTTTCTGCCCCGGTCAGCGCGGCATATTCCGCTGCCTTTTGGTAGAGCCGCTCCGCCTGAGAGCGGTTCACCTGATAAAAGGATAAGGGTGAAAGGAAAAAGCGCAAGCCGCAGAGCTCGTCTATGATCCCATCCTCTCCCCAAAGCGTTCTGCACACGGGGCCCAGCACAACGTTCGTCCGCGCCGTATTGCTGTTCAAAACCAGGCTTTTGAGGTTCGGCATTTCCCGCAGAAGCTCCCCGGCGAGCAGCTCCGGCTTCGGGATTTTATCGCCGTTGACCACTGCACAAGCCATCACCTCACCCGTCGCCTGTGCCTTGCGCAGATAGATATGCCGCAAAAGACCTTCTCCCGTTTCCTCGCTGTAAATCGGCACCTGATTTTCTCCGATCCAGCGGGCGAAAGCCCGCAAGGCGCCTTCAAACTCCGGCGGCTGGAGCGGCATGCACGGCAATCCACAATCCGGTGGCTGCGCGGCGCAAAAAAGCCGATTTTCAGCTCTTGCGCCGATCCGCCAACAGGAAACTGTGCCTTATTACGGTAGCCATCCGTTTCCCCCGCTGCGAGAATCGGCTGGGGCGTAATCGTAAGATGCCCAATGCGCGAGAGCGCGTCCGCCACCGTTTTCTCCTTGAGGCGGCACTCCGCTTCATATGTGATATGCCGCCAAGCGCAGCCCCCGCATTGCTGGAACACCGGGCAGTCAGGCTTTACACGATCCGGAGATGGGGTTACGATCTGATGAATCCGCGCCACTGCATAATTCTTTTTCACCTTAATAATATGTGCGGTGACGGTGTCGCCCAGCGCCGCATTCGCCACAAACACGGCCAGGCCATTATCGTGCCCAACACCGCTCCCTTCGGCGGTTACGCCGGTAATTTTTAAAGGAATCCGATCATTTTTCTTTAATTGATTCGGCATGGAAATGCCCTCCATTATCCGACCATATACGTCACATTTTCCGCAAACCGGAACACAGCTTAGTATACCACAGACGGATACCCGCCCGCAATGCACATCGGTTGCGCAGCGCATATTCCGTTGACAAATCTTTAAAATCCGTGTATAATGATCGTCGCATCCAATCAAAAACTTGTATCGAGCGTAGCTCAGTTTGGTAGAGTGCTTGGTTTGGGACCAAGATGCCGCAGGTTCAAGTCCTGTCGCCTCGACCATCAAAGCGCGCCGGTCTCATTTTGAGTGGGTCCGGCGCGTTTTTTTTTTCGAAAAGACATCCCTATGTCTGGTCTATTTATTTTGAGAAAGAATGGTTTCCCATGAAATTCTGCATTGATACCGCTCCGTGCAAGGTCTGATTCGGGCGAATTTGCACGGAGCAAAATAAACTTTAGCTGCCTCCACCCGCCGCCGGGCCTTGCACTTTATTTGACAACAAATAAAAGGGGGCAAGGTCAATATGAAATCAATTCAAACAACACTCAAAGAACTTCACACATTTCTCATCCTATGGATGACACAATCCTTTTCCGCGTTGGGCAGCTCGATGACGAGCTTCGCGCTGGTCGTCTGGTCCTACCAGCAGCAGGGATCAGCGCTGACAACATCGTTGCTCTCCATTTGCTCATATGCGCCGTATGTTTTGCTGAGCGTCTTCGCGGGCGCTTTGAGCGATCGGTGGGACAAAAAGGCCACGATGCTGGTAAGCGACACCTTTGCCGCTCTGTGCACCCTAACGGTGCTCATTCTGCTGCAGACAGGCCGCCTTGAAATCTGGTTTCTTTATATCATCAATGCATTGAATGGCCTGATGAATACCGTTCAGCAGCCGGCCTCGGATGTGGCGGTCAGCTGCTGACGCCGCAGAAACACTATCAGAAGGTCAGCGGCCTGCGCTCTTTTTCCAATTCGCTGATTACGATCCTCACGCCGGTGTTTGCAACCGCGCTGCTGGCTTATACCAGCATTCAGGGCGTTATTCTGTTTGATTTAGGCACTTTTATTGTTGCGTTTGTCACGCTTTTCTTTTTCATTCGGATTCCGCAGCCCGCCAGGGAAGATACCCACAAAGAAGCTCCGCTGCGCGCCGCGCTGGAAGGGCTCCGATATTTGAAGGCAAACCTGGGGATTCTGCATCTGATCCTGTTTCTCGCCGTTATCAATTTACCGCTTCCGTATTCAATGCCGCTTTGCCTGCCATGATGCTGTCCAGGCAGGGCGCGGGCGAATCCGCGCTGGCCCTGGTCAACACCTTTTCAGGCCTTGCGACACTGGCCGGAAGCGTCCTCGTCTCCGTCATGCCGCCACCCAAAAGCCGGGTGCGCGTCATCTGCAATTCCCTGCTTCTGGCCATGAGCACGGAGAATTTTTTCCTCGCCTTCGGGCGCAGTACGCCCGTCTGGTGTTTCGGCGCGATCCTCGGGTGGATCTGCATTCCATTCATGAACGCCAATATGGACGTCCTCTTCCGCACCAAAATTCCCATTGAGATGCAGGGGCGCGTCTATTCCGCGCGGAATACGCTCCAGTTTTTCACCATCCCGGTGGGGTACTTCTGCGGCGGGATTCTGGTGGACCGGGTCTTCGAGCCTTCATGGCTGCTCAGCCGCCCGGTGGCCTCTGGGCAACGCTGCTCGGATCGGGCAAAGGGTCCGGCGCCGCCCTGCTGTTTCTGGTGCTTGGCGTCATTGGGACCTTATCCTGCCTTCCCTTTCGATGGGACCGGCAGATTTGGGCGCTGGAGTCATAGCAATCAATCACCCGCTATCTGGAATCGGGAGAGGGGGATTTCCTGTGCCACCTGTCAACGTGCTGGTCAAGCCAGCCTCATCCGCCTGCAATATGGATTGCCGCTACTGTTTTTATCAAGATGAGGCCGATAAACGCGCACACGGCTTTGCAGGTATGATGTCCCTAGAGACGGCCGAGGCTTTGGTTTCCACCGCCATGGAATATGCGGAAGGTGCTTGCTCCTTTCTGTTTCAGGGTGGGGAGCCGACGCTCGCTGGACTTGATTTTTACCGTAGCTTCCTTCAGCTGGAAAAGAAATATAGCAAGCCGGGCGTGGCTATTCAAAATAGCATCCAGACCAACGGCTATCTCATTGATGATGCATGGGCCGCTTTCCTGCACGATAACCGCTTCTTGACGGGGCTTTCCTTGGATGGGCCTGCACAGATCCATGATTTCAACCGAACCGACCGAGCGGGCAAAGGCACCTTTAACCGCACAATGCGGGCTGCTCGTCTGTTGGAAAAGCATGGCGCGCCTTATAACATCCTTTCCGTCGTCACCGGGCAAAACGCGCGCTCGATTGAAAAAACTTATCGGTTTTTCGTGCGGAACGGCTTTCGATATCTACAATTTATCCCCTGCCTGGAGCCGCTGGGCGAGGAGCGTGGCCAGACGGGCTATCATCTCTCCTGCAATGAATATGAAACATTTTTGCTTCGCATCTTTGATCTCTGGCTGGCAGATTTAAAAGCCGGGCGCTATGTCAGCATCCGGCATATTGAGAACTGGATCTCTGTTCTCATGGGCCAGCGCCGGAATCCTGCAATATGAACGGGCGCTGCTCAATCCAGTTTGTTGTGGAGGGGGACGGCAGCGTTTACCCCTGCGACTTCTATGTGCTCGACGAATGGAAGCTCGGCACAGTAAATCAAAACAGCTTTACCGAGATGATCAACAGTTCTAACGCGCGTGCCTTCATCCAGGCCTCTCTGGATATACCGCAAGAATGCCGTGCCTGCCCTTATCATTTTATCTGCCGCAACGGCTGTAGGCGCGATCGTGTCGTTGGATTGGATGGTAAAATCGGCCTTAATTTTTATTGTGAAGCGTATCGAAAATTTTTCAGCAAGCGCGCGCCCCAGCTCAACGAGGCCGTTCTCCTGATTCGTCGGGGGAAGGCGAGGTGGCAGTGACTATCCCCCTTGAAAAGGGCGCGTCGCATCATGCATGAATAAACGCAGAAACTAAAAAACCTTTGGGAGCCACGATTTATAGCTCCCAAACGGTTTTTAGAGGGGCCGTTGATTTTTCAATGGTCTATTTTTTATGTAATTTTTTGTTCTATCCTTCGCTTTCGCTCATCAGAAGCTCTAGGGCAAAAACCTTGCCTGACACATCAAAATCAATGCAGTATACCGTTTCTTCCTGCGAAAAGTGGTTTTGGAACGGCTCTTGCACGATTTCCGGCGCGCTTGTTTCGCCCATAGGCCGCATGAGAAGGCTACCCACTCGGACGGCGTTCCCCTCTACAACCGGCTTCACCTGCGTGATAAACCGCTCCTTCAGCGATATAACCTTGCCAGAGAGTTGATCGGTCAGCAAAATTTTTTCCTCTTCAAAGCAGAAGCTTCTTCTGACGGATTCGATGCCGGGTATCCGATAGGCCTGTGTCATTTCAATTTCAAACACGCCGTCTTTCCACGCGCTTACGGAGCGGTATTTCGCGCCGTGGCCCTGCAACTGCCCATTGATGACCGGCACACTGTGCCCCCGGGACGAAGTACAAAAATACTGATAGCGTTTTTGATCATTAAAATAATCCTTCACATATTCCCCCGGGCCGAGATCACAGAGCAGCTGCCTTCCCCCGCTTACAACGATAAAGGAGCCAATATCATTATGATTGTGTGAAACGTCGTTTGACCCACCTTTTGCCGCAAATCCATAGGATGTCGTGCGGCGGATCAGCCACGCGCTCTTCGGGGCGTAATATGTCATCGTCCAAGGGCTGCCTTCCCATCCTGCAAGCCATTGTATAAAAAGCAATCCAGCTCCAGGCAGAAGCGGTAGCAATGATCGTGAATCATCCCAGATTCAGGCGGCAGCGGGCCAATTGCATCCGGATACTCCTCCCGCAGGAAGTTGAGCAGGCCGGGATAATAGCGGCCGCGCTGCCCGCCGTCAGAGAAGCTGACGGTTACGCCGCCGCCCAAGCTGATCTTCTGATAAAATCCGGCGATTTCCTTGACCTTCGGGCGTTTGAAATAATTCTTCCTGCCATGGGTAAACTCCCTCAAGAGCCGAGCATAAACCGTGAAAAAGCCAAATCCATAGCTCCAATAATCCACGCCTTCCGCACAGATCCCATCCGCCGAAAATCCACTGAGAAAGCGCCGCATGGTAAACGCGATGCGTGGGCGAATCAGTGAGAAAAGGCGCGGGCGGCTGAGCATAAAGGTGCAGCCCACCGATCCCGCGCAAACAGCGGCCCAGTTGTTATTGCTGTGCTCCCACCAAAAGCGCCGATATAAAAACGGGCGGATGATCCGTCTGTTGATCTCCCAATCAATCCGCTCTTTCATCTTTTCATGCAGCCGGTCGCCCAGGAGATGGCGAATCATGCTCAGTGCAAACCCTGTTTCTGCACTGAACAGGTCAATGCACCCCGGATCCCGCCCGGTTCGCCACGCAATGTGCGCGGGTAACGCCCAGGTATATTCATCGCAAATGGCCCACACCGTATCCTGTAGCTGGAGGAGGTGCTCCCCCTCTTCCGGATACACCAGTGCCATAAGGCATATGTATTAAGCCGCTTTCGCCGTGCAAAATAGGCGGCCTCATATTTTTTCCGGCTCCCAGTTTCCTGATAGATGATATATTCGCTGAAGCGCACCGCGCTGACAGGCCCCTCTCTGGAAACAGCGCGGTAATCCTCCAAAAGCGCGCTCAGAAGCGGTGCATACGCTTTCTCCGCACGCACCGCCTCCCAAAGCCCCTTTTGGAACGCCTTTTCATAAAGCATCAAACACCCTCCAAACGCTCAATTGATACGGCGCCGCCATCCTGAGCAAAAGCAGGAATCAATTTTCCTCTTGCTCCTGGGCCCGTTGGAAGATGGAAAACACCGCTTCAATTGTTTCCAAATCCTCAACTGCCTCGTAGAATTCCTCTCCATCCTCCTCAGTCACTCGAAGAATCACCACTTCATTGGCAAGCTCTTCCTGCGTCGGCAGCAGCAAAACATAGCTCTCGCTCATAATCCAATAAATCAAGGAAGGTGAAAGAGATCTCATTGCCCTCCTCATCCGCCATGACGATTGTCCCGTCGAAATCGTCGCCTTCGCTGATCAGGTCTTTATAATCGTCCGCCATGTTTCAGCAACCCCTTTCTATTCGTTGGTTTTGCCGTTATCATACCCCACCGGCCCCGAAAAAGCAACCAAAACATGAGTTGAAAAAAGCGGGGCGAACCGTTATAATATTTTCTGACCGATTTCAAAAGCAGAGGATGACGAAATAACATGAAGCTTGGAATTCTAGGGTTGCCGAACGTCGGCAAAAGCACCCTGTTTAATGCCATCACCAACGCGGGCGCGCAGTCCGCAAACTATGCATTTTGCACCATTGAGCCAAATGTCGGCGTGGTGGATGTGCGGATGAGCGCTCGATCGGCTCACAGAGCTCTATGAGCCGGCAAAAACAACGCACGCCACGATTGAATTCGTCGATATTGCGGGTCTGGTCAAAGGCGCGTCCAAAGGCGAAGGGTTAGGCAATAAATTCCTCTCCCACATCCGCGAAGTAGATGCAATCATCACGTGGTGCGCTGTTTTGAGAATGACGATATCATCCATGTGGAAGGCAGCATTGACCCC
>ENA-OUNI01000570-OUNI01000570.1-human-gut-metagenome-genome-assembly--contig:-NODE-570-length-16941-cov-2.360176_pt1 | contig 16941 bp, 16 predicted proteins | sample MGYA00242499_ERZ504580 | MGnify/ENA primary metagenome ERZ504580 (study PRJEB26092, sample SAMD00036315) | human gut metagenome | host: Homo sapiens | study: EMG produced TPA metagenomics assembly of... | reverse complement strand
CGCCAAGGGCGGGAGAGGACAGGACGCTTTCACGCGCTTCCATCCAGCCGCGGTTACCGCGTATGGTATTGATTTCACCGTTGTGCGCCAAGAGACGGAACGGCTGTGCCAGTCCCCATGTAGGGAAGGTGTTGGTGCTGAAACGGGAGTGCACCAGAGCCAGTCCGCTGGTGAAGTAGTTGTTTGTCAGGTCGGGGAAGTAGTTACGTAACTGTAGGGAAGAGAGCATACCTTTATAGATGATGTTCTTCGTAGACAGCGACACGATATAGAAATCCTCTCGTGCGGCTATATCCGACCTGCGTACTTTGTTTTCTATTCTTTTCCTTATTATATAGAGACGGCGGTCGGCGGTTTCACTGTCCGTAAATCCGGTGATGAAGATTTGTTTGATGTCGGGTTCGTTGGCAAGTGCGGCCTCACCCAGTATTTCGGGGCAGGTAGGCACATTGCGCAGGTGCATCAGCGTCAATCCTTCTTTCTCTATTTCTTCAATGATGATACTCAGGATGGCTGCCCGGTCTTTCTCATCTTTCGGAAGAAAAAGCAGTCCTGTTCCGTATTTCCCTTTTTCGGGAACGGGGATGCCTTGCAGCAGGATGAATTCGTGCGGTATTTGCAACATGATGCCGGCGCCGTCTCCGGTCTTGTTGTCGGCACCTTCCGCTCCGCGATGACGCATATTCTCCAATACTTTCAATGCGGATTCAACCAATTCATGTGATTTGCTGCCGTGAATGTTCACTAACATTCCCACACCGCAAGCGTCGTGTTCATTGGTGGCATCGTACAGGCCCAACTGCATGGGCTGTCGTTGTGCGGGTTGTTCCTTTGTTTTGTTGTTAAAAAGCTCTTTGTTTTCCATTTTTGGTTTACTCTAATTTATGTAATACCTATTTGTTGTATCAAAATGTTTTGCAAATATATATATTTAGTTTCAAATTGATAACAATATTCCTCGATTTGTGCCTTGCTAAATACTTACACCGGGGGATGAAGTTATAATCTGATAGAAAATACCCTTTGTTTTCTTCTAATCTTAAATCAGATTTCGTCTGTTTGCTTTAAGATTATAAATTAGACCTTTTGCTTTTAAAATATTATTTTCCTTGTCTTTTTGATAATAAAATAACTTTTTTCTACTCTTTTGACAAATAAATAGTGAAAAGGTTAACTTTATGTTCTAAAGAATATATATCTTTGCAGCGCAAATCAAATACTGATATATTATGTGTGGAATAGTAGGCTATATAGGTCAAAGAAAAGCCTACCCCATTCTTATCAAAGGTTTGAAGCGGTTGGAGTACCGCGGATACGATAGTGCAGGGGTAGCATTAATCAGTGATGACCGAGAACTGAACGTGTACAAGACGAAAGGAAAGGTTTCGGATTTAGAAACTTTCGTTACTCAAAAAGATATTTCCGGTAGTATAGGTATTGCACATACCCGCTGGGCTACACATGGAGAACCTTGTTCCGTTAACGCTCATCCCCATTATTCCTCTTCCGAAAGATTCGCTCTTATTCACAACGGTATCATTGAAAATTACGCCGCCCTTAAAGACAAACTCCAAGCCAAAGGCTATACTTTTAAAAGTAGTACCGACACCGAGGTACTGATACAACTCATAGAATACATTCAGGTTATAAACCGCATCGATTTACTGACTGCCGTGCAACTGGCTTTGCAGGAGGTTATCGGTGCATATGCCATTGCCGTGCTCGACAGGGAGAATCCTGATGAGATTATTGCTGCGCGCAAAAGCAGTCCGTTGGTGGTGGGTATCGGGCAGGATGAATTCTTCTTGGCATCCGATGCCACTCCGATTGTGGAATATACGGACAAGGTGGTCTATCTGGAAGATGAGGAGATAGCCGTTATTCGTTGTGGGGAGAAACTGAAAGTGGTGAATCTCAAGAATGTGGAGTGCCCGCACGAGGTAAAGACGGTAGCGCTCAATCTCGGCCAGCTGGAGAAGGGCGGTTATCCGCATTTCATGTTGAAGGAGATTTTTGAGCAACCCGATTGTATTCATGACTGTATGCGCGGACGCATTAATCTGGAGGTACTAACGTGGTGCTTTCCGCCATTATAGATTATAAGGAACGTCTGCTTGCTGCCAACGTTTTGTAATTGTGGCTTGTGGCACGTCGTGGCACGCTGCGCTTATAGGCAAACATCTGATAGAGAGTTTCTGCCGCATTCCGGTGGAAGTGGAGTATGCTTCGGAATTTCGTTACCGGGACCCGGTGATTGACAGTAGTGATGTGGTGATTGCCATTTCGCAAAGCGGGGAGACAGCCGATACGCTGGCTGCCATAGAACTTGCCAAAAGCGTGGTGTATTTATATATGGCATCTGTAATGCTATCGGTTCGAGTATCCGCGCGCTACGAATACGGGGTCTTACATTCATGTAGGGCCGGAAATAGGTGTGGCGTCCACCAAAGCCTTTACAGGTCAGGTAACTGTGCTCACCATGTTGGCATTGACTCTTGCACGGGAGAAGCGTACGATTGATGAAACGCAATACCTCGCCATAGTGAGGGAACTCGGACAGATTCCCGGAAAGATGAAAGAGGTGCTGAAGCTGAACGACCGTATAGCGGAGCTTTCCAAAATCTTCACTTACGCACACAATTTTATCTATCTGGGACGCGGTTACAGTTATCCCGTAGCGTTGGAAGGCGCTTTGAAGCTGAAAGAAATCTCGTACATCCATGCGGAAGGCTATCCGGCCGCCGAAATGAAGCATGGGCCTATTGCTTTGATAGATGCGGAAATGCCGGTGGTGGTTATTGCCACACAGAACGGATTGTACGAAAAAGTACTGAGCAATATACAGGAAATTAAAGCGCGCAAAGGCAGGGTGATAGCGATTGTTACCAAGGGAGATACGGTTATCGGTAAAATCGCTGACATTTGTATCGAACTTCCCGAAACAATGGAATGTCTTGGCCCGTTAATAACTACGGTTCCCTTGCAACTGCTCGCTTATCACATAGCCGTATGTAAAGGCATGGATGTAGACCGACCGCGTAATCTTGCCAAGTCGGTAACGGTGGAATGACCGGAAGCGGATGATGTGTATGGGTAAAACAGATAATGCGTTTGCCCTTGACAGATGATATGTTCTCAGAACATAAATAACGCGTTTTTAAAAGAAGTAATAACTCATTAGTAAATATATAAATGGAACAACTGAAGCATGAATGTGGCGTCGCCATGATACGCCTGCTGAAACCGCTGGAGTATTACGAAGAAAAGTACGGTACATGGATGTACGGGCTGAACAAGCTCTATCTTCTCATGGAGAAACAGCACAACCGGGGGCAGGAAGGCGCCGGACTGGCTTGTGTGAAACTGGAAGCGAACCCCGGCGAGGAATATATGTTTCGCGAACGGGCGCTCGGTTCGGGAGCCATCACCGAGATATTCGGCACGGTGCAAAGCAACTTTAAAGACCTTACGAAAGAACAACTGCACGACGCCGGCTATGCCAAGCGCGTGCTCCCCTTTGCGGGGGAGGTGTATATGGGGCATCTGCGTTACTCCACCACGGGGAAGTCGGGCCTCTCGTACGTGCATCCGTTTCTCAGGCGGAACAACTGGCGTGCCAAGAACCTTCGCCTGTGCGGCACTTCAACCTGACGAACGTGGATGAAATCTTCGCACGCATCACCGCCATCGGCCAGCACCCGCGCAAGTATGCCGATACGTATATCATGCTGGAGCAGGTGGGCCACCGGCTCGACCGCGAGGTGGAGCGCCTCTTCAACTTGCCGAAGCCGAAGGACTGACGGGCATGGACATCACGCATTACATCGAAGACCACATCGACCTCGCCAACGTCCTGCGCACCTCGAGCAAGGAGTGGGACGGGGGCTATGTGATGTGCGGACTTACCGGAAGCGGCGAGACATTCGCCGTCCGCGATCCGTGGGGCATCCGCCCTGCATTCTGGTATCAGGACGATGAGATAGCGGTGCTTGCCAGCGAGCGTCCCGTCATCCAGACCGCGCTCAACGTCTCAGCCGACCGCATCAGGGAGCTGCAACCGGGACAGGCTTTGCTAATCAACAAAGCCGGCAAGCTCCGCACGGTGCAAATCAACAAGCCGCGCGAGGTGAAGCCTTGCTCCTTCGAGCGTATCTATTTCAGCCGCGGCAGTGACATGGACATCTACAAGGAACGTAAACTGTTGGGTGAGAAACTGGTGTCCAACATCCTGAAAGCCATCGACAAGGATATAGACCACACCGTCTTTTCCTTTATACCGAATACTGCGGAAGTGGCTTTCTATGGAATGTTGCAGGGACTGGACGACTATCTCAACGAGGAGAAGGTGCGGCAGATTGCCGCTTTGGGACACAACCCCAGCCACGATGAGCTGGAGCGTATCCTGTCCCGCCGCATACGGAGCGAGAAGGTGGCCATTAAGGACATTAAGCTGCGTACTTTCATTGCCGAGGCAACAGTCGCAACGACCTTGCCGCCCATGTGTACGACATCACTTACGGCAGCCTCGTGCCCGGCACGGACAATCTGGTTATCATAGACGACAGCATTGTGCGCGGCACTACCCTGAAGCAGAGCATCATCGGCATCCTCGACCGCCTCGGTCCGAAGAAGATAGTAATTGTAAGCTCCTCACCGCAGGTGCGCTATCCCGACTATTACGGCATCGACATGGCGAAGATGAGCGAGTTCATAGCTTTCAAGGCTGCCATCGAGTTGCTGAAAGAACGCGAGATGCGCGATGTCATCGAATCCGCCTACCGCAAGTCCAAAGAACAGGTGAGTCTGCCCAAAGAACAGATGGTGAACTACGTAAAGGAGATATACGCTCCCTTTACCGACGAAGAGATTTCCGCCAAAATGGTGGAACTGCTCACTCCGAAAGGCACGAAAGCCCAAGTGCAGATTGTATATCAGCCTCTTGAAGGCCTGCATGAAGCCTGTCCGCGGCACCGGGGCGACTGGTACTTCAGCGGTGACTATCCCACGCCGGGCGGTGTGAAGTTGCTGAACATGGCATTTATTAATTACATAGAACAAGTATATCAATTCTGAATATGAGAAATGTGACTCTTATCCTTGACGACGGGAGCCGTTTTCACGGCAAGTCGTTCGGTTATGAAAAGCCGGTAGCGGGAGAGGTGGTGTTCAACACTGCCATGTCGGGTTATCCCGAAAGCCTGACCGACCCTTCGTATGCCGGACAGTTGATGACGCTTACATATCCCTTGGCGGGCAATTACGGTGTGCCGCCTTTTACCTTCGCCCCCGACGGGCTGCCTGTATTTATGGAGAGCGAACGCATCCACGCCGAAGCCCTTATCGTAAGCGATTATTCCGGTAACTACAGTCATTGGAATGCCGTGGAAAGCCTCGGCAACTGGCTGAAACGCGAACAAGTGCCGGGCATTACGGGCATCGATACCCGTGAGTTGACGAAGTGCTGCGCGAGCACGGGGTGATGATGGGCAAGATTGTCTTTGACGACGATCCCGATAATGTGCCCCAAGCTGCTTATGCGGGTGTAAACTACGTGGATAAGGTGAGTTGCAGGGAAGTTATCCGCTACAACACGGGCGAGGGCAGAAAGAAAGTGCTCCTTGTGGACTGCGGCGTCAAGGCCAACATCATCCGTTGCCTCTTGAAACGGGATGTGGAAGTAATCCGCGTTCCCTGGGATTACGACTTCAACGGACTGGAGTTCGACGGGCTGTTCATCTCCAACGGTCCCGGCGACCCCGATACCTGCGATGCCGCCGTCCGGAACATCCGCAAGGCGATGCAGAACGAGAAGCTGCCTATTTTCGGCATCTGCATGGGCAATCAGCTACTCTCCAAAGCCGGTGGAGCCGAAATATACAAATTGAAATACGGACACCGCAGCCACAACCAGCCCGTACGCATGGTGGGTACGGAGCGTTGTTTCATCACTTCGCAGAACCACGGTTATGCGGTGGACAGCAACACGCTGGGCGCAGACTGGGAACCGCTCTTCGTCAATATGAACGACGGCTCCAACGAAGGCATCCGCCATAAGCGCAATCCGTGGTTCTCCGCACAGTTTCATCCCGAAGCGGCCAGCGGACCGACGGATACGGAATTTCTGTTCGATGAGTTCGTAAAACTGCTATAACCGTTTTATCGGTATCGAAAAAGATTCGGATACGTGTGAAAACAAATTATTGGTACAATCAAATCAAGACAAATGAAAGAGAACAATATAAAGAAAGTCCTGCTGCTGGGGTCCGGTGCACTGAAAATAGGTGAGGCGGGAGAGTTTGACTACTCCGGTTCGCAGGCGCTCAAGGCATTGAAGGAAGAAGGTATCCACACCGTCCTCATCAATCCGAACATTGCCACGGTGCAGACCTCGGAAGGCGTTGCCGACCGGATTTACTTCCTGCCCGTAACCCCTTACTTCGTGGAGAAGGTTATCGAAAAGGAACGTCCCGACGGCATTATGCTCGCCTTTGGCGGACAAACGGCTTTGAACTGTGGTGTGGAGCTTTACAAGGAAGGTGTTTTCGGAAAATACGGCGTCGAGGTGCTCGGTACGCCCGTACAGGCCATTATAGATACGGAAGACCGCGAGATATTCGTACAGAAGCTGAACGAAATCAATGTAAAGACCATCCGGAGCGAGGCTGTGGAGAATGCTGCGGATGCCCGCCGCGCCGCTGCGGAACTGGGCTATCCGGTTATCGTCCGTGCCGCCTATGCGCTCGGCGGGTTAGGGTCGGGCTTCTGCGACAACGAAGACGAGCTGAACGTACTGGTGGAAAAGGCTTTCTCTTTCTCCCCGCAAGTGCTGGTGGAGAAATCCTTGCGCGGTTGGAAAGAGGTGGAGTACGAAGTGGTACGCGACCGTTTCGACAACTGCATCACGGTCTGCAACATGGAGAACTTCGACCCGCTGGGCATCCACACCGGAGAGTCTATCGTGATTGCTCCGTCGCAGACACTGAGCAATACGGATTATCATAAACTGCGCGAACTGGCTATCCGCATCATCCGCCACATCGGCATTGTGGGCGAGTGCAACGTGCAGTATGCCTACGACCCCGAAAGCGAGGACTACCGCGTTATCGAGGTAAACGCCCGCTTGAGCCGTTCGTCTGCACTTGCCTCTAAGGCAACGGGTTATCCGCTGGCATTCGTTGCCGCCAAATTAGGACTGGGCTACGGCCTTTTCGAATTGAAGAACTCCGTAACCAAGACCACCGGCGCATTCTTCGAGCCGGCACTGGACTATGTGGTCTGCAAGATTCCCCGTTGGGATTTGGGCAAGTTTCATGGCGTAGATAAGGAATTGGGTTCGAGCATGAAGTCCGTGGGCGAGGTCATGGCTATCGGACGTACTTTTGAAGAAGCCATTCAGAAGGGGTTGCGCATGATAGGACAGGGGATGCACGGATTCGTGGAGAACAGGGAGCTTGTTATCCCCGACATAGACAAGGCGCTGCGCGAGCCTACCGACAAGCGTATCTTCGTTATCTCCAAGGCCTTCCGTGCCGGATATACCGTAGACCAGGTGCACGCGCTGACAAAGATAGACCGCTGGTTCCTTGAAAAGCTGATGAATATAATGGACACCAGCAGGGCGCTGCACGAATATTCGGAAAAGGTGCAGGATGAACCGGAAGCCGCACAAGGTGAAGGTACGTCGGAAGCCGCACAAGGTGAAAGGATGCTTCACTCCCTCCTGAATGACAAAGCCGCGCGGGAACTGTTGCACAAGGCCAAGATACAGGGTTTCTCCGATTTCCAGATAGCCCGCGCTTTCGGCCTAGAACGGTATATGGACGGTGAGGACGCCATCCTTGCCATACGTGCCCTGCGCAAGCATGCAGGTATTCTGCCCGTAGTGAAACAAATAGACACCCTTGCTGCCGAATATCCCGCCCGTACCAACTATCTGTACCTGACGTACAGCGGCATCGCCCACGACGTGCATTACCTGGGCGACCGTAAATCCATCGTCGTACTCGGTTCGGGTGCGTACCGCATCGGTTCCTCGGTGGAGTTCGACTGGTGCGGCGTGCAGGCATTGAACACCATCCGCAAGGAAGGCTACCGCAGCGTCATGATCAACTACAACCCCGAAACCGTATCTACGGACTATGACATGTGCGACCGCCTTTATTTCGATGAGCTTACCTTCGAGCGCGTCATGGATATTCTCGAACTGGAGAATCCGCACGGCGTCATCGTATCCACCGGCGGCCAGATACCCAACAACCTCGCCTTGCGTCTCGATGCGCAGCGCGTGCCTATTCTCGGTACGAGCGCCAGGAGCATCGACAACGCCGAAGACCGCGACAAGTTCTCTGCCATGCTGGACCGCATCGGCGTAGACCAGCCCGAATGGCGTGCGCTCACCTCGCTGGAAGATATCAACGCCTTTGTCGATAAGGTAGGCTTCCCGGTGCTGGTTCGTCCCAGCTACGTGCTTTCGGGCGCGGCAATGAACGTCTGCTCCAACCGGGAAGAGCTGGAACGTTTCCTGCAACTGGCGGCAAACGTCTCGAAGAAACATCCGGTGGTGGTGAGCCAGTTCATAGAGCATGCCAAGGAGGTGGAAATGGATGCCGTGGCGCAGAACGGGGAAATCGTTGCCTATGCCATCAGCGAACACATCGAGTTTGCAGGCGTGCACTCCGGCGATGCGACTATCCAGTTCCCGCCGCAGAAACTGTATGTGGAGACGGTGCGCCGCATCAAGCGCATCAGCCGCGAGATAGCCCGCGAGCTGAACATCTCCGGCCCGTTCAATATCCAGTATCTCGCCAAGGACAACGACATCAAGGTAATCGAATGTAATCTGCGTGCGTCGCGTTCATTCCCCTTTGTAAGCAAGGTGCTCAAGATAAACTTTATCGAACTGGCTACGAAAGTAATGCTCGGCATCCCCGTGCAGAAGCCGGACAAGAACCTGTTCGACCTCGATTATGTAGGAATCAAGGCTTCTCAGTTCTCCTTCAACCGCCATGCAAAGGCAGACCCCGTATTGGGCGTGATATGCGTCTACGGGCGAGGTGGGGTGCATAGGCAGTGATACTTCCTGCGCTATTCTTAAAGCGATGCTTTCGGTGGGTTACCGTATTCCGCAGAAGAATATCCTGCTCTCCACCGGTACGCCGAAGCAGAAGGTAGACATGCTTTCCGCAGCCCGCATGCTTCAAAAGAAAGGGTATAAACTGTTTGCTACCGGCGGTTCGAGCAAGTTCCTTACCGAGAACGGGGTGGAGAACACCCGTGTCTACTGGCCGAGCGAGCCCGACATGCACCCGCAGGCGCTCGAAATGCTGCACAGAAAAGAGATAGATATGGTGGTGAACATTCCGAAGAACCTCACCGCGGGCGAGTTGGACAACGGTTACAGAATACGCCGCGCCGCTATCGACCTCAATATTCCGCTGATAACGAATGCACGTCTGGCAAGTGCGTTTATCAATGCCTTCTGCACCATGACACCGGACGATTTGGCTATCAGGGCCTGGGACGAATATAAGTAAAAGTACTTGGGAAACCGTTCCGAACTCCGGCCCGGAGCATCCGGTTTGCCGGTGTTTTTCTACGGTGTCTCTGCGATATAAAGCAGAGATACCGTAGGTAAAACCCGGTTATAGAGTATTGTTTTCTTCGTCCCGTAGCTGCGGGCTGTACAGCCCGCATATGGAAACCGCAGAGCCCGCAATTGCCCCCCGTGCGGCCCGCAACTGCAAAACGGGGTTTTCCTATAAGCATTCCGTAGTTTTATCGATGGCTTTTCGATATTAATCAATGGATAAAGTCTGAAAAAGCAGGCGGATAAAGAGAGCGTTTCCCCGGTTTTTTTCTTTTTAGGCACGGAATTACACGGATTTCACGGAAAAAGGATAAAATAAATCCGTATCTATCCGTGTAATTCCGTGTTTAAAAGGAATTATCAAGTATATTTTGACAAAACCTCTTGTCATAACAATGGTCGTCACCGCTCAATGCCCCATAAACAAAGGGATAGAAAGCGAAAGTGACGAGTGATGAGAAAAAACGTGTTTTTCCTAATGTTCCAACGCTTTGTTTTAGTCAGAATGCAAAGAAGGGATAAATCAGATAGCTATTGGCATTTTTATCATACCCTTTGATGCCGATTCTGTCCCAATCATCGAGAAATCCCCAGACGATAATCCAACTGAGTTGTCGGTTGAATTCGGTACTGGTCTGTATATACGTCTTTTACCAACTGACAGATTTCTTGCCGACCTGCCTGCTTTGCCTAATTGTGCGTTCAGCTTGTCCAGGTTTGTCGTAGCCATTGTTGTATGGTTCGTGGCTGTTGTCACATCCGTTACAGATGAGAAGGCTGCAAAGCAGTATATTGGCAGATAGGTGTTTCATGTCGTTTCGTTTTTAGTTTATCACAACCGTTTCGCTTACCGTTTCAGTACTTCCTGTGTTTCATGTCGGAAGGCTGCCTGCTGTTACGGTGACTTTCTTCCGGGAGATGCCGAGGGTATAACTTATGGAAGCTCCTTCCGTCCACATTTCAGTCGATGGCAGTGTCTGGTTGCTCAGGATGATAGTCTGGGTGATGTCCGTATTATCGGAATTATAGGCTTGGTAGGTGTAGGTGAGGTTGAAGACACTCTCTGTTCCGTAAGGCGGCAGATAGAAGGTTGCGAGCAGTTCCTTGGGGGTTGCGGTGTTATCCGGAATATCGAAACGGGTAGCGGTGGCGGTGAATGTTTCCGTTTCGGCGGGGGCGGGATAACTCCAGCCGAATCCTTTGTCTTTACTGTCTTCCGGGATATGGCAGGTGAGGATACCGTTTTTCATTCCGCGGATGGAGAATGCCGTGATTTGCTTTCCGGTTGTGTTGTCGTCGCTTTTTACGTAGATGGCAATCCGGGTCAGGGTATGGTGGAAGCGTAACTTCACCAGGCTGTTGTCCGAAGCGGAAGTCTGGTTCATCAGCGGGACGGCGACTAAAAAATGCGCTTTTTCGTGGAAAGGATGTTTTGGGGGACGGTATAACGGGGCTTACCGGCAGCAAAACAGGGAAAATGCTTCTGATAAAACATTTTCCCTGTCGAGTATAAGGAGTGTCGCTTGGAAGGCGAATAAATAATTTTACATTTTGTTGGTAGGGTGCAAGAGTATCCGTTATTTTATTCTTTGTCGGTCTCCTTATATATTTTCTAATTGTCCGTAATCTGCATTTTAGTAATATATGTACGTTTTCATTTCAGCAGCGTTCCCGTTGCCTTTAAATAAGTGATGTAGTTCAGGTACAGTCGGAAGCATGCGTCGACTTTGGTTTCGTACGCCTGCTGCCACAGAGCTTGCGCTTCCAGGTGGTCGGACAGGGTTTCCAGTCCCACGTCGTATTGGCTGCGGCTCACTCTCATGTTCTCTTCCGCCTGTTGCAGGGAGCGTTCGGCAATGGTGCTTTCCAGCCGGGCTTCGTCGAGGTTGTTGACGGACTGTGCCAGTTCAAGCAGCATCTGTTCGTTCATGTTCTCCTGTTCGAGGCGCGCCTGCTCCAGTTTGGCTTTGGCTGCACGTACTTTATTGCTGTTTGCACCGAAATGGAAGAGCGGTACGCTTACGTTCAGAAGCACAGAGAAGCTGCCGCCGTCGAACAGGTCCTGGTCGCTGATTTCCAAGCCGTGGATGTAGTCGTACGAACCTTTCACACCGATTTTGGGCAGGAGTTCGCTGCGGTTCAGCTTCACCTGCTGCTTGGCGATGGCCACTTGCTGGTTCAGTATGGCATATTCGGGGCGGGCGGAGATGTCGGCTGTTTGCAGCCGGATGTCCTGTGCACTTCGGGAAAGTATCGGCAGTGCGTATATCTGCCGTCAGCGGTTTGCCGATGTAGTGGCAGAGGTTCATGGTGGCCAGGCGCAGCGCATTGTCGGCCTTGCGGATGTTGAGTTCGCTTTCGTTCAGCTTTACCTGCACTTTCAGCACGTCGTTCTGGGGTTTGAGTCCGTGTTTATGGGCGCTTTCCACGTTTTTCATCAGTTCCGTGAGCACGGCACTGTATTTGTCGGCCACTTTCTTCATCTCTTTGGCTTTGATGACTTGTGCGTATGCCTGCTCTGTCTTTACAATGACTTCCGAGGCTGTAAGCGTTTCGCTCAACTGTGCCATTTCCTTACCCAGCAGGGACATTTTGTATGCCGCACGGATTTTACCGCCCATGTAGAGCGGCTGTTCACTTGTATGCCGCCCATATATACCATGCCTATCTTGTAGTTCAGGTCTATTCCGGGGAAGTAGGCGAACCCCTTGTTGGGAAGGAATTGCCCTGTGGCATCGGGCTGGAAAGTAGGCAGGTTGCCGCCGGCTATGCCGAGGCTGCCGTCTGATGTACTGTAGATACCCGTACCGCTGAGGCTGAAGTTGGGGAAGAAGTTGCCCTTATAGCTCTTTGCGGTGTAGCGTGCACTTTCCGTTTGTCTGGCGCAGCTGCCATTTCTTTATTGTATTTCAGTGCCATTTCCCTGCATTGTTCCAGTGTCAGCGTCTCTTGGGCGGAGATGCAGGCAGCGGAGAGCAGGGCGGCGAGGATGAATGTTGTCTTTTTCATTATTGTTCGTTTTTATATGAAAGAATAATGCGTATAGTACAGGGATGAACAGGAGTGTTATCAGCGTTCCGAATGTGAGGCCGCCCATGATGGAAGCTGCCAGCGAACCGAACATCGCGTCGGGCAGCAGCGGTATCATACCCAGAATGGTGGTCAGTGCAGCCATGGTCACAGGACGGAGACGGCTTTGGGCGCTATCCACCAGTGCCGTAATAGGTTCTACCCCTTGGTTGAGCTGAAGGGTGATTTCATCCATCAGTACGATGCCGTTCTTGATAAGCATGCCTATCAGTCCCAGCGTACCCACAATTGCCACGAAGTTGAACGTCTTGTCTGTAAGCAGCATCACAGCCACCACTCCCACAAGCAGCATGGGCAGACTGCAGAAGATGATAATCGGCTTGCGGTAGTCCTTGAACAGCATGATAAGAATGGCAATCATCAGGATGATGGCAAGCGGGAAGTTCTTGAACAGATACTCCATGGACTCGTCGCTGGCGCTCTTCTCGCCCTGCCAATGCAGGGTATAGCCTTGCGGAAGCTCTATCTGTTCTATCCGACGGGCGATAATCTGCCTTGCCTTTTCGGTCTCTATGCCGGGAGCGGGAGAGCATTGCACGCGCTGGCTGCGCTGTCCGTTATAGCGCGGAACAACGGGGTCTTCCCAGCGGATGTCGATGCGCTTGCTGATTTGTTTCAGCGGGGTGCTTCCCATGAGGCTTTCCACCAGTTCTTCCTTGCTCAGTGTACCTGCCTTCAGTTTCACCATGGTTTCCTCGTTCAGCAGTCCGTTCAGCGAGGGCAGGGCGGAGAATACCTGCGTATTGCCGAGGTCTTCTATCGGCTTTCCTTCCTCGTCCAGACATTTCAGGTAGATGTTGTCGCGGTGGATGCTTCGTAGAAGAACCCGATGGGTATGCCGCCGTTGGCGGAAAGCAGGGACATGCTTACGTCGTTGCGGCTGAGATCCAGCGCGCGGGCGGCTGCCTGGTCGTACTCGATGGAGAGTACGGGTATCTGCGGTTCCCAGTCGGTGGTGATGAGGCGGACCTCCGGCGTGTGTTCCATAATGTACCGCGCACTGTCGGCCAAGCGGTGCAGTACGGCAGGGTCGGGCCCCATGAACTGCGCTTCGATAGGGTACTTCTTGAACATCAGGTTGTAGCGTTTCAGGTTGATGTAAGCATCCGGATAACGCCGTGTCAGGTATTCCTGTATCTCATCCATATTCTCTACCAGGTCGTCAGGAGAGGTGAAGTCTATAATCAGTTCGCCGTACGACAAGGACGGATTGGCGATGCTGCGCACCAGGTTGTAGCGTCCCGGCGTGCCGCCGACAGAGGCGGTGACATGGGTAATCTCCTTGCGTGTTTTCAGGTAGGATTCTATCTCCCTTAAATCGCGTGCCACGCGGGTGGAGTTATTGCCTTCGGGCAGCTTGTACTCCATGTAGAGCTGGTCGTACACCATATCGGGGAAGAAACCCTGCCGCATGTAGCCGTAGCCGAAAATGGAAAGTCCCAGCAGGGCGAGCATCGCCAGTACGACGCTCCAGCGATGTGCCAGTCCGAAGTAGAGGGCGGTGCGCAGCAGGGCATAGGTACGTCCCTTGTATTCGCGCTTTCCGGTGGCGCTGACTTCAACGGCAGGGTGCAGCTTGCGGTTTGCCATCAGCGGCACGTGCACCAGCGCCAGCACCCAACTCAGCAGTAAGGACACCGCCAGTACGATGAACAGGTCGCGGGTGTATACCCCGGCAGTGTCCGGCGACAGGAAGATGGGAAGGAAAGCGATGATGGCTATCAGTGTGGCGCCCAGCAGGGGCATTGCCGTCTGGCGGCCGATGGCTGTCATTGCTCCATGCGGTTTTTGCCGGCTTTCAGGTCTACCAGTATGCCGTCTACGATGACAATGGCATTATCTACCAGCATACCCATTGCCAGCACGAAAGCGGCAAGCGATACACGCTGCATGGTTCCGTCCGCCGTGTACAGGAACAGGAACGAACCGAATACGGTGACAATGAGGCTGATGCCGATGATGATTCCGCTCTTGAAACCCATGGCCAGCATCAGGATTACCACAACGATGATGACGGACTCTATCAGGTTGATGACGAAAGTACCCAAAGAGGCTCCCACACGTTCGGGCTGATAGAATACCTTGTGGCACTCCACGCCTGCGGGCAGGCGCTTTCTTTCAGTTGCGCCAGTTTTTCTCTACGGCAGCGCCCACTTTCACGATGTCCGAACCGCTGGAAGCTGCGATGAGGATTCCTGCGCCCGTTCGCTGTCGAAGAACAGTTCGTTGCGGGTAGGCTCTTCGTATCCTTTCTCAATGCGGGCAATGTCGCGCATGCGGAGCTGATCGTCGTCATGCCCTTGTATCAGCATGCTGCCTATATCTTCCACTGTCTTGAACTTGTCACTGACGGTGACGCGGATGCGGTTGTCGCCGTTGTCGTAGTAGCCGCTGTAGGTGGTCTTGTTCTGTCCGTTCAAGGTGGCGAGGACTTCGGCGGGCTTTACGCCGAGGTTTGCCATGCGGTCTTGCAGCAGGGAGATGTTGATGCATTCGGGACGTTTGCCGTACAGTTCCACCCGTTCCACGCCCGTCATGTCGCTTATTTCGCGCTTGATAAGCTCTGCGTAGTCGGACAGCTCCCGGTCGGACAGTCCGTCACCGGTCAGTGCGTAGAACATTCCGTATACATTGCCGAAGTCGTCTTTCACGATGGGGGTGCTCGCTCCGTCGGGCAGCAGGGCGCAGGCGTCGCTCACCTTGCGGCGCAGCATGTCCCAGCACTGCTCCACTTCATCGTCCGGGGTAATGGTGGTGAGTTCTACCTGTATCAGGGAGAGGTCGTTGTACGAGTAGCTTTCCACATTATCTATATTGCCCATGCTGCGGATGCTTTTCTCCAGCACATCCGTCACTTCCAGCTCTACCTGGTGGGCGGATGCCCCCGGATAGGTGGTTACCACCATGGCGAGTTTCACTTTTATTTCAGGGTCTTCCAGCTTGCTCATCTGGTAGCAGGAGAGGATGCCGCCTACAAACAGGACGGTCACCAGGAAGTAAACCAGATTGCGGTTTTTGAATGCCCATTTGCTTATATCCATAATTGCTGAGTTTTAAAGGAAAACAATGCTATAACAGTCCGCCGATGTTTGTGTCGCTGGCCGCAGGCAGAGGAGTCACGGTTTCTCCGTCCTTTATGTGATGTATTCCTGCCGACACCACTTGGTCGCCGGGTTGCAGCCCGTCGGAAGCGATGATGCTGCGTCCGTTGCTCAGCAGGCGTACGAGGGTTACTTCGCGGCTGTGTACTTTGCTGTCGGACGGGTTGTATACGAATACGCAGGTTTTGCCGTCTTTTTGCAGGACAGCGCTGCCGGGTACGGAGAGGTTGCGTGAACTGTCATTGTTGCAAAGAATGGTAACCATGGTGTTCATGCCTGGAGAAGGAACGGGGCGGTTGTCTGTAATCAGTTGCAGGCGCATGGTGTAGAGCTGGTTCGCATTTGCTTTGGGGGTGACGCTGATGAGTTTCAGCTCATAGGTCTGTTCCGGATAAATGTCGAACGTACAGCGGTATCGGTCAAATTGCTCGCGCCGGATGTATTCGGCTGCCGGAAGGTTTATTTCCACTTCCGGGGCGCTGTTGCTTATCATGGACAGGACAGGCATTCCGGCTCCCACCGTTTCGTGCGCTTCAAACAGCCTTTTCTGTATATAGCCGCTGAAAGGGGCGTAAAGGCGGGTGTAGCCCAACTGGTCTTTGTGATGCCGGTATTTGGCGGTGATTTGTTTCAGTCCGTACACGGCCTTGTCGTTGGCATTGGGCGTGGTTCCGTTGTCTTTGTAAAGCGCCATTACGCGTTCCGCCTCTGCCTTAATCTGTTTGTATTCGGCCTCGGTGGCGTCCAGTTGCACCTGGTAGTCTGTAGGGTCCAGTTCGGCAAGCAGCTGTCCTGCCTGCACGCGGGCGCCGTCCTTTACATATATCTTCTGTATCGTGCCGCTCACTCTGAATGCGAGGCTGATGTCTTGTGCCGCTTTTACTTTTCCGGGATATTGCAGGCTGGTTTGCCCGCCGGCGGAGACAACCGTATCTGTTTTTACGGTCTGGTATTCTCGCGTGTCTTTAGCTCCGTTGCTACAGGATAACAGCGAGTAGAGTGAGATGCTTGTTAAAATCCAATAAATTCGTTTCATACCTCAAATCCGCAACTAAGCTCTTCAGCGTCCTTCTTGCGTCTAAACGTCCTCTCATCACTGAATTAGCAGATAAATTGAGGCTGAAATACCCACTTCTGCCCACAATATCCCCTTGCCCCACTATG
>ENA-OUNI01000569-OUNI01000569.1-human-gut-metagenome-genome-assembly--contig:-NODE-569-length-16950-cov-2.753254_pt1 | contig 16950 bp, 20 predicted proteins | sample MGYA00242499_ERZ504580 | MGnify/ENA primary metagenome ERZ504580 (study PRJEB26092, sample SAMD00036315) | human gut metagenome | host: Homo sapiens | study: EMG produced TPA metagenomics assembly of... | reverse complement strand
CTTATATTGAATGGTGCTATGAATACAAATATGATAAAAAGCCTTCAAAAGCGCGTGTTTATTCTATATTTTAAGTAGAAATAATAGTATTTATATGATAATTATGTAGAAAATAGGCTATATTTGTGGCGTAAAACGGCCTGAAAATAGGCATAAAACTATCAAAAACACTTGTTTTTGAATATATAATGATATTTTATGAAAATACATGAGTTTGATCCGGTGATATATCCACGCAAGTTGTGGGTTGCAGTCAGTACAGATACATTTTCAGATAGATTTGAAGGTGTAAGTGAATGGGATGATACTGCTGATGCCATTGTGGACTGTGTTCGTGATAAACTGCGAAATTTGGGTGGTATTCTTGTCCGATTTGAAAGTAAGAATGCCATTACTATAGCAAATATCGCTCATGAAAGTTCACATATAGCGATGAACATATTTGATTATATAGGTGCAAAAGTGGATTTAGCTAATCAGGAAACATTCTCGTATCTTGTTGGATGGGTTGCTGACTGTATCAATCAGGTAAGGACTGGTAAATTTAAAGACTGAAATGGAGTCGGGAAAGTATAGGAAGTTGTTAAATGAGGTCTTCGGGCTTATGAAAGGCGAGAAACTGGATGCCGCCTTACAAGAGTCCAAAAGTGCAGCGCGTGTTGACGCTGTGCAGGACTTGATGCGTGCAGCCATTATACGATCTTCGATTTGTAAGTTCAATGGTACTCCTTACTATTTCAGTGGCCGGATATATGAAGAGATGGCATGGGATGATTTTGGCAACCTGATATATGACTTGATGCGTAAATGCAAAATGCCCAATGGTGATTATTCCCGTGTGGAGGGTGTACTGAAAGTTTGTAAGCGTGTGGTGGCAGGAAAAGCCTTGAAGCCTGATAATGCCATTGTGGTGTTCAATAACTGTGTGTTTGATATGAATGCTCGCCGTGCACATTCTTTCAACCGCCGTTGGGTACAGACTACATGCGTTCCCTATGACTACAAGCCGGAAGAGCATGTCTTTCTTTGGAGAATGTTCCTGGATGAAGTTTTGCCGGACAAAAACATGCAAAAAGTTTTGCAGGAGTTTCTTGGAAGTATTTTTGTTGACCGGCGTGTGGCGAAAATGGAACTATGCTTGTTCTTCGTGGCTCCGGCTCCAATGGCAAAAGTGTAGTCTTTGAAACGATCATGGGCATACTTGGCCGGGAGAATGTCAGCAATTTCGGCATAGGTGCATTGATTACTGGAAATGAGAGAAAAAAAAATATCGCTTTCATTAATGGCAAGCGGTTGAACTACTGTTCTGAAATACAAGCGTTAGAGTTTGGTAAGGATAGTGACACGTTGAAGAGCCTTATCAGTGGTGAACCTACCGAAGCCCGGCCTATCTATGGCGATAACTTCACTGCTTACAATATTCCCCTGCTTATGGCAAATGCCAACCAAATGCCGTATTTGAAAGACTGGAGCTATGGAATGAGGCGGCGTATTTGCATTATTCCCTTTGAAGTGGAGATACCCAAAGCCCGGCAGAAAAAAGAACTGTCACGGGATTTGGAAGCCGAATACCCGGCTATATTCAATTGGATATTGGAAGGCCGTGACCGTTTTATCGCCAATGGTTATAAGTTGACAGACAGTAAGGAGCTTGAAAATGTCATGGATGAATATCAGTCGGAAAGTAGTACCGTAATGAAGTTCATGTACCAAATGAACTATCTATGCCGATATGAAGAGATTGCCGATATTGAACCCAAATGGATGTCTTCGGCCATTCTGTACCGGAAATATTGCAAATGGTGCAAGGACAATAATACCAAAGAAGAGAATGTAACAGTATTCGGACGTATTCTTTCGGAAGCCGGTTATCGTAAAAAAAAAGAACCCCGAATGGTCAGGTGTATGGTTTGTATGGAACAGCCTTGACGGAAAAACTCTATTATGAGAAACGGGAAGACCTACGGGGTAACTATAAGCAAAGGATCGCTAAACCGGTTTATCAAGATGGCAAACGATACGCTTATACCATGAAGGGCTTGCGGCCTGCTTGTCATTGAGCATTTATCAAGTCCAGCGTTTGTTCCGGGAGAAGAAACTGGAGGGGACGTACCACATGGAGAAGAGAACAACTGTTTTTGACTTGGACGCTGTGGAGAAGATTATCAAACAATTAAAAATAAGAACCAAATAGTATGATCGCACCGGATGAATTTGCAGAGGTTATTGAAAAAATAGATAACCTACGGGGAGCATTGGAAATCCCTATGCCAGCTGGATTTCATGTAAATCAAATGAAGCGTGAGCTTGAAGAAGTATCAGACAAATTAAAACGGATTTACGTTGAGGAAGAAGACGGAATCATGGGAGGAATAAGCATGGCAGTAAAATTTAGACACAAGGAAACGGGACTGTTCTTTTGCAGGGCAAAGGGATTATCCCCTTCAAGAAGAGATTATGACAAACTTGGAGAAGAAGGTATTTTTAAGAAAAGGCATTTGTCTAAGCGAGGAAGAATCTACGAAACCGCAACTGAAAATCAGAAACGGGATTGGATTGGTAAGAAACATGCAGATGAATTTGAAATAGTAAAAGTATGAAAAATATGAATCACATAGAGTTGAGTGTTGAGCTGATGTCTATCCTTCGAGCCTTGAACTATTCATGTGAATTGAAGACAATAGAAGGTAAGAGCATTGCAATGGATATAGCAGTGCAAGGAGAATTGTCTGTCAGACACAAAAAATGATTGAAATGCTTCTTGGTGGATTTCTCTCTGAATTTTATTGGGTAAATGGGAAGCATCATATTTATATCAGAGAAGAGTGCAAAGGGCTTCTCCCTGATGATGATAGGTATAGTTGTTTGATTTATGAAATGAACAAAGTATCATCGGATGAAGAACGTATAAACTCTTATGGTAAGGAATACTTTTTAATCTTGGAGATAGATTTGAACGTAAATTAAAAATAGAATTATGAGCAAAAAACAAATGGTATTCAGGTAGGTAACTTTATTGTTACGAGGGATAATGGTAGTGAACATGACTGGATCAGCATTAAGGCAGTGTCAGGTTTTTGGAGTATGCGTTTTCGGGATGACAACGGAATGTTCTCCCGGATTCGGGAGTTAGCCAACAATAAGGAACTTCGCGAATATTTGGAAACATGGATCAAAGTCTGTTTCCTTATTAGTAACGCAACCCCCGATGTTAAGTTTATGGAAGAGTTTTTTAAAAGCTACTCTGATCTTACCGAACGGCTACGAGGCTTGCAGAAACCAGTATCACCGGAAGATGATGCCAAAATACTGGAAGAAGAAAGAAACATGAATAGCATAAAGGAAAGTATTAAGGAGGAACATAAAAATGAGGGTACCGACTGATAAGGAAATTGAAGAGGCCAAAGAATACCTCCGTCAACGTCTGGATGCGGAGCTATCCATGCGTACCAATCTTCAAATTGTAATGATCGAGGCGGCAAAGCAAATTATAGATATTTCATACCGGTACAAAATCAGCCCTGAACTATTCCGTTTTTCAGCAAACAGACAGTTGCAGGAGGAGGTGGATGCCATTATTTTATCCCTTCTTGAAATAATTGAAGACTATACTTATACTTTGGCAGTAGCGACACATGAGGATAATAAGGATGCAATCATAACATATATAACGCGAGAATCATACAGCAAAACCTTCACGCAACGCGCAAGAGAATATGTTGACCGGTTTTCAAAGGAGGTTGAAACGGCCATTGCCGCCGGACTACTACTGAACCTTTCCAAAGACAAACTACTTTCATCTATCAGGCAGTCGGTAAAAACGCCGTTGCTTAATGAGCATGTACAGAGAGCTATTTCAAAGGGTTATCCGGTTATTTCAAGACTCGGTGTTCAGGAGTCTTTTGGAGTAGGACGTACTGTAAGCTCTTGGACTGCACTGTCAGATTTGACGGAGTATGCTGTGGCAGAGGGTTGGATGAAGCATTGGGAATTACAGGCTAAAGCCAGTGGAGCCGTAGGGTTCTTTGTCATGCGTGGCAGCTCCTATCCTTGTAACATTTGTGACGATGAAGTCGGATTTCATGTGGAATGGGACAAATTACCACCGTATCACGGTCATTGTAAATGCTTTGCAGTTTCCGTATCAGCAATATAATTATTTAATAGGTTAAATATCAGAATTATTATGTTTGGAATATCATTAATCAGCACAAAGAAACTCAATCATCTTGCATCAGAATGCAGCAAACTGCTATTGCCAATGTTGAACTTTCAAAACAAAATGCGACACAATCCAAAACTATTATGGAACTTACTGGAGAAGTCCGGGTGCTAAACTCTAAAATCCTTCTGAATGAAAGTATCAATGATGATCTGCAAAAGAAGCTTAACCGGAAATATCCTCGAAAGCCTTATAATAAAAATTGTATCGAAAGTATGTCATATTCAATTCATTCATTACATTTGCAATGTAGAAGTTGACTTGTTATAACACAAGCTTATCAACCAAGTTGTTGAAAAAGTAAAGCCTCTGTCTATTTTATGTAGGCAGAGGCGGCTTTTTCCAATGTATAATTACATTGGATTCGGAGCGCGGAGTACGGGATTGCTTTCGCGCTCCGCGTTTTGGTACAGATCATTTTGCATTACCCTCTTTACTTTCATTTTTCTTGATTTTCAGTTGATATAGCAAGTCAGCTTGTTGCTGTTCCTTATATTCACGCATGATACGATCCCATTCATTGTTTTTCCCATAACCGGATTCTTCCGAGCCGGTTTCTTTTGATAAAATACCGGCACCGACTAATTGTACCAAGTTCGATACCAATTCGGCTGCATTTTGGTGGACGTATGGAACTGCCCACGAAAAAATTTTCAAATTGAGGAATTTGGTAAGTTGGCCTTTTTCTGTTCCATATCCGTGCAGGAACAGCCGTTTCATTTTGTCTATTGATTCGTCAAATTCCTTGCAGTCAATCATGGCTTTTTCCAAAGATGGTGAATAGATCAGCTTGATAGCAACACCCGGCAAATCTCCTGACTTTACTTCGGGAGGCATGACAACAAAACTCCCCATAAAAATCATTTTAAGTAATGTATTAATTTGAAGTTCAAATGATTGTGATGCTTCGGGACGATTCATAAAGCCTGCATCATCATCCTTCCCCATAGTGATAGCTTTTACCGCACCATACATATCTCCCTGAATCTCAACATCTTCACCTTTAAGTAACATGATTGGAAATGCGTATGCCATATTGTTTTGACACAAATGGGAAATAGCCAGTTCGTACTTGTCGATATTATCTTGTGAAAAGCTCCAGCAGGCACCGTGTTTGTCCCGATAATATACAACCGGACATTCGGTAAATCCATGATCGTGTTCTTCCACTAATGTATATCCTTCAATACCGAAATACTGTTTCACTTTGTTTATTGCTCCGGCTATTCCCCTTTTATCCTGCCGGTAACGGTACATTTTTTTATTATCCCACACTTCCACCCAAGAAATGAGTTCCTTTCCCTCTTCGTCATAGTCGCTGTATCGCCGGGCAAACAGTGTCATTTGACCGGTTATGGAATCGTAGTGAGGATAAAGAGTGTCACCATCAAAATAGGAGAGATTCTTGGTGAACACCTTGCCTTCATTCATATAGAATACGATTGCTGCATCTCCCGTTATTTTTACACTTTTGGCATATTCGTAAAATGCAATCTCCATATTTTTATCCAGCCATCCTTTTTGAAATTCGAGAAATATTTCCCGTGAACTTTCATCAACTTTGGTATCGGTCAGCTCATGATGAATGTCATTGCCACATAGATGTACAAGTTGTTGGATAGTGATTATCATCTGAAAGGGAAAAGAAGCACGGAATACTTTCTCCCGGAAGAACCGTTTCTTCTCTTCGTCATATTTCAGTCTGTCCGGGTAAAACAATTCCGAATTGATCTTGTGCCCTGAAGGATAAAACTCACGGATAAAATCAGCCTGCGAAATGAGCTGCCATGTCAGCCTATCACTGTTGTTTGTGAACGATGCGTTTCTTAAATCGCTCGTAATCCTGCCTTGCAAGTAACCTTCGGGAGTAACCCTTGCAAAAGGCTTTTTTGTAAGAATCTCTGCTATCATATTAATCCTAAACCTTTTATGTGTTTGCGTTTATGTTTAATTTCAAAAATCATTCGCATAAGCAATGCTTCTATGAAGTCGGGAGAATGGCCTACTAATTTTTTCATTATAATCTTCTTGATAATAGTCCAGCCTTTCTCTTCACTGTCTTCATCCTTTCGTATCGCTTTCCTTTCCTTGTCGAGAATCTGTCTAAGGGGAACTTTCTCAAACCCTTTGCCGGAGACTTGCGTTCAAGAAGAGTCGGTTCAATGGAATCTCCCGGTTGATAATTTTTTGTGCGAACAGATATGCCGCTTGTGATTTTAAATTCGCATAGATGTATTTGAATTTCTCTTCCACGGCTTCTTTGTTGTTGAATGGGATTGCATTCGGGAAAAAGCCTTTGAATATTTGTCCGAGTCCGTTAAGGTCATAGGTGAAGCATTCTTCTCTTACATGCCATTCTTCCAGCATCGCTTTTACGGTATCGACTGTTTTCTTGCTGTCAAGTTTGCAAACAAATATGTCTCTTATATGCCATCCTTCCCACAGCCACATGACAAGACTGTCGCCACCCTCAAATGCCGCATCACATGATACCCGGCGTATTCCATCACCTATCTGCATGGAATTGCGGTATAAGGCTTCCATGTGAGTCAGCTTTATTATATCATCTCCGGCAGCTTTGTATTTCCAGTTACCGTCAAGATCGCGTGCGCGTTGTTCGTCTGACTGGTTGACAAGGTTAGCCAAATAGGTCGGATCAGAAGACATCAGTTTTACATTATCGGAAGTTTTGCTTCAATAAAAGTAACCGACTTGATAAACAGTTCTTGTGGTGTGCCATATTGCTCATACTCCGGCTTCCAGTAGGCGTGTATAATATCCTTGCATTGCTCATATACTTCCTCACGGGTATCTCCCCAATATATACCTGAAACATTGTCCCCGTCCATAAAACAATACCGGACTCTGCCATCACGTTCCGGGATTGGAAGACCATCTTCTCCGATCCACCAGTCAATGAATTTTGCAACCCAGCTGTCAGGATCAGGGTTACATGTTCCGATAAAGCGGTTACGGATATGAAAGGCGTTACGGTTACAAGTGATAAGGTATTTGAATTTGAGATATTCCATGTGGGTTATTTCATCCACACCTATATATGCGAACTGTTTACCTTGAAAACGCTTTTTGAAATCGTCAAGTGTGTCAGCATGATAGCTGAATTTTAAAAATCCACCTTTATAGAAATTCCAGCGCATGTCGTTTTTGGACTTGTTGTATTCCCCAAAATCATCATATAAGGTGGATGATGTTTCTACCATATCAGAGAGATCGTCTATCTCATGCCGGAGAAGCACAGAACGGAAGTTTTTATTTTTTATATCTTTCAATGTTTCCATAAGAAGAGTAAAAGTTTTACTTCCTCCACGGCATCCCCCACAGATGGTAATATCAGCCGGGGTGGAGAGCATGTTTTCCTGCCCTCCACCTTGTGCGATTATCTTATTCGGATTAGGAATTTTCCTATCCGCGTCCCTTAACATTTGGATATATTCATAATCAAGCACCAAACTGGCATTAACCGTTTTTATTCCACTATATTTCTCCATAAAAAGAAAACCGATCCTCACATTACACATGTGGAGACCGGCCTATAAGCTCTGATTCTAATATTGCAGTACAAAAATACGCATAAAGAGTATTATTTTCTACATTTTAATTAGAAAATAATATCAAAAATGTTTTGAGAAAAGAAATCCAGTACATATATTTGCAACGAAAACATGGAGTATGATAAAAATTAGTGCGGATAAAGATGCAGATCAAAGGGAAATATACAACAAGATAGTTTTATGTCCGATATGCGGTCAGAAACTAACTGATATAAGCTATGTCAATGGTGTTGTTATATTGAGAGTGAAGTGTCGTAGATGCAAGAACTACATAAATGTGGATATTGTGGGTACAAAGTAGTTTTCAGGATAATATCGCGGAGTGGAGCAGTTGGTAGCTCGTTGGGCTCATAACCCAAAGGTCATTCGTTCGAGTCGAATCTCCGCAACAATAGTTGGAGTTGCCGCATTGTTTCTCCCTTCGATGTGGCGTATGGGGATAAAGGGAGAATATGGAAAGATGGCAGACGTGGTGTATGCGCCGGACTGAAAATCCGGTTAAGGTGATTCGATTTCATCTCTTTCCACAAAACCTATACGGTGTGGTTCAATTCCCACAGGTACGCTGAAATGGGGTATCGCAGGTTAGGTGAGTATAGGTATATTGTCCGGTTAGCTCAATTGGTAGAGCAATACACTGTTAATGTAAAGGTCGGTAGTTCGATTCTATCACCGGGCGCAATGAAGCGGAGATAGTTCAGTTGGAAGAACGTCAGATTCCAAACCTGATTGTCGGGGGTTCGAGTCCTTCTCTTCGCGCATATTGAGATATGGTGTAATGGCAACACAGCAGATTTTGGTTCTGCTATTCAAGGTTCAAATCCTTGTATCTCAACAAATGGCGTATTCGACTAACGGTTAGGTCGTCACCTTTTCACGGTGGAAACCAGAGTTCGATTCTCTGATACGCTACACAGAATGAATAACGTCCGAAATACAAGGGAAATGCGGTGGTTTCACCGAGACATCTTGTAGGTCGCATATTGGAAGTATGGGTGAGTGAACGATACCACCTCTTTGCTAAAGAGGCAAGCTGAAAGGCTTCGGAGGTTTGAATCCTTCTGCTTCCGCAAAACGGGTAGTTACCGAAGTGGCAAACGGGATAGACTGTAAATCTATTGGCTTTCGTCTTCATTGGTTCGAGTCCAATACTGCCCACTATTAAATGGAAAATAAGACCAAAGAGTCAGATTGATGCAAAAAGCATTGTCTGACTCTTTTTTTATTCAACATAAACACAAAATAAACACGATGGAACAAGAAAAAATCTTATCCACATTAAGTGAGAAACTTGGAGAAACCAGTTTTTCACCGCAGACATTACAGAAGTATGTAGAACTTAATCCCATAGCCGAAGGTTCGGAGCCTGACGAGGCTTATTGGAACAAGGCTGTGAATTTTCTGAAAGGGATGCAAGGACAGTACAACCATGATGTCGCAACCAGAGTTGAGGACTTTAAGAAAAACTATAAGCCCCAACCGACTCCCCCGACACCTCCAACTCCACCGGTACCACCGAAAAACGATGATGAACTGGAGAAGAAACTGAAAGAACTGGAAGCACGTTTAGACGCGGAAGACAGCAAAAAGGTTCAAGCTGATTTGTTGAAGAAGGTTACGGCTGCAATGAAGGCCAAACAAGCGAATGATGATTATGTGTTGAGCAAGACCTTACAAGGGGTAACTTTCGATACCAAGAAAACTGTGGATGAACTGGTTACTGAATTTCTGCCGAAATATGATGCAGAATATAAGGCGTGCAGGGGTTATGGCACCGCCCCAAGAACTTCTGACGGTTCAGGTGGAACACAACACAATGCAGCCAGCAGATACTTTGAACGTAAAGGCAAGAAGGAAGGCTGGAAGAAGAATTGAAATTATTAACTCTAAAACAATAAATGTATGGGAACAATGGGTAACACGTTTGATGTGAACACCGTGAAATACGGACATGCCCGTAAAGTGTGGCGTGAAATCCGTCACCGTTATCCGGGCGGTGGTATGGTGAGCAACATTTCCGATTGGGTTGCGGTTGGCAAGATTCCTGCCGGTACAGCTGTGAAGTTTGATCTTTCAGGTAAGACATTCACCGCTTATACGGATGCACAGATCAAGGCGGCTGAATCAGATATTACCACTCTTGGCATTAATGGTTATTTGCAAGAAGATATTCTTGTAGCCAGTGGCAACACAAAGGCCAGTGGGACAGTAGTCTATGCCGGAGAGATTTATCAGTACATGTTTGACGAAGAAGTGGTCGCTATCCTGCAAAAGATTACTACACTTCCTCAAATTGTATGGGTGCAGTAAAAGAATTTGAAAACAACATTTAAAATACGACAATTGTATGAATACACTTCCTATTGATTTGTACAAGGTTATCGAGTATGGGCTTGGTGGGGACACTTGGCAAGAATTTATTGACCGTTACAAGGAGAAGTATGACCTACTTCAAATTGATGGTTTTGAATTTGAAGCAACCAAGTTGGATTATACTTTCTCCCAGCTTATTACGAGCCTCGGCGTGAAAACGCTGCCAGCTTACGTTGATCCGGAAAGTCCGGGTTATGAAGCTGCATTGGGAGAACTCGAAGGAAGGACGGGTAATATCCCGACTCAAAAGAAGTTCTACCGTTTGAACCGTGTGACTGTGAGACAACAATTGCAGCTGTTGCAACGGGTAGGCATGTCCGCATTGACGGAAGAGATGCAGAATGTGTTCTTGGGCTTGCTTGATGAAAGTGCTGACGGTCTTATCGGATCGTACTACAATGCGCTTACTCACCAGCGAATGAGAATTGTTTCCACGGGTAAGTTCACTATTGATACTGATAACAACCCACGTGGTTTGAAGGGTATCACTATTGACTTTAATATCCCTGAAAACCATTATCAAGTATTGGCCGGCACAAGCCGCTGGTGGACTAAGGATGAACATATTCCGGCAAATCAAGGCTCTGCCTCTGATCCGATTATGGATGTAAAGAACAGAGTGAAAGAGATTCGCCGCAAATATCATTATTTGGGCAAGATCAGGATGGAGCTGGCGCAGGACTTATGATGATTTAATGACTCATACCACGGTTCTTAAACGTATCGGCCATTCCCTCTATCCGACTGTGACGGATGATAGTACGGTTATTGCCAATGCACAGAATGAAGATGAAGACCGCCTGAAAGCCATTTTCAAGAAACTGGTTAAGGTGGATGAAATCGTGCCACGTGACAGCTATGCTTTTGTTGACAAGCCCGGTAAGGATGCGGACGGACAACCTGATCTTATCACTGAACAAGTGGAGAACTTCAAGGCCACCAATATTGCCTTTATACCAGTAGTCAGATCGGTACTATTCAAGGTGTGGAGCCTTTGACTTTGGGATATGAGGCAAACAAGGTTGCTTCTTATGACGGTGGACGCTTGAAACTGACACAGAGAGCCAATCCTGAAACACATTCAATCTATATTGAAAGTGAAGCCGCCCAAATGTGTGTGCCGAGAATGCCACAGTATATGTTCATCTCTACTGTAACTGTGTAATTCTTAAATTCATGCAAGAATGAATGAGGAACTTTCTCATACGGAAGATATGACCATTGAGGACTTTTTGAGTGGCGCAACTGCTTATGAAATAGCGGACAACGCCCTCAAAAGGGTTCTTGTCAAGCGGAAAATCGCTTTTGGAACAATGGTAAGTGAACTGACCGAAAGGCAGCTTGATCTTGCCACTGCCGATATTTACATGTGGTGTGCAAGCACTCCAAGCAGTAAGAATGATACCGAAGACAGTGACGGGGGATGGAAGCATAAGGAAGGTGGTTGGCAGACCAGTGCATACGACAAGCGGCAACTCCGTGAAATGGCGAAAGAACTGTATGAGAAATGGGATGAAGAAGTTGTAAAGGGCACTAAAATCAGAATAGTCAATTTTTGAGTATGAAAGTAAATAATCCACGGCATCCGCACAAATGTACTGTTTACCGAATTATAGGTGAGGATTCTTTCAGTGATGGTGAGAAGGTGATCTTGTATGAAGGTATATGCCGAAAGGAAGGTAGTACAAATTTGCGGACATTCAAACCGATAATGTGATAAAGAGCGATTATCTGTTGAGCCTTCCCGGAATTGTTGAAGGAATATTGGCCGGTGATCTGATAGATGTCACGGACAGACAAGGCACTTTCACTCAAATGTATGGTTACTGATAGCTATGCCGGAAATTTGGGAACAACTGTGTATTTCAATCTTGCAAAAAATTAACGCATGGATAACCGGAGCAATGAAGTATTGTTTGATGAAGGAATAAGGAAGGCAAAGGAGCTTGTTTCAGGATATATCTTTGATGTCTTGACTAAATGCTGTGAAGAACTTATCCAAGATGCACTTGATAACAAGTCAGGCTTTCGGAATCTTACGGGTAATACAATAACCAGTTATGCGTGCGGATTATTCATGGACGGTAGATTTTCCTATTTCGTTTGTAGTGGAGATTCAATGAAACAACCGGTGAGAGTAAAGCTGACTAAAGGTGAAACATTTGTAGGTGTCAGTTATGATAATCAGAACAGACGTTTTACTGGAACAATAGAAACTGATAAAGGTTATGGCGAAGCATTCTCCTTTGATTTCTTGAAAAGATATAAGTCGGAATCACGTAAAGGATTTGAGATAGTAATGTGCACGGGTACTGAATATTCAACCTATTTGGAGAATGTGTTGAATGCAGATGTTCTGACCGGAACATTTCAAAGGGCACAAAATACATTATTCAAGAACTTTAAACCAATGAAATGATGGGACGGACAGTTTATAGACGTATGGATATATTAAAACAAATCGCTGATGCAGTAACCGGCATTGGTGAAAAGGTTTTCATAACAGATCGTCCGGCTGCTGAACAAAAGGCGATGAAGGACTTTGTTGTTATCCGGTTGCCACAAACTATCCAAGATAAAGGAAGTACCTACCAAGACACTTACTGTCAGATAAACGTTTTTGCGCATGATCGCTCAAACGGTATTGAGAATACAGTCCGTTTGGATGAAATGCAAATGGAAGTGGTTTCAAAATTTCCAATAGTGACGGAATTGTTTTCAGCTGTAAGTCCACGATTGCTTCCCGGAGGAAATGACGGACTCGGTTTTCATTCCTTAATAATACAAGCGAAGCTAATAATAAACAAATGACACAAACTTAAAAAGATACGATTATGGCAGAGATTTCTATTACTACCAAACTGGAAGAGTTAAAGGTGCTCTTTAATCAGATGAAGGAGGTTTATTATGTGTCCAAAGTCAATAGTGACCTCGCAACTTTAGCGGCTTTTGATATGGAGCTGCCGGTACTCTCTGACGGAGTTACATTTGATACCGGAGCTGCCGATGTTTCCAAGATCAAGTTGACAACCGGAGCAACTTGGACTTCTATTGCTAATGCTGGAGATTCCGATATTCAGTTTCAAGTACCTTCCGTGGCAGGAAAGATCAATGACTTGTTACTGAACAAGAAAGCGGAAACGGTGACTATGACTGCTACCATTGATGGTGAGACTTATGAAGGTGAAGGTTACAATATCGAACCGAAGAAAGTAATCGGAGGACTCTTCATGCGTAGTGAAGACCGTCAAACAGCCTTGTTCTTACCGAATGTTGAGGGGTATAGCAACTTCGTCAGCGAGCAGGATAAGCCGGGGTACTTTAATGTATCTGTTTCTCCGTTGAATGATGCTAAGGGTGCCTCTATTTACATTTTACGTAAAAAGTGTCCGAATAAAAAAACTTAGGATATAACACTTTGCAAAAATTCATATCAGCGAAAAGGTGGTGAGCTACTTGATACCGGCCACCACCTTTTTTCGTATAAAACACGATAAAATATGACAAAGAAGAATGACATAACACTTCCTACACCGGAGGATGAAAGGCTATTGAATGATGTGTTGGAAGACAGTGTGGACTATGTGGAAGTCCGAGGAAAGAAATATGGTATTTCATGGCTGAAAAGAGGGACTATACGCAAATTCACCAGTACCATGCAGAAATCGGGAAATGATGATAAGATCAGTTGCCAATGTGCAGCCGCTATCATTTTGAACGGATATTGGAAGATCAAGTTCTTCTATCCTTTCTTGTGGCGATGGTTCTTTTATATCAAACAATATGGAGATCATGAGCTGATGAAGGTTATAGCCGTCGGCAAAAAAAAAAATTCCAGTGGAAGACTACTTGACTGCTACCATATATCTGACCGCGATGAAGGACACGATGATGACAATGACAAAAGAGGAAGCAGAGCATATCCTTCACGAACCAGCTACGGACAAACGTGGGAAATAGGCAAGTCCTATCCGTGGCTGACAGAGCCTTTGAGAGTATTTGGGATTCCAATAAGCAAGCCCTTGTTTGGTATTTATTGGGTACTTACAAATGCACAAATTGAACTATTGGCAATGGATGTGTCTATTGTGGTTACAGATTGTGACAAGGACAACAAGGAAAAGAAGCACGATACGAAGAACTTCAAATCCCCTTCCGTAAGCGAAATAGAGGATGCTGCCAAACGCTGGAAAGATAAGTATGGCAATGGAGAAACAGCAATTAACATTAATGATTATAAGTAACACAAACACAATAATATATGGCTGATCTCGGTAATTTATATTTTGATATACTGTTCCGTGATAAGACAGCGGAACAACGTAAAAAATTGAAAGCGGAAATCACCAAAGACTTGCAGGCAAAACTTGATGTGGGTTTTGACAAGAAGAAGTTGGTTGGCGATATGAAGACTTTGCTTCAAAGTGAGAAGTTTAAGATCAATGTGGTAGTGGATAAGGCCAGTACCACACAAGCTGTCCGTGCCGCCTTGCAAGCCGCCGGGTTGAATACAAACTTACAGCAAGTGATTTACGCGCCGCCAAAGCCGCAGCCATTCAAACCAAAGCGGAGGCTTCTGCCGCAGCTGCACGTGAGCTTGCGCGACAAAGAGCCGCCCGTGCCGCCAAAGCGGAACTGGATTTGGCTAATGCCCGTGAGAGATCAGCCAATGCAGCAAGGCGGCACATGACAGCCACTCTCAATATGAATGGAGCAATGAACAGCCAGTTGAGTATTGTCGGACAATTAAGAAATGAATTTTTGGGGCTATACTCCATTTATGCGGCACAAAATTTCTTACGTGCAGTGGTTGATATTGGTGGTGAGTTGGAGAATCAGAAAATTGCAATGGCCTCTATCTTGCAAGATGAAGGCAAAGCTACAACCATATTCAATCAGATTAAGAAACTGGCTGTTGCTTCTCCGTTCGGGGTTATGGACTTGAATCAGTATGCCAAACAACTTTCCGCGTATTCTATACCATACAATGAATTGTATGATACCATGAAAAGGCTGGCTGATATATCAGCGGTGTAGGTGTTGATATGGGACGTATCATATTGGCCTACGGTCAGATAAAGGCTGCTAAATTCTTGAAAGGAACGGAATTACGACAATTGACGGAAGCGAACATTCCTATGGTGGATAAACTGGCCGAGCGATTCAGCAAGTTGGAAGGCCGCATTGTCAGTGCCGGTGAAGTGCTTGATATGATCTCGAAAAAGAAGGTTACGTTTGAGGATGTAAAAGATGTTCTTTGGGAACTTACGGATGATGGTGGCATGTTTAATAATATGCAGGAAGTTCTTTCAGAATCAGTTAAGTCCAAATGGAAGAACTTGGCTGATGCGATTGACATTATGCTTGGTGATATTGCGGAGTCAACGGGTAGTACATTGAAATGGACTGCCGAAAGCCTTACCACCCTTGCACAAAATTGGAAAGAAGTTGTACCGGCTATCGAAGCTGCCGTTGGAGCCTTTGGAGTATATAAGGTAGCTACATTTGGCGCAAACCGCTTGATTGGGAATGAAAGTGCGGCTCTTATAAAAAGTACGCTTGCTGCCAAGCAAAAGGCAGCAGCCAATCTTGTTGTCGCATCCAGTTATCGTACACTTACTAATGCGGAAAAAGGACTTATAGCTTCAAGTAATACTATGACAACCGCAGATTGGAAAGCGTTGGCAAGTAGTGGAGCTTTAACTAAGGAGTATGCCTTGCGGTTAATGGCACTTGGAAAATTTGAAATCAGGACAAGCCGGTCATATTGTGCAGGTACTTGGTATATCTCGTGCTGAAATGTCGGCTGCACTTTCAACAAGTAAATGGCGTGTAGCCATGATCTCATTGGGTTATGGTATAAAACAAGTAGGAGTTGCATTAAAAGGTTTGCTTTTTAATCCATACATGCTTTTGTTTACTGGGCTTACTGCCATTGCTGAATTATGGTATAAGTCCGGGCAAAAGGCTGACGAAATGAACGAGCGTATTTCCGAGTTGACAACAAGAGCACAAGACGGTTTCAAGAACCTAACGAAAGAAGCTCAAAAATTTGCTGATGTTGATCCTTTTAAGGCGAATGATGCCTCACTGATTGCTTCCATTGAAGAAATGAAAACAGCATTAAAGGATTATTCCCCGGTTTGGGCAGATACTTTTAATGAAACGTTTAAGACTGATGATGAAGGAAATACAGTTAAAAGCCTTGCGGAACAATATATATTGCTTCGGAATGCTTTGGATGATACAAAAGAGGCTTATAGATTGTTGAATGCCATAAGAGGTACATCTGAATATGCGAATGATGCTACTGATGGTTATTTTGACGAAAGCTTTAGTGAAAATATTGAAGACTACATCAAGACAGAGAAGCAGATAGACAAGATTATAGACCGTATGGCTGGTAGCTATATAGAGTATTATACTGCCATGCAGAAAGTTATAGCCAAGTATGATGATTTTGCTAAAGTCGCTTCGGGCAAATCATTGAAAGAGCAGTTGGATATAATCAAAGAATATCCCAAGCATTAGCCAGTTTGAATAATGAGTTACCTTTCACGGGAGGATATAGGGATGATATTTTTCAGCTGCGGAAGGCATGGAAAAACTCTAAACGTGTTTTTGAGGAAGAAGTATCACCGGATATGCAGAGTTTCATATCTGAATATAAGTCACGATTACAAGCTGCCGGATGGAATTTAGACAATTTGAGTGACGCTCAAAAAATAGCTATCGGTTTGGATATAAGTTCTTTCTTGGATCAATTTAAAGAGATGCCGGTAG
>ENA-OUNI01000568-OUNI01000568.1-human-gut-metagenome-genome-assembly--contig:-NODE-568-length-16965-cov-7.891852_pt1 | contig 16965 bp, 20 predicted proteins | sample MGYA00242499_ERZ504580 | MGnify/ENA primary metagenome ERZ504580 (study PRJEB26092, sample SAMD00036315) | human gut metagenome | host: Homo sapiens | study: EMG produced TPA metagenomics assembly of... | reverse complement strand
ACGAGATTGTGCGCAAGTTCATCGACATGTATGCCGGACGTCTGCGCAACCAGGTTGCCTTCATGCTGAGCGCTGCAACTTCTATATGCCCATCTTCGAAGAAGCGCTGGATGCCTACGGCCTGCCGCTCGAGCTGAAATACCTGCCCATCATAGAATCCGCTCTCAACCCTTCTGCCGTATCCCGCGCGGAGCCTGCGGACTATGGCAGTTTATGCTCGCCACCGGAAAGATATACGGACTGGAAAGCAACAGCCTCGTAGACGAACGCCGTGACCCGATAAAGGCGACCTGGGCGGCAGCACGCTACCTGAAGGACATGTATGACATTTACAAAGACTGGAACCTGGTGATTGCCGCCTACAACTGCGGTCCGGGCACCATCAACAAAGCCATCCGCCGCTCGGGAGGGAAAACCGATTATTGGGAAATCTACAACTATCTGCCCAAAGAGACACGCGGCTACGTGCCCGCCTTCATTGCCGCCAACTACGTAATGACCTACTACTGCAAGCACAACATCTGCCCCATGGAAACCGACATTCCGGAAGCAACCGATACGGTGCAAGTAAGCCGTAACCTTCATTTCGAGCAGATTTCCGACCTATGCGGCATCAGCCTGGACCAGATAAAGAGCCTGAATCCCCAATTCAAGAAAAGCATCATCCCCGGAGAGAGCAAGCCGCAGACGCTACGCCTCCCCATCAACTACATCAGTGCCTTCATTGACAAGCAAGACACCATCTATGCCCACCGCAGTAACGAGCTGTTCAAGAACCGCAGAGTCGTGGCCGTTTCCAATACACGCTCGGCAGCACGTAGCAGCAAAAGCAGTACCGCTACGGGGAATGTCACCTACCACAAGATACGCAGTGGCGAGAATCTCGGCAGCATTGCACGGAAATACGGCGTCACTGTCAATCAGTTAAAAAGTTGGAATGGATTGCGCAGTACCAGAATCTCCGCAGGAAAGCGCTTGAAGATTTATAAATAAAGACATAAACGCTTGCCCGGTGTTGAAAATTGCTTATTTTTGCAAAAAGTGAAGTGAAGAAAGGAGAAAGCAGTATATGGAAGAAAATATAAGTCAGAAGGAAAAGGAAAAAGCCGAAGAGGAAATGATCGAACAGGCATTCCAAGAACTGTTGAACGACTATTTGGCCACCAAGCACCGCAAGCGCGTCGAAATAATAACCAAAGCATTCAACTTTGCCAACCAGGCGCATAAGGGCATTAAGCGTCGTTCCGGCGAGCCCTACATCATGCACCCCATTGCTGTGGCAAAGATTGTCTGTAATGAGATAGGACTGGGGTCTACTTCCATATGCTCGGCATTGCTGCATGATGTGGTGGAGGACACCGACTACACCGTAGAGGATATTGAAAACATCTTCGGTCCCAAAATCGCCCAGATTGTAGACGGGCTGACAAAGATTTCCGGCGGTATCTTCGGCGACCGTGCCTCGGCGCAGGCAGAGAACTTCAAGAAGCTGCTGCTCACCATGTCCGACGATATCCGGGTTATCCTCATCAAGATAGCCGACCGTCTGCATAACATGCGTACACTCGGCTCCATGCTGCCCAACAAGCAGTTCAAGATTGCAGGCGAAACACTCTATATTTATGCCCCGCTCGCCAACCGCCTCGGCTTGTACAAAATCAAGACAGAACTGGAAAACCTGAGCTTCAAGTACGAACATCCGGAAGAGTACCACGAGATAGAAGAGAAACTGGAAGCCACCGCCGTGGAACGCGACAAGGTATTCAATGAGTTCACCGCTCCGATACGGGCGCAACTGGACAAAATGGAACTGAAATACCGTATCCTTGCCCGTGTAAAGTCCATCTACTCCATCTGGAACAAAATGCAGACCAAGCATGTCCCTTCGAGGAAATCTATGATTTGCTTGCTGTCCGCATCATCTTCGAGCCCCGCAATATAGAGGAAGAGCTAAACGACTGCTTCGACATTTACGTCTCCATATCCAAGATATACAAGCCCCACCCCGACCGCCTGCGCGACTGGGTGAGCCATCCCAAAGCCAACGGCTACCAAGCCCTGCACGTCACCCTTATGGGTAACAACGGGCAATGGATTGAAGTACAAATCCGCAGTGAACGCATGAATGACGTTGCCGAACAAGCTTTGCCGCCCACTGGAAATACAAAGAAGGCGGAGGCAGCGAAGATGAAGGCGAACTGGAGAAATGGTTGCGTACCATCAAGGAAATTCTGGACGACCCACAACCGGACGCCATCGATTTTCTCGATACCATCAAACTGAACTTGTTCGCATCGGAAATTTTCGTCTTCACCCCGAAAGGCGACCTCAAGACCATGCCGCAGAACTCTACGGCACTGGACTTTGCCTTCTCCTTGCATACCGACATCGGCAGCCACTGCATCGGCGCAAGGTAAACCACAAACTGGTTCCCCTAAGCCACAAGCTGCAAAGCGGTGACCAGGTAGAGATATTGACCTCCAAATCGCAACGCGTACAGCCGGAGTGGGAAGTGTATGCCACCACTGCCCGCGCCCGCGCCAAGATTGCCGCCATCCTGCGCAAAGAGGCGAAAGCCTATCAGAAAGAAGGTGAAACCATACTGAACGAATTCTTCAAAAACGAGGATATACGTATGGATGATGCTGCTCTGGACAAGCTGACCAGGCTGCACGGCTTCCACACCCGCGACGAGCTGCTCGTTGCCATCGGCAACAAACGGGTTGTGCTGGGCGATGCCGACAAGAACGTGTTCAAGGAAAAGCAGAACAGCAACTGGAAGAAGTTCCTGACCTTCTCCTTCGGTAACAAGGACAACAAGGATGCCAAAGAACAACCGGAAGAGAAAGCACCACAAGAGAAAATCAACACCAAGCAGATTCTGAAGCTGACGGAAGAGACCATCTCAAAGAACTATATTATGGCCGACTGTTGCCACCCCATTCCGGGTGACGACGTACTGGGATACATCGACGAGCAAAACCGTGTTGTCATCCACAAGCGCCAATGCCCCATTGCCACCCGCCTTAAGAGTAGTTACGGAAACCGTATCATCGCCACCGAGTGGGACACTCACAAGGATTTGTCGTTCCTCGTCACCATATATATAAAAGGTATAGACAGTATGGGATTGCTGAACGAAGTGACCCAAGTCATCTCCCGCCAGCTCAACGTGAATATCCGTAAACTGACCATCGAAACCAACGACGGCATCTTCGAAGGAAAGATACAACTCTATGTACACGATGTGGACGACGTGCGCACTATCTGCAATAACCTGAAGCAGATACAGAATATAAAACAAGTGACGAGAGTAGAGGAATAAACGGAGTGGTATTTATTCTACTTCAGTCCTTGAATATTTTCCTTCAAGCTCTCCACATCCTCGTAAGTAAACTCATCCAATGCCAGTTTCATGCCTACCAGTTCTTCGCGGATAGCTCTCAGGCGATCTACGATTTCAAAGTTGCGTATCGTAGCTTCTTTATTGTCTTTCATCCGTTGGCGGGCGCCGGGCAAGGTCATTCCGCGCTCCTTCACCAGATGATAGATAAGTTTCACTGTCTCAATGTCCTCCTTACGGTACTGGCGTATTCCCCGCCCCCCCTTCTTCGGATTGAGTTGCGGAAACTCCTTTTCCCAGAAACGGAGCAGTGATTCGTTGACATCGAACATGGCAGCCACCTCGCTGATGGAGTAATATAACTTTAAATTCTTATCTGTATTCAGCATGATGTAATCCTTTCTCTATAAATCATCCGTCAATCAAGCACCTTACCATGGTTCGCCGCAATCTGTATCATGCGGTCATAATCCTCGGCACTGAGATCCATGAAGTAGTAGTTGACGGGATTCACAACTTTTCCCTTAACGTGTACTTCGTAGTGCAAGTGCGGACCAGTACTCTTGCCCGTACTGCCTACCCCGCCAATGACCTCACCACGTACCACTTTCTTGCCCAACTTCGTCCGGAAATCGCGCAAGTGTGCATACACCGTCTGATAACCGAAGCCGTGGTCTATCACAATTCTGTTGCCATAGCCCGATTGCCAGCCCATCTGCACCACGGTGCCATCTCCCGTGGCATAGACATCCGTGCCCTGGGGAGCCGAAAAGTCCATACCCTCATGGAACTTGCTGGTACCATAAATGGGGTCGATACGCGTACCGTAACCCGAAGCGGTCTTACGGAGGTCTTTATTGGAAACCGGCTGTATGGCAGGAATGCAGCGCAGCATTTCATCATGATTCTTGCACATCTCCACCACATCGTCAAAGGAGCGGGACTGGATATAGAGTTGCTTGCTAATCATATCCATTTTCTGCGTGGTATTGATAACCAAGTCGGAGTTAGCCATATCCATCAGATGCTCATAGCGGTTGGTACCGCCGTATCCACCTGACGGATGGCAGAAGGAATAGGGTCGGCCATGAAAATCACCCGGTACAGATTGTCATCACGCTGCTGTATGTCTTGCAGCACTCCCATAGCCTCGTCCAGCCGGCGGGAGAGGACGTTGTACTGCGCCTGCAGTTTGCTGTTCTCCTTTCGCAACTCCTTCTCCGACGGAGAGCCGAAGATAAGCAGCAATACGATGAAACTGCCCGCACCCAGCCCCATACCGATGAACAAACGGCGGAGAATGCTCAGCGCCCGCTGCCTCACGGTAGGATAAATACGGTCGTACGTCTGCGTCTGGGGATTATAAATGTAGTAAACTTTGCGCATCTTAGGAAATATTTCGCTTGTCAATGCGACAAAAGTAATAAAAACAAGCTATCTTTGCACAGTTTTTTCAAGAATATTAAGACTAAGTAGCAAGTAGTTAGTAGTAAGAAACGGGCAAAAAACGACAAGAGAAGGTAAATCAAATTAGAATCAGATAAATCAATAGAGAGTATGTTGACTGCAAACGAAATCAGAGACTCTTTCAAGAGTTTCTTCGAAAGTAAAGGTCACCAGATAGTGCCTTCGGCCCCGATGGTGATTAAGGATGACCCCACGTTGATGTTCACCAATGCGGGAATGAACCAGTTTAAAGATATCATTTTGGGCAACCACCCGGCGAAATACAAAAGAGTTGCTGACTCGCAGAAATGCCTTCGCGTAAGCGGAAAGCACAACGACCTGGAGGAAGTGGGTCACGATACCTACCACCACACCATGTTCGAGATGCTGGGCAACTGGTCGTTTGGCGACTACTTCAAGAAGGAAGCCATCTCCTGGGCATGGGAGTATCTGGTGGATGTATTGAAACTCGACCCCAAAGACCTCTACGCCACCGTATTCGAAGGTAGCGCCGAAGAAGGACTGGAACGCGACAACGAAGCCGCTTCTTACTGGGAGCAGTTCTTGCCGAAAGACCACATTCTGAATGGCAACAAACACGATAACTTCTGGGAAATGGGTGATACGGGACCGTGCGGTCCGTGTTCGGAAATCCATGTGGACTCCCGTTCGGAAGAAGAGAAGGCCAAAGTACCCGGCAGCCAGCTGGTGAACAAAGACCACCCGCAGGTGATTGAAATCTGGAACCTCGTGTTCATGCAGTTCAACCGCAAGGCGGACGGCAGCCTGGAAGGACTTCCCGCCAAGGTCATCGACACCGGCATGGGCTTCGAGCGACTGGTGCGCACACTGCAAGGAAAGACCTCCAACTACGACACCGACGTATTCCAACCGATACTGAAAGCCATCGGAGACATGGCAGGCAAGAAGTATGGCGAAGATGAGAAGTCGGACATCGCCATGCGTGTAATTGCCGACCACATCCGCACCATCGCCTTCTCCATCACCGACGGACAGCTTCCGAGCAATGCCAAGCAGGTTACGTCATCCGTCGTATCCTCCGCCGTGCCGTGCGCTACGGTTACACGTTCCTCGGACAGAAGCAGGCATTCATGTACAAGCTCCTCCCCGTACTCATCGAGAACATGGCGCCGCTTATCCCGAACTGGATGCACAGAAGGAACTGATTGCCAAAGTTATCAAGGAAGAAGAAGATTCCTTCCTCCGCACCCTGGAGACGGGTATCCGCCTGCTGGAAAAGACCATGGCAGATGCCAAATCCACCGGCAAGAACGAAATCAGCGGAAAGGATGCCTTTACCCTATATGATACCTTCGGTTTCCCGCTCGACTTGACGGAACTGATTCTCCGCGAAAACGGCATGACTGCCGACATCAAGGAGTTTGACGCCGAAATGCAGCAGCAGAAACAGCGTGCCCGCAATGCCGCCGCCATAGAGACCGGTGACTGGATTACGCTAAAGGAGGGTACTACCGAATTCGTAGGATATGACTATACGGAATACGAAACATCCATTCTGCGCTACCGACAAGTGAAGCAGAAGAACCAAACCTTGTATCAGATTGTACTGGACAAGACTCCGTTCTATGCCGAAAGCGGCGGTCAGGTAGGTGACACCGGTGTATTGGTGAACGAGTTTGAAACCATCGAAGTGGTAGACACCAAGAAGGAGAACAACCTGCCTATCCACATCACCAAGAAGCTGCCCGAACACATGGAAGCTCCGATGATGGCATGCGTGGATACCGACAAGCGTGCCGCTTGTGCCGCCAACCACTCTGCCACCCACTTGCTGGATGCTGCACTGCGCGAAGTGTTGGGCGAACATGTAGAGCAGAAGGGCTCTTTGGTTACACCGGACTCCCTGCGTTTCGACTTCTCACACTTCCAAAAGGTGACGGACGAGGAAATCCGCAAGGTGGAACACATCGTTAATGCAAAGATTCGCGCCAACATACCTTTGAAGGAATACCGCAACATTCCTATCGAAGAAGCCAAAGAACTGGGCGCCATCGCTCTGTTCGGCGAGAAGTACGGCGACCATGTACGCGTTATCCAGTTCGGTTCTTCCGTAGAATTCTGTGGTGGTACGCACGTGGCTGCAACCGGAAACATCGGTATGGTGAAGATTATCTCCGAAAGCTCCGTGGCTGCCGGTGTGCGCCGTATCGAAGCCTACACGGGTGCACGCGTGGAGGAACTGATGAACACCATCGAGGACACGCTGCACGACTTGAAGGCGCTCTTCAACAACGCACCCGACCTTGCCGGAACCATCCGTAAGTATATTGACGAAAACGCCGGACTGAAGAAGCAGGTAGAGGACTTCATGAAAGAGAAAGAAGCACAGCTGAAAGAAAGACTGCTGAAGAACGTGCAGGAAGTCAATGGCGTTAAAGTCATCAAGTTCTGTGCTCCCCTGCCGGCAGAAACAGTGAAGAACATCGCCTTCCAGTTGCGTGGCCAGATTACGGAAAACCTGTTCTTCGTAGCGGGAACAGAAGCCGAAGGCAAGCCGATGCTGACCGTCATGCTGAGCGACAACCTCGTGGCAGGCGGACTGAAAGCCGGTAACCTGGTGAAAGAAGCTGCCAAACTTATCCAAGGCGGTGGCGGTGGCCAGCCCCACTTTGCAACTGCCGGCGGTAAGAATGCTGACGGACTGAACGCTGCCATTGACAAAGTTTTGGAATTGGCAGGATTATAATTGAAAATAATTGGCGAAACACTTGACATCGCCTCTGTGATGTTGTATATTTGTAATGTCATTTTTTAGATATTTCAAAATTAAACTACCGGGAAAGGAGGAGCATTGCTTCTCCTTTTCTTTTTATCCTCCACGGTATTCCATTTGAAATGCCACATGCCGGCTCCCCAAACTCCACACCTTACCATCCTAAATGCCACACCTTAGCAAGTGAAATGGCTGGCATTTACCCTCCAAAGCCCTGGGGTTTCCGTGAAAAACCCTAAGGTTTGGGACAGTGAAGTGGAGGGAACGGATGATTAGTCCAGAACAAACAGACAATGCATTCGAAGCAAACGAATGATGCATACAGAACAGACAGATGATGCGCAACAGAAACAAAAACGGGAAGCCTAAGCCTCCCGTCTGTTAATCTTTCGTAAATCTGCTCTTGACAAGATTTCCACTAAAACCTTATTCCATCCGAAGTATAAACATTTCGCGATAAACACCAGTGCACCTTCGGGCAGCAAACCGGAAGGACAGAAAGGAGTTACATTTTCCGCAAGTACACATTTACCATTTCCCGAGACCGTCCGCGTAAAGAGCCTCTTCTCTCCATTATAAGTAAACTGCCACAATGCATATGTATCTCCGTTCTCATCTTCCACTGGAACTGTCTCGTATATCCCCATTAGCGTTCCTCCTCTTTTCCCGTCGGATAGATTTCCAATACACCTTTCCACATACTATTGGAGAAATCTTCGGGCACCAGCACATAATACCCGCCATCCTTCACCCAAGGACGCTCGGCAAGTGCCTTAGAAACATCACCCAGCAGTTCCGTCGGTGCACCACTACTGATACCATACTCGAAGCCCATTTTCGTCAACGTATATTGCCTACGACCTTTCACCGTGATGCGCAGTTGTGTTTCCTCACCGGAACCATCCATCACCTTCACAATCGTCTCCCCCTCTGCCAGCGATGAATCTTGATACGCTGATACCCGTTGACATCATCGGTAAAAGTCACGGAAGCCACCGACTCGTGCTCGTTAATCACATTATAGGAACCGTCGCCGCCGTCAATGCCCAGCACTGTATCTTCGTTTGTTTCAGAAAGATAATAAGAAAGATTGGACACCAGATTGTCACATGTCCCAATCTGGTAGATAGGCTCCACACCTTCGAAAAGTACCATGCTTCGGTAATCGTCCTCGCAACCGGAAGCGGTAAACAGCAGTGCTATCAAGGCAAAGAGAGAGTATAGCTTCTTCATACTTGTTCAGTTATAGTTGTTCTATCTACAAAGTTACTACAAAAAAGTGGAATACGGAAGAATGAAGTAATAGAATTGATTTACAGAGGTTTCATTTAAGCTGCCGATTCTCTCCAACGCCACCACAATCCTTGCAAAAGCCAAATCAAGACGTCGCTACGTTACTTGTTCGTAACCACACCATATAAGTGACGAAATGGGTAAGAATGGTAAAACAAGACATTGTGATATAGTGAGTTACTGACAACTCACGCAATAAATCCGGTTACGGAAAAAGATTGCGCCGTTCCTCCGTGTTTTGCGTACCGACGAAGGATTCTTCACCGACTAATTTTGAACCTAAAAAAATTAAGGACGATGAAGAGTACATTTTCAGTTATCTACTACCTCAAACGTCAGGTAGTGAAAAAGGACGGGACAGTACCCGTCATGGGACGTATCACGGTGGACGGAAGCCAAACACAGTTCAGCTGCAAACTGACCGTCGATCCCAAGCTGTGGGACACCAAAGGAGGACGTGTCACGGGCAGAAGCACGGCTGCACTCGAAACGAACCGTATGCTCGACAAGATGCGCGTACGCATCAACAAGCACTATCAGGAAATCATGGAGCGTGACAACTTCGTCACTGCGGAAAAGGTGAAAAACGCCTTTCTCGGACTGGAACACCGCTACCACACGCTGTTGCAGGTGTTCCGGCAACACAACGAGGACTATGCCAAGCAGGTGGAGGCAGGCATGAAAGCCAAAGGCACGTTTAACAAGTACAAGATCGTTTACAAGCACCTGCAAGAGTTTCTCACCATCCGCTACCATGTGAAGGACATTGCCCTGAAAGAGCTTACACCCGCTTTCATTTCCGATTTTGAAATGTTCCTGCGCACGGACAAACACTGCTGCACCAATACCGTGTGGCTGTATGTCTGCCCGCTTCGGACGATGGTGTTCATCGCCATCAACAATGAGTGGCTCACGCGCGACCCGTTCCGTGAGTATGAAATCAAGAAGGAGGAAACGACCCGCAGCTTTCTGACGAAAGATGAAATCCGCCTGCTGATGGAAGGCAAGCTGAAGAATGCGAAGCAAGAACTGTATCGTGATTTATACCTATTCTGCGCCTTCACGGGCTTGTCGTTCGCCGATATGCGCAACCTGACGGAAGAGAATATCCGCACCTACTTTGATGAACACGAGTGGATAAACATCAACCGCCAGAAGACGGGTGTGGTGTCCAACATCCGTATGCTCGACATAGCGAAGCGCATCATCGACAAATACCGTGGGCTGTGCGGGGACGGCAGGATATTCCCCGTACCCCACTATAACACGTGCCTTGCCGGAATCCGGACCGTCGCCAAGCGTTGCGGTATCACCAAGCATATTACATGGCATCAAAGCCGCCATACGGCCGCCACGACGGTGTTCCTCTCCAACGGCGTACCTATCGAAACGGTCAGTTCCATGCTGGGACACAAGAGCATAAAGACAACGCAGATATACGCGAGTGCGCCCAGACTGGTCGCTTGATAAATACTTCTGTAGCAAGAAGTTAGGATTGGGTTCAATATAATCCTATCGTCAATCAGCTTATCCGACGGGGAAACCTAACGGGGAGTGTAGCATGCTGATTAAAGCCCTGAGTCTACTAATAGCCAAGTAGCGACTGAAGGGCAAGACGAAACGACATATACAAGGATGAAGCTTGATTGGTTGAACGATAGTTCGGTGGTACCACATCTTGCAATAGCGGAAGGCTTTTATATACGCTATTTCATAGTACTCTGGCTATTTTGTGCGCTAGTTCAGAGCATTAAGAACCGACTATGACACAGCCGCAATAAGCGGACAAGAACGAAAGTCGCATCCGACAATATGTCACGCTAATAGTTATCAAGTGAAACTAACTGGGGATTGCCTAAGTCAGAACGCCTCAAAGGCTATGAGAGCTGGTCTCTGAATATCTGATATGGCAACGGAGTTCCCATAGTAGTCCGAGCAAGTTAACGGCTTGTACATGGCGAAGGGGAACAGTCCATAACTTTAGTACAAACAAAGGAAAACGTGAGAGACGTATGAGAAATCCCGAGCAAGTATTAAACATTTTAGCTGAACACAGCAACGAGTCAGGTTACAAATACGAACGACTCTATCGTATTCTGTTCAATGAGCAGATGTTCTTAGTCGCATATCAGCGCATTCATGCAAAACCAGGCAATATGACACCCGGTACTGATGGACAGACGGAGGACGGCATGAGCATTGACAAGATACACGCATTAATAGACAGTCTCAAAAGCGAAGTCTATAGGCCTAAACCGGCAAAGAGGGTTTACATACCGAAGAAGAGCGGAAAGTTACGTCCGCTCGGTATCCCTACGTTTGCAGATAAATTAGTGCAAGAAGTAGTGAGAATGGTTCTCGAAGCCATATACGAAGGATATTTTGAACGGACTTCACATGGTTTCAGACCACACAAAAGCTGCCACACGGCACTTAAGAGTCTACAGAATAATTTCAACGGAACAAAGTGGTTCATTGAGGGAGACATAAAAGGTTTCTTTGACAATATCAACCATGGCGTGATGATAGAAATTCTGAGGGAACGCATATCTGACGAACGTTTCCTTCGGTTAATACGTAAATTTCTCAACGCTGGATATTTGGAAGAATGGCACTTCAATAGAACTTATTCGGGTACGCCTCAAGGTGGAATTATCAGTCCAATACTGGCTAATATCTACCTGGACAAGTTCGATAAGTATATGAAGAAGTATGCACAAGATTTCCATAAGGGTAAAGTTAGACACCGCAACAAGGATATCGGCAGACTGAACAATCGAGTTCACTATCTAAAGAAGAGAATGAAGGAGGTGACGGACGTTGATAAATTGGAAGCAATGCGAGAGGAAGTTCGTAATAAGCAACAGCAAATACTGACTATGCCGAGCGGTAACGATATGGATGAGAATTTCCGTAGATTGAATTATGTACGCTACGCTGATGATTTCCTTATAGGGGTCATTGGAAATAAAGCAGAGTGCGAGAAAATCAAGGCGGATGTTACACAATTTATGCAAGAAAAGCTAAAGTTGGAGATGTCGCAAGAAAAGACCTTGATAACCAACGCACAAGACAGTGCAAAATTTCTCGGCTATGAAATATCAGTCCGTAAAGATTACACAACGCAGAAAAATGCAAGAGGAGAAACTCGTAGACATCGTAATGGTAATGTGATACTACACGTATCACGAGAAGTAATAAAGAAGAAGCTACTGAGTCTTGAAGCCATGAATGTGAAAACACGAAATGGCAAAGAAGTGTGGAGTTCTAAAGGTAGAACATACCTGATAGACAATGAGCCACAAGATATAGTAGCACGTTTCAACACAGAAATCAGAGGATTCTACAACTACTACTCCATTGCAAACAATGCATCGGCACTTGGACGTTCATTTGGATGTATCATGAGGTTCAGTATGCTAAAGACATTTGCGCAAAACTTAACAGTTCCGTCAGAACCATAACAAACAAGTATCGTGAAGATGATAAATTTGTGGTGTGGTATACGGACAAGAAAGGCGAACGCAAACCAAGGGTGTTTTACAATGAGGGCTTCAAGCGTATTACCGACTTGGGAACTCAAAAATGTGATAACTTGCCCTACCTGTTCAACACTCCATCTATGAGTCTGGTCGAAAGACTGACTGCAAATAAGTGTGAGTTGTGCGGAAAAGAAGGAAATGTTGTGTCACACCACGTCAGGAAACTCTCAGAATTAAGAGGCAAAACCGAATGGGAACGTAAAATGCTCAAAATGCATAGAAAATCTTTAATCGTCTGTGCAGAATGTCATAACATGATTCATGCGGAGAATAGCTAAAATGCCGTTATGGGCGGAGAGCCGTATACATGGAGACGTGTACGTACGGTTCGGAGGCAGGCTGTCGGAAACCTACCACCGTAAGGTGGCATGGCGCCGACAGCCGAGCCTACAAATAACCAAAGAGAAGCTCAATCAAGACATGGAGAACCTTGCCGCGAGATTGAACCAAATCGAGGAATTTGCAGGTTGTACCATCTAAAACAGAGAAGCCATGAAACGTGACATAATCATCATTGAGGACAAGGCGGTCAGCGTAACCGGTAACGATGTATGGATGACCGCCGGAGAAATCGCCGGACTGTTCCACACAGGTGTCCCGGCAGTGAACGCCGCCATTAAAGCCATCCTCAAAGCGGACGTGTTGAGTGACTACGAGGTATGCCGCTACATTCAACTTGAAAACGGTCTGTATGCGGATGTTTACTCGCTTGAGATCATCATCCCCGTCGCTTTCAGATTGAACACCTACTGCACGCACGTGTTCCGCACGTGGCTGGTGTGTAAAGCTCTCTCGAAAGAAAAGCGACAGGCATACGTGATGTTCATACAGAACGGGAAAGCCGGGTATTGCTGAACACGCATACGTGCCAACAAAAAGGAAACGGACAGCCTAATTTGAGTTGTCCGTTTCCTTTTTGGTATGCTCGGCATGAGTATTAGCTAACGGGTGCAAGTCCCTAATGAGCCCTAATAGCGGGAATCATACAGCCCAAAGCAAGGGTGTCCATCGCGAGTTGGAATCTGAAAGAAGCTTGCGGCAAACATCTGGTCTGACGAACAGAAACTTCATATAAGGCATATGACCGTGGGTAAGGTTGCCAAACAAACCAAAGCCCTATAGCTATTCGGAACGGTTGGTGTAAATGGAGCAGACATAAGATGGAAAGTTAATACCCTTATCCGAGGAGGTCTCACGGACATATGGTGAAGATGAATCATTCGAAGTACCATGATGGAGTAAAGCTTGCCGTGAGAAGTCAGCAGAGGTCGTAGTACCCAAGGCATGTATGCCTATAGGGAAGGACCGAACTTTATTTAAACGACAGCACTGAAAACTACCGTTTGTTGGAATGAATGCATAAAACCAAGACAGAAGTATTGGGCTGCCTTTAAAGAGATAGGACGGAATCCGAAGGTATAAAGGAGCGCAGACCTACAAATGGATGGTTGAAGATGATGTCGTGGAAGTGTCTTTCGAAGTATTCGAAAGGCATCCATAGTAAAGAACCGCCACGTGCGGAACCGCATGCGTGGTGGTGTGAGAGGTCGGAAAACGAAAGTAGGAAGAAAACTACTTCGTTTTCCTCCTACTCGATTTCGTTTTCATGCTTCCTTTATTCTATTGGCTTGCGGTAATTCGCCTCCAGCAGTTCACGCAATCCCGATTCGGGGTAAAGCACTTTTCCTCCTAAAAGGATGAAGGGCAACACCCTGTTGTTGCGGTATTCCTGCAAGGTACGGCGGCTCACACGGAGCAACTCCGCCACCTCGCCGTCCGTCAGGTAACGCTCCCCGTCCAGCGGAGGACGGTAACTTTCCAGAAATGCGGACAGCCATTTAGAGCCTTTGCGCATATCCTGCATCACAGAGGCTATCGGCTCGTCTTCCATCGTAAAAACATCGTTGGTCTCGTTCATCATAACTTCGGATTCAGTGGGTGAATAAATCAAATCATCTGCCATGCGGATAGAGCGTGCCGACAAGCGGTATCAGCCGCTTCACCTCCTCCGGCTTGTAATAGAACCTGCGGTTTATCTGCGAGTAGCCGATAAGCCGCCTGTCGCGCAGCTCTGCAACGTGCGCGGGCTTATTCTCAACTGCCCGCAGACCTCCTCGCCCGTGAGCCATCTTTCCATGCGCCCCGTGTCGCTTTTGCGCCTCAGGGCGGCGACCTTCTCCGAGAGTGCGCCGAATGCCGCCACCATCATCTCGAAAGTCTTTTTCTCGATAGATACTATTTCCATATTCATGTCATTTAGAGTTTGCCGCAAAGGTAACGAAACGGCATACAAGACGTATCGTTTTCCGCTGAAAGGCTGCCTGTTGCGCCGTTTGACCGGGTTACGGAGCCATCTTCCGCAAAAATCTTACGTGAGTCACGTAGTGAGTTGTTAAAGCCCCTTTTGTTTATTGCCGAATTTGTCGCAGAAACAAAAAGAAAGGACTGAACATGAAAGTGATAACAATGGAAAGTTCCGCCTACAAGGAGATGATGGCGCAGATTGCGAACATCGCAGGGTACATCCGCGAGGCAAGGGACGAGAAGAAACGGAAGCGGGAAACCGAAGACAAGCTGCTTGACACGGCACAGGCGGCGAAGATGCTCAACGTGAGCAAGCGCACCATGCAGCGTATGCGCACCGACCACCGTATCGAGTATGTGGTGGTACGCGGAAGCTGCCGCTACCGCCTTTCCGAGATACTGCGGCTATTGGAGGACAACACAGTAAGGAACGAGGAAGGGACAATAGACACCCTGTTCCACAACCACACGCTGCGCACGGGCGGCAAACCAAAAGGAAGGAGGACATAGGTCATGGAACTGCTCACACGAAACAACTTCGAGGGCTGGATGCAGAAGCTGATGGAACGGCTCGACCGTCAGGACGAACTGCTGCTGGCGATGAAGGCTGAGGGGAAACAGCCCACTATCACGGAAAGCATCCGCCTTTTCGACAATCAGGATTTGTGCATGTTGCTCCAGATAAGCAAACGCACCCTCCAACGCTACCGCAGCGTAGGCGCATTGCCCTACAAGACGCTGGGCAAGAAGACCTATTACAGCGAGGAGGACGTGCTGACATTCCTTTCCAACCATATCAAGGACTTCAAAAAGGAAGATATAGCCTTCTACAAGGCTCGTATCCATAATTTCTTTCATAAATAACCCATTAAAACATTTTTCAGATGGCAAAGAAAAAAGACGAAAAGGACGTGCTGGTAGTCCGTGACGAGAAGACAGGCGAGATCAGCGTGGTAGCCGGGCTGAACGCGGACGGCACACCCAAGCGCACCCCCGCAAAAGCGGAGAACGCGCAGAGTTTCCTGCAATTCGACCGACATGGCGACGTGCTGGACAACTTCTTCAAGAACTTCTTCCGGCAGTGCAAGGAACCCAGCCGCTTCGGTTTCTACCGCATTGCGGCAGACCAAGCTGAAAATCTCTTAGAGGTGATGAAGCAACTGCTGAAAGACCCCGAAGCGAACAAGGAGCTGCTCGCCCCTCACAAGGTGGACACCTCCGACTATGAGAAGAAGGTGCAGGAAGAGATGGCAGCACAACAGACAGAGAAACAAGAACCTCAAAAACAGGAGAACATGGAACAACGGAAAGAACAGCAACAGGACAAATCCGAACAGATGCAGGGCAAACGTGGCTACCAGCCATCGACGAGAGTAAAATCAACTGGCAGGAGCTGGAGGACAGATGGGGCGTAAAGCGGGACAACCTTGAAAAGTCCGGCGACCTTACGAAGATGCTCAACTATGGCAAGTCCGACTTGGTAAAGGTCAAACCGACCTTCGGCGGCGAATCATTCGAGCTGGACGCCCGCCTCTCCTTCAAGAAGGACGGTGAGGGAAACATCAGCCTCGTGCCGCACTTCATCCGCAAGGAGCAGAAGCTGGATGAGTACAAGGAACACAAATTCTCCGACAATGACCGGAAGAACCTCCGCGAAACGGGCAATCTCGGTAGGGTCGTGGACATTGTGGACAGGGAAACGGGCGAGATCATCCCCTCCTACATCAGCATCGACCGCAAGACGAATGAAATCACGGACATTCCGGCAAGCAGGGTGCGCATCCCGGAGCGCATCGGCAAGACGGAAATCACCACGCAGGAGCGGGACATGCTCCGCGCCGGACTGCCCGTACGCGACAAGCTCATCGAGCGCAACGACGGCAGAAAGTTCGTCACCACCCTGCAAGTGAACGTGGAGCAGCGCGGCGTGGAGTTCGTGCCGGGAACCGGCAAGTCGCCCCGTACCGCACAGACACAGGAAACCAAAGGCGACACATCGAAAAGTCAGGCGCAGGGCGGGGAAAATGCCGCACAGACCAAGAAGGAGCAACGCCGCAACACGTGGACGAACGAGGACGGCAGCATCCGCCCCATCAGCAAATGGAGCGGCGTGAGCTTCACCGACCAGCAGAAAGCCGACTATGTGGCGGGTAAAGCCGTGAAGCTGGAGAACGTGACCGACAAGCAGGGCTTCCATGCCACGATGTATATCAAGTTCAACCCGGAGAAGGGACGCCCGTACCGCTACGACACGAACCCTGACAATGCACAGCAGGTTGCTC
>ENA-OUNI01000567-OUNI01000567.1-human-gut-metagenome-genome-assembly--contig:-NODE-567-length-16982-cov-3.137467_pt1 | contig 16982 bp, 22 predicted proteins | sample MGYA00242499_ERZ504580 | MGnify/ENA primary metagenome ERZ504580 (study PRJEB26092, sample SAMD00036315) | human gut metagenome | host: Homo sapiens | study: EMG produced TPA metagenomics assembly of... | reverse complement strand
GCTTAAAGAAGGGGCTATTCGATTTAATGAGCCAACGGATAGAAAAAAACAGAATATACAAACAAGTATTGTTACTTTTATTATTATATGTATTATGTTTGTACCAGAATATTTAAATGTTCTTTTTAGAGATGTTGATTCTATGGATTTATCAAATCTTTTTAGCTATTTTATACTCGCAAATATTTTATTAGTTCTTTCAAAACTATGTCAGTTTTATTTCTATAAAGAAATTTATATGTTTAAAATACCACGTGTTGGTTTTGCAGGAGTATATACAACAGAGTTTACAAAGAAAAAATATATAGCTATCAAATATTGAAGAGCTGATTACTATAGCAATTAATCAAATTGATTTCAATAATGGAAGTTTAGTGTGATTTCTTGATGATGAGTGTTCTGAACTTCATTTTTGAAAAAATTAAGCAATGAAATTGAGGGGCGATTATCTCGCCCCTTTATCTTTGCTTTGATAAGGTCGATTGGCGTTCTGGTTGTCAGACTTTTCCTGATACCTTTTTATTTTGTCGTGTATGGTTTCGAACTTTGGAGTAACTTTCTCTCCGTATGCTTCTTCCCACTTAGAACGTTCTTTCTGATATGCGTCAAAGGCACGCTGTGCAGTATAGAATGCTGTGTAGAAGTCTTGTACTGTTGCAAATTCATGCTGTCTGACGATATTGGATAATCTGGCTTTGAGAGTTCGGATCTCTTCCTCTTTGGTGGCAATCTTGCTTTCAAGCTCTTTTTTCTTAGTAAGTAAATCGTTTTCAGTATGGAGAACTTTATCAGCGGAATTTTTACAGAGAGGTAATGGAAAAGAATCGGGTGCATTACGAGTATTACCATTTGGGAATGACAGAAAATGTGCCGGAGCTTGAAGGTTTCCATTTCCACACATTAAGGCATACCTACACGACAAAACTCTTATCCAACGGGGCTCAGCCTAAGGATGTGCAGGAACTGTTAGGACACTCAGACGTGAGTACCATCATGAATGTCTATGCCCATGCTACAAGGGAAGCAAAGCGGACTTCCGCAAGACTTCTTGATAAAGTGGCAGGCAATGATTAAACAACTGAATAATGAATTTTCCCTTGTGATTATCCCATAAGGGCAAAAACAAGGGAAAAGGATACATATATAGAATTTTCAATAGCAGAAAGCCTTGAAAATAAGGGAAAGTTAAGAAAGTTAATAGATAACTCCCAGTTTGTCGTAAACATTTACATACTATTGTTTAGAAAAAAACAGTTCCGTTTATCCCCTCGAATTTCTCCTATAAGTGAAGGAACAATTTCTGACTTTATGACAGGGTTACATTCCCTGTCATTTTTATGGTCATTTATAGAAAAGAACAGGGGTTTACGAACCTTGCACACTATACCGATGATGGGGATAGCGGCACACTTTTTGGATGAAATATCTGCAGATATTATGTATATATTTGACATATGCCAATGCAATCATATATAATTGTTTGTATTTGGGATAATAATCAGTAATCAAGGGGTATAAAAGATACATGAAAACAATAGAATTTGATACACATTTTTACAAAAAGCTGTGGACACTCATGGTTCCGATAATGGTGCAGAATCTGATGCTGGCGCTGGTGGCGGTGGCTGATGCTTTCATGCTCGGAGGACTGGACCAGAACTATATGTCAGCAGTTTCGCTTGCCACACAGATACAGTTCATCCAGAACATGTTTCTATCAGCAGCTACAGCAGGGCTTGCAATACTCGGAGCACAGTATTGGGGCAAGCAGGACATAAAGGCGCTCGATGACATATTCGCTCTTGCAATCAGGATATGTGGCATAGTATCGGTGCTGTTTTTCGTGGCATGTGCATTTTTTCCACGATATCTGATGCTTATTTTCACAAACGAGCCGGTGCTTATAGATTATGGTGTAAGCTATCTGAAAATAGCTTCTTTTTCATATTTATTGACAGGTTTTTCGCAGTGTTATATAGTCATGATGAAGATATCAGAGCACGCGGGTACTGCGGCGGCAGTCAGCTCAATTACAGTGCTTATAAACATAATGCTCAATGCCATATTTATCTATGGTGCATTTGGCATCGAGAGCATGAATGTGAAGGGAGCGGCACTTGCCACACTCATATCAAGAGTAGTGGAGCTTATGCTTTCAATCACATTTTCGTACAGACCGGGATATATCAGGCTTAAAATTCGGGAACTTTTTGCAAGGAACAAGGAGCTGTCAGCAGATTTTATGAAGTGCTCCGGACCGATTCTCGGAGCAAGCCTTGTATGGGGAATAGGCTTTACATCGTACTCTACATTTATGGGACACATGGGAACAGATGCGGCAGCGGCCAACTCCGTCGCAGCGGTTGTGCGTGATATCATTTGCTGTCTCAGTGCAGGTATATCAAGTGCAGCAGGCATTATGATAGGAAATGAGCTTGGCGCAGGGAATTTAAAGCGTGGAAAAGCATATGGCATCAGAATGGCAAAGCTGTCATTTTTGTGCGGAGCTGTTATGACAGTGCTTATGGCGGTTTCAGCACCGGTGATTTTACATTTTGTAAAGCTCACACCGCAGGCTGCAGAGTATCTGAAGCAGTTATTCGGTGTACTTGCTTTCTACATGATTGGACGATCGGTAAATGAAATCATCATAAATGGTGTCTTTGGTTCGGGAGGAGATACGATGTTTGATATGTACTCTCTTGCTGTGACGATGTGGGGCATAGCAATACCGCTTGCAGTTGCAGGCACATATTTTTTGAACTGGCCGGTGGTTGTGGTATATGCGTGCACCTGCGTGGATGAGGTTGGAAAGATACCGTGGACACTCGTACATTTTAAAAAATACAAGTGGGTAAAGGATTTGACAAGATAATGGAAAATGTATGAAAACAAGCGTGTGCACAGGGAGTAGATCGGATTAGCGCTAAACTAATTTGAACAAAAAGAGGATATCGAATTGCGGCATCAGCTGTCAAGGGATAACGTAATTTATATGAGAGGGGGTATTTCATGCAGGAAATATACAGAGTAAAGACAAGTCCGGTGGCATTATCGGACAATATGATAATAGGTGAAAAATACAGGATTACATTACTGACAGAGGCGCTTGTCCGTCTGGAATACAGTGAAGATGGCGTATTCGAGGATAGGGCAACACAGACAGTATTGTTCAGGGATTTTCCAAAGACCGACTATCATGTGGTGCGTAACGCTGATGGAATTGAGGTTCATACATCAATGCTGCACCTGATATATAATGAGAAGGAGTTCTCATCACACGGACTGAGTATACAGATTAAGGGAAACCTGAGCGCATATCACAGCATCTGGCATTATGGCGAGAAGGTGCATGATTTGCAGGGTACAGCGCGTACACTTGATGACGTAAACGGAGAGGTTGAGCTTGGACACGGTGTTGTTTCACGCTTTGGATATTCAATTCTTGATGACAGTAAATCACAGATTTTACTTGACGATGGATGGATTGAGCCAAGAAAAAAAGGTGTGTCTGATTTGTATTTCTTTGGATACGGACATGATTATAAACAGGCGCTCAATGATTTTTACAGGCTTTGTGGCAAGACTCCGATGCTTCCACGATATGCACTGGGAAACTGGTGGAGCAGATATTATAAATACTCAGAAGAAAGCTATATGGAGCTGATGGACAAATTCGATGAAAAGAATATCCCGTTCACAGTAGCTGTAATAGATATGGACTGGCATCAGGTTGATGTGGACCCTAAATACGGAAGCGGCTGGACAGGATATACTTGGAACAAAAAGCTTTTCCCGGATCCGAAGCGCTTTCTTGGAAAGCTCCATGACAGAGGAATGCATACTACCCTGAACGTACACCCTGCGGATGGTGTGCAGGGCTGTGAAGAAATGTATGTTGATATGGCAAAGGAAATGGGCGTGGACTATGAAAATGAGGACCCGGTTGTATGTGATCCGGCAAGCCCAAAGTTTATGGATGCATATTTTAAGTATCTTCACCATCCGAGAGAGGCTGAAGGTGTGGATTTCTGGTGGATTGACTGGCAGCAGGGCAGCAACTGCAAGGTTGAAGGATTGGATCCGCTATGGATTTTTAATCATTTTCATTATCTCGATAATAAAAGAGACGGCAAGCGTCCAATGACATTTTCGCGCTATGCAGGTCCGGGAAGCCATAGATATCCGATTGGATTTTCGGGAGATACACATATTACATGGGAGTCGCTTGATTTTCAACCGTATTTTACAACTACAGCGACAAACATCGGATATGGATGGTGGAGCCATGATATTGGCGGACATATGCTTGGCTACAAGGATGATGAGCTGACAGCCAGATGGACACAATACGGTATATTCTCTCCGATAATGCGTCTGCACAGCTCATGCAGCGAATTTAACGGCAAGGAGCCGTGGCGATTTAAAAAAGAGACTGAGGAAGCGATGGAGGCGGCGCTCAGACAGAGGCATTGTATGATTCCGTATCTGTATACCATGAACTATCGCAGCTATGCCGAGAATATGCCGCTGATTGAGCCTATGTATTATGAGTATCCTGAAAATGCAGAGGCTTATGAGGTAAAGAATCAGTATTTCTTTGGCAGCCAGCTTATGGCAGCACCTGTTACAACTCCACGTATTAAGGGACTTAATGTGGCAAAAACCAAAGTATGGTTCCCGGAGGGCATCTGGTATGATATCTATACAGGCATGCGCTATGATGGTGGAAGAATGCTGGAGGTTTACAGGGATTTGAGCAGCATACCGGTGTTTGCGAAGGCGGGAGGCATACTTGTGTGTGCAGATGCTGATGAGCTTGATGCAAGATCTGTTATCAAAAATCCTGATGTATTATGTGTCAGAGTATTCCCGGAGGCTGATGGTGAGTTTGAGCTATACGAGGATGACAATGAATCCTGCGGATATGTAGATGGCAGATGTGTGACCACAGCTATGAAATATTCTGCGGATAAAGATATGTTTGTCATTTCTCCGGCAGATGGAGATACATCATTAATACCTGACAACAGAACCTATAAGCTTGTCTTTGAAAGAAGAACCGAGGCAGCAGCCGATAAGGTAAAGGTATCTGTGGATGGTAAAGAGGTATGGGCAAAGAATAAATATGATAAAGAAAACAGAAAGCTCATCGTTACTGTAAATGCATCGACAGCGAGCAAAATAAGCGTTGCAATATCGAAAGACACAGTAGCGCTTGATAATCAAATCGAAAAAAGATGCTTTGATTTCCTGAATCAGGCAGAGATAGGCTTTGTGCTAAAGGATGAAATCTACGGTCTTATTACATCGGGAAAGAAAACAACAGTGATTTTATCAGAGCTCAAGGCAAAGGAGCTTGATACAGAGCTGTATGGTGTATTGACAGAGATACTTACAGCCTGAGGCAGTCACCGGTCATACTAGGTGTGACCGGTGACTTTCTTTGTTGTAAAAATTAAAAAATAGATGATACTATTATAGTAAACAGAAGTTTTTTATAAGAAACATCAGGAGAAACTATATAATTCAAGGGAGGATTATGCAATGGGAAATTCATATAAGAATTGTAAAATACAGGACAACACAGCAGAGCTGATCTATGAGAACGGCAGTCTGTTTGTTACCATATTTGAAAACAACATAGTGCATGTTGCACAAAAACCCGGCATCGAAAGTGTTGCAATAGAGGAGGGCTTTATTCCGAGGCCGCCACACCGAACGTGACCTGCAAGGATACGTCTGATGCAAGGGGAACGCAGCAGAAGCCGGTCTAAGCGATGCAGCAGTTAAAGCAGTCATAAGTGCAAGGGATATTACTGTATATGTGAAGGATAACGAGAAGCTTGATATTTATTACAAAGGGAAGCTTGTGCTTTCAGATTATGAAAAAGCACGCAAAAAGAGTGAGAAGAATCCGTACGAGGATCTTGCCATAGCAGAGCTTGAGGGACATACTGTCGGAAAAGATGAAGAAAAAACTGACTCTGTTACCATCATCAAAAAGCTTGGAAAGGATGATGCTATTTACGGTCTGGGAGATAAGCCGGGATGCCTCAACAAGCGTGGATATTCATATGTAAACTGGAACACGGATGATCCTGCACCACATGTGGACAGCTTTAAATCACTGTACAAATCCATACCATTTTTTATCGTGTTGGGCGATGAATATTGTTATGGAATTTTTGCGGATAATACCTACAAGACAACCTTTGATTTCGGTTATGAAAACACAGATTACTATTTCGTCGAGCATGAGAAGGGCGAGCTGGACTACTATTTTATGCCGGGAAATGATATGGCAGAGGTGGTAGGACTTATACATCACTGACAGGCACCACACCGCTTTATCAGAGATGGATATACGGCAGCCATCAGAGCCGCTGGGGCTATTACACGCAGGATGAGGTGCTTGATATAGCTGACAAATTCCGCGAGCTTGATATCCCATGCGATGTGATACATATGGATATCGATTACATGAACGGCTACAGGGTATTCACCTTTGATGACAAGAAATTCCCGGATGTAAAGGGTCTTTCAGAGAAGCTTGCTGACAGGGGCGTAAAACTCATATCCATCATTGACCCGGGTGTGAAGAAGGATGAGGACTACTTCATGTACAAAGAGGGCATGGAGATGGATGCATTTGCACATGATACAGATGGCAGTGTATATGAAAATGCTGTATGGCCGGGAACATCGGTATTTCCGGACTTCACAAAGCAAAGCGTCAGAAGCTGGTGGGGAGACAAGACAAAGATACTTCTTGAGCACGGTATCAGTGGCATATGGAATGATATGAATGAGCCTGCAAGCTTCAACGGACCACTGCCGGATGATGTGCAGTTTGAGTATGGAGCACATGAAAAGGTTCACAATATTTACGGACATTTTATGGCAAAAGCCACATATGAGGGACTTGCGAAAAATGATGGTGGAAAACGTCCGTTTGTACTTACCAGGGCTGCATATGCCGGAAGCCAGAAATATTGCGGTGGCTGGACCGGAGATAATCACAGCATCTGGGCGCATATAGCACTTTCACTCGAGCAGGTGTGCAATCTGTCAGTCAGCGGACTTGCCATGTGCGGCAGCGATATAGGCGGTTTCGGAAGTGATACTACACCGGAGCTTCTTGTCAGATTTTATGAGGCAGCAGTATTTGTGCCGTTTTTCAGAAATCATTCAGCAATGGGAACACGCAGACAGGAGCTTGGCAGTTTGACGAGACTACGATAGATGCAGTCAGAAAGACAGTAAAGCTCAGATACAGATTTATCCCATATATCTATGATCTGGCACATGAGTGTGAAAAGACAGGAGCACCTATCGTGCGCCCGCTCGTATACGAGTATCCTGCAGATAAGCATGTGAGAAATATTTCCGATGAATATATGCTCGGAAGCTTTGTACTGGTTGCACCTGTAATCGCACCGGGCAAGGAGGCAAGAGAGGTTTATCTGCCTGACGGCGACTGGTATGATTACTACACAGGCGAAAAATACAGTGGCGGCAGATATATTTTAGCAGATGCACCACTTGATAAAGTACCTGTCTTCATAAAAGCAGGAGCCATTATCCCTGTTGCAGACGGAGAAATCCGCTCTACAGAGGACATTACAGAGGATAAGATCAGTACACTGACATATCCGGGCAAGGGCAGCTTCGTGCATTATCAGGATGACAATGAGACGTTTGCATACAGAAACGGTGCGTACAATGCTGTTGAGTATACCATGGATGGGGATAAGCTCGAGAAGAAAGTGTTGCATAAGGCTTGTAAAAATACATAACCTTAAATTTATAATTCAATATCAACCTCAACAGGGCAGTGGTCTGAACCGAGCACATCGGTATGGATTGCTGCCTTTTGCAGTTTATCATTGATGCGCTTGGACGTGATAAAGTAGTCGATACGCCAGCCTGCGTTCTTCTCGCGAGCCTTAAAACGGTATGACCACCAGGAATATATACCCTCGGCATCCGGATAAAAATATCTGAAGGTATCGGTAAAGCCGGAACCTAAAAGCTCCGTCATTTTAGCACGTTCCTCATCTGAAAAACCTGCATTCTTGCGGTTTGTTTTTGGATTTTTCAGGTCGATTTCATTGTGTGCGACATTCAGATCACCGCACAGTACGACAGGCTTTTGGGCATCAAGAGCCTTAAGGTATTCACGGAAATCATCCTCCCACTGCATACGGTACGGTAGCCTTTTCAGTTCATTCTGTGAGTTTGGAGTATAGCAGGTTACGAGATAGAAATTGTCATATTCGAGTGTGATGACACGTCCTTCCCTATCATGCTCCTCAATGCCTATGCCGTAAGACACAGATAATGTCTCATTTTTTGCGAAAATGGCTGTGCCGGAATAGCCTTTTTTCTCGGCGTAATTCCAGTACTGGTGATAGCCCGGCAGGTCAAGGTCAATCTGTCCCGCCTGTAGCTTGGACTCCTGTATACAAAAGAAATCCGCATCTATACTGTTAAAAAAATCAAGGAAACCTTTCTGGACGCATGCGCGCAGTCCGTTTACATTCCACGATATAAATTTCATGTCTTAGTCCTCCATATAAGTGTGTGTATTAAAATCATATTTAAAAAGTTATTCTTCTTACAAAAACGAAATCATATAAGCAGGCAGACAGAGTATGTCTTTGTCTTTTGAGAAATCCTTTGTATATACGAGATATTTTTGAAGAATACGGTTTGAAAATTTTATTGAAAATTCATCCAGGGACTTATGGGTTTTATAGCCACTGGATTTTACTTCAATAGGGCAAACCTTATTTTTTTTGGCAATAAGAAAATCTATTTCGTAATTATGGCGCGAACTTTCATTAAAAAAAGTATAGTAAAATAATTCGTTGCCATTACACGTTAAAAGCTGTGCAACTACATTTTCGTAAAGATAGCCTAGATTAGTTCCTAGCTTGTCATTTAACAATTTTTCATAAATTATGTTTTCTGTGAAATCTTTGTCTTTAAACATCAATGTAGTAAACAGCCCGGTATCGCATAAAAATAGTTTAAACCGGGTTAAGTCTTTGTTGGTTGACATACCGGCACTTGGGTCATTTGCATGGTATGATACCAAAACAGTTTTTGAGTCTTTTAACTCTGCAATCAGTTCCAGTGTATTATCGGCGCGATTGTTTGTCAGTACGCTTGATACCTGATATCGCGAAGCATTTTTGTTTAGCTGCGCAGGAATTGCATCAAAAAGCATAGATATTTTTCCAGTGGCATCTATTTTTTTGAAATCATCTTCATAAAGATTCAGAATATCACGCTTCACGTCATCAACCTTACGGAAGTTATTGGTTTTGATATATTCATCAACTGCCTGCGGCATTCCCCCGACAAGCATATAAAGACGGAAATCACGCATCAATTACGATTAATCTCTCTCCGAAGGGTTTTTGAGAATCGAATAGCTTATGGATTAGGGGGATAGTTGTTTCATCATTCAAAGCCCATAAAAATTCTTCATAATCCATAGGATACATGTTTAGCTTTCTCTCTTCGCTTGGAATAAGTATATCCTGTACGTTTTTTTTGATAGAAATCAGAGAACCGGTTTCTATATAATCATATCGGTGATCTTTTACAAGTGATTTGATAGCCTGTCTTGCGCGGGGGCATAATTGTACTTCGTCAAAAATAATCAAAGACTCTCTCTCATAGAGATCGACTTTGTATTGGAGCTGCAACTGCAAAAACAGATAATTCAGATCTGAAATATCCTCAAACAGTTCACGTTATATTTTTGAGACGATTGAGAAATCAATGATTATATAACTTTTGTATTCATTTCGTCCAAATGACTCTACGATGGTTGACTTGCCTATACGACGGGCTCCTTCGATTAAGAGTGCTGTTTTACCATCGGAATCCTTTTCCATTGCAATAATTTATCATATATTTTTCGCTTAAACATGACATTCTCCTAATAAAATTACAAAATCGCATTTTTTATTTTGATGTTTTACTACAAAATCGCATTTTTTATTTCAACGATTTACCACAAAATCGCATTTTCTTTTTTGTTATTTTACCACAAATCGCATTTTTTAAAAGAGGTTTGAATCTGCAGATTACACTTTTTATATAAAATCGTTACTGTTCACACCGAACAGTGTGACCAGCAACATAAAATACGTATAATAGAGGAAGAAAATACGCAAGATAATACGCAAGATGGAGTCGGTTCATAAGCTGCACCAAGCTGGTACAGAAATCAGAAATATGTGAAAATATGACATAAATATAATAAATCCGCTACACTATATCATATGATTACGCACATGATATAATGCAGCGGATTTTATTGTTGATTATTTTAAAGCTCAAGTAAAATTTCTTACAGCACATCGCTTCCATCAGGAATCTTTGAGATGATAGTTCTGTTAATCCTGATTAAGAATAATGTCGAAACAGTAAAGGATATCACCTCTGCTATCGGGAAAGCCCACCATACAGCGTGAAGTCCATCAAGCCTTGAAAGGATGTATGCTGCCGGAATTAAAACCACAAGCTGACGCATGATTGATACGATCATGGAAAAGACAGCTTTTCCTAAAGCCTGGAATACTGTGCCGACGATAATACAAAACCATGCGATGAGGAAATGCACTCCGATTATTCTGAGCGCCGGAACACCGATTTTGAGCATATCGTCAGAGGCGCTGAACATTCCAAGAAGCACTTGTGTATGAACTCAAAGCAGGCAAAGCAACAAAGAGCAGACAGAATGCTGTTATCAGGCTGACCTTTATTGTCTTAACCATACGCTTTCTGTTCTGTGCACCGTAGTTGAAGGCGATGATAGGTGTGATTCCGTTGTTCAGTCCGAATACAGGCATAAAGAAGAAGCTCTGCAGCTTGAAATAAACACCGAAAACAGCAGCGGCAGTCGATGAAAAGCCGATAAGTATTCTGTTCATGGAATATGTCATTACTGAGCCTATAGACTGCATAATGATCGACGGAATACCGATAGCATAAATGGTTCCCATGATTTTGAAATCCGGGCTGTAGCCCTTGAAGCTCAGGCTGATTTCATGATTGAATTTGTGGTTGCAGACAAAAGCAACAACGGCGGCTACGCACTGTCCCACAACGGTTGCCACGGCTGCACCGGTAGCACCGAGCTTAGGGAAGCCAAGCAGTCCAAAGATCATGATAGGATCCAGAATGATATTTGTGATGGCACCGCAAAGCTGTGAGGTCATGCTGAAAATAGTTCTTCCTGTCGAGGTAAGCACCCTCTCAAAATAGATTTCCGCAAAAATACCAAATGAAAAAATCATAACAGTACTCAGGTAGCTCACACCCATATCCATGATTTCGATATCAGCATTTCCAATCTGACTCATGTAAAAAGGCTTTACGATTGTAAGTCCGAGAATCAGAAATATTATGTAGCTGAATGCATATAGTACGGCACCGTTGATGCCGATTTTGTTGGCTTCATCATATTTATGGGCACCGAGTGACTTTGACAGCAGCGCGTTTACACCTACACCGGTACCGGTTGCGACAGCGATGATGAGTGTCTGCAAAGGGAAGGCAAGTGAAACTGCTGTGAGTGCGTTTTCGGACAGCTTTGCAACGAAAATACTGTCCACGATGTTGTATAGAGCCTGTACGAGCATGGAAATCATCATAGGCAAAGACATGTTAAATACAAGTCTGCCTATAGGCATGGTTCCCATCTTGTTCTCTGTTACAGGGGCTGAATTTGTTTCCTGACTCATAATTCCTCCTATTGTAAATGATTGTTAATTTAAAACTCCTACATTATATATGTACGAAGCTTTAGTTATTAAAATTAAAATCACCGGTAGATTAGCCGGTGTTTAAAATGTGCAACAAAGCGCCAATTACATATAATACCATGACTGCAGGATACTTTCAAGGTATTATATAACTGTTAAATCATATCATAATAGTTAATGAAAAAATGCCTCAAAAAGTATAGCATTGCAGGGTATAAATTACGATAACCGCTTGACAAAATGACAGAGAGATATATAATTAGTTCAAAAATGAATAATTCAAAAATGTATAACGAAGCAGCAAAATAGGAAAAGAAAAGAAGGAATATCACATATGAAATTTAACTTTGAGTTTGCAGAGAAGATTTCGCGAACCTACAGCGATGAGTGCAGACCACTGTGCCATGAGCTAAAGCTTCCGCAGACACCTTTGATATACTCATGTTTCTGGCGAACAATCCGGAATATAAGACGGCAAGGGATATAGTTGAAATAAGAAAAATCAAGGCAAATCTTGTGTCTGTAAATGTTGATAAGCTTGTGAATGAAGGCTATCTGGAGAGAAAACCTGTGGAAAATGATAGGAGGAAGACGGAGCTTGTCTGTACAAAAAAGGCCGGGACTGTCATTGAAAGAGGAAGGCGTATACAGCAGCAGTTTACAGCAAATCTGTTTGCAGGGATAGATGAGGAGCAGAAAAAGCAGCTGACGATTGTTATGGAACAGCTTGAGAATAATATGGATGAAATAATCAGGAGGAAATCACACAAATGAGCACATTAATAACTATAATAGTAACATTTTTTGCCGGTATGGGCGCAGGCCTTGGAACTGGCTTTGCGGGACTAAGCGCAGCAGCAGTAATAAGCCTATGCTCATTACATTTTTGGGAATGGATCCTTATATGGCAGTGGGAATAGCCCTGTCGTCTGATGTACTTGCCAGCGCAGTGTCAGCCTATACATATGGAAAGAACAAGAACCTTGATGTAAAAACGGGCTCATAATGATGGTCACGGTTTTATGCTTCACGGTTGTCGGGAGCTATGTATCAAGCCTCGTGCCGTCAGCAACAATGGGCAACTTTTCGGTATTTATGACATTTTTACTCGGAATCAAGTTTATAGTCCGTCCTGTCATGACAACAAAGGAGGCCATGCAGGGAGTTTCAGCTAAAAAGAGAGCTGTCCAGTCAATCATCTGCGGCGTGCTTATCGGATTTATCTGTGGCTTCATAGGTGCGGGAGGCGGTATGATGATGCTCCTCATCCTCACATCGGTGCTTGGCTATGAGCTTAAGACTGCAGTCGGAACGAGCGTATTTATCATGCATTTACAGCCTTTACAGGAGCTGCCTCGCACTTTGCCATCGGTGGAAAACCGGACTGGTTTGTGCTGCTTTTATGTATTGCATTTACACTCCTTTGGGCGAGAATTGCAGCGGTCTTTGCAAACAAGGCATCCGCAAAAACCTTAAACCGTGCCACAGGTATTGTACTTGTAATACTTGGCATCGTGGTATTTGCATTTTCACTTCTGAGCTGATTTTTCTTGAATATATAACTGTAAGCCCCGGCTGCCCGACCGGCACACACAGCTTCCCCACGTGCGAATAGCGAAGCTGCTTAGATACTGTAGAAATTATGCCATGAAACACAGAAACGCTCCTGCATGGACGCAGGGGCGAGGAGAACCGCGCCACGGACGGCGCGTTTCGACGGTTTCGTCAGGCATAGAAGCCCTTCAAGCATAATTCCGTACAGTATCTTAGTAGCGCAGCGTAGCACGCGGGGAAGCTGTGTGGCCGGTCGGGCAGCCGGGGCTTACATCATTACATAAAACAAGATAAAAATCATCATACGTATTTTGAGGGAATTGCGAAAAAATCATACCATTTTGTGCAAAACCACATATTTAATAGAAAGATTCACATAAAGATTATTGAGAATACAGTATTGTGCCCTTAGAAAAATAGTACTATACTAAATTCATCTGACGAATTCAGACTTGAGTATAAATAATAATATGATTAAAGGGTCAAAAGGTATCATAAGATAGGAGGAAATAACAAACTATGTCTTCAAAAAAAGATGCGATGAAAAAGAAATTGGAAAACATGCATTTGGGTGAAAGGATTAACTATGGCTATAGAATGGTTATTACCATGATGCTTATTTCGGGACTGCTTTCGATTGCGGTCATTGGTGTGTTGTTTTTCAATATGTTAAACTATGTAAACAAGGTAAATGCTGCCGATCAGGCGGTTAAGACATGTAGAATAAATGTAAATGCAGCGGCTAGAAATGTAAGAGAGATGGCACTTAATCCTGACAAATCAACATATGACGACTATGAGCAGGGCGCAAAAGAAAAGCTTGAAGATGTTGATGTGCAGTTAAAAACAATAAAAAATCAGGTATCGTTCCTGAGAATCAGTATAATGAATATTCAAAGGCTCTTTCTGACTGGGCGAATATCGGATACTCAATCATGGATAAGATTAAAGCCGGACAGAAGGATGAGGCTGTTGATCAGATTATCAATGAGTGTACACCAAAGTTAAATAAAACAGTTGAGCTTGCAAAGGAAATCAACAAGCTGACTGACGAAAGAACCATCAGGCAGTTGTAAGGACATATGTATGTGCTGCAGTCGGACTCATAGTCATCATTATCTGTCTGATATGTGCATGGCAGTTGACAAAGAGAACAGGAAAGATCGTGCTTGATACAATCCTTGAGCCATTACATGCAATCGAGGAAGTGGCAAAGGAGCTGACAGAAGGAAATCTTCACAGCACACTTGATTACCGTTCAGAGGATGAAATCGGTAGATTGGCACACAGCATGAGAAAGTCTATCCGTATTCTCGGCTCATATGTGGATGATATAGACAGGTCGATGAAGCTCTTTGCGGACGGACATTTTGATGCACAGCCGGAAGTAGAGTGGAGAGGCGATTTTGTAGGTATTTTACATTCATTTATGGAATTTGAAAAAGTATGGCAGTCACCATAAAGGGAATCCAGAATGTATCAAGCGAGGTTTCAAGTGCGGCAGAGCAGGTAGCTGCAAGCTCAAATGACCTTGCAGACGGTGCAACCAATCAGGCTGCGGTTGTAGAGGAACTGACAGCGACGGTTGAGGGAGTTTCAGAGCAGGTGGAGCAGAATTCAAAGAGTGCAAAGGAAATCAGTGAAGAGTGGATGAGCTTGGAGGTGCAATTTGGAAAGCAATGGAAAGATGCAGGAGATGGTTACATCTATGCATGAAATAAACGAAGCCTCTAAACAGATAGATCAGATTATATCAACCATTAATGAGATTGCATCACAGACCAACCTGCTTGCATTAAACGCTTCTATTGAGGCAGCAAGAGCAGGGGAGGCAGGAAAAGGCTTTGCGGTTGTGGCAAATCAGGTAAATATGCTTGCCGATCAAAGTGCACAGGCTGCAAAGGAATCAGCTGCGCTTATAGAGACATCTGTGCAGGCTGTTGAAAAAGGCATGAATATTGCAGAGCAGACAGCTTCACAGCTTGAAGAAGTAGCAGAGAACTCTAAGGTGATTACAAAAGAGGTGACTAATATAGCTGATACACTGGAGACCCAGACCAGTGAGATCAAGCAGATTAACGAAGGAATTGAGCAGATCAATGATGTTGTACAGACCAATTCAGCAACATCACAGGAGTGTGCGGCTGCGAGCCAGCAGATGAGCAGTGAATCAGAAAATCTGAGTGAAATGATAGCAAAATTCAAAATCTCAGACATTGAAGAGTAATATAATAGAAGGTGAAATTTAATGAGGGCTTTTGATGCATATAAAATACTTGACGAGCAGGAGGCAGGAAGTCTGATAGACTTAATTGCACCTTGTATGGATGATTATCTGTATATTATAGATTTAAAGAATGATACACTGAGGATATCACAGTCAGCGGTAGAGCGTTTTATGCTTCCTGATAAATTTATGAATGATGCAACAAAGCATCTTCGTACATTGGTTTATGAGAAAGACCGTAAGCTGCTCGAAAATCACAAGCGTAAAATATATGATGGAAAAGAAAAAAGGTACAACGTGCTATGTCGTTTGATGAACAGCAAAAATCTCCCGGTATGGATTAACTGCCGTGGGGAGGTCATCAATGACGAGGCGGGGAAACCACGATATATTATAGGCTGCATGAACGAGACAGGAACAAGGCAGCGAGCTGACAATATCAGTGGGCTGTTAGGTGAAAAGGAGATGGCATCATATCTCTATTCACAGCCTAAAGAGAAGCTGTCAGGTTATTTCATACAGATTGGAATTGACGATTTTGGGATAATCAATAATGTTCAGGGTCAGATATATGGCAACTACATACTTAAAAGAGTGGCCGAATGCATAGCAGAATGTCTCTCAAGCGGTCAGAGAATATATCATCTTGTTACAGATAAGTATATGCTTGTGGATATGCTTAGCAAATCGCAGGATGATGTGGTGCAGTTGTTCAAAAGGATAGGTGAAAAAAATTGATGAGTTTATAGTTGATGAAAACTATAAATCAATCTTTTCGATTTCTGCCGGAGTGACAGATATATCAACACTGGCAGAGGACGCAATAGAGTGCAGGAAAAAGTCGGATTTTTCTTTAAAATGCGCAAAAAAAGAGGCGGAGGAAGCCTTTATTTCTTCGAGGAAGAGGATTATAAAGTGTCATTGCGCAAAAATACCATCCTGAGTGCGCTTCGTAGCGCAACTGTAAATGATTTTGAAGGCTTTGAGGTATATTATCAGCCTATCTTAGATAGTGCTGATCGAATAATCGGTGCAGAGGCACTTTTACGGTTTTTCATGCATTCGGATGAGGGCGATGAAATGATTTCCCCGGTTGAGTTTATTCCTTTACTGGAGAAGAGCAGGCTCATCATTCCGGTTGGAGAGTTTGTATTGAACGAAGCAGCAAAAATGTGCCGTGAAATGCAGCAGTATATTGCGGATTTCAGGGTAAATATCAATGTATCATATATACAGATTATGCGTGGAAGTATGGCAAATAAAATCCTTACTGCTATCCGGGCAAACAATCTGAGACCTGAATCCATCTGTATCGAAATGACAGAGAGTGGATTCATGGATATGACGCCATGTTTTGCAACTTCAGGAAAAAGCTTGATGAGAATAATATCCAGTTCATAATAGATGATTTTGGA
>ENA-OUNI01000566-OUNI01000566.1-human-gut-metagenome-genome-assembly--contig:-NODE-566-length-16983-cov-2.650214_pt1 | contig 16983 bp, 19 predicted proteins | sample MGYA00242499_ERZ504580 | MGnify/ENA primary metagenome ERZ504580 (study PRJEB26092, sample SAMD00036315) | human gut metagenome | host: Homo sapiens | study: EMG produced TPA metagenomics assembly of... | reverse complement strand
CGGCCACGTGGGCGCCCGCTCGCAGGAGTGTGGCCAAGCACCCCCTGTAGGGCCGTCCCAAAGGCCCGCAGCAAGCCATGTAGGGGCGCCCACGTGGGGCGCCCTACATGGCTTCCGGCTGTGGGGCAGCCCCTACCTCACCGATGGTCTTGGCAATGGCTTCGGGCTTTTCCTGGGCCACCAGGGCCGTGACGATGCTGTGGTAGATGGCGCGGTAGACGGCTTGTTCATCAGAGAATTTGATTTCCGTCTTAGCCGGATGGACGTTGACGTCAATCGTCGCCGGGTCGACGTGGAGGTGGAGCATGGCAAAGGGATAGCCCGATTTCGGCAGCATGGCATGATAGGCATTGTCAATGGCCTTGAACATCAAGGGATTATGGACGATGCGGTGATTGACGATGCACGTCTGCCAGTTGCGGTTGCTCTTTAAGACCGACGGCTTGCTACATAGCCTTCCAGGCTGATGCCGTCCTGGTCGGCAGTGACGGCAAAGACATCGCGGGCGACGTTGGCGCCGTAGATATTGGCAACGGTTTCCCGCAAATCGCCGGTGCCGCCGGTCTTCATCGTCGTCCGGCCGTTATTGGTAAAAGTAAAGGCAATGGCCGGATTAGCCAGGGCCAGTTTGGTCACCATTTCAGAGATCTTCGAACTTTCCGTCCGTTCGCTCTTGAGGAACTTGCGCCGCGCCGGCGTATTGTAAAAGAGGTCGCTCACTTCCATCGTCGTCCCGACCGGTGCGCCGGCCTGGTCTTCTGCCGTGATTTTGCCCCCGTCGAGGATGAGGTGCGTCGCAAAGTCATCGCTGGCCTGGCGCGTCGTGATCTGCATGTGCGATACGGCGGCGATACTGGGCACGCTTCGCCGCGGAAGCCTAAAGACGTAATGGCAAAAATATCTTCGACGGAACTGATCTTGCTCGTACCGTGGCGGATGATGCACTTATGGGCATCTTCCGGACTCATGCCGCAGCCGTCGTCAGTGACCCGCATATAGGACTGGCCGCCGTCGGCGATTTCCACTTCAATGGCATGGGCACCGGCATCGATGGCATTTTCTACGAGCTCCTTGATGCACGACGCCGGCCGTTCGACGACTTCGCCGGCAGCAATCTTATTGCGCGTCGCTTCATCTAAGACATGAATGATTGAACTCACTGGATCCCACTTCCTTCTTTGGCATCTTTTTGCAGATTATATAAGAAAGAAATCGCTTCAATCGGCGTCATACTGCTGACATCGACGCTGAGCAGCTTGTCGATGACGGGACTGGAAAAGAGCTGTCTCCCATGGGTGACGGCGCCGGATTCACAGGCGCCTTGGCCGGGACGGGAGCACCGCCGTTCTTTTCCAAGTCTTCCAGGATGACATCGGCCCGCTTGAGCAGGCTTTCGGGCAGCCCGGCCAGACGGGCGACGTGCAGGCCATAGCTGCGGTCGGCCCCGCCGGGAATGATGCGCCGCAGGAACTTGATGTTCTTGCCCCGTTCCTTGACGGCGACGGTATAATTCTTGATTTTCGGCGAATCGTCGGCCATGGCGATGAGCTCATGGTAGTGCGTCGCAAACAGCGTCAGAGCGTGGATGTGCTTCAGGCAGTATTCGATGACGGCCCTGGCGATGGACATGCCATCGAAGGTGCTCGTGCCGCGGCCGATTTCATCGAGGATGAGCAGGCTGCGGCTGGTGGCGTGTTTCAGGATGTACGACACTTCCTTCATTTCCATCATGAACGTACTCTGGCCGGTGAGGATGTCGTCGCTGGCACCGATACGGGTAAAGATGCGGTCCACCGGGCAGATGGACCCTTCCTTGGCGGGAATGAAGGAGCCGGCCTGGGCCATGAGGACCAGCACGGCGACCTGGCGCATATACGTCGACTTGCCGGCCATGTTGGGGCCGGTGATGACCAGGATTTCATGGTCTTCATGGTTCAAGGTGACGTCGTTAGGCACGAACAATTCGTCTTTCAAATACTTTTCAATAATCGGATGGCGGCCGTCCTTAATGGAAATCGTCGCCTTGGTGTTGAGGCTGGGACGGACGTAGCGGTTGTCGTAGCCGCGCAGGCCAAGCTGTACAGGCAGTCGATGCGGGCAATGGCCCGGGCCGTTTCCTGCATGGCCGGGATATGGCCCTGGATCTGGCGGCGGATATCGCCGAAGAGCTTGTATTCCAGCGCCAGCATCCGTTCCTGGCTGGTCAGGACATTGACTTCAAATTCCTTCAATTCCGGCGTGATGTAGCGTTCGGCATTGACCAACGTCTGCTTGCGCACGTAGTAATCGGGGATGGGCTTGGTATTGGCATGGGAAATCTCGAAGTAATAGCCAAAGACCTTAGTATAGCCGATTTTCATCTTGATGCCCGTCTTTTCCCGTTCCTTCTCTTCCAGTTCCTGTAAAAAGGCATGACTGTTGGCCGCAATGGAGCGGATTTCATCGAGTTCCGGCGAAAAGCCGTCGCGGATGACGCCGCCGTTGCGGATGACCAGACCCGGTTCGTCCTTGATGCCCCGGCAGAGCAGGTCATAGACGTCGTCATGGGTCTGCAAGCGGTCATTGAGGCTGTGCAGGAGGTCGGCACTGGCACCGGACAGGACCTGTTTCAGCTGCGGGATGACGGCCAGCGATTCCCGCAGGGCTACCAGGTCCTTGGGGCTCACGGTCCCCGTTTCGATACGGGTCAGGATGCGTTCAAAATCGTAGATCCGGTCCAGCACGTCCGCCGTATCCTGGCGCATGATTTCGTGGAGGACGAAATCTTCAACGGCATCCTGGCGGCGCGTAATGTCGGCAATGCGGATGAGCGGCGCTTCCAGCCACTTGCGCAGGAGCCGGCCGCCCATAGCCGTCTTGGTCTTGTCCAGGACATCGAGGAGCGTCCCCCGGCGGCCGCCGTCGCGGACGTTCTGCGTGATTTCCAGATGGCGCAGGCTGGCTGCATCGACGACCAGACGCCGTTCATTGTCGATATGTTCCAGCGAATTGATGTGGGAAATATCGGACTGCATGACGTCGCTGACATAGGCCAGGAGCATGCCGATACACTCGCCGGCCGCCGAGGCAGCGGCAAAGTCTTCCGGCGGGAAATAGGACCGGGCCTGTTCCCGGTAATCGACACTGTCATCGGCAGGAAATTCCGTAACCGTACACTGGGCCAGGTGGCTGCGCAGGTATTCGCGGACGGCATCCATATCCTGCCCCATGTGGGCGTAAATGAGCTCACTCGGTTCGTAGACGGCCAGGATGTCGAACAGGGAATCTTCCATGACCGACGCCGCACAGTCGGCCCACAAACATTCGCCCGTCGTGACGTCCATGAGGGCGATGGAAAGGATGGCATCGCTTTCGGTCAGACAGCCGATGTAATTGTTCTTCTTCGACGCCACGGCATTCTCCAGGGTAATCGTCCCCGGCGTGATGACCTTGATGATCTTGCGCTTGACCAGCCCTTGGCCAGCTTCGGGTCTTCCATCTGTTCACAGATAGCGACTTTATAGCCTTTGTGGACCAGCCGTTCGATATAGGTGTCGGCCGAATGGAAAGGTACGCCGCACATGGGGACCTTCTCTTTATTGCCGCCAGCCCGGCCGGTCAGGGTCAGGTCGAGTTCGCGCGACGCCGTCAGGGCATCGTCAAAAAACATTTCATAGAAATCGCCGAGGCGGAAAAAGAGGATCTTATCCTGGCACTGCTCTTTGACTTCCATGTACTGCTGCATCATAGGCGTTAATTTTTTTCCTGCCAAAGTCTCACCTTCCTTTAGTGCACTAAGTGACCTTTGAGGACCCACGTCTGGCCCTTGTCGACCTGGACCGGCACCGTATCGCCGATGGCGACGGAACCGTCATTTTCCCAGATGATCATCTTGTTGCCCGTCGTCCGGCCGAACCAGTGGTTGGCATCGTTCTTGGTCGGCCCTTCGACGATGACGTCATAGACGTGGTCTTCCATTTCTTTATTTTTCGCTAAACTATAGACGTTCTGCACATCCATGAGCCGCTGCAGACGGCGGCTCTTTTCTTCCTGCGGGATCTGGTCTTCCATCTTGGCCGCCGGTGTCCCCGTACGCGGCGAATAGATGAAGGTATAGGCCATGTCGTACTGGACGCGCTTGAGCAGGTTCAGCGTATCTTCGAACATGGCCTCCGTTTCGCCTGGGAAGCCGACGATGATGTCCGTCGTCAGGACCAGGTCGGGCATGCGCTTGCGGGCATAGTCGACGAGTTCCAGGTAATGTTCACCGTGTAGCCGCGGTTCATCTTCTTCAAGAGCTCGTCAGAACCGCACTGGATGGGCAGATGCATGTGGTTGACGACCTTTTTGCTGTCGGCAATGGCGTCGATCATGGCAAAAGTCATATCCTTGGGGTGGCTGGTCATGTACCGGACCCGTTCGATGCCGTCGATATCGTCGACAGCGGCGACGAGCTTGGAGAAATCCGTGCCGTCCTTGAGGTCCAGGCCATAGGAATTGACATTCTGGCCGAGAAGTGTGATTTCCTTGTAGCCTTCAGCAGCGACCTTCTTGATTTCTTCGACAATGGCGTCGATGGGACGGCTCACTTCACGGCCCCGGACATAAGGCACGATACAGTACGTGCAGAACTTGTTGCAGCCGTTCATGATGGGGATCCAGGCAAAGAACTTCTGGAAGCGCTTGACCGGCATATCATGGAAAGCCGGCAGGGTCATGTCGGCAGCCATATAATGGTCGGCCTTGCTGCGCCGTTCCCGGATGAGCTCGATGAGCTTGTGGATATTGTGCGTACCGATGACCAAATCGATGTGCGGCGCCCGCTTGAAGAGCTTATCCTGCCATTCCTGGGCCATGCAGCCCGTGACGGCAATGATCAAATCGGGGTTCTGCTTCTTCAAATGCTTGAGTTCGCCGATTTTCCCCAGCGTCTTGTCTTCCGCCGTTTCGCGGACACAACACGTATTGATGAGGATGACATCGGCTGTATCCAAATCTTCCGTATTGTGATAGCCCAGCTCCTCCAACTGACCGGCATAATGCTCACTGTCAGACATATTCGCCTGACAGCCATAAGAAATAATATGATAAAATCGATTGCTCTGAAAATCCATGTATTCTCTCCGTTTTTCACAAAAATCATAATTTAGGGTTTACAGTATATAATACCATATATAGGCCGCCCCTGTGAAGGGCTTTTTAGGGGCTCGTGGCCCGCAGGCCGCCGGTCGCAGTTCGCAGGCCGCCGTGAATCCTGTGCCCAGCCGGGATTTATGACGAACGATATCTGCTAACCCCTAACCCCTAGCTGCTAACAGCTTGAAAGGGCTTGTCGCCGTGCGACAAGCCCTTTCTCCTTACTCTCTCGATTCTATTTTTTGCTCGAAGCCTTTATTTCAAAGGGAATCCGTTGTTCCCGGACGGTTGTCTTGATGAACAAATGGATGGCTGCCGTCATGCTGATGCCGGCAGCATCGCAAAATGCTTCAAATTCTTTTTTGAGGTCTGAATCGATGCGAAAAGACAATCCTATCTGTGCGATGATACTCCCCTCCTCTACTGTTGTGCTTCGAGAATGACGCGGACTCGTTCGATTGTCGGTTTGCCATTCTTATCTTTGGCAATCGTATCGATGCGGATGTGTTTCATTTCCGGCGAGAATTCTTTCGCTAATTTATCCAGCGTGCCGTCCTGGCTCAAAGCCGGGTTGGAAGCGGCACCGGCCATGATGGCCCGGTACACGATGGCGGCAAATTCATAACGCGTCATCATGCGGTCGCCGTCGAAGTTCCCATCGGGATAGCCCGTCAGGATACCGGCCTGTTTCAGCTTGGTGACGTATTCATAAGCCCAGTGGTTGCCGGGACATCGGGGAACAAATCATTGCCCGTATCCTGGATCGTACCGGCATTGGTACCGGTCAACTTGTCGATGAGGCACTCTGGCGGTTGACGATGGCGTTCAAGTTGGCCACATCCTGGCGCAGGTCTTTGATTTCCTTGGCCATGGCGACGCGGGACGTCGAAACGTGGTTGCCTGGCCGACCTTGAAGCTGACGCCGGCATTGACCATATTTTCCCCGCCGCCGAAGGAACCACCGACGCTGAACATCGTGTCTTCGTTGGGCCGATAGTAAGCACCGACAGCTACGGCACTGGCATCTTTATAGTTGCCATAACCGGCTGCGAAATCCCACTTGTCGTCCGGATCGAAGTCCAGCGGATGGAGAGCTGCCAGGGCAGCGGCACCGGCACCGACGCGGTTGACGCGGTACCCAGCTTGTTGACGGCACCACCGAGGTTGGCTACCGTCTGATTGGTGGCAAAGAGCTGGCTACCATTGACGCATCGGTCGATTCCTTGCTGACCTTCCCCGGTGCGACGCTTTCAATCTTGTTGCCGCCCATGTTGACGTTGCCGTCCTGAACGGTGATATTGCGATTTTCGTCGCCTGTCTTGATGGTGAGGCCCTTGCCGTCGATTTCAGACGTATAAGTCTGGCCGTTTTCATTCGACGTGTACGTCGTTTTTTCCAGATTCAGGTATTTTGCCAGACGGACGGAAAGGCCCGCAATCTTTTTACCTTTATTATCTGGATCGTCGATTTCCTTCTGAACGACACCGATGTTACCTTCTTCTGTCAGGTCAGCCAATTTCGCACCACCGGTCAGGCTCAGGAAGCTGCCAAATTTAACCTTAACTTTCTTAGCGGCTCCATCATCGCCTGATAAGTGCGGTCTGCCTTGACATCCTTCTGCACCTGGGTCAGTTCATCCCCCATCTTGTTGGTCACATCCGTCACATTGTTGGTGATTTCCGTCTTCATATCCCCGGCAATCCGCTTGACATCGCCGATATTGGCAGCATTGGTTTCATTATCATACTTATAGCTGACCTTTCCATCAGCATCCTTAATGATTTCAGAAGCACCGCTAGCAACATTGGTAATCTGCTTGTCGCCGCCATTGATGCCGTCTTTGCTGATGCTGATGTGGAATCTTTGATGGTGACCTTGTTGGTGTCTACGCCACCTTTATTGATGGTCGTTGCACCGGCCTTGATGCTTCCTTTGTCACTCAGGTCCACATCCTTACTCAGTTCTACTTTGATAGCACCATTATCTATGGACGTCTTGATGTTGCCTGCTTTTTCCACAGTTCCATCTGCCTTGTAGGTCGTATCGCCCTTGATCTGGATGGCCTTGCGAGATCCTGCTTGACAATCTTGTCAGCACCCTTCTCATCAGAGGAAAGCGCAAAGCCGCCGCCCTGCTGCTGATTCGTGATGGAGCCGGCAATATCGCGGAGCTGGCCTTCTGTAGCGGCGCGGTTCTCGACCACATTGTCTTTGTCCCAAGCCTTGTTGTCCAGACCCGTGATGTAGTTGCCGGTCTGAGACTTATCTGAAGGATTGCCATCCGACTTCTTGCCCGTGACCGTCTGCTTGCCAATGATGATCTTCTGAGTCGTGTCAGTCCCTTCACCAACCGTGACCTTCGTAAAGTCCGGCGTATCGGTCATGACGATTTCAAGGCCGTCTTTGCTTGCATTCTGACGGACACCCAAGTTCTTGGAAGAAGCCTTTGCTACGGCATCCTTATCCATGCCGCCCGTAAGCGACAACGTCGAATTGAGCTTCTTTGTGACTTCCTTGCCGTCATTGCCGACAAACTTCAGGCCGTCATCCATGGTAGCTACTTCATGAGGTGTACCATTGTGGTCTTCATAGACTACCCGGTCCATGCCGTCTTTACCGTTGTTCCCATCGGTACCATCCACGCCGTTCTGGCCATTCTTTACATGGATGTCGGCACTGGCGTACTTGCTATCCTTGCCGGCAGGACCGGTGAGGCCGATATGGCCTTCACCGTTCTGACCAGAAATGGAGACTGCATCCTTACCCGGCTGGCCGTCTTTGCCCGGAGCACTGATGACAATCTTGCCATCGATGCCGTCCTGGCCATTCGGACCGGTGATAGAAACACCGGCATTACCGTCTTTACCGTCCTTACCCTTCGGCCCGGTGACAAAGAGGCCATCTTTGCCATTGTCGCCATCCTTGCATCATGGCCGATGATAACGGTCGTACCGCCCTTGGTTTCGACGGTAACTTTGCCGTCTTTGCCAGGTGTGCCCGGCTTGCCCGGTTCACCCTGTTCGCCCTTCTGGCCGATGACCAACTGGTCGTTGAGCTTGATGTTGTAGATTGTTTTGCCACTCTTAGTATCTTTTTTAGCAGCAATCAACAGATTGTCATTTCCACCGACATAATCACCGTAATCAGTTGTACCCACTTTATCTGAAGGAACAATTGTAGGTGCTTTCTTATCATTGACAGTAATTTCGGTATGCTGACCAGCCGCTGTTTCGGCGTTTGACTTAATGGTATCACTGATTTTCTTGAGCTGATCTTCGGTAGCTGCACGGCCGCTGACATAGTCGCCAGCTTTGGACTGAGGCGTATTACCGTCCTTATCTTTCCTGTAACAGTCAAATCGCCAGCGCCAAAGTTCTTGATGAGAATCGGGTCTTGTCCCTCCCGCGTGTCGCCGCCGACGGTCAAGTAGCCACCCTGATGCAGATTAATCTTGTCGCTCAGAGAAACCTTGACCGCGCCATTGTCGACAGAAGTCTTGATGTTGCCATCATCAGCTACGGTATTCTTATCCTTATCGTAGGTTCCATCGCCGCGAATCTGCAACGTATCGTTGAGCTTCTTGGTGACCGGCGTAGCCGTGCTATCATCGCCGATGAATTTCAAGCCATCATCAGTGTAGCGACTTCATGGGTAACATGATTGTGGTCTTCATAGACAACGCGGTCCATGCCATCCTTGCCTTTATTGCCGTCCGTGCCATCTACACCAACATGGCCATTCACAACGTGGATATCAGCCGATGCGTTCTGGCCATCCTTGCCATCTGCACCCTTCGGACCGACGAGACCAATATGGCCTTCCGTGCCATCTTTGCCATCCTTACCATTGGTAACGCCAATGGTGACGCCATCTTTGCCATCTTTGCCGTCTTTGCCTTTGACAGAAATGCCATCCTTACCATTTCCCCATCATTGCCGTCATGGCCGATAACCACAGTGGTGCCACCTTTGGTGTCCACAGTGACTTTGCCTTCCTTGCCGTTCTCACTCTTCTGGCCGATAGTCAGATTGTCGTTGAGCTTGATGTTGTAGGTCATGAGGCCGTCGCTATCTCTTTCAGCAGCAATCATCAGGTTGCCATTGTCAGAATCGTATTCGCCATAAGTATTGGTTCCCGGATTAGCGACTGTCGGATGGGATTTGTCATTCACCGTGACTACGGTACGCTTGCCGGCGGCGGCAGCAGCGTTGTTGATGGCTGCGCTGACTTTAGCCAGCTGGTCTTCCGTAGCGGCACGGCCGCTGACGTATTCCGGATCCGTTACATTCCAGTCCGTGTTGCCAAGACCTATGGTATAGCTGCCATCTACAGGATGGTTGCCCTTGTTGGTGGTCAGTTCCGTATTGGTAAAATGACCAATCGTAGCCGCCCCGGCTTTTAACGAGCCTTCGGGGTCAAGGTCTACCTTCTTGGCCAGACGAATGGAGAGCTTGCCATTATCATCTTTCGTGACACCGATATTGTTGTCCGACAGGTCTCCCTTAGCACCGCCCACGATATCCAGACGTTCATTGAGTTTCTTGGTAATGACTTTTGTATCATCATTCTGACCATCATCGCCAGCAAACTTCAGGCCATCATCAAACGTGGCTACGGTCTGGGGGTTCTGCCATTCTTGTCAGTATAGACAATACGGGTGATGTCTGTGCCGCCAAGATTTTCCTTGCCGGTCTTGTCATCTTTACCTGCCTGTCCTTTTTCCGTCTTGATGATGGTGGTGCTGTATGACTGCTTGCCATCAGCACCCGGCAGGCCATCTTTGCCGGTGAGGCCAATGGTGCCTTCCTGGCCGTCTTTGCCAAGAATGACGTTATCATTGAGCTTCAAGTCATAGGTAATCTTGCCGGTAGTATCTTTCTTCTGTGCCAGCAACAGGTTGCCTTTTTCTTTATCTGTATATTTCCCAAGATTTCCATCAGCACCGGCAGTAGGAGCTTCCATGCTGCCGTTGACGGTAACAGCCGTATGGGCAGAAGCGACTTTCTGCAAGTCACCTACATTGACTGCATTGTTCAGCACATCACCAGTAGCATCTTTCAGTTCAACCTCATGGCCGGCAGCATCTTTCAAGCCACTGTCAACATGGGCAATTTGCTTGCCTCCGTTGCTCAGGCCCTTGTCCATCAGAGAAATCTTATCCTTGTCCTCTGTTACGCCTGTAGGAGTAATGGTCACGCCACCATTTTCGATGGTGGTATTCCCCATGGTGACAGAACCTTTATCCTTCAGGTCGATGTTCTGGGCAAGCTGGACTTTCATTACACCGTCCTTCACATTAACGCCGATGTTATTTTCCGTCAGAGCACCAGTTGCGCCGCCTTTGATGTCCAGGCGCTCGTTGAGTTTCTTGAGGAGGACGTTCTGCTCGTCTGTCTTGATGGTCGTGGTGGTTTTGCCATCGACAGTTTTTGTTTCGGTCTCAGCGGCCTGGTAGTTGTCGCCGGCATATTTCTGGCCGTCGTCCAGGGTAGCAATAAACTGAGTCGTACCATTGTAATAGTCACCATATTCCAGGCGGCCGTATTCATTGGCTTTGTCGGCAGTGTAGGAATTCCCATCCTGCAGATATGTGGCACCGGGAGTGATAGAGTTGTAAATATAGGTCGGTTTCTTACCGGTCTTATCATAAAGGACAACATAACCACCGGCATCCGGGCCAACGCCCAATACCACCTGACGCTGGTCGTTCTCGCCATCTGTGCCATCATGTTTCACAATGGAATCGTGGAGCCGTCAATCTTAACAGCTTCTTTAATAGGCACATCCTTTTGATTTCCCTGCTCATCCTTTTCATGGAAAGTACCCAGAGTGTTAATCGTGAGACTGCACCATTCTTTTCATCCTGCGTACCCAGAGTAATATCCTTGTTCAGAGATACATCATAGTTGTACTGGCCATTCGTCGTTGTACGCTTCAGCTCCAGATTGCCACCCTTAACGGGCGTATTATCTGCCATGACCTTCGTATTTCCGACAGAAACGGTCGTGTGACTACCGGCAACAGCTTTCAGCTGCGCCACGTTGACAGCATCCGTATCTTCATAGCCAGCAGCTAAATTAGTAATCTGCCGGGTCAGATTCTTTGCTTTATCCCCTACCAATACTCACTTGTAGAAACCCAAGTGGAAGTGTTGGTAGTAGACGCAGCATTTGTCAATACATCATACCCCGCTACGCCTTTTGCCGTGACTGACTGAGAATTCTGTCCAATTGCCACGCCGCCTTCCACATTAGTCAGAGCCGAACGTCCTATGGCAACAGCACCGGTAGCTGCATGTTCAGTATCTTCCACCCAGTTATTATTTTCATCCTGTTTATAGGGATTGGTTACAGTAGCTCCTTCCCCCAAAGCAATACCATATTCAACGGCCCCATTAGCTCCTTTACCCAAAGCCATAGCATGAGATTTCCAGGCCTTCGCTCTGTCACCTATGGCCGTAGAATACTCTACAGCACCAGTATTTCGGCCTAAAGCCACACCAGCTTCACCCCAAACATTGGAACTGGTTCCAATAGCAGCTCCGTCTTTTCCAGTAGCTGCCGCCTTGTTGCCCAAGGCAGTACCATTCTCTCCTGAAACCTGGGCACTACTGCCAAGTGCCATACCATTAGCTGATGAAACACCTGCTTCACTACCGATTGCAAGCGCATTGGCCTTATCATCTTGACCAATTGTCTTATTCACGTGAGCCTGCGCTTTATAGCCAATAGCAATAGATCGGTTTCCTGTCGTATGAGCTTCGTCTCCCACGGCCAGCGAGCTATCAGCGTCTACTCTAGCAGTAGCCCCATTTCCACCATAAGCAGAAGCATAATAACCGATAGCTGTCGTAATATTATCCATTGTCAGAGAGTTTGTCCCAATAGAAATATTATTAGAGCCTTGGGCAGCATTGTTAAATCCTAGCGCTAAAGAATCGCTTCCATTTTGTGCGGTTGCATTATAACCGATAGCTACCAGCTGTGAACCTCCATTAATCTTGGAATTACTGCCAAGGACAAGACTATTGGAAGATTGAATTATATTATTTTTATATCCTATGGACGTATTATAATTACCACTTACGCCGCTGTCAGCCCCAACAACCGTATTATATGTTCCGCTGGAGACGCCACCATCAAAGCCAATAATAGTAGAATGGTCTGCTTGACTGATGATGTTGTTTCCTAATACTACCGCATCATCCTTCATAGCACTGGCTTTATAGCCGATAGCTGTAGACCTGGAACCCATAACTTTTGTATCGGTCCCAATAGCGGTGGCATCACTGATAGTCTCACTTCCATGAGGAACAATGGAAGCTCTGGTGCCCAAAGCAACCCCATTCGTGGCCTGATCATAAGCTGTATTTCCTATGGCAATAGCACCGTCCACATGAGCACTAGCATTTTGTCCCAAAGCAATCGTATTATCCGCATAGGCCTTACCACCAAGCCCCGCCAAAGAGTTCTTGCCATCAGCTTCAGACTTAATGCCAAAAGCGACAGAAGCTTCCCCATTAGCTACACTGCTTTCGCCGAAGGCGGTGGCATTGTCACCAGATGCGGTTGACGAGCTGCCGAAAGCAGTTGCCTGCTTGCCGGAGGCTGTGGTGCTGAGGCCAAAGGCCGTGGCATTGTCGCCCAAAGCCTTCGTTGTCGTGCCAAAGGCCGTGGCAGCTGATGCCTTTGTCTGTGTGTCGTTGCCGAAGGCCGTGGCGTAGTCGCCGGAGGCTTCGGTGGAGTAGCCGAAGGCTGTAGCATCTTTATAACCTTCGATGTCATAGCCGTTGGTGCCTTCATGGGCTTTTTTCAGCACACTGTCCGGCGTGATGTCGACTTCCTTGTTGTTTACAGTAGTCTTAGCCAAAGAAGTCTTATTCGTGCCGTTACTGTTATAGACCTTGCCCTTGATACCTGCCGTGGTATCAACGGTAACCTGACCATTGGCATCAACGTTGACTTTCCAGAGGCTGCCCTGATAGTCGCGGACATAGGTATTGTCGTCTTGACCAGCTAGTACCACGTAGTCGTGAAGCTCCGTGCCGGTATCAATCTTCATCTGCTTGATGCCAGCGGTCTTACCGTTGGGCTGGATATAAGCCAGATTGCCATGGACATCCATTTTTCCGTAGCGGTCTTCTCTTGCTCGTTTTTATCCTTCGGATTGTCCTTATAGGTATAGATATTGGTCACAGCACCGTTGTCATCAAGTTTAGCACCGGCAATGGTGTCGCGACCCCAAGCGTGGATTCTTCATCAGCTGCGACAGTGGCATTCCCCCAAGCCGTAGAATACTGTGCCAGAGCACGCGTGCGGTTGCCAAAGGCCGTAGCGCCGGTAGAGAGTGCACGCGTATCATTGCCGAAGGCGACGGAGTCGTTGTAATTTGCTATCGTATTTTCACCAAAGGCAACAGAACGGCCGCCCAGCGCTTTTGTGTAATTGCCGAATGCAACCGAGTTCTGACCTCCCTTACCATCTTCAGCTCCAGCCTGCGTCCCCATGCCAAATGCTACAGATCCAAGGCTCTTTGCCTGTGTATTTTGGCCAAATGCTACGGAAGCATCCCCGCTGGCCGTATTACCTGCATTAATCATGACAGGAGTAGCTTGTGATGCATCTCCCGTAAATTTCGTATCATCTTTACTGAGGTAATCATTTCCGGACTTGTAATACGTTTTGTCCCCAATCGTGTAAACCAGCAAATTCACGTTCTTATTGTTAATAGCCTTCCTTACAGTCTTTTGAACAGACGTCCCTCCAAAGGCTACGGACCACTTGCCTGATGCCGTATTATGCGTACCTGCAGCGATAGCGTCTGTTCCTGTTGCCACCGTATTCTCTCCTACAGCAATAGCATAATGGAGGGTCTTAACATTCTGATCAGTAGTTGTACTTGTATCTGTATGTAAATCAGATCCATTCGTATAGTACTTACTATCATTGATTTGCTTACCGTCGATTTGCGTATCCGCTGCTTGAACAGTTAAAAATTGTCCCCCCCAGTAAGCAACAGCACTGCTGCCGCAGTTACTAGTGAACAAGATAAAGACTTCTTTTCACATTTCGTTTTCCCTTGAGAATGTGCTAACTCTGAGACAACTACATAACAATGTCTGACACGATTCCAAATAACTTTATATATTTTATTCATAAAAAAATTCCCTCTTCTTTCCCATAGTATGGAGTATGAACAAAAATATACATGAAATTATCATGCCATGTGTTTGATTGCAATCGTATATATATTTTATCACATTTTATGTATATTTTGAAATTGAATATTGCCTATCATTTGTTTCATTTTGACACAATATCGTGTCATTGACACAGTTTAAGGGCCTGACGGCAGGGGAAAGGCCGTTCATCGTAGGTCGTTCGTCGTTCATCGAATTTTGGGGCCTGACGGCCCCGCTGTTCGCAGGCCGCCGTTCGCCTCCGTAGGAGACGCCCAAAGGGCGTCCCGCGTGAATCCTGTGTATATCCCCAAGGATATACGCGGCAACAAACTCAAATCGACTACATCGCCTCGATTGACCCTCGGCTCGTGAAAAAAGGCCCCATTCGGGGCCATCGCAGGGGACGTCCTGACCAAGCGTCCAGCCTCTGCTGTCCGTTTGGCAACCGTCTTGCGCCTTCCGCTGGTCGGCACCTGACGGGCCAAAAAGGCCGCGTGAATCCTGTGCATAGCCGGAATTCATGACAGGTAGCACATGGTCGTAATACAATCATGAGTCTGTCGCGGCGCAGCCGCATCTGAGTCCAAGAAAAGAGCCGTGATTCGTTGTTCGTGATTCGTGGCTCGTATTTCGTAAAGGCCTGCCATTATACTCGAATAGGCTGTGTTCAAATCTCACAGCGGGCCGCACAAGGCTCCCTTTATAGGGGAGCTGGCCGCCAAAGGCGGTCTGAGAGGTTAAAGGCCGGGCCCTACGCATACGGCTGCTAGCCGTTTCTTTTGCGACCAGCGGTCTGCGAATCTCGCTACTTTCCTTCGTGCCTCCGCTTGATGCGATAGACAGTGGAACGGCTGATGCCGAGTTCTTTGGCGATTTCGGCCCCGCTCTTTCCTTCGCGGCTCATTTTTTCGATTCTTTCATAGGTCAAATCTTTCAAGCTACCGTCTTCGCCCGATGTTGACTGCCCTTCTGTCATGTCAGCCTGGGGCATGACGTGGAGGACATCTTTTACTTGGATGACCGGCTGTTTGACGACCAGCACCAGTCGTTCGATGACGTGGGCCAATTGCCGTACATTGCCGGGCCAGGGCTGATTTTTAAAGAAATCCCAGACTTTGGCGTCAAAGGTATGGGATTTATGGTAGCGGATATCCAGGCTCTTCAGCAGCGATTGGGAAATCTCCTGGATATCGCCTTTCCGTTTGCGCAGCGGCGGGACTTCGATAGGCAGGACGGCCAGGCGATAATAGAGGTCCAACCGGAAATGTCCTTCCTGGACTTCACGGGGCAAGTCCTTATTGGTCGCCGCAATGACCCGGACGTCGATAGGCACGCCGCGCTGACTGCCAATAGGCCGGACATACTTCTCCTGAAGGACCCGCAGCAGCCGGTTTGCAAAACATAGGGCATGTCGCCGACTTCATCAAGGAACAAGGTGCCGCCATTAGCCGCTTCAAAGAGGCCGACTTTGCCATCCCGGTTGGCCCCGGTAAAGGTCCCGCCAACATATCCAAAGAGCTCACTTTCCAGTAGGCTTTCCGTAATGGAGCCGCAGTTGATTGCAACAAAAGGGCCGTGCCGGCGGCTACTTAGATTGTGGATGGCCTGGGCCAGCATTTCCTTGCCCGTCCCCGATTCCCCCGTTTAGGAGGATTGTCGAATCCGTAGCGCCATACGTCTGGGCTAGTTCCTTGACTTCCCTCATAACTTGAGAAGAGCCGATGATATCTTCCAGATGATAGTGGGCCTGCATCCCGGCCTGGTTGATGGCTGAACGGGGATTTTCCTGACGATAACGACGCACATTCCACAAGGCCTTGAAAAAAGCGCGTACCAGACCGCCCCGACCTGGCCGCAAGGGAATCCAATCGATATCTTGGGCGGCAATCATCGAAGACAAGGCGTCGGTTCCAATTAAAGCCGTTATGCCTCGTGCAGCAGCCTGACGGATGATTTCCCGCATAGCCTGGTCATCATATTCCGGTGCGACGTGATAAAAGGCTACTTGGAAATCGCGAAAAGAAGGCTTTAAAAAGAAGGCTTTAAATCGTCATAGTAATCGCGCAGGGAAAAAGGGATGATGCCCCCTAACTTCCCTTCTTTGGGAGCATGATGGATACAATTCAATAAATCGAGGATACTCGGCTGGATCACATAGACCAGTGCCTGTGGATAAGCAGCAACAATCTGTGTCGCCATCGGTTCCCAGGCCAATAAAGCCTCTGCCCCGGAATGGACGGCATCTGCAATCTGACTGGCCGCATCTTTCTGACTGCCATTGATGAGGGTAACTTGCCCTGGGGCTACTCGTGTCGAGTCCTGAATCATCAATTGAACCATATCATAAACTTTTTCATTAGGTGTAATGACAGAAAAACGGAAATTCTGCATTACCCCCCCCCGATAAATTTTATCGTCATTCATGTGTTCTCCCTTACACTGTTAATAATCATTCAAAATGATATTTGACAAGCTATATTTCGTAATCAGTATGTTATAATTATATCTTGCAATCGTCATTAACTTGTAACAATAATTATATTATATACTATGTTAAGAGAAATCATAACCACCAGTAAAACTGGTGGTTTGCTCAGGCCCTATAAGGCCTAACTCCTGTGGTAGCACTCTAAAGAGTGCACCGAATAAAAGTCTGGCAATCACACTTTTATTACAGGCTGCCCCCTA
>ENA-OUNI01000563-OUNI01000563.1-human-gut-metagenome-genome-assembly--contig:-NODE-563-length-17038-cov-10.960144_pt1 | contig 17038 bp, 19 predicted proteins | sample MGYA00242499_ERZ504580 | MGnify/ENA primary metagenome ERZ504580 (study PRJEB26092, sample SAMD00036315) | human gut metagenome | host: Homo sapiens | study: EMG produced TPA metagenomics assembly of... | reverse complement strand
CCTGCGGCAAAGCCCCCCACGCACCGGTGCAGGGCATTGCCGCCCAGCGTGCCCTGCGTCTGGCCGAAGCCGCCATCCAGCGCCTTGGCGCGCAGGTGAACCCCAAGATCGTGCTCAGCGTGTTTGCGGCAAAGTTCCGCGCGCTGTAATGCAAAAAGAAAAACCGGAAGAGCATTGTGCCCTTCCGGTTTTTAGCATCATGATTTTTATTCAATAGTGGGGTCATCGTAGATGGGCTGATATTTAAAGGTGGCCGTTTTTCCGCCCAGTTTCAGCTCAACCGTAAAAACGCCTCTGACATTGAGGGAAGTCGTATTCACCGGGCCAAGGTCAATATAGATAGGAAAAGTTTTACGATCACCTTTGGCAACGGTTACGGAAGAAACATACTTGAAACCGGTTCCGGCGCTGTTCAGGCCAAAATTGCCCAGACTGCACACTTTCAGACCAGATTCGGTAGTACCATTATGTTTGCAGGTAAAATTACTGGTAGAAATCGTAACGGAAGAAGTTGTGTTATAGGAGTTATCAATAGAAAGACCGGTGTAAAGATAATTATGCCGCCATCCGTCCGATTCGTAAGTAGTACGGGAGACCCAAGTGCCAGTCAGCGGCCCCATATCCACATATGTGCTGCCGAATGTAGCAAAAGTACCAGTGTCAATGGTGGGCAGGGTCGGGTTGCCGGGGGTTGCACCATAACCTTCGCCGCAGCCAACCAGCATACTGCCGGCGGCAGCGACCAGTGCAGCAGCACCGGTGGTCTTTAAAAAGGTACGGCGGGTGATCAGTTCAGACATAAAAATCTCTCCTTTGATTGCAGGAAATCATAAAATACAAAAGCTGATGCAAACAGAACTCCCTCCGGCGCTTGCGGTACACCGGAGGGAGTTTCTGTTTGGGGTATTGCTTTGGTGTGAGGAGGAATCATGTGCGGAAAGACGGTTGCGGCCCCGCCTCCCCGCAGGATATAGTATACCCGATTTTAAGTGAAAAGTCATTACATTTCTGTGAAAAAACATCCCGCAATGAACTTTTTACAAAATTCCCCCAATGAAAAAAACCAAACAGCGCGGTGTACAAAAATTCTGGTATTCCAGAATGACATAAACTGCCAATTTCACTATAGCAGACAAGACCGCAGGTGTCAATTAAAATGTCGGCTTTTTGGCGGAAAGACGAAAAAATATGGTAAAAAACTGTAAAATCGGCACAGGGTCAGCCCTTGGCAAGCTCGGCGGCGTGAAGCTTGCCGTGCTCTACGTAGTGGGCGGCGTTGTGCAGGTTGGCCTCGATCTGTGCGGGGCTTACCTGCTTGATGACCCTTGCGGGCACGCCCACAGCCACCGAGTTATCCGGGATCACCATGCCTCCGGCACCAGCGCACCCGCGCCGATGATGCAGTTTTTGCCCACGACACAGTGGTTGAGCAGGGTGGCGTGCATTCCGATGAGGCTGCCATCCCCTACCGTGCACCCGTGCACCAGCGCACTGTGGCCCACGGTGACGCTTTTGCCCAGCATTACAGCACCGCCCACATCACAGTGCAGCACGGCGTTATCCTGCACGTTGGAGTTTTCGCCAATGGTCAAAGTGCCGTCGTCGCCGCGCAGCACGGCCCCGTACCACACCGTGGAACCGGCTTTCAGGATCACATCGCCCTGCACGGTGGCGTTGGGCGCAACGAACGCAGCCCCCTCGTTGCGGGGAACTTTTCCACAAAAGGACAGAAACATTGTTAAAAACCGCCCTTCTCTCTTTCTCTTTTGGCTGGTTTATGGTATTCTTTAAAGTAGTATAGCAAGCCAGAGCCTTTCCGGCAAGTAGGAGCTGTTTCAAAACAAAAATTTTGCCGTGCGTCGGCAAGCAGATACAAGGGGGCACGCTCATGTTCAAAAACACCATCTTCCGCCGCATGACGGCGCTGGTGCTCACGCTGGCACTGGCCGCTGCTGCTGCACTGCCGGGCCTTGCGTATATCCCATGCCCATCCAGACCGCCAGCGAGACCGAGGCGGTGTACCTGTTCAACGCCGACACCGGCAAGACCATCCTGAACCAGAATGCTGACCAGCAGCAGTATGTTGCCAGCCTGACCAAGCTCATGACGGCCCTGCTGCTGCTGGAAAGCGGCAAGGATCTGAACGGTGAAGTGACCGTGCCCACCGCGCTGACCCAGGAGTTCCGGGATATCCAGAACGCCAACGGCACCACTATGGGCCTGCGCATCGGCGAGACGGTGCGCCGCATCGACCTGCTGAACGCCATGCTCATCGTCAGCGCCAACGACGCCGCTAGCGTCATTGCCTACGATGTGGGCGGCAGCGTGCTGGATTTCGTCAAGCAGATGACGCCCGTGCCCAGGAGCTGGGCTGCACCGGCACGAACTTTACCTGTGCCCACGGCCTGTTTGACTACGGCAACGTGTCCACCGCGCAGGATCTGGCAAAGATCGCCGCCGCCTGTGCGGCAAACCAGACCTTTGCACAGGTGGCGGGCACCGCCAGCTATGTCCTGCCGGCCACGAACCTCCGCAAGGCTGAGCACACCATCAGCAGCTCCAACAGCCTGATGAACAGCGAGAGCGCCAACTACCGGGAGTATGTCCGGTGGGTCAAGGGCGGCTTTACCACGCTGGCAGGCCGCTGCATCGTGGCCTTTGCGGAAAAGGACGGCCACACCTACGGGCTGGTGATCCTTGGCTGCGATACGCTGGACCACCTCTTTGCCGAGTGCGATGATCTGTTCGACTGGGCCTTTGCCAGCTTTGCCGACCGCCCGCTGGTGGACACCCAGACCGTGTTGACCACCGTAGACCTGACCAAGTGCCGCACTGAACCGGCAGTGGAGCTGTATGCTGCCGCACCGGTCAGCGGCTACGGCCACGCGGACGATATCGTTACCTACTCCTTCGACCTGCCGGAGAGCATTGCGGCCACCGTCAAGAGCGGCAGTGTGGTGGGTACAGCCACCGTGTATCTGGACGGCGATGAAGTGGGCACGGTGAACCTTGTGACCCACCGGGAGTACGTCTCCGACTTCCGCACCGACACCAAAGCCACAGCACTTCTGCTGTGTGCACTGCTGTTCATCCTCGCTGCATTAACGGCGGTCACTCTTGCCGCGGGCGGCAACTCGCTGAACCTTAAAAGGAGAAAGCGCCACAGATAAAGTGCATGGGCTTGACAATTTTGGAAAATAAGCTATACTGAAAATACAAAGGCGCTGGCCCACAAACGGCTAGTTCCTTACCATACTAGTCAAAAAGAAAAATGACCGGTCGTGTTGGGGAACAAGAGGCGGTCATTTTTTCTTTTTATCATCACTGTGAGAAACAGTCCATGTAATTTCAAACGTAACGTAGATCGCTCCGCCAAGAAGCGTGAGCAGAAGCACGACCTGTTCAAACGTCATGGTGCATCCCCCCTTTCTGCCCTTGGGCAAAACCGGGGGTGCGAAAGATCCAAAGAAAAAATCGCCTTGCCCGGCGCGCTAGGTGCCGGTAAGGAACAGCCGCCTGCGTTTTGGGACACAGCGCCTTCGTACCGCAAATGCGGCAATTACAGAATATCACAGCAAACTGCAAAAAACAATAAAGAACAGCGAAAAAGCGGCGCTCAGTGCCTTGCAACAGGCTCTGAGCGCCGCTTCTTTTGCGCTTATTGGTTGAGGAACTTGATAAAGTGGTAAGATTCCACGATCTGGAAATACTTGATGATGCGCGGGTACAGTGGTTCGGCCTTTTCGCCGAACTGCTGCTTCATGCAGTCAGCAAGCTGTGCAACGGTCTTCTGGCCGTCGATCAGCGGCCAGAGATAGCTGCCGGTCTCGTCCAGATGCACCTGTGTGGTGCGCGGTTTATGGAACACTTTTTGCGCGATCGTATTGAACACACCGGTGTTCTCCACCTCAAGGGTGATAAGGCCGGTGGCTTCGTCTGTGTGCCAGCGCAGGGTTTCCGCCCGCTGCGGAATGAGGTCCAGATAGTTGATGGACTGCTTTTTCTTACTCATCAGTTCTTCTTTTTCTTCATGGAGAAGGCCAGCAGGCATGCGATCATCACGATCATCAGGACCACGCCGCCAATGTTGCCCAGATCAATGCTCAGGGCAGTGCTGATGCCGAACACGGCAAACACAGCCAGCAGGATGCCCACAAGGCCCTCGCCTGCGATCATACCGGCACAGAACAGGGTGCCGCGGGTGGTCTGCTCTTCCTTGAGCTTCGCGTCAACATTCTTGCGGCTGTCCATGAACCAGCGCACAACACCGCCGATCATGATGGAGGTGTTCAGGTAGATGGGCAGATACAGGCCGATGGCGAACGGCATCACGGGGATGCGCAGGACCTCCAGAGCAATGGCAAGGAACACACCGGTGAACACCAGGTTCCAGGGCAGGTTGCCGCCCATGATGCCCTCGACGATCATCTTCATCAGGGTAGCCTGCGGTGCGGGGACCTCGGCACCGCCGTAGCCCCATGCGCTGTCCAGCAGGTACAGCACACCGCCGATGGCCAGACCGGCGGCAATCACGCCGATCAGCTCACCGATCTGCTGCTTGACCGGGGTCGCACCCAGCAGGTAGCCGGTCTTCAGGTCCTGAGAGGTATCCGCAGCAATGGCAGCGCAGATGCAGATGACAGAGGCGATGGCCATGGAGCCGATCATGCCCTCGATGCCAACGTTGCCGGTGGCCTTCAGGATCATGGTAGCGATCAGCAGGGTGGCAATGGTCATGCCGGAGACCGGGTTGTTGGAACTGCCGATCATGCCGACCATACGTGCAGAGACGGTGGAGAAGAAGAAGCCGAAGATGACGATCAGCAGAGCACCCAGCGGGCTGACGGGGATGGCCGGAGCCAGCCAGATGATGAGGATGATGAGCAGGATGCCGCCCAGAATAAAGGGCATGGGCAGGTCCTTCTCGGTACGGGAGGTGCCGGAAGCACTGCCGCCCTTCATGCTCTTCATGGCATCACGGAAGGTGGATGCGATCAGAGGCAGGCTCTTGATCAGCGAGATGATACCGCCGGTAGCAATGGCACCTGCGCCGATATACTTGACGTAGTTGGACCAGATAGCGTCTGCACCGCCTGCTGCATACAGATCAGCAATGGTGGTGCCGGCTGCTGCCGGGTACAGGGAGATGTTTGCGCCGAACAGGCAGATCAGCGGGATAATGACCATCCAGCCCACCAGAGAACCGGTGAACATGTAGGAAGCGGTCTTGGGGCCGACGATGTAGCCCACGCCCAGCAGAGCGGGGTACACTTCCATGCCCAGAGCACCCTTGAAGGAGCTGAAGGCCACGGCAATGTCGGCGGGGATCATCTTCAGGCCATCGACGATGAACTTGAAGATGGCTGCCAGACCCATGCCGGAGAACACGGTGGAGGCGTTTGCACCGCCCTCTTCACCGGCCAGCAGAACGTCTGCACAGGCGGTGCCTTCCGGGTACAGCAGGGTGGCGTGTTCCTTGACGATCAGGCGTTGCGCAGGGGCACCATGAACAGAACGCCCAGAATGCCGCCGCACAGGGCGATCAGGGTGATCTCCAGGATGCTGGGCTTGTCGCACAGGCCCTCTTTTGCCCACAGGAACAGTGCGGGCATGGTGAAGATGGCACCGGCGGCCAGGCTCTCGCCTGCGGAACCGATGGTCTGCACCATGTTGCTCTCCAGAATGGAGTTCTTCTTGAGCAGGACGCGGATCACGCCCATAGAAATGACTGCTGCCGGGATGGAGGCAGAAACAGTCATGCCGACGCGCAGGCCCAGATAGGCATTTGCAGCGCCGAAGACCACAGACAGGATGATGCCCATGATCACAGAGGTCGCCGTCATTTCTGCGGTGATCTTTTCCGCAGGAATATACGGCTTGAAGGATTCTTGATCTTTCATGCTTGCACTCCTTGCGACAGCACAAGCGCCTTGCTTTTGGGGGCAGGGCGCTTGTGCTGTCCGTTTTCCGATTTCCTAAACACGCGCATCCCATCCAAAAGGACGCGCTGGCACATACTCTATTATACTAAAGTATGACTGAATTGGCAACTGGAAATGTACACAAGAAATTTACAAAAAATTCGTTTATTCAAGCATTTTGCGGGAAAATCAAGCAAAAATGTGCAAAAAAACTCCATGCAGGCTTAAAACTGTCCGCATGGAGCATACAACTTTATAAAACTCAGACGGCACCGTAGATGCCGTGCACCGATACTTCGCCGGTAAAAACGTGCACTTCGCCGCTGTCGGTGCGCACCACCAGACGGCCCTCTTCGTCCACATCGACGGCTTCGCCTGCACCCTGCCCGCCGTCCGGCAGGTCGAAGGTGACCCGGCGGCCCAGATTGACGCAGGCGGCCTTGTATTCCTCCCGGAAGGGTGCAAAGCCATCGCGGGCAAACACATACATGTTGCGGTCAAAGCCAAAGTCGGTCAGGCCCTCGGCCAGCCATGCGGGGTCGGTGGAAAGATCCACCTTTGCGCCCTGCAGCGCCAGCGAGGTGCCGTTGGGCAGACCGGCGGCATCAAAGTAGCTCTGCGGCTGGGCCAGATTGATGCCGATGCCGCACAAAATGCCCCGGCCCTGCTGCTGGTAGCCGTAGCTCACGCCCTCGCACAGGATGCCCACGATCTTTTTGCCGTTGAGCAGAAGGTCGTTGGGCCACTTGATCTGGCAGTCCACGCCGTAGCGCAGCTTGAGCTGGGTGCGCACGGCAAGGCTTGCCAGCAGCGGCAGGGTGGCAGGCTGGGCCAGCGGTTCCCGGATGGCTGCCGTATAATACAGGGCCTTGCCCTCGGCGTTCACCCAGCTGCGGCCCAGACGGCCCCGGCCTGCGGTCTGGTTCTCGGTATACACCGCACCCACCGGGCCAAACTCTTCAAAATGCTCCTTCACGTAAGCGTTGGTGCTGCCGCATTCCGGCAGATAGCGCACCTCATTGATGCTCATTGTTTGGGTACCTCTTTATGTTCATAGGCGGTCACTTTGCTTCGTCCAGCGTCAGGATGCCGTAGGTGTCCGGCCCGGTGTAGCACCGGCCGCAGGAGCCGGGGTTGAACAAAAACACCTTGCTGCGGGTTTCTGCATGGGGGATGTGGGTGTGGCCGAACAGCGCCACCTCGGCACCCCGGGCAGATGCGGCATCTGCCAGCGTATCCAGATCGTATTTCACACCGTACATATGACCGTGAGTGTAAAAGATCACCACGCCGTCAAAGGCGGCAAGGCCGTCGGTGGGTTCCAGTGCACCGTAATCGCAGTTGCCCGCCACCGAGTAGGCCCGCAGCTTGGGGCACAGCGTCAGAGCCAGTTCCAGATCCCGCAGGCCGTCGCCCAGAAAGATCAGGGCATCGATGCTTTTGCTCTCTTTCATCAGCACGCGCTCAATGGCGGCACGTCCGCCGTGGCTGTCGCTCAAAACCAGAAGCTTTGTCACAAAAGGGGTCCTCCTCTATTACCATTTACCTGAGATGCTGTCATTCACCGGCCTGCTGGCCCTGTTGCAATACCAGCAGCTGCTTGTACACTTCGCTTTTAGAATAAGGTGTGCCCTGTGCCGCCGCCTTGCTGCGGCGGTGGGGCCAAAGCCCTGCCCGGTCAGCTCCAGCGCCCGCTGCGCTGCCTGCTCCAGCGTCAGCTCCTGCTCCGGGTCGCGGTCTCCGGCGCACCGGCCATCACCAGCACATACTCGCCGCGCGGCTCGTTGGTCTTGTAGTGCTCCACCGCCTCGCCGAGGGTAGTCTTCCAGATATCCTCGTGCAGCTTTGTCAGCTCCCGGCACAGGGTGATGCTGCGGTCTGCGCCAAAGGCATTGGCCAGATCGTCCAGCGTGGTGCGCAGCTTGTGGGGCGCTTCGTAAAAGATGGTGGTGCGCTTTTCCTGCAAAAGCTCAGCCAGCCGCTCTTTTTTCTGCTTGCGGTTCACGGGCAGAAAGCCCTCGAACACCCAGCGGGAGGTGTCCTGCCCGGACACGGCCAGCGCTGTGACGCAGGCGGAGGCCGCCGGCACCGGCACTACCTTGATGCCCCGGGCCAGTGCGTCCCGCACGATCACCTCGCCCGGGTCGGAGACGCAGGGCATGCCCGCATCACTGCACAGGGCGCAGCTCTCGCCTGCTTCAATGCGGCGCAGGATGCCCTCACCCTTCTGCAGGGCGTGCTCATAGTAGCTGACCATGGGCTTTTTCAGGCCCAGAAAGTTCAGCAGCTTCATGGTCACACGGGTGTCCTCGGCGGCAATAAAGTCTGCCGCACCAAAGGTGGCTGCCACCCGCGGCGGCATATCGTCCAGATTGCCGATGGGCGTTGCCACGATATAAAGAGTTCCTGCCATAGTTTACCTCCCATATAACGCCGCACCGGCGCTGATCAACACATCCGGCTCCACCCGCAGGCCGGTCTTGCGGTTCTTCTGCGCTTCCACAAGGAAGAGCCATGGCGCGCCGTCCGCCTTGTTCTTTACAAAGGCCAGCCGCTTCGGCTCCAGCCGGTTGGCCCGCAGCACCGCCAGCACCTCCGCCAGCCGTTCCGGCCGGTGGCACAGCGCAAAGCGCCCGCCGTCCTTCAAAAGGCGGAACGCACACTGGCACACATCGTCCAGTGTGCAGGTGTTCTCGTGCCGGGCAAGGGCGTGGGCTGCGTTTTGGCTTTGGGGCCCATCCGTGAAATAGGGCGGATTGCACGCACACACGTCAAAACTGCCCTCGCCCTGCCGGAAAGCGCGCAGGTCGGCACAGACAGGCTCAATGTGCCCGATGTCCTGCTCCTGCACCGCAGCGGAAAGCAGAGCGCTGCCCTCGGGCTGCAGCTCCAGCCCCATGCAGGGGCCGCGGTGGCCGCGGTCGTGCCATTCCAGCGCCACGATGCCGCAGCCGGAGCACAGGTCTGCGGCCTTCTGGGCGCGCTTTGGCTCACAGAAACGGGCCAGCAGCAGCGCGTCGGAGCCAAAACGATGCTCCGGCGAGCAATAAACCATAGTTCTATTATACAAGACTTCGGTAGAATGTTCCATAGATAAGTGTGCCGTACCCTCTCAAAAAAATGCGTGGAATTGCTCGGGGAATTTGTGCGAATTACTGCAAAACAAAAAAGCAGCAGACCTGCTTTGGACAGGCCTGCTGCTTTTGATGCGTTTTTTGTGCAGCTGCTAAAATTATTCAGCAGTGATAGCACCGGTGGGGCAAGCACCCTCGCAAGCGCCGCAGTCGATGCAAGCGTCTGCGTTCACAGAAGCAACACCATCAACGGTGATAGCGCCAACCGGGCAAGCGCCCTCGCAAGCGCCGCAGCCAACACATGCGTCAGAAACCTTGTGTGCCATAATAAACTCTCCTTTTTATCTCCGTGCCCGAAGTATTGTATGAAGAGTCATGTATGGCACGGCTGTGCATGTCTCTCCGGAAATCATATCCTTGCCTGCATTTTAACAAAGCAGGTGAGAAAAGGCAAGACTAACCGTGACCCGAAAAACACAAAAGTCTGTTTTTTGTTGGGTTGCACAAAAGCACAGGCTAACTTATGGCCAAATTTGCAGGAGTTTTTTGGCAAAAATCACGAAGAACAGTTAGTTTTAGCAGACTAACTCCTCAGAACCTCCGGCGCGTCCCTCACTCCTTTTCGGCAGCGCGCTTCCGGGCGCAGCCGCCGCCCGCACAGCGCTTTTCGCCATCGTCGGAGGAAGCCACCACCGGGGCCGGGTTTGCGCACGCCGGAGTAATCGTCGTCCGGGTCCGGGCGGCGGGGCGCACGCTTGCCGCCGCTGATATATTCGCACACACCCACCTTATAGTAACGGGGCGAAAGGCTCTCGGTGCCGCAGCGCACCCGCAGGTAGCCGGAAACCGGGTTCACCTCCAGCACGGTGCCAAGACCGTCCGGCGTGCGCACGGTGCTGCCCACCATGGGCATGATGCTGTTCAGGTACTCGTAGGCGCTTTCCTCGTAGGCAAGGCAGCACATCAGCCGGCCGCAGGCACCGCTGATCTTGGTGGGGTTCAGCGAAAGGCCCTGCTCTTTTGCCATCTTGATGGAGACGGGCTGGAAGTCCTTTAAAAAGCGGCTGCAGCAGAAGGGCTGGCCGCAGATGCCAAGCCGCCGATCATCTTGCTCTCGTCCCGCACGCCGATCTGGCGCAGCTCGATGCGGGTGTGGAAGATACCGGCCAGATCCTTGACCAGCTCGCGGAAGTCACGCGGCCATCGGCGGTAAAGTAGAACATGATCTTGGAGCGGTCTAGGGTATACTCGGCCTCCACAAGCTTCATTTCCAGGCCATGGCGGGAAATGCACTCCTGACAGGTGCGGTAGGCGCGCTTTTCGTCCTCACGGTTCTGGCGCATCCGGCGGATATCCACGCTGTCGGCCATGCGGGTAATGGGCTTGAGGGCCTTGGGCACTGCCGCATCGGCGATCTCCCTCACGCCCTGCACCACCTCGCCGCACTCAACGCCGCGGGCGGTCTCCACGATCACATATTCGCCGGTTTTGATGTCGGCCCCGGCGGGATCAAAATAATAGCTTTTGCCGTTCTCTTTGAAACGGACGGAGATGACTTTTTTCATAGTGTTCCTCGTTTTTATTGGTCGAATCTATAGGATAAGGCCCGAAAAAGAGCCTGCTGATCCATTCTGTACTCTAGTATAACATATTCAAATGCACATTTCCACGCAAAAAACAAAAAGCGGCTCTGGCGCTTTGGCAGAAAAATTTTAAAAAGGTGCAACAATCTGCCCTGCTGCCGCGTATCCATAAAGGAAGACTGACCGAATTTGGTCGCACCCGCAGCCGGAAAATGGAAAAACGGAACGGCAAATGTTAAAATCTTGCGAAAGTATCTAAAGAATCGCAAAAGAATCCCACCCCGCTCTTGCAAGGCGGGGGCTTGCGTGTATAATAAAAATGTTGAAGTGTAGCCTTTCCCGCAGGGAAAGCAGCTGTCCTGCTTTGCGGCAAGGCAGAGAAACGGTAGGAGAAAATGGAAAAATTCAGTGTCAAAAAGCCGTTTACGGTGCTGGTTGCAGTGGTCATGATCCTGATCCTGGGCTTTGTGGCGGTCACAAAGATGGATACGAACCTGCTGCCCAACGTGAACACACCGTATCTGATGGTGGTCACCGTGTATCCTGGTGCAAGCCCGGAGCGCGTGGAGAGCGAGGTCTCGGATGTGCTGCAGAACTCGCTCACAGTGCCGGGCGTGTCCAAGATCACCGCAACATCGGCAGAAAACTACAGCCTGCTGCTGATGGAGTTTACCGAGGATACGGATATGAACAGCGCGCTGGTCAAGGTGTCCAACAAGCTGGATCAGGCCAAAAGCGACCTGCCCAGCACCTGCCTGACCCCCTCCATCATTGAGTACAGCCTGAACATGAACGCTTTCATGACGGTGGCTGTCAGCCGCGAAGGTGCCGACCAGTACGAGCTTTCTGAGTTTATCCAGAACACCCTTGTGCCGGAAGTGCAGCGCAAGGGCGGTGTGTCCAGCGTTTCGTCCAGCGGTCTGGTGGAAAAGCTGGTGCAGGTGCAGCTCAATCAGGATAAGATCGACGAGATCAACGCAAAGCTGCTGGAACTGATCGATACTCAGCTGGCTGCAGCCCGCTCCCAGCTGGAAAGCGCCGAGGCACAGATCACCGCCGGACGCAGGGAATACGAAAAGCAGCTGAAAAACTTTGGCAGTACGGTGTCCAACTCGGTCATGAGCCAGATGAGCACCGAGGTGGGCGCCGCAGTGGAAACGGTGCGTGCGCAGGCGCAGGCTCTTCTGGAAAGTGTGAACAGCCTGATCGCTGTGGTCAAGGAGCCTGAGATCCAGCAGGCCCTGATCGAGGTGCGCGACGGTCTGCAGAAGGTCATGGACAAGTTCAACGAGACCGGTATGCGGGATATCGACTCTCTGATCGATATTGTGGCTGAGCTGCGCACCATTACCGATAAGATCACTACCGCCCTGCAGAAACTGCAGGAGCGCGTGAACACCGAGACCGGCTCCGAAGGCAGCACCGCAGAGGATCTTGCCAATGAGATGCAGCTGCAGGAAAGCCTGAATGTGGTCTATAACACGCTGGAAAGCACCATCAAGGCCATGGACAATGTGCCCCAGCTGATGACCGAGTTCTCCGGCGCACTGGGCAGCTTCTCCCAGCAGCAGCTCAACGCCTATATGCAGTTCACCGAAGCGCGTGAAATGCTGAACGAGTACGAAAAGCAGCTGGAGGCTGCCAAGCAGAGTACGAGACGGCCAAGACCAACGCTCTGGCACAGGCCGATGTGACAAAGCAGCTGGACATTGAAACGCTGGCGCAGCTCATCTATGCCCAGAACTTCTCCATGCCGGCCGGTTACGTGCAGGATCAGGACGGCGAGTCCTGGCTGCTGAAAGTCGGCGAAGAGTACAACAGTGTGAAGGATATCAGCGGTGCCCTGCTGCTGCATGTGGAGGCTACGGCGACGTGCGCCTTTCTGATGTGGCGGATGTGGAGGTCATTGATAACTCCGCCGACAGCTACACCCGCCTGAACGGCGAAAAGGCATCCATCCTCAAAATCTATAAGAATGCGACTTCCAGTGCAGGCGAGGTCTCCGACAACTGCCTGACCGCATTTAAAGAGCTGGAAAAACAATACGACGGCCTGCACATGGTGGTGCTGTCCAATCAGGGCAACTACATCACCATCGTCATCCAGAGCATCCTCACCAGCACGGTGGTGGGCGCTGCACTGGCCATCATCGTGCTGGCCATCTTCCTGAAGGATATCAAGCCCACCCTCGTGGTCGGCATCAGCATCCCGCTGTCCGTTCTGTTCGCGGTGGTGCTCATGTACTTTACCGGGCTGGACCTGAACGTGATGACCCTGGCCGGCCTTTCCCTCGGCATTGGTATGCTGGTGGATAACTCGGTGGTCGTCATTGAGAACGTCTACCGTCTGCGCAGCCGCGGCGTGCCTGCGGCCCGCGCTGCCGTGCAGGGCACAAAACAGGTGGGCATGTCGGTGGTGGCCTCCACCCTTACCTCGGTGTGCGTGTTCCTGCCGGTGGTGTTCTCGGCCAGCATTGTGCGCAGCCTGATGATGCCCATGTCCCTGTGCATCGGTTACTGCCTGATGGCCTCCCTCATCGTGGCGCTCACGGTGGTCCCGGCGGCATCCTCTACTGTGCTGAAAAAAGCTGAACCCAAGCGCCTTGCCTGGTTTGAAAAGGTGCAGGAAAAGTATGCCCATAGTCTGGAATGGTGCCTGCAGCACCGTGCCCTGCCCCTGATCGCGGCGGTGGTACTGCTGGTGTTCAGCGGCTGGCAGGTGCTGAACATGGGTGTGGAGCTGCTGCCCAGCATCACCAGCAACGAGGCGCAGATCACCCTGTCCACCGCCGACGGCCTGACCAAGGAGGAATCCTATGCCATTGCGGGTCAGGTGGCAGAGGCGGCCCTGAATGTAGAAAACGTGGAAGAGGTGGGCATCACCCTCGACACCAGCATGGCCGGTCTGGATATCAGCCAGCTGGGCCTGCCCACCGCCATTACCGATATCCTGAACTCCGCCAATGCCTACGGCAGATACAAGATCAACGTTATGATGAGCAAGAGCCTTTCCTCCCGTGAGGTGGAAAAGACCCGGCAGGCCATGGAGGATGCAGTGTCCCAGATCGAGAATTGCACCGCTGAGGTCAAGCTGTACGGCATGACCGATGATCTGACCAGCCAGCTGGCCACCGGCCTGTCGGTCAAGGTCTACGGCAAGGATCCGGAAACGCTGACCACCGTTTCCGAGAAGGTAATGGAGATCGTCAACGATACCGAGGCTTTGCCAATGCGGACAACGGCCTTGGCAGCGGCGATGCCACCATCATCCTGAAGGTGGACCGCGACAAGGTGCGCGCCTACGGCCTGACCGTTGCGCAGGTGTATCAGCAGATCGCGGCAAAGCTCACCACCACCGCCACGGCCCAGACCCCCGTCACGGTGAACGGCACCACCATGGATGTCCAGATCACGGACAATCTGGACCCCGTCACCAAGGAAAACATGATGGAGCTTACCTTTGAGACCACCGAAATGTCGGCAGACGGCACAGTGACCAATGGTACCTGCACCCTGAACGATATCGCCAGCTGGACCACCGGCACCGCACCGGATGCCATTACCAGCGAGAACCAGACCGAGTTTGTCACTGTGACGGCAGATACGCTGAAGGGCTACAACACCATGGTGCAGTCCCGCGTGCTGCAGAAGAAGCTGGATGAGTACGCAGCCAGCGGTGAGATGCCGGAGGGCTGCAGCACCACGCTGGGCGGCGAGACCGAGGGCACCGACTACATGGTGAACGAAATGGTGCAGTGGATGGCTCTGGCCCTGCCCTTTGTATATCTGGTCATGGTGGCACAGTTCCAGAGCCTGCTGTCCCCCTTCATCGTGCTGTTCACGGTGCCGCTGGCCTTTACCGGCGGCCTGCTGGGCCTGCTGATCACCGGCCAGCAGCTCACCATGATCTCCCTGATGGGCTTCATCGTGCTGATGGGCACTGTTGTCAACAACGGCATCGTGTTCGTGGACTATGCAAACCAGCTGCGCATTGGCGGCATGGAGCGCCGCGCTGCGCTGGTGGCTACCGGCAAGACCCGTATGCGCCCCATCCTCATGACCACCCTGACCACTGTGCTGGCCATGCTGCAGCTGGTGTTCAGCGGCGATATGGCAGGCCAGTTGATGAGCGGCATGGCCATCGTCATCATCTGCGGCCTGAGCTACGCCACCCTGATGACCCTGTATATCGTTCCGGTGCTGTACGATATCCTGTTCAAGAAGCCGCCGCTCAACGTGGATGTTGGCAGCGACGATGATCTGGATGACATTCCGGACGATGCAGCCGAGTTCATTGCGGCGCAGAAGTCTGCGGGCACGGCACAGCCGGAAGCCTGACGACAGCATGACGATTTAGAATGCGCGCCGCTTTGCTTTGCGTATCATCAGCGGAAGAATTATTTATAATAGAGCAATGCCGGGCGGTCTGCGGACCGCCCGGCATTGCGTTTTCACGGGAAAGGTCGTAACGGGAAGCGGCATCTGCTGCTGTCGGCGTACCGCCGTCGCGCAGCGACTCAAAATCGGCGCAACACAAAAATCCTCTAGCGGAGCGACTTGGATTTTTTGTATGGAGCCTTTCTGCTTTGGGGTTACTAGGGGCGTGCAGCCCCTAGTTCGTGCCTCCCGCGCCTCGAAAGTAGCGGGTGCTTTTCTGGTTCTCTTTTGGCACGCAAAAGAGAACGTACCCGGCGGCAACGCTTTTTGCAAAAGGTGTGAAACTCAATCCACGCGAAAACGCTCTGCGAGGGAAGCACATCTTTCTGGCTGCATACCCCGCCAACTGAATAATTTCAACAAAAAATAGCTGGAAAAATTGGATGCAAATTCTAAAATCCGTTCCCCACAAAGATATAAAACTGTGATATAATCATAAATAAGATAGAATACAGTGGAAGTCTGCCTGACTGTATGTCCGAGTAAAATCTGAGGAGGCGAATGCCCAATGGCACAGATCCGCTCCAAGCCCTTCGGTGTGACCAAACAGGGCGCAAATGTTACAGAGTACATCCTTTCCAACCCCGGCGGCCTGACGGTGAGCGTTCTGGACTACGGATGCATCATTAAAAACATCATCGTTCCGGCCAAGAACGGCCCGGTGGATGTCGTGCTGGGCCACGACACCATGGCAGATTATGAGGATGACTTCACGTCCTCCGGCAGCACCTGCTGCGGCGCGTTCGTGGGCCGCTATGCAAACCGCATCGAGAATGCCACCTTCAGCGTGGGCGGCAAGACCTACCAGCTGGAAGCCAACAACGGCCCCAACCATCTGCACGGCTGCTTTTCGCGCAAACTGTACCGGGTGAAGGCCTTTGGCGACACCCTGCTGATGGAGGCCGAGAGCCCGGACGGCGAGGACGGCTTCCCCGGCAACCTGAAGCTGGCGGTGCGCTATACCCTCACCGAGGACAATACCTTCCGCATGGATTACCGCGTCTCTTCGGATGCGGATACCATCGTGAACCTCACGAACCACAGCTACTTCAACCTGAACGGTGAGGGCGATATTCTGGGCCAGAAGCTGCGCATCTATGCCTCTAACTATCTGGAAGGCAACAATCAGACCTGCCCCACCGGTGCCATTCTGCCGGTGGCAAACACCCCCATGGATTTTACCGAGGGAAAGCTCATTGGCCGGGATATCGATACCGGCTTTGCCCAGACCACCATGGTGGGCGGTGGCTACGACCACTGCTTTGTGATCGACCGCGCCCGCGGCTCCAGCCAGAGCATCTGCGCATGGGTCACCAGTGAAAAGACCGGCATCAGCATGAAGCTGTACACCACCCAGCCGGGCATCCAGTTGTACACCGGAAACTTTTTGCAGGACTGCCCCACCCCCGGCAAGGCGGCGTGCCCATGCAGAAGTACGGCGGCTTTGCGCTGGAGACCCAGCATTACCCCTGCAGCCCTTCCCACCCGGAGTTCCCCACTACGGTGCTGCGGCAGGCAAGGTGTTCCGCGCCACCACCACCCTGCGCTTTTTCACCGGCAAGCAGTGCGGAAAATTGTAAAAAATGATGTACCACAAAAAACGTCTGCTCCGGCAGACGTTTTTGCGTTGGCAGGAGGAGAACTCCCCTAGTCGCCTACGGCGACAACCCTCTCAGTCTGCTCCCGATGGTCGCAGCCAGCTCCCCCGAAGGGGGAGCTTTTTGGAATCTTCCGGTCAGCGCGAATAAAGCTCCTCCTGAGAGGAAAGACTTCCCCCGGCCGGGACAGATTCTCCGTGCCGGGGAGAAATGTCACCGCAGGTGACAAAGAGAGGAACAGATGTCGCGCAGCGACAAAAGGGGGAATCTGGCACGCGTAAGCCGTGACTGAGAGGGTTCTCCCGTCCCCATTTCTATGTTTTGCACAAACCGTGCCTTTTATCCATGACAAAAATGCCAAAAAAACGTTTTTTAAAATCAAAAACCTCAAAAACAAAAGATGCAACAAAAATTCATCTAAATAGA
>ENA-OUNI01000562-OUNI01000562.1-human-gut-metagenome-genome-assembly--contig:-NODE-562-length-17039-cov-2.357439_pt1 | contig 17039 bp, 25 predicted proteins | sample MGYA00242499_ERZ504580 | MGnify/ENA primary metagenome ERZ504580 (study PRJEB26092, sample SAMD00036315) | human gut metagenome | host: Homo sapiens | study: EMG produced TPA metagenomics assembly of... | reverse complement strand
CGAGAGAAACCGAATCTTCTTCTATCGATGCCCAGCTGCTCTATAAAAGGGATAACACCCAGCACGGGTTTTCCCGTCTTTTGTTCCAGGAAATCCACAGCCGGCGTAAACAAGGATATATCGCCACGGAATTTATTGATGATGAGACCTTTTACCAGATTCCGTTCCTCCGGCTCGAGCAGTTCCAATGTACCTACCAGTGCCGCCAGAGATCCGCCACGGTCGATATCGGCCACGAGCAGGACCGGTGCCCGGAGATACTTTGCAACGCGCATATTGACGATATCATGATCCCGGAGATTAACTTCTGCCGGACTGCCCGCTCCTTCGATGACAATCGTGTCATACTGCTGTTTCAGCCGCTCCAGCGCCTCCGTCACAGCGGAAAAGGCACGGAGGGAATACCCTGTGTGATAGTCCCGGGCAGACATATTGCCCAGCGGCATGCCATTGATGATGACCTGGGAGCAGCTGTTCCCCGTCGGCTTCAACAGGACAGGATTCATATCGACGTCCGGTTCCAGTCCGGCCGCCTCGGCCTGTGCCACCTGGGCCCGCCCCATTTCCAGTCCCTTGCGTGTCACGTATGAATTCAATGCCATGTTCTGTGCTTTAAAGGGAACGACCTGCCGGCCCATGCGATAAAAATGCGGCATAATGCCGTCGCCAGGATGCTTTTGCCTACATGGGACGCTCGTCCCCTGCAACATAATATATTGTGCCAAATCGATTCACCACTGCGAAAGTCTAAGACATACATCACTATTATAAAGAAAACCTGCCGGAAGATACAACCTCAGGCAGGTTTTGATTTGTTCATACTATATGCGGTTTTGACTGCGCTGTATGCCTTTTTACAGGATATAATGGCTCAGATCGACGTTTTGTACGACATCGTTCAGTTTGTCAGCCACGAAAGCTTTGTCAATCACGATATGCTTCGTTTCAATATCCGGTGCTTCGTAGGCCACGTTTTCCAGGATTTTTTCCAGGATAGTATGGAGGCGGCGGGCACCGATATTTTCTGTTTCCTGATTGACCCGGTGGGCATATTCGGCAATGGCGTTGATGCGTCATCGGTGAATTCAAGGGTAACCCCATCAGTCGCCAGTAGTGCCGTATACTGTTTGACCAGGGACTGGTTCGGTTCAGTCAGGATGCGGCGGAAATCATCGACCGTAAGCGACTGCAATTCCACGCGGATAGGAAAACGACCCTGCAATTCAGGGATAAGGTCGCTCGGCTTGGATACGTGGAAAGCACCGGCGGCGATGAATAAGATATGGTCCGTCTTGACGGGGCCGTATTTCGTATTGACCGTAGCGCCTTCGACGATTGGCAGAATATCCCGCTGTACCCCTTCACGGGATACGTCAGGACCGTTGGAACGTCCTTTTTCGGCAATCTTATCGAATTCATCGATAAATACGATGCCCGCTTCTTCCGTCGCTTCGATAGCTTTATCGACGATGACATCCATGTCCAGACATTTTTCCAGTTCTTCTTCTTTGAACACTTCCCTGCTTGGCGATGGTCATTTTTTTCATTTTTTCTTCTTGGGAAGGATACTGCCCAGCATTTCCTGGAAATTATTCGTCAGTTCTTCCGTCGAGTTGCCCGTCAGGATGCCCTGGAAGCCCTGGTTCTGTTCAGCCACTTCGACTTCGATTTCCCGGTCGTCCATCTTATGGGCGCAAATGTCTTCAAACATCTTCTGCCGGCGGTCGGACTTCGGCTCTTCCAGCTGCTTCGGTTCTTCCGGCATTTCATCGTCGTCATCATCGCTGCTGAAGAAGACATCCATCGGGTTCTTGACTTTTTCCTTGATGGACTTCTTCGGCCAGAAGACCTGGAGGATGCGCTTGTTGGCTTCTTCTTCGGCCTTTTCTTCATAGCGCTGGCTTTCCTGTTCCTGGACCATGCGGATGGCATTGGCCACGAGGTCGCGGATCATCTGTTCGACGTCGCGGCGACATAACCGACTTCGGTGTATTTCGTCGCTTCGACTTTGATGAACGGCGCACCGACGAGCTTGGCCAGGCGGCGGGCGATTTCCGTCTTGCCGACGCCAGTCGGCCCGATGAGCAGGATATTCTTGGGGATGATTTCATCCTGCATGTCTTCACTCAGGCGTTTGCGGCGCCAGCGGTTGCGCAGGGCGATGGAGACGGATTTCTTGGCTTCCCCCTGGCCGACGATGTATTTATTCAATTCCGCCACGATCTGTTTTGGCGTCAATTCTGTTTTTTCCATGAAAATACCTCTTTCTTAAATTTCTTCGACAATGACGTTGTGGTTGGTGTAGACGCAGATATCGGCTGCAATATGCAGGGATTTTTCAGCGATTTCCCGGGCCGACAAGTCCGTGTTCTGCATGAGGGCCCGTGCCGAAGCCAGGGCATAGTTGCCGCCGGAACCGATGGCCAGGACGCCGTCGTCCGGTTCGATGACTTCGCCGTTGCCGGAAATGAGCAGGATGCGCTGGCTGTCAGCGACCAGGAGCAGGGCTTCCAGCTTGTGAAGGATTTTGTCGGACCGCCAGTCCTTGGCCAGTTCGACGGCACTGCGGACGAGGTTGCCATTGTGTTCGTTCAATTTTTCTTCAAAGTGGTCGAATAAGGTGAACGCATCGGCGACGGAACCGGCAAAACCGCTGATGATCTTGCCGTGGTAGAGGCGGCGGACTTTCTGGGCCGTCCCTTTCATGATGACGGCATTGCCCATCGTGACCTGACCGTCGCCGGCGATGGCCGTCTTGCCGTCGCGCTGGACGGCGCAGATCGTAGTAGCGTGGAATTCTGTAGACATTAATTCAGACATGGGTAATCCCCTTTCATTTGTTCAATTTCATCGAGTGCCCGCTGTGCCAGCAGGGCGTTCTTTTCTTTCTTCTTCATGCGTTTCTTGATGCCCAGCGGTTCCATGAGGCCGAAGTTGATGTTCATCGGTTGGAAATGGTCGTTCGGGCCGCTGGAAATATATTGGCTCAGGCCGCCCATGGCCGTGCGCCGGGAAAAGGTCAGGCCGTCTTCCCCTTGCAGGAGGCGGGCCGCATTGACACCGGCCAACAGGCCCATGGCTGCCGATTCCAGGTAGCCTTCGACGCGGTCAGCTGGCCGGCAAAGAGCAGGTTCGGCTGTTTGCGCAGCTGCAGCGTCGGCAGGAGCAGTTCCGGCGAATTGATATAGGAATTGCGGTGCATGACGCCATAGCGGACGAATTCGGCGTGTTCCAGGCCGGGAATCATGGAAAAGACCCGCTTCTGTTCGGGGAACTTGAGATGGGTCTGGAAACCGACGATATTGTACAGCGTGGCGCTGCCGTTATCCTGGCGGAGCTGGACGACGGCATAAGGCAGTTCGCCTGTACCGGGCAGTTCCAGGCCGACAGGCTTCATGGGGCCGTAGCGCATGGTATCGATGCCGCGGCCGGCCATGACTTCGATGGGCATGCAGCTTCAAAGACGCTGTCGTCTTTTTCAAAGTCGTGGAGTTCGGCACATTCAGCCGTCGTCAGGGCCTGCCAGAAAGCTTCGTATTCTTCTTTGGTGAAAGGGCAGTTGAGATAGTCTGCCCCACCCTTGCCGTAGCGGGCGGCGCGGTAGACTTTAGTCATATCCAGGGAGTCGACGGCGACGATAGGCGCGGCGGCGTCGTGGAAATGGAAGTAATCCTCCCCGGTCAGGCGGCGGATGGTATCGGCCAAGGCGTCACTGGTCAGGGGGCCGCTGGCGACGATGCAGATCTGGTCGTCCGGCAATTCCGTCACTTCTTCGTGGCGGATGGTGACCAGGGGATGATCCTTGAGTTTTTCCGTCACGTACTGGCTGAAGGGGACGCGGTCAACGGCCAGGGCCCCGCCAGCCGGAACGCGGTGCGTATCGGCGGCATCCATGATGAGCGAGCCGAGACGGCGCATTTCTTCCTTCAAGAGGCCGACAGCGTTTTCAATATTCGCTGCCCGCAGGGAATTGCTGCAGACGAGTTCTGCGAAATATTCCGTGTGGTGAGCCGGCGACGATTTGACCGGCCGCATTTCTACGAGTTCTACCGGGATGCCGCGGCGGACGAGCTGCCAGGCAGCTTCCGATCCGGCCAGGCCGGCTCCGATGATTAAGACACTATTCTTCATGCACTACCTCACCTTTTTTATGGTTTTCACACTCTGCATTGCTACAGAAAATCTTATCGGGTCCTTTTTTATAATGTTTGACAATCATGATGCTGCCACAAAGGGGACACTTCTTGTCGACAGGCTGGTTCCAGAGGACGAAGTCACATTCCGGATACTGGCTGCAGCCGTAAAAGACGCGGCCCCGCTTGGACTTACGCTTGATGAGCGTCCCCTTGCCGCACTTGGGACAGGTAATCCCCAGGTCTTCGACGATGGCCTTGGTATTGCGGCATTCCGGGAAATTGGAGCAGGCCAGGAATTTGCCGAAGCGGCCGAATTTATAGACCATCGGCGCGCCGCAGAGCTCGCAGACCTGACCCGAATCCTGGCCGGAAATGGTGACTTTTTCCATCTTTTCTTCAGCTTCGTCCATTTCCGGCTTGAAGACGTCATAGAATTCCTGGAGGACGTGGCGGTACGTGTCCTTGCCCTGTTCGATGGCGTCCAGCTCTTCTTCCATGTGGGCCGTGAAGCGACGTTGATGATCTGGGCGAAATATTTCTTCAGCAAATCGACGATGATGACGCCCAGTTCCGTCGGGACGAACTGTTTATCCTTCTTTTCGACGTAATTGCGGTTCTGGATGGTATCCATGATGGGCGCATACGTACTCGGCCGGCCGATACCCTTTTCTTCCAGCGTCTTGATCAGGCTGGCTTCGGTATAGCGTGCCGGCGGCTGGGTGAAATGCTGCTGCGGCGTGACGGCCTGGTTGTGGACGACGGTATGGGCCGAAATATGGGGCAGCTCAGCCAGAGTCTTGTCCTTCTTGGCGTCTTCGTAGAGTTCCGTAAAGCCCTTGAACAGGACTTTGTAGCCTGCAGCCCGCAGTTCGTAGCGGCCGCTGTCGATGATGATGGCCATGTGTTCCGTTTCGACCGATTCCATCTGGCTGGCCAGGAAGCGGTTCCAAATGAGCGTATACAGGCGCAGCTGATCGCGGGACAGGAATTCCGACACCTTGTACGGTGTCAGTTCCAGCGACGTCGGACGGATGGCTTCATGCGCATCCTGACTGGTCTGTTTCGTCTTGTAGACGCGGGGCTTGTCGGGGATGTATTCTTCGCCGTAGTTCGACGTAATGAACTCCCGCGCGGCCTGGACCATATCATCGTTGATGCGGACCGAGTCCGTACGCATGTAGGTAATGAGGCCGACGTGGCCCTGGTCGCCCATATCGAGGCCTTCATAGAGCTGCTGGGCCAGCATCATCGTCTTCTTGGCGCCGAAGTTGAGCTTGCTGACACATTCCTGCTGCATCGTCGACGTCGTGAACGGCGGCTGGGGCTGGCGTTTGCGCTTGCGCTTTTCGACCTTCACAATCGTATCCGGTTCGTGGTCTTCGCCGCGGCTTTCCCAGGTCAGGTCGTGGGCGATGGCTTCGGCCGCTTCCTGCGTCGGGATTTCGGCCTTCTTGCCGTCGATCTTGGTCAGTTCTGTCGGCAGGGTCAGGCCGTCTTCGGTCTTATAGGTTCCACTGACGGTCCAGTATTCTTCCGGCACGAAAGCCTTGATGGCTTCTTCCCGTTCACAGATGAGGCGGACGGCGACGGACTGGACACGGCCGGCGCTGAGGCCCTTGCAGACTTTCTTCCACAGAAGAGGGCTCAGTTTATAGCCGACGATGCGGTCCAGGACGCGGCGGGCCTGCTGGGCGTCGACTTCTGGAGGTCGATGGGTTCTGGGTCTTGATGGCCTCAAGGATGGCTTTCTTGGTAATTTCGTGGAACATGATGCGGCATTTGTCGTGCGGGTCGATTTCCAGCAAATGGGCCAGGTGCCAGGAAATGGCCTCCCCTTCGCGGTCCGGGTCAGTTGCCAGATAGACTTGTTTCGATCGAATGTATTCATTCTGCAAGTCTTCAATGAGTTTGCGCTTATCCCACATGTTGGTATACGTCGGCACGAAGCCTTCTTCGATATTGACGCCGAACTGGTTGCGCGGCAGATCCCGCAGGTGGCCGCGGCTGGCCATGACCTTGTAGCCGCTGCCCAGGAAGCGTTCGATAGTCTTGGCCTTGGCCGGCGATTCGACGATGACCAGGTTCTTGGCGTTCTTCGGAAGCGGATCCAGCTTCTTCAGCGGTTCCTTCTTGGGCAGATTGACCGTGCCGTGGATGACGGTCTTCTCGCCGTCGCCTTTTTTCTTGCGGCCTCGTTTCTTCTTTTTAGTATCATCAATGATGATTGTGCGTTTAATCGGAAATTCTAACATCTATCTCCATCCTGCCTCTCGCTGTACACGAAATCTGAAAATGTACTTAAACTATTTCTCATCATACACTATTCGCCGCGACCTTTCAAGATGTGACTCTTTCTAATACTATAATATGAGCAAATATGAGCACAAAAAGAGGCTGTCGCACGAAGCTAAATGGCTTAATGCGACAGCCCCTTTTTTAGTGGCTAGTGGCTAGCGGCTCCCTTATAGGGGAGCTGGCCGCCGAAGGCGGTCTGAGAGGTTGCTTTTGACCAAAAAAGACCCTCGCATGATGGTAGAAGCCTTCGTGCGACAGGCCCTTTTTGGGTTTTAAGTTTTCAGTTTACATTTTTTAGTGAAACCGAGTTAGTGAATTTCACTGATGATGACGTCGGTCATCTTCTGGGTGTCGGCTTTCTTGAAGCCTTCTTTATAGAGGTCCGGCGTGCGCCAGCCGGCAGCCAGGGCGGCGTCGACGGCTTTTTCAATCTTGTCGGCCGCTTCGTCTTCATCCAGGGAGTAGCGCAGGAGCATGGCCGCCGAAAGGATGGTGGCGCAGGGATTGGCAATGCCCTGGCCGGCAATGTCCGGTGCCGAGCGTGAATCGGTTCGTAGAGGCTGGTCATTCGCCGATGGAAGCCGACGGCATCATGCCGATGGAACCGCCGAGGACAGCCGCTTCATCGCTGAGGATATCACCGAAGAGGTTGCTCGTGACGATGACGTCGAACTGCTTCGGATTGAGGGCCAGCTGCATGGCGCAGTTGTCGACATAAAAATGATTCAAAGCGACGTCGGGATAATCCTTGGCAACGTCGATGACCGTGCGGCGCCACAGGCGGGACGTAGCCAGGACATTGGCCTTGTCGACGGACGTGACTTTGTGACGGCGCTTCTGGGCAGCCTTCATGGCAAAGGTGCTAATGCGCTGTACTTCAGGGACACTGTAGTTTTCCAGGTCCCACGCGCGTTCGACGCCATTGTGGATTTCCGATTCGCAGCGGTCGCCGAAATAGATGCCGCCGACGAGTTCGCGGACGATGAGGACGTCCGTCCCGGTGACGATATCCGGTTTGAGCGGCGAGTATTCGGCCAGGACTTCCGGTACCTTGACCGGGCGCAGGTTGACGTAGAGCCCCAAAGCCTTGCGCAGGCCCAGGACGGCCTGTTCCGGGCGCAGTTTCGGGTCGACGTTGTCCCACTTGTCGCCGCCGACGGCGCCGAAGAGGATGGCGTCGGCTTTCTTGGCCGCTTCGATGGTATCTTCCGGCAAGGGCGAACCGCAGAGGTCATAGGCCGTGCCGCCGGCCGGTTTCTTTTCAAAAGTCAGGCCGATGTGGCAGACTTCATCGATTTTCTGTAAGACTTTGACGGCACCTGCCGTGATTTCTTCCCCGATTCCGTCGCCGGGGATGACGACGATATGTTTAGCCATGTTACTTAGACTCCTTTACGTAATTGATCAAGCCGCCGGCTTTGGCGATGTCCTGGATGAAGCCCGGCAGGGGCGGTGCCTGGAAGGTATCGCCTGTCGTCTTGTCGACGATTTTCCCCGTGTCGAGGTCGATGGAGAGGATATCGCCGGCTTTGATTTTTTCGACGTCGTCGCCGATTTCCAGGGCCGGCAGGCCGACGTTGATGGCATTGCGGTAGAAGATGCGGGCGAAGCTGGCCGCAATGACGACGGGGATGCCCGACGCCTTGATGGCAATCGGTGCGTGTTCACGGGATGAACCGCAGCCAAAGTTGTGGCCGCCGACCATGATGTCCCCTGCCTTTACGTTGCCGGCAAAGGTTTCGTCAATGTCGACCATGCAGTGCGTGGCCAATTCCTTCGGATCGAAGCTGTTCAAATAACGAGCCGGGATGATTACGTCTGTATCGATATTGTCGCCGTAGCGCCATACTTTTCCTTCTAATGTCATGATTAACGGACCTCCTTCGGTGCGGCAATCTTGCCGAGAATCGCACTGGCTGCAGCAACCTGCGGGCCAGCCAGGTAGACTTCGCTGTCGACGTGACCCATGCGGCCGCGGAAGTTGCGGTTCGTCGTGGAGACACATTTTTCACCAGCTGTCATGATGCCCATGTAGCCACCCAGGCAGGACCGCACGTCGGCGTCGAAACGGCACAGCCGGCAGTGATGAAGGTTTCGATGTAGCCGGCCTTCATGGCTTCCATGTAGACGTGCTGGCTGCCGGGGATGACGATGCAGCGCACGTCAGGATGGACTTTATGGCCTTTGAAGATGTCCGCAGCGATCTTCAAATCTTCCAGACGGCCATTGGTACAGGAGCCGATGACGACCTGGTCGATCTTGATGTCGCCGAAGGTGCCGATGACCTTGGTGTTTTCCGGCAGGTGCGGGAAAGCGACGACGGGCTTCAATTCAGACAAGTTGATTTCGACAGTCCGGCTGTAATGGGCGTCGTCGTCAGCCGTGACGATGTCGTAGCCATCGGGGACGCGGCCCTTTTCATAGGCTATGGTCTGTTCATCGACAGGGAAGATGCCGTTCTTGGCACCGGCTTCGATGGCCATGTTGGCAATGGTGAATCGGTCGGTCATATCCAGAGCGGCGACGCCTTCGCCCGTGAATTCCAGGGACTGATAGAGGGCGCCGTCGACGCCGATCATACCGATGAGGGTCAGCATGACGTCTTTGCCCGTAATGTCATCGGGTTTGGAGCCCGTCAGATGGACATTGATGGCATCGGGGACTTTGAACCAGGCCTTGCCTGTAGCCATGGCGACGCCTAAGTCCGTCGAGCGACGCCGGTGGAGAATCCGCCCAGGGCGCCATACGTACAGGTATGGGAATCAGCACCGATAGTCAACATACCGGGAGCGACGATGCCCTGTTCCGGCAAGAGGACGTGTTCGATGCCGACACGGCCGACTTCAAAATAATGCGTAATGCCGTGTTCCTTGGCGAAGTCGCGGACGATTTTGGCCAAACCGGCGGACTTGATGTCTTTGTTTGGCGTGAAGTGGTCCGGGATCAAAGAAATCTTGGTCTTATCAAAGACGGGCTTGCCGATCTTGTTGAACTGGGCAATGGCCGGAGGGGCCGTAATATCATTGGCCAGGACCATATCGAGATTACAAGTAATTAAATCACCCGGTTTCACCGAGTCGACGCCGGCATGTTTTGCCAGGATTTTCTGCGTCATCGTCATACCCATATGTATATACACTCCTTATTATTTCACTAAAATCCAATACAGATAAGTTTCTATCATGCTTGAGTTCGATGTGAGTGGCTTTCAATTACACTCCCCTCACATCAAACATCATACCTTAATGCTGGCCCGACGTGGCTTTGAAAGCCGTAATCGTATCCGGCGTGGACTTGAGGGCCCGGAACTTGACGCGCTGAGCCATGCCGTCCATGCGGTTGATGGCCGTCATGAAGGCGAAGATGGAAGCCGTAATGGTATCCGTATCGACACCGGCGCCCCAGGTCGTATGGCCGTCTTTATCGGTCAGGCCGAAGTAAGCGATGCCGCGGGAATCGGAGTCGCGGTCCAAATCGTGTTCGCTGTAGACGAGGTTGCTGAACTCGATGCCATAGGCCTTGCAGACGGCATTGCTGACGGCATTCAGCTGGCCATTGCCGGCCCCTTCGAGGACGACTTCTTCGTCGTTGGCGCGGACCAGGACTTTGCCGACCCATTTATCGCCTTTCTTCTTGAGCGAGAAGTCTTCGACTTTCAGCGGCGTATCGGCATTGAGGTAGTTCTTCTGGAAGACGTCGTAGATTTCGGCCGGTTTCAATTCCTGATGCTTGTGGTCCGATACTTCCTTGACGAAGTAGCTGAAGTCTTCGCGCATCTTCTTCGGCATGTCGATGCCGTAATTCTGTTCCATGACGAAACCTACGCCGCCCTTGCCGGACTGGCTGTTGATGCGGATGACGTCGGCATCGTACGTGCGGCCCACATCATGCGGATCGATGTACAGGTACGGGCAGGTCCAGTACTGTTCGTTGTTTTCCTTGCGGAAGTGCATGCCCTTGGCGATGGCGTCCTGATGAGAACCGGAGAAAGCAGCGAAGACCAGCTGTCCAGCATAAGGCTGACGCGGATGGACATGCATGCGGGTCACTCGTTCATACGTTTCCACCAGTTTGGGCATGTTCGAGAAATCCAGGCCCGGGTCGACGCCTAAGGCATACATGTTCATGCCGATCGTGACGATGTCGGCATTGCCCGTCCGTTCGCCATTGCCGAACAGCGTACCTTCGACGCGGTCGCGCCGGCGAGCATGGCCATTTCAGCGTCGGCGACGCCTGTGCCGCGGTCATTGTGGGGATGGACCGATAAGATGACATTGTCGCGGTATTTCAAGTTCTGCGACATATAGGCGATCTGCGAAGCGAAGACATGAGGCATGGACATCTGGACCGTCGACGGCAGGTTGATGATGGCCTTGCGGTCAGCCGTCGGTTTCCAGACATCGAGGACGGCGTTGCAGACTTCCAAAGCGTATTCCGGTTCCGTGCCGGTGAAGCTTTCCGGCGAATATTCAAAGCGGAAGTTGGCACCGGCTTCGTCGGTCAGGCGCTGTAACAATTTCGCACCGTCTACAGCAATCTGTTTGATTTCTTCCTTCGATTTGCGGAAGACCTGCTGGCGCTGGGCGAAGGACGTGGAATTGTAGACGTGGACGATGGCGTTCTTGACGCCTTTCAGGGCATCGAAAGTCTTGCGGATGATGTGTTCCCGGGCCTGGGTCAGGACCTGGACGGTGACGTCATCGGGAATCATGTCGTGGTCGACTAAGTAGCGCAGGAATTCAAATTCCGTTTCCGACGCAGCCGGGAAGCCGACTTCGATTTCCTTGAAGCCCATGGCGACCAAGACTTTATAGAATTCAATCTTTTCTTCAAGGCTCATAGGAATGATGAGGGCCTGGTTGCCATCGCGCAAATCGACGCTGCACCAAATGGGCGCTTTATCGGGATATTCTTTCTGGGCCCAGGACATATCGACAACAGGGGGCATAAAATAACCTTTTTTATAATGTTCTACGTTTTTCATACTGCATCTCTCCTATGATCATGAAATAAATTTAAAATAAATCATTACACAATCAAAATAAAAAATCTTTCATCTCGAAAAGAGACGAAAGATTATACTTACGCGTTACCACTCTAATTCCTATCCGAAGATAGGCTCTCAACAGGTACGGACATACGTCGATACCCTCCTGTCTGTTAACGGCCAGGCCCCGGCTCCACCTACTCCTTTCGTTTCAGCGAGCTGCTTAGAGATGAGTTCTGTTCCGTGCCGCTGCTGCCTCACACCACCCGGCAGCTCTCTGGAAACATTCCGGAACTTACTAGTTCTCTTCAACGCATTTTTTATTTTGGATTGTTTGTCTATTGACGCTTTGTATGTTATCATACCATTTTGTAATTTACAAGGCTTTTTCCAGAACTTTTCCGAATATTTTTAGCTTAAACGTGATACTTTATTTAATAAAATGCCGCGAAGACGGGTTTAACGTTTATCTTTACATGCAACGATTCTTTGCAGGATGCGTCGCCTCTCCCCTATCTTTTTCCCCTTATTAATGCTATAATAAATAAGTTACACAACAAGGAGGAAGTACATGTTAGAAAAAAATTCCAAAATTTGAATATTAGCGAAGTCATTATCCGTGCCCTGAATGAAATGGCTTTGAAGAACCGACACCGATCCAGCTGAATCGATTCCCGTCGCCATGAGCGGCAGCGACATGATCGGCCAGGCCCAGACCGGTACGGGTAAGACCGCAGCTACGGCATCCCGGTCCTGGAAAAATCCTGAAAGCCGAACCGTCCAAGGATATCCAGACCGTCGTCCTGTCGCCGACGCGTGAACTGGCCATGCAGGTTGCCGAAGAACTGAACCACCTGGCCCAATTCACCAACATCCAGGCCCTGCCGATCTACGGCGGCCAGGATATGGAACGCCAGCTGCGCCGCCTGCGCAAATGCCCGCAGATCATCGTCGCCACACCGGGCCGCCTCATCGACCACATGAAACGCGGCACCATCGATTTAAGCCACATCACGACCATCGTCCTCGACGAAGCCGACGAAATGCTGGACATGGGCTTCATCGATGACATCAACCTCATCATGGCCGCTACGCCGAATACGCGCCAGACCCTGCTCTTCTCGGCTACCATGCCCAAGCCGATCCAGCAGCTGGCAGAAACGTTCCTGCACGACCCGCTCATCATCCGCATGAAGGCCAAAGAAGTCACAATGGACCTCATCGAACAGTCCTACATTGAAGTGCCGGACCGCCAGAAATTCGACATCCTCTGCCGTCTCCTGGACCTGCTGGAACCGGACCTGGCCATCATCTTCGTCCGCACAAAACGCCGCGTCGACGAAGTGTCGGAAGCCCTCAAGAAGCGCGGTTACTCGGCTGAAGGCATCCACGGCGACCTGACCCAGGCCAAGCGCGATACGGTCATCCGCCAGTTCCGTGAAAAGACCATCGACATCCTCGTCGCTACCGACGTCGCCGCCCGCGGCCTCGATATCAGCGGCGTTACCCACGTCTTCAACTACGACCTGCCCCAGGACCCGGAAAGCTACGTCCACCGCGTCGGCCGTACCGGCCGTGCCGGTCAGAGCGGTGAAGCGACGACCTTCGTCATCCCCCGCGAAATGGAACACCTGCGAACCATCGAACGCCTCATCAAGCGCCGCATCACCCGCCGCAAGGCCCCGACCTTCTCGGAAGCCTGGAAGGTGCCCAGCAGGCCGCCATCCGCAGCCTGATCACGACGACAGAAGAAGCAATTTCGGGACGTACAAAGAAAATGCCGAAGAACTCCTGTCCAATTACGACTCGGCCGCCCTGGTAGCCGCTGCCATCAAGCTCTTGACCAAAGAACCGGACACGACACCGGTCAAGATCACTGAAGAAGCGCCGCTCCGCGTTCACCGCAGCCGCAACAATCGCGGTGACCGCAATAACCGCCGCTACAACCGCAACGACCGCCGTGGAGACCGCCGCAGCCGCAATAACGACGGCGAAGACAACAACGAACGCCACGGCGAACGACGCCGCCACTTTGCCCCGAAGAACCGCAACAACAACAATCGCGGCAGCTTCCGCAACAACAACCAGCGCCGTGAAAACAAACAACATAAAGAAGCGAATCGCTCCGTATTCAAGCCTTACTTCAAGGATTGAGAAAAAGGACCTGCCGCAATGCGGCAGGTCCTTTTTTGTAGGGGCGCCACGTGGAGCGCCCGCTTGGTATTTGAAAACACACTCACCGAGTCGGAAAATCCCACATATACCTGGCGGGCTCGCCACGTGCGAGCACCTACAAATGCCCTCCAGGCACCTCTCTTATCAGGAAAGGCCAGTTACGAGCCACTAGCCACGAATAATCTCGCTCCAGGCGTTGGCGATGTCGGCGAATTCCTGGAGAGACAGTGTTTCCCCGCGGCGTTTGCCATCGATGCCTGTTTTTTCCAGGACCTGGGCGATTTGTTCCTTGCTCATGCCCGTGTTTTTCAAGGCGTTGGAAAAGTCTTGCGGCGCTGCTGGAAGGCCGCTTTGACGACCTGGAAGAAGCGCTTTTCGTCGATTAAATCGACAGGCGGCTGCTGGCGGACGTCCATGGCGACGACGGCGACGTGACTTCCGGTGCCGGCATGAAGCATTTCGGCGAGATTTCAAAGAGCATCTGCGGCTGTGTATAGTACTGGACCGACACGGACAGGGCACCATAAATCTTATGGCCCGGTTCGGCTACCATGCGTTCGGCCACTTCCTTCTGGACCATGACGACGATGCGCTTGATGGGAAGCTTCTGTTCCAGGAGCTTCATGATGATCGGCGTCGTGATATAGTAGGGCAGATTGGCACAGACCGTGAAGGGCTGGTGATTCATACTTCTTCGATGTCGATGCGCAGGATGTCGCCGTGGACGACGCGCACGTTGTCATAGTATTCCAAGGTCTTGTCGAGGACGGGCAGCAGATGGTCGTCCAGTTCGACAGCCGTGACGGCTGCGCCCGTTTCGGCCAGGGCCTGGGTCAGGGTGCCGATGCCCGGCCCGATTTCCAGGACCGGATCGCCCTCCCCGATTTCGGCAGCGTCGGCAATGTCGTCGACGACGGCGTGACGGATGAGGAAATTCTGGCCCAGCTTCTTATTCATGCGCAGGCCAAAGCGTTTGACGACGTAGCGGACGACGTCGGGATTGGACAAGTCGACTTCTTTCATCTATTTCACCTCGTGGATCTGACGGAGGGCATCATCCCATTCGTCACGGGTGACGCCGTAATGGTTCAAGCGTTTCAAAAACTGTTTGGCATTGCCATAGCCGATACCCAGGATGGCGCCGACTTCGGCCCGGCGGTCGGCCGCATCAGGCGTCCCGTTGAGGCCGGCAGCGGAAATGTCCTGCATGGTAAAGGTCGCCTGCGGTTCATACGTCGCACAGCGGACTTTGGACAAGGCCAGGCGGATGACTTCCGGCGAGGCCTGTTCGACGCCAGGTCGTTGTTGGCAATGGCATCTTTCCTGGGGATAAAGACGTGTTTGGCATTAGGGAAACGGTCGGTCAGGAACTTGCGGATCTGTTCGCCGGCCCGGTCGGGGTCGGTCAGGATGATGATGCCCCGCTTTTCATAGGCACAGCGGATCTGTTCCAGCGTGTGAGGCTTCAAATTGAAACCATCTGTCGTAATCATATCGACGTCGATGTGGCTGGCACGGATGCGGGCGACATCGGACCGGCCTTCGACGACGAGGACTTCCTTAATCATGAGCGGCTCCTTCCCGGTGTTCGGCAATGTACTGGGCTGCGCTGAGGATGGCCAGGACATTGTGTTCAAAGACGATGCCACCTTGGAGATAAATCATGTACGGGTCGCGGATCGGGCCGTCGGCCGACAATTCGATAGACGAACCCTGGACGAAATCACCGGCGGCATGATGATCTTATCGGCATAGCCCGGCATATCGTCGGGAATGGGTGTGACGTGGGCGTCGACAGGCGAGAAGGACTGGATACCCTGGCAGAAGAGACACATGTTCTGTTCGTTTTCCAGGTAAATGGTCTGGATCAGGTCGACGCGCGGATCCTGGACGGCCGGCGAAACCTTGAAGCCATCTTTTCAAAGACAGCCGCTGCAAAGACGGCCCCTTTGATAGCCTGAGCCGTAACGTGCGGTGCCATGAAGAAGCCCTGGAAAAAGAGGCGGTAGCCGGCGGCATAGGAACCGAGTTCGTCACCCAATCCCGGCGCCGTCAGGTAGTCGGCTGCGGCGTGGACCAGTTCTTCCTTACCGGCAATATAGCCGCCTGTAGGAGCGATGCCGCCGCCGGGATTCTTGATGAGCGACCCGGCGATGATGTCGGCACCGGCTTCAATCGGTTCTTCTTCGGCAGCAAATTCGCCATAACAGTTGTCGACGAAGCAAATCGTCTTGGGGCTGACCTTCTTGACGACGGAAATAATAGAACGGATATCATCAATCGTCAAGGATGCCCGCGTGCTGTAACCGCGGGAACGCTGGATGAGGACCAGTTTCGGCTGCTTTTCGGCGACGGCCGCTTCAATGCCGGCCAAATCATAGGCGTTGTCCTTCAAGGGGACTTCTTCATAGCGGACGCCTTTTTCCTTCAAAGAGTGCGGCGTTTCATGGGCATAGCCGATGACGCCCTGCATCGTGTCATAAGGCGCCCCGACGAGGCTCATCATGAGATCGCCGGTCTGCAACAGGGCCAGCAGGACCGTCGCCAGCGCATGGGTCCCCGATACGAAGTGGGGCCGGACAATGGCCTTTTCGGCCTTGAAGACGCGGGCAAAGACTTCATCGAGCTTTTCCCGTCCCATGTCGCTGTAGCCATAGCCCGACGTACCGGCAACTGGTACGAAGAAATCTGGGCTTCCTTATAAGCGGCCAGGACTTTCGCCGTATTATGGAGACAAATCGTATCAATGCGTTCAAACTGGGCCGCACATTCGGCCAGCGCTTCTTTTCGTAATGTTTCTAAATCCAAAGACAATGTCATGATTCCTTTCTATAGTAAATATGTAGTGGTTAGGGGTTAGGGGTTAGGGGCTCTCCTCATAGGAGAGCTGTCAGTTGCGGGCCGCCGGGATAGCCCCTACGGAGATTGCTTTTTTCCTTACAGTCCGCTGTTTCGCAGGTCGCAGATCGCTGAAGGAAACCTCTCCGCCTTACGGCACCTCCCTATCAGGGGAGGCTTTCGGCTCTCCTCATAGGAGAGCTGTCAGCTCTGCTGACTGAGAGGTTGCTTTTCTACTTGCCGCCTGCGCCTTCCCGTCATGGGAAAGGCACATCCCCCAGCACAGCCTGTATCAATGCTTCTTCTCCATCGTACTGGTCCTTGTCGTACCAGTGGATGTAGGGCATGCGTTTGAACCACGTGAGCTGGCGTTTGGCAAAGCGCCGCGTCCGGGTCTTGATACGGGCCACGGCGTCATCGAGGGGCATCTGTCCCTGGAGATACAGGGCCAGTTCCTGATAGCCGATGGCTTCATGGCCTGACAGTCCGTCGGGATGCCCTTGTCCAGCAGGTACTGCACTTCATCGACCCAGCCGGCGGCAATCATGGCGTCGACGCGCTCTTCAATGCGCCGGTATAAGACATCCCGCGGCAGGCGCAGACCGATG
>ENA-OUNI01000561-OUNI01000561.1-human-gut-metagenome-genome-assembly--contig:-NODE-561-length-17048-cov-3.701495_pt1 | contig 17048 bp, 15 predicted proteins | sample MGYA00242499_ERZ504580 | MGnify/ENA primary metagenome ERZ504580 (study PRJEB26092, sample SAMD00036315) | human gut metagenome | host: Homo sapiens | study: EMG produced TPA metagenomics assembly of... | reverse complement strand
AAGTAATACATCACAATGCCAAGCTGTACAGATTGATAAAGAAACTTATTTATTGGCGATGTATGATAAGGGAGAAGTTATTTTATCCAAGAAAGTGAAATTTGAGAGTGATAGGAGGGGACTTTTTATTTTACGTATCAAGCTAACGGTTGGAAGGTGTACGCATCAGATCCTACTCAACGTGAAAATATTTTAGTAGTGGCGGTTAATGGAGAGAAGAAAGAAGTAAAGTTGCCGGATGGGGAATTAAAGGGAACTGTTATTCAAATAGGAAATGAATTCCAATAGAATAGTTAGCTTTAATTATAAAGTATTTCTATGGGAAAAGGTTGTGCTAGGAGAATAGTCATAACCTTTTCTTTTGGATGTATTCAAATTCGTCTTTTCCGGATAATGGTAACACTTTTGTTCGCTTTCCGATATTTTTTCATTATTTATTTCTACATTTGTAGCGTTAACACGGACTGTGTAAAGGATATGCAAACCCTATTAAACGACATAGAATTAGATATTCAGGAATTGAAATGTTTGATGCAGGCCATTTCAAGTGATGCCAATCCGACATTGAAGATTGTGGCAAAACGGAATATCCAGCAGATGAAGGCACGCTTGGAGGCGTTGCAAGAACTGCTTGAGGAGCGCCAACGGCTGTTGTGTCGCCCCTGGAGGAACCCCCTGCTGTTACTACTCCTTTGACCGAATCGGTTTCTCCGGTCGAATCGGTTATTCCTGATACAGTGAAGATGGTATGTGAGGAACCGGAAACAGTTCCTATTTTGGCAGAACGCATCAAGCCTGCCAAGGATTTGAAACATGCCATCAGTCTGAACGATTCATTCCGTTTTGTCCGCGAACTGTTCGCAGGCGATGCTGCACGGATGAATGAAGTGGTACGACGTTTGGGTGAGGCTCCTTCTTTGGACAAGGCTATGGATATTTTTGCTTCGGAAGTGCACCCGGATGAAGAAAATGAAGCCGCCGTCGATTTTATGGAACTCCTCAAAAAATATTTCAGCTAAACGACCGATAAGTATGGGAAAACTTTATGTAGTGCCTACCCCGGTAGGAAATTTGGAAGATATGACATTCCGTGCTATCCGGATTCTGAAAGAAGTGGATTTGATACTTGCTGAGGATACACGTACCTCCGGCATATTGCTGAAACACTTCGAAATAAAGAATGCGATGCAATCTCACCATAAATTTAATGAACATAAAACGGTTGAAAGTGTTGTTAATAGAATAAAGGGGGGAGAAACTGTAGCTTTGATTTCGGATGCAGGTACGCCAGGTATATCCGACCCGGGCTTTCTGGTAGTCAGAGAGTGTGTGCGTAACGGCATCGAAGTGCAATGCTTGCCGGGAGCGACAGCTTTTGTACCGGCATTGGTGGCTTCCGGACTGCCGAATGAGAAGTTCTGTTTTGAAGGTTTCCTTCCACAGAAGAAAGGAAGGATGACCCGCCTGAAGCATTGGCCGAGGAGTGTCGTACCATGGTGTTCTATGAGTCTCCCCACAGATTGGTAAAAGCTTTGACGCAGTTTGCCGAACATTTCGGTGCCGAACGTCAGGCTTCTGTTTCGCGGGAAATCTCAAAGATGCACGAAGAAACGGTGCGTGGAACGCTTACAGAATTGATTGAACATTTCACGGCGAACGAACCGCGCGGTGAAATTGTGATTGTAGTAACAGGAATAGACGATTAAATAACTTCATTAACCAAACGTAAAACGAAAGCGTATGAAAAAGTTAGCAGTTTTAATTGTATGCGCGGCTGTAATGGCTTCGTGTGACAGCTTCTCTGGTGGCAGTAAGAACCAGCTGAAAGCTGAAAATGATTCTTTATTGATGGAACTGACTCAGCGTAATGCTGAATTGGACGAGATGATGGGCACTTTCAATGATATTTCAGAGGGATTCCGCCAGATTAATGCAGCAGAGAGCCGTGTGGATTTGCAGCGTGGTGCTGTGGCAGAAGGCTCTTTGAATGCCAAGCAGCAGATTGCGTCGGATATTGAGTTTATCCGTAAGCAGATGGAAGAGAACAAGGAACAGATTGCCAAATTACAGTCCATGCTGAAGAACAGTAAGAATAACTCTGCCCAGTTGAAGAGGGCTGTGGAGTCCCTGACTCAGGAGTTGGTGGCAAAGACCCAGCGTATTGAGGAATTGCAGGCTGAGCTGGCTTCCAAGAATATCCGTATCCAGGAACTGGATGCTGCCGTAACCGGTTTGTCTACTGAGAAAGAAGAATTGACTGCCGAAAATGAGGCGAAGGCTCAAACCGTTGCCGAACAAGATAAGCACTCAATACGGCTTGGTTTGTATTTGGTACGAAGAAAGAGTTGAAGGACCAGAAGATATTGACAAATACCGGACTTTTCAAAAAAGGCCAGGTGCTGAAAGATTCTGATATCAACAAGGACTACTTTACACAAGTGGATATCCGTACGACAAAAGAGATTAAACTATACTCTAAAGATGCTGATATCTTGACTACTCATCCTGCTGGCTCTTATGCGTTGGAGAAGGATGATAAAGGACAGTTGACTTTGAAGATTACAAATCCGAAAGACTTCTGGAGTGTGTCCAAGTATTTGGTAATCCAGGTAAAATAATACTGTTATAGACTGATACAGAACGGACGCAGGTTATTGGAATTGATAATCTGCGTCTATTTTATATATCCCTTTCCTTTAAATTATGGCATCCCAATATAAGAACCTATTTTTTGACCTGGACGATACGCTTTGGGCATTTTCCCTTAATGCACGCGATACATTCGAAGAGATGTATCAGAAGTATGATTATGACCGTTTCTTTCGGTCTTTCCAGCATTTCTATACACTTTATCAGTATCGCAATGTAGAGCTATGGGAAGAATACGGTAGGGGGCAGGTCAGTAAGGAAGAGTTGAACCGCCAGCGTTTCCTATATCCTCTGGAGGCAGTAGGGGCGAGGGATGCAGCTTTGGCCGAGGCTTTTTCTGATGATTTCTTTTCGGTCATTCCCACAAAAAGCAGGCTGATGCCGCATGCGTATGAGGTACTGGAATATTTGGCAGAGAAATACAACCTCTATATCCTTTCCAATGGTTTCCAAGAGCTGCAATGTCATAAGATGCGTTCGGCGGATATCGACCGCTTTTTTAAGAAGATTGTTCTCTCTGATGACATCGGTGTCTTGAAGCCCTGGCCCGAAATCTTTCATTTTGCACTTTCTGCCACACAATCCGAAGTGCGTGATTCTTTGATGATAGGCGATAGTTGGGAGAATGATGTGGCAGGAGCCAAAGGAGTGGGCATGCACCAAGTGTTTTATAATGTAACAGGGAAGGAAGAACTGCCTTTCCAACCGACTTATCATATCAGTAATCTGAAAGAATTGATGCAGATTTTGTGACATTGAAATTTTTAGTTGTACTTTTGTCTGCAGAAACGTATATTATACAGCTATGGACACAATCTTACCTTTCGCTTTACTTTGTTTTACCTCCTTCTTTACGTTGACAAACCCTCTCGGCACCATGCCGGTGTTTTTGACCATGACGCATGGAATGACAGACCGTGAACGCAGTCGGTAGTATCGCGCGCCACTTTGGTTGCCTTTATTACGATTATGGTTTTTACGTTTGCGGGACAGTTCCTCTTTAAGTTCTTCGGTATCTCTACCAATGGTTTCCGTATTGCCGGTGGAGTTATTATCTTTAAGATTGGCTTCGATATGCTGCAAGCCCGTTATACCCCAATGAAGCTGAAAGACGAGGAAATCAAGACTTATGCCGATGATATTTCCATTACTCCTCTTGGAATTCCGATGCTTTGTGGTCCTGGTGCCATAGCCAATGCCATTGTGCTGATGCAGGATGCCCATACCATTCAGATGAAAGGAGTTCTTATAGGAATGATTGCCTTTATTTATCTGATTACCTTTTTCATATTGCGTGCTTCCACGCGGTTGGTCAAAATCTTGGGTGAGACGGGAAACAATGTGATGATGCGCCTGATGGGACTTATCCTGATGGTTATTGCCGTTGAGTGTTTTGTCAGCGGAGTGAAACCGATATTGGTGGATATATTGAAAGAAGGAGGCATACCATCACTGGCACACCTCCTCTAAACACTTTATTTATAAAAACACATTGGGAGAATTCCCAAGTTTCTTTAGGCTACTATTGATTAATAGCCTGGATTTTGTTCTATGTTCGGATTGGCATTGATTTCACCGACGGGAATCAACGGGAGCGCTTTCTTGGAGTCGCGGTTGAATGTACGCGCTTCTTCGCTCAATACGTCGTGCCATCCTCTGTCATTAACGTCCGTGTAGCGTGTAACGGTTTCACCTCGGCGCATAACATCGAAGTAGCGCTGTCCTTCACCTACAAGTTCCTTGCGGCGTTCGATGTAGATGCGGTCTAATGTGATGTTTCCGCTGGTTACTTGTTTGCTTTCATTCGTTGTGCGGTTGGAGATGATATCGTTCAGCAAGTTGGCAGCCTTGTTCTTGTCTCCGGCCTGGAAAGCTGCTTCTGCTGCTGACAAGTAAACTTCTGACAAGCGCAGCAATGGGACATTGGAGTAACGTACATCTCCGTTTACAGCAGGCATTTTGTTGATGTAAACTTTACGTTTGCCAAATCCTCCTGCTGCCGCTGCCAGTAATATGTCGTTACGGATGTCTGCCGGGTCGGATGTAAGCATGTCAGAGAAGTCTTTTGTGACAATTACATCTCCATATCCGGGAGAAGCGCCAGCCTTGTCTGCATATAAGTAGGCAATACCTTCACGGTCTGTCCAGTCAGTATTGTTGTTGATGGAAATCTCGAACATGATTTCTTTTGAATGATTGGCATCACTTTTGCTCCATGCAGCAACATATTCTGACGGTTCCCAAAGTTTGTAAGACGAGTTTGATATGATGTCTTCAGCTACGGATAAAGCCTTGCTCCATTCGCCTTTTGTCATATATACACGTACCTGCAAGGCTTTGGCAGCCCAAAGGTTGACATAACCCACTTCATTAGTTTTGGGCAGTGCATTTGAGTTGATTGCATCTGTCAAATCCTTTTCAATTGCCTCATAACATTGGGCTACCGTGCTGCGGCTTGGCTTTTCTGTCGATTCCAGCGGGGAGGTAGCGATGGGCACACCGAGTGAGCTACCTTGATCTACCGTATAAGGTTTACCGTAGATACGTGTAAGGTCAAACAGTGCCATGGCGCGCAGAACTTTTGCTTCTGCATCATATTGGTCAATAGTGGCTTTTGCCTCTGCCGCGTCGGTCAGGTTGCCACTTTCTGCTGCCTGAATCAGACGGTTGGCGCGTGCAATGACTACATAAGGCATCTGCCATACGGCTGTTGAGGTGGTGAAATTGTCTGCAGTTGTATATTCCATATAGTAGTAGAAGTTTGCTCTTCCACTTCCCCCGTTATATTCATATTGGATATCTTCCCCTCTCATGTCACCGTATACGAACATGAGGCGTCCATAATAATTAATCAGGCTACTGTTACCTTTAACGGCAGCATAAAGTCCCGTCCGCACATTGGCCAAATCATCGCTGTTCTTGATTGCGGTTTCAGCATCTATTCCGTCTGCGGGTGACTGATCCAGCCAACTGTTGAGGCATGATGAAGTGCTGACTGCCATAGCTGCGCAAAGCGTTGCTGTGTATAATGTCTTTAATATTTTCATTTTCGTATCTTTATTAGTTAGAAATTCAATTCTATTCCGAATGTATATGTTCTCAATGCCGGAGTCTCAAATGTGCATAGTCCGTCTACACGCATTTCCGGATCTACAAATAAGTCTTTAGACTTCCATGTAAGCAGATTGGAACCAGAGAAGTAGATTCTGGCTTTGCTGAGCCCAAGCTTGCTGATATAGTTTTGCGGAATGCTTACACCTAATGTGAGGTTCTTCAGACGTAGATAATCAGTAGGCATCAGCCAGCGTGAAGACAGTGAAGCAGCGCTTCCATATTCAAATTTAGGCAATGTGGCATTCGTGTCGCCCGGGCCTGTCCACATCTTTGAGATGTCATAGTATGTCGGTACGGCACCACCGTATAGATATGAACCGCCATTGGAGTGCTGCCAAGTGGAGTAGTCAAAAGCATCACCACCCAATGAATAAGTGAAAGTGAAGCCCAAGTCGATAAACTTCCATTTGAGGTTGTTGGTAAGACCGCCTTCTATACTAGCCTGATGCTTGCCTACAATAGTTTTGTTGGCTTCAGAGATATTTGTAGTTGTCTTGCGGGCATTCTCTGTTCCGTCATTCAGATAGAACATTTCTTTACCGGTCTCGGCGTCGACTCCGGCGTATTCATAAACATAGTATGAATAGTAAGGTTCGCCTACACGGTGAATCAGCGGTCCTGATACGATTTCATTCTGCTGGCCATCCAATTTGGTCAGTTTGTTGCTGTTGTGTGCCATGTTCAGAGAAGTGGTCCACGTGAAATCCTTGTTTCTGAAATTGGTTGATGTAATGGTCAACTCAAAACCGGAGTTCTTCAGTGAACCGATGTTTTGCGGGGTGGTATACCCATAATTGCCATCATAATATCCGCCGACTTGTGATACGGGGAGGTCGTATATAAGGTCGCTGGTTTTACGCTGATAGTAGTCGAATGTTACAGAGATACGGTCAATGAATGAAAGGTCGAGACCGATATTCCATGTTTTGTTCTTTTCCCATTTCAGGTCTGGGTTTGCAATTCCGACGATTGACATTCCTGACTGTCCATTGTATATGATTCCATATTTATAAAGATTCATATAAGCGTAATAGTCTGAAGGTTGCGTTCCGTTTACACCGTATGACACACGGAGCTTTCCATCTGTCAATACACTCTTGACGGGATTTAGGAAACTTTCGTCTATGAATCTCCATGCTCCAGAAACCGACCAGAAACTTCCCCAACGGTTTTCTCTTGCCAGACGTGAACTTCCGTCGGTACGATAGCTGAGACCGAGATAATATCTGTCTGCGTAGTTATAATTGGCACGTCCGAGGAACGAAGTCATGCGATAGCTCTGTCTGTTGGTCTCGGCACTTGTTGAACCGGCATTTGTCAATTCGTACAAATCACCCGGATAGTCTTGGCCTGCCATGTAGTTGAAAGCATATTCCGTATCTTGTGTTTCAAAACCAAGCAGGGCATCAATATTGTGCAGACCGAAAGAGTTGATGTAAGAGAGCTGGGTTTGTGTATTCAGCTGGTCATTACGATTGACAATACGCTGCATGACACCACCCGGAGCGCCGTTGTTTGAGTGTCTGTCCCAAAGAACATCATTGGTACCTTGTGCGTAATCATAAGCAATCTTTTCACTTAAATTCAACTTGTCCCAAATATTGTAGGTCAACTTGATTGTATTGAATGCCTTCATCAAGGTATAAACATCAGAACTGTGTTCTCTTTCATACAAGGGATTGACTCCAAATAAGCCGCAGCCATTGTTTAATGTGCCGTCTTCATTATAAGGAGTTGATGAGGGGCTTTGGAAGAATGCGTAATTGGCCACAGGTCCATCATAGGAGGTACCTTCATTGGTTTTGTTTTGTCTTACTTTTGAGAATTGGCTTGTAACCTGAACCTCAAAGTCTCCAAACTTATGAGTGAGGTTTGCATTACCGGTGAAACGTTCCAAACCTTGTTTATAAATGATACCTTCCTGATTGGTATAAGCAGCTGAGGTGTAGAACTTGGTACGGTCGTTACCGCCAGATACGCTCAACTGGTAGTTCTGATGAGAACCGTTACGGAAAAGCAGGTCTTTCCAATCCGTCCATCCGGTTGAGGGTTTTGAAGCAAAGTCCTCGATGTTCTGGTCTGCAAAAGTTGCGGCATCTGCATCAGACATGTTTCCGGTGTATAACCCGTAATTCTTGAGACCGGTCCATAAGAGTTCGCGGCGCGAGTCACCGTCGAGCATAGGACGATAATCTATTGCCATGTTTGAGAAACCCCAGTCGGAACGGAAACTTACATTTGTTTTGCCTTGTTTTCCGCTTTTCGTCGTAATGACCACAACACCGTTAGCAGCACGCGAGCCGTAAAGAGAGGCAGCAGCCGCATCTTTGATAACTGTGATAGACTCGATGTCATTGGTATTGAGTGAAGACAAAATATCAGTTCCTGCATCACTATAAGTGAACTCGGATAAGTCTCCACTTGTGACCGGTGTTCCGTCAATAACATAAAGCGGATTGTTTCCGGCATTGATGGAACCCATACCACGTACACGGATACTGCTTACAGAACCCGGATTACTTGAACTTGAGCCAAAAGTAACACCAGCGACATTACCAGAAAGTTTGTCGGCAACAGAAAGAACAGGTACATCTTCCAAGGTGGAAGTGTTTACAGTAGAAGCAGCTCCAGTAAATGATGCTTTTTTAAATGTACCGTAACCGGTAACCACAACCTCTTCAAGCAGCTCAGAATCGGATTTCAAAATTACCTTTACATGAGGTTTAATCGTTACTTCTTGGGTTTGCATACCAACAAACGAAATCACCAGAGTTTTCGCGGAACTACAATATGTGTATCTTGTTGGTAATAAAGGAGGTACAATAATTCAAGAAAGTTTCAAAAGGAAGTGTTCCCCTTTGGGAGATACTCTATACATGTTCACTATACATGACAATCTACTTATATGATACTATTTGTAATAGTAATGTGCTGATTTATAATAGTCTGATTCTGTACTAATATGTTATAATCATAACGTTAGGATTTCTTTTTTTTAAGAATGAATGCTTATGTCAACATCTATCGTTTAGTTGTTTTTTGTCAATTATTTACTTGTATTGTTTGTTACATCCATGAAAACGTAAAGCATTATATAAAATATTATTGAAATTATAAAGGTTACATAGATACCATCTTACCCATTTATCCATTTTATGCATAGAACACTATGCAATTGTCCTTATTTTAAATGGAGATATCCGTTTGTTTATTCCAAATACAAAAGTAATTGAAGTAAAGAACTCTGTAACTGCGAAAAACTACTATTGGAAGTATGTCAAAAATGTAAACCTGCCCTTTTCGGATGGAAAAACGATTGTTCAGTCAAGGTTTAGTTCTTTAATTCCCCAAAGATTTATGTAGTAAACAATGTTTTTGGTTTCTTGTTTGGGATTATATTTTTCTGATGAGGAATACCTATTATGAGAAAATATAGTCTACATGAAATTACGTCGCTTGGGTGGAGATATTTTTATCATAATCAGGAAATGCAGAATATGCTTTTGTGACCCACTCTAGCTCTCATATCGTGCGGGCAATCCAGGTTTGCTGCTTATTGAAGAAAGGATACTCCTATTGTTTCAGTTCTTCTCCATAAAGTTTACGCAGCATGATACGTGCAGGTACACTTTTAATTTCTCCATTGGGCAAGCCTTGTATAATGCATTCATTGCGCAATGCTTTTTCTTCAAGCATACGGCGTTCGGCTAATGCCAAACCGAAATGTAACTTTTCGCTCAGTTCTTTTCTTTCATTCTCTGACATAACTTTGTATTTTATTAAATCGTTCAATATGATGTATATGCATCTCCATCCCCCGTCCGCCTTCAGCAACAATAATACGGGGTGTCTCGCTATTATCTGCCAATAGCCAATAGTCCACACAGGCATATAAATATTGAAAAAGTTATTGATACCTGCTTGATAACGCCGAATCACAACCTCTTTGGGAATGTCGTGCCCACCATTACGTACACGTTGGGCTACACGCTGAATAGCCAAGTCGGGCGAACTCAACCAGAAATATATTAAATTGACTTTATATCCTTGCTCTTGCGCACGATGGACAAGGCGGGTGTAAGTTCTTGTGGCAAGTGTGGTTTCTATAGAAAAGTTTTGTTGATTTCTCAGCAATTCATTAATCCTTTGTAACATCAACCGTCCGGCTTCAATAGCCATACTTTCGGGATTGAAAGGAGATAATCCACGAGCTATTTCATCTGCATTAACAAACTCCTTGCATTCCAGAACATCCGGTAGCACAGTGTAAGATGCCGTAGTCTTACCAGCACCATTACAACCACTAATGATGTAGAGCTGTTTTTTAGAATCCATATTCATGCATTTATCTAATTGCAAACATACGATATTTTTATAAGATTATGGATAATTGATAGTTATTGTTTTTAAAAGTTGATTGTTCCGCAGGTATGAGAAGTACAGGACTCTTTTGAGAACTCCACATTTCTCACATATCATCTATCCTTATTTTCTTCTTGATGAAATATCTGTTTACCAAAGTACGTTTTACGAATTGAGGTGGAGCAAAGTACTTGCCTTTCCCACTTGCGCTATATAGATAGCCCTCCCCTCTAGTGATCATTGATGAATACCAAATGGCAGGCAAATATCCTGAGAATAGTGTGGAAACGCTTTTATTGTTCTCCTCTAATAACAGAGGGAATGCTTTATAGCATCCCCTCTCTCAAAAAACACTTTATTTATAGAATAATTCCGGTAGAATTATTTTCCTCCAAGATTCAACTCATCGTTGTAATCAGTTTCATTCAAAGGTACATCCCATGTCCATTTGTTGACACCGGAGGCAGGAATGGTTTTTGCAACGGAAATGTGAGCATTACCACCTTCGGCAAAACTGTGACGGACTATGTCGCGGTTCCATCTCTTGTAGTCGCTCCATGCAAAACCTTCACCCCAGAGTTCCAATTCGCGATAGTCCATAATTTCATTCCAAAGAGCTTCGCCACTCTTGTCGCAAGTGTATTCAGGATTACGTCCGGAAGTGGCATTCAGTTCTACCAGTGCGGCACGAGCAGCAGTCTCGTCATTCAAGAAATAATTAGCCTCTGCCTCTACCAATACCATTTCCGATGAACGGATGAAAGGCAGGTAGCTGACGCCCGGAGTGTCGAATACATAAAACTTCAGTTGTCCCCCCAGATACATATAACCAGCCTGATAAGGAGCTTCCAGGCCACTGACCGCCATTTTCTGGCAATAGGCAGCTGCTTCTTCCCAAAGAGCATCTGCTTTTTTCTCATCATCTCCCATTCCAAGAATGCCGTAGCCTAAATCCATGGCTGAACCGTCATTGAAGTTATAGCCGGGGAATTTGTCTTCGGTTAGGAACAGTGCCTTACGAGCATCGTCGTTGGGAATGCGATTAATCAGTTCACGACCGATAGAGCCTGCACCGGTCTGTTGAGTGCTCGCATAATATCCGTTACATGCATATTGAGTACCATAACTCCAATACCAATTATTCTCTTGTGAGCTACCAAAACTTCCGAAAATCCATTCACTAGTCGGATTACAGAACCCTGCATGATATTCCGCATTGCTCATAAGTGGGTAGTTCTGACGAGCCAGCTTGGCTTCTGTCAATGCTTTGGTATAATCTTGCTTGGTAAGAGCGGCACGGGCGTAGATGGCATGTGCCACATTGATGTTCGGCATCCATACTTGTGAGGCATTACGGTCCATACCGCTTTGCTCAAACAGCATGATGGCTTCATCCAAATCTTTATAAATCTGTGCGTATGTTTCAGCTAATGTGGCATAACCTTGTCCACCGGTAGATTCGTCCAAACGAAGTACTATCCCTGCGAAGCACCATTGTTGGAATCTTGCCAGCGCCAGCAATAATAGTGTACCAGTTTTTCGAAAGCGTATGCACGAAAAGTCAGTGCAGATGCCTTGACAAAATCCCTTTCCGCTTCCGTACCTTCGGCATTGTCTATATTGGCAAGAATGGTGTTGGCATTACCTGCTATGGTATAATAGTAATACCATGCGTAAGCATCGTAAATGGAGTTGGCACGTGTGTGGAACTCTTGATTGAAGATAGGAGACCAACCGGATGCGTAGAGGTTGTAATTGTAATTTTCACTCGGGTAGCTTTCATACTGAATCATTATGTTGTTCTCACCAGCAAATCCACCTCCAAAATAGGAGTGTTGTGTTGTCATGATTTTGGCGATACCGTTCAATGCCTTCATGGCATTGGCCGTGGTACCTACGGCATCGGTTGCTCCGGTTGAGTCTGTAGGTGCTGTATCCAGATAGTCACCGGCGCAAGAAGACACCAGCATCATACCTGCCAATAGGCTTCCTGCGAACAATTTATTGATAATCTTTTTCATTTCTAATACAAATTATATGGTTATACCTTTAGAATTTCACAGTCAGTCCGAAGTTATAAACACGGGCTGTCACATACGTATCGTCCGAACCTCCGTTGAAGGAATACTGCGGATTCAATCCTTTGCGTGAAGTCAATGTAAAAAGGTTCTCTACACCGGCAGTCAGCGAAAGGCCTTCTATACCTACACTTTTCAGCCAACGCTTGGGCAAGCTGTAGGAGAGGTTCAGGTTCTTGAATACGAAGTAAGAAGAGCTTGTCAGCCAACGGTCGCTGGTGGCATTCAGGTCGGACGATTTGTAAAAGTCGGCGCGCGGAGTTCCATTCGGATCAATGCGATTGGCAGAAGTTTCTGTCATTCCCGCAGGAACTTCTTTCCAAGAATTCAGGATGTCCTTGTGGTAAGCGCTGCCGGCAGCACCGGATTCAGACACACCCATCAAGCTGGCATAGCTACCATCGTATGTTTTACCGCCTAAAGAATAAGTAAACAGCATGTTCAAATCCCAGTTTTTCCAAGAAAGAGCTGAGCTGATAGAACCGTAAACCGTAGGAAGTGCGCTGCCGGCCCAGTCACGTTTGGCGTATGAAGTCGCGGTAGCATAGTCCGTACCGTTGATGGTAGTCAATGCACCGGCTTCTTGGGCGGCGGCTTTCTTGTCCGGATCCAGTGTATAGAGAGAAGTACCGGTCATCTGGTCCACACCTTCGAAGTGGTAAGTGTACCATTCGTAGATGGAGTGTCCTTCGGAGTAGTTTTGCATACCATGCAAGATGTCCTTTCCATCGGGCAGTTTCACGATTTTATTCTTCAGGAAAGTAGCGTCTGCGCCGATGTTCCATTTCCAGTCATTGTTGTTGATGACATCGGCATTCAAAGAGATTTCCCAGCCACGGTTGGACACGGTACCGATATTCTTGTATTGCGTCAGGTTCATCGGGGCAGTATCATCGACCCAAGGATAAGAACCGGCAGAAAGCGGTAGGCGTACCTCAAACAGCAGGTCTTTGGAACGTTTGTCGAAATAGCCTATTTGGAAGTTCAGACGGTTGAACAGACGCCCCTCTACGGCAACATCCACCGTCTGTGTAGTTTCCCACTTGATGTCCGGTGCTGAAAGTGATTGTTTTACCAAAGCGGCTTCACCACCGTTCTTGTCAATGGTATAAAGAGCCATGTGACCATAAAGGCTTACGCCATATTGTTACCGACTTCACCATAGGACGCGCGCAACTTCAAGGCATCCACCCAATCTACATCTTGCAAGAAAGCTTCTTGTTTCATGTTCCAGCTGGCACCAACAGAATAGAAGTTACCCCAGCGATTGTCCTTGTGGAAGCGTGAGGAACCGTCACGACGGAACGAACCTTCTACGAAATAACGGTTGTCATAATTATACTTTACGCGTGCCAGATAAGACTCCGTCTTGTCCTCATCATCACTTCCGGAAAAATAAGAGTTGTTAAGGAAATTGCCCATAGTAAGGTTTCCGTCTACAGCCATACCGGTGTTCATTCCGGAAGTGTACTTGCGCTCCCAACTATAGTTCTCGTGAGCCACCATAGCTTCCACGTTGTGTACCTGATTAAATTGATAGTTCCAGCTCAGAATTTCCTGCAAGGTTACAGTCTTGTATTGGTAGGCATAACTTGTCAAACGACCGCCATTCGTAGCACCGTCTCCAATTTCGGGATTGTCATATTTCTTATTGTTCGAAGTGCTGTTGTTCAGGTCACCTTTTACAGTTAATGAAAGTCCATACGGCAACGAGATGGTGGCAAAAGCTTGTCCGCCCAATACGTTACGCACACTTTCCTGCTTATTATACAACATTTCGTAAGCGATGTTGCGGTTACTCAGATAAGATGAAGTGGTGTCATAAATTTTGTTACCATCGGCATCCAGTTGGTATGTACCGTCGGCATTGTGCATAAACAACGGATAGACCGGAGCCATATAACGAGTAATGTAGAACGGATTGGCGTAATAGTTGCCACTGGCATTACTGTTATAGTCACGCTTGGTCCACGAGCCAGTCAAGTTCACGCCACCCTTGAACCACTTGTTAGGTGTATAAGTAGTGTTGATACGCCCGGAGAAACGTTCGTAACCTGTGGCTTTTACATATCCTTTCTCATTCAAGTAGCCTATGGAAGAATACACGTTGTATTTCTCTCCCGAAGTGGCGGCGGAAAGATTGTATTCCTGACGGTGTCCCGTGCGTTCGATGGCATTCTGCCAGTCCAAGTCGTCATAGCCAGCCAAGCGAGTGGCAATCAGTTTTCCGTTATTGTCAAACAACTTATCACCAGCGGCATTGTAGATATTACGACCGATAGATTCACTAACACGTGTCCCGTGGCATATGCGGCAGCATCGCTTGCCGACATGCCGGCATTGCTCATCATGGCATTCTTCTTGGCCATCCAGGTAGCTTCCATCCAGCGGTCTGCATCCAGACGGTCGTACTCGGGAATACCTCTGTTATACATACCTTGATTCATTTGCAGCGTAATACTCGGTTTATGAGTGTTTCGTCCGCTCTTGGTTGTAATGATGACAACACCGTTGCAGCACGGTTACCGTATAATGCAGCCGAAGCAGCATCTTTCAAGATGGACATGCTTTCAATATCATTAGAGTTTAGTTCGGCCATGTTTCCATCGAAAGGGACTCCGTCCACTACATACAGAGGATCTGAAGCACCTGAAACCAATGTACCAAAACCACGGATACGGATGCTGGGGGCAGAACCGGGTTCACCATATGTATTGTTCACTTGTACACCCGGTGCGGCACCTTCAAGTGCACCGGTTACGCTGGTTGTGATGCGCTTCTCTATTTTCTTATTGTCAACCACCGAGATAGAACCGGTCAACGATTCTTTTTTAGCAGTACCGTATGCCACTACCACAACCTCATCCAAAGCTTCTGCATTGCTTCTCATTGTCACCTTTACACTCGCTTAATCGCCACTTCCTGCGTCTGCATACCAATATACGAAATCACCAAAGTTTTCGCGGAACTACAACTCTTTTATTTTATTAATAATCAAGCAATTATACCATGTAATAGAAATCACTATAGCGAAATTTCCTTTCTCACAAGGTATGTGTATAGGGGTACAATGCATAAAACCTTACTGCTGTGATACTATTTGTTGAATTAATGACTTGGTTATCATATGTATATCATAAAGTTAATACGTTGCTTAAAGATTTTAAATGATTATTTCTCTTATATGAAGAATATCTTTTGTCAACATCTATCATCCTAACTGCTTTCGATGAAGCATTTACTCTACATTGTCATTTTATTAGCGAAAGTACTAAAGTCTATGTAAAAGAATATTTCAATAGCTTCAAAAAACAGTAAACTCAAAACTTTGTGATTAGCCAAATAATCAAGACAACTGTTGTTTCTTCATAAGAGTTTTCATCATTTCTGCTTCCACACTTCCACCCACTCCTTGTATTCCTTTATTCATCGGTATTACAAGTGCTGTGGAAGCAACTCAAAAGTGTGGAAGCAAAATTTGCTTCCACACCTCCAACCAGCCTTAAATATTGATAACACACCAATGTCAATCTTCTATTAGCACTACACTATACCTGATTGATTCTCAGTAGTTTCTTACTGCAAAATTTTGCAAACCTATTGCAGCGATACTGCAAAGCTGTTGCAGTGGTACTGCAAACTAATATGCAGCGCGGCTGCAAGCAATATGCAGTGATACTGCAAACAATATGCAGTGGTACTGCAAAACGTATGCAGTAAGTTTGCAGCGAGCAAACTGAAACTGAATAGTGAATGAACAGACTTTAAAGGAGAAGTATATGACTAACGATATGAAAGTGTAGTATTGGCTATGCTAAGTTCGTGTTTTTTTAGGCAAAGGCATGAGTGCATGGTTCTTTTCTAAATCATGCACTATAGTCATATCCATTACATTTGTATACACTTGTGTGGTTTTAACACTTTTATGCCCCAATAATTTTTTGCACCGTTGTGATGTTTACTCCATTATAAATCAATAGTGTTGCATTAGTATGGCGAGCAGTGTGAAATGAAATTTTTTTTTGATAAACCAGCTAGGCGGGAAATCACAATTAAATCCTTGTTCACATTAGAGTTATCCCTTAAATGAAAGAAGCTTTGTAAGTCATCCCGATATTTGTCCAGAATAACAAGCCCTTTTCCTTCGAATAAGAGATAAAGAGGTAATCTGACTTCTGTACTCGTCTTTATGGATTTATAAATTAGCCAGGTTTCTTGACGAATCTCCACGATGTTATCGGGTGATAACTGATAAAATCAGAATATCTCATTCCTGCATAGCAACAAAACAAGAATGCATCTAAAGTCTTTTGCAATTTAGTATATCTGCCAGCCAAGCTTAATTTCTCCAACTTCTCCAACTCTTCAGGAGATAAGTGCGTATGCTTGTTTTCTATAGTTTTAATTCTGTACTTCGAAAAGCGTATTTTGTATCTCCATATAATCCTTGTTGATGGCGACATTTATATGTCGCTTCAGATGCTTCATATGTTTGGCTATCGTATTTGTGTGATAACCTCTTGATTGCAAGAAATATTCAAAGGAGGATATGAATTCGAATGTTAAATCAGAAAGGTTACATCCTTTTTGAACTGTTGTAATAATGAAAGAGTGGAGAGATGATTTCGTTTTGTGCTTTCTTTTAGAGTAGAGTTTGCTATCTCTTGCCTAAAAAAGGAATAAAAGCGGTTTTGTTTTCGCTTGTGCTCAAAACATCCTTAGTAACTCTAATGAAATACGCCTTCCTTGCTGCCACAATTCCAACTCTTTTTTTTCTATCATAGCCATGAACTCATATATCAATCTATTCAGCGCATCTGCATTAGGATGATTCTTCACAATAAG
>ENA-OUNI01000560-OUNI01000560.1-human-gut-metagenome-genome-assembly--contig:-NODE-560-length-17056-cov-2.840097_pt1 | contig 17056 bp, 25 predicted proteins | sample MGYA00242499_ERZ504580 | MGnify/ENA primary metagenome ERZ504580 (study PRJEB26092, sample SAMD00036315) | human gut metagenome | host: Homo sapiens | study: EMG produced TPA metagenomics assembly of... | reverse complement strand
GAAAAGAAACTTACGAAAATAAAAAGAAACGAGCAACCCGATTGAGCCTAAGGCTGTACACGACAAAAAACCCATTTCTTAATTTCTATAATAAAGGAGGGCTGAATTATAGTCAAGAAATTTTTGCGATTTTAAAACAAAGTAATAAAAAGTGTGATATAATAACCTCATAATGAAAAGTAAAATTCCGCCTATTTTTCAACATTGTAGGCGGCAATTTTACACCTACAAGTTAGTGAATCCTAACAAAAGTAAGATGGAGGTACCCGCCCATGATGGAATACACCAGCAAATATTGGAACATGCTGACTCCTTTAATAAAGAAAAGTCTGCTAAAACGCTACGGAAAAGAGGAGACCGCAGAGCTTCTCCGCAAGACCAACCAGATCTACCGCGACATGCTTCGCCGCGCGATGATATCGGAAAGGACAACCCGATGGCGTCGAATCTCTATGAAGGCCTCATTTTTCTTGCGCTCTGGGATGCGTCGGACAAACAGATTTATGTGGATGAACTGCGTACAATCTCAGAGGAGATGATGTCCTTCCCGTTTCTGAAAGCCATGGGCCTGATGATTAATGCGAATAAGAAGAGCGGCATGGCGCGGATTGCGAAGATGATGCATAAGGATGCCGCCTGGCTGGAAGCACATCCGCAGTATAAGGCGTATTCGTGGGATTTTCATTTTGATGAGACGAAGCATCAGGACGGTTTTTATTACCACTTCACCCAATGTCCCCTGAACACCTTCGCCCGAAAAGAGGGCTATCTGGAAGTGCTGCCGATTATGTGCGACATTGATTACAAGACAGCAGCCCTGATGCACGCGAAGCTCTACCGTGACCATACGCTGGCAGGCGGCGGTGAGGTCTGTGATTACTGGTTCGTGGGGGACAAGGTGGAAAATCCGAAATAAAACAAGACCGGACCGGAACTGCCGAGACGATGCTGCAGTGCTTCTACGCCCGCGCCATGCACAGCAGAAATCCGAAAAACAAGTTCCGCGACACCAAAGCAGAAGAGCTGATTGACCGCATCGACTATGATTCAGCAATGCGAAAAAGGACACAGCAATGAGCGGCGGAATCGTAGCGCGGAGTGTTGTGTTTGATGAGCTGGTCAGCGACTTTATCCGAAAGAACCGGATTGTACCGTCGTCAACATCGCCTGTGGTCTGGACACTCGTTTTTACCGCATGGATAATGGAAAATTACCTGGTACAATCTCGATCTGCCGGAGACGATTGAGGTACGCGATTCGATCTATCAGGAATCCGGCCGCGTTTCCACGATTGCGTGTTCCGTGCTCGATCCGGCATGGGCCGATCAGGTAAAAGTGCGGGGCAAAATACTTTTCATTATCGAAGGTCTGACCATGTACATGAAAGCGGATGAGGTCAGAATGATGCTCGCCATCATCCGCGATCATTTCGACAATGCCTACGTCTGCATGGAAACGCTGTGCCCGTACTTTGTAAAGAAAGAAAACATCGAAAAATCTATTCAGGCGACGGGCGCGACGTTTACCTGGGGTGCGAACAGCTTTGCAGACCTGGGCGACATTGCCGCCGATTTCCGAAAAGTAAAAGACGACAACATCGCCCGCGGTATGGAAACGCTGAATCCCATCTACAAGCTGGTGATGTGGATGCCGATCATCCACAAATTCGCAGAGAAAATTCTGGTGTTTGAAAAAGCGTAAGAAAAGAAATGAAAAGAAACAGGCAGCCCGGCAGCGGAAAAGCCCCAAAAGCTTCCGTGCAGGGAACCTGTTTTTTGCTTGTACAGGAAATTAACAAATCATTCATCCGGCCACACAAAGTGTGCGTTTCCCGCCTCAAGTCCGTCGATCAGAATATTCTGTCCCGTGCAGAACCGGTTCGTCACGGTCATAAAATACGCCCAGTCCGCCGCTTCCTCAACGGTCATCCACCGTTTCAGCGGCGTCAGATCCATGATCTGATCCCAGAGCTTTTTATCTTCCGTGACAGGCAGATTCAACTCGGTCAGTACGCCGCCGAAATCAAGGCTGTTGCACGTTCCGCCATACGGTGCAATGCGGAGTGCCACGTTTTTCGTGTAGGCGAGCACACCGCCCTTGCTTGCCGTGTATTCCGGAAACTCAGCTCCGGTATGGCCGCTGGCCGAGCCGATCATAAGGACGGCGCGGATGGTGTCATGAATGCCATACGCCTCTGTGATTGCGATGGTTCCCTTTAAATTGATATCAATATCATTCTCGTTTTGCACACCGGCGTTGTTGATGACAATATCGAAAGGCGCAAGCGCCGGATACTGTTCCCTGTCGCGGATATCAAGGCAGAAATGAGTATACGAATCCTGGCTGATCGAAGCCTCCTTCCGGTCAAATCCGGTAACATCAAAGCCTTCTTTTAAAAATTTCTCCGCAATTGCTTTTCCGATTCCGGAGCTGGTTCCTGTAATAAGTACACGCATACGATAACCTCCCGATGAAATATTACCCTCATTATACCGCAAACACAGCATGCGATCCAGAAGAAACGAAAAAGAATGCAGGAAAAGAAAATGTTACGGGAAAAATCACTGCATAAAACAAAAGAGTCTCTCAAAACCACAACAAATAATTGACAGATTTTAGGAGAAGGAGTAGAGTTTTTGAAAGGGGGATTATCCCTGCAAAGAGTGAAAACAAAAGAGGTGCAAATATGCTGAAAGTAGACAATCTTACCTTTGAAGTAAACGAAGAGGGAAGAAAACGCTGCCTCGTCAACCACATCAGTTTTGAGGTAAAGGACGGGGAAATGCTGGTGATTACCGGACCGAACGGTGGCGGAAAATCAACGCTGGCCAAAGTACTTGCCGGCATTGAGGAAGCAAACGGCGGAGAAATCTTCCTGGATGAGAAAAATATTACCGGTTATGATATTGACCACCGCGCAAACGCCGGCATCGGATATGCATTCCAGCAGCCGCCGCGTTTTAAAGGAATGACGGTGAAGAAAATGCTGTCGCTGGCAGCCGGAAAAGAGCTGACGGAAGCAGAGAGCTGTAAACTCCTCTCCGCCGTCGGACTCTGCTCTGCCGATTACCTGAACCGTCAGATGGACGGCACGCTCTCCGGCGGAGAGATGAAACGCTTGGAGATCGCAACGGTTCTTGCAAAACCGCATAAAGTCAGCATTTTCGACGAGCCGGAGGCCGGCATTGACCTGTGGAGTTTTTCCATGCTGATCAAGCGGTTTGAAGAAATCCACAAAGAGAAGAAAGAATGTCTGATCCTCATTTCCCATCAGGAACGTATTATCCAGATGGCAGACAAGATCATGGTGATCGAGGACGGACAGGTGAAAGAATACGGTACAAAAGAAGATGTACTGCCGACTCTGTTCCAGCAGAAAACAGGCCGGATGTGCGGCCGGGAAGGAGGCACATGCTGATGGTACAGGTAGATGAGACAACCCAGGGTGTATTAAATCAGATCAGTGAAGGATTTGAGCAGAAAGGAGCGTATAATCTCCGCCAGAACGGCATTCCGCTCTGCCACGGTGACAGTGAACATATCAAAATCCGCAAAAAAGAGGATAAGCCGGGCATTGATATTTTGATCGACGGCGAGACGAAGGGCGAAAAGGTATTTATCCCGGTTGTCGTCAGCGTTTCCGGTATGACGGATCTTGTTTACAATGATTTCTACGTTGCGGATGGCGCCGATGTTACGATTGTAGCGGGCTGCGGCATTCACAACGGCGGCTGCAACGACAGCCGGCACGACGGTATCCATACGTTCCATGTAGGAAAAAATGCCAACGTGCGCTACGAGGAAAAGCATTACGGAGAGGGAAACGGAACGGGACAGCGGATTCTGAACCCGGTGACAAATATTGAAATCGGAGAAAATTCCGTTTTTACGCTGGATACCGTACAGATCAAGGGCGTTGACTCAACGATCCGTACAACGAATGTTGTGATGGATGCAAACTCCAAACTGTTCGTGCTCGAACGTCTGATGACAGACGGCGACCAGAAGGCAGAGTCGGATATTGAAGTATGTATGAACGGAAGTGGTTCTTCCGCACAGATTATTTCACGTTCTGTCGGAAAGGGCAATTCCTCAGGTCTTCCATCCGAAGCAGTCGGCAAAAACAAATGCCACGCCCATATCCAGTGCGATTCTATCATCATGGATCACGCCCAGGTCGATCTATTCCGGAGATCCAGGCAAAGCATGTGGATGCGGCAATCATCCACGAGGCGGCGATCGGACGGATCAATGACGAGCAGCTGTTGAAACTCAGAACGCTCGGCATGACGGAAGCGGAGGCGGAAAACGTCATTATTGAAAACTTCCTGAGCTGAAGAAAAAAAGGAAACAAGAGAACAAAAAGAGGCATTTCCAGTCTGCATAGATGGAGATTCCTCTTTTTGTGCATTTTTCACAAAAGCAGGTAGTAAATTTTACTAAAATAAAAGTAAAATATTTTGACTTTTAACATATGATAAATTTGTACTGTTGAAAAAGGAAAGATACAAGATAGAGAAATGGGGAAAGCGAAAATGGATATTGTGATCAATCATTCCGAAAATATTTTCCTGCTGCAGATGATCATTACGAAGCCGGAGATGGAAGAAAAGGTGGAAGCGTTTGTGAAAAACGGCGGAACCGTAATCGTGACGTACCGCCACGCCGTGAAAGATGCGGACAACAACGTTCCGTTCGGCGAGACACTGCCGGTGCACTACAATGCGCTTGCGGGTCTGACCGTAGAAGAGACGGAGAGCCTGCAGGACTATGATGCATTCCCGGTTGTGGGAAGCGGCGTGTTCGAGGGCGTGGAAGGCACAGGCGGAATTTTCCGTGATATGATTCAGGTGCAGGATGCGGAAGTGCTGTTCCATTACGCGGATGCGTTCTATCTGGAATTCGCAGCCGTGACGAGAAAACAGACCGGCAGGGGAACTTTGTATTACGTGGGCTGCGGTCTGGAAGAGAAGATCACGAAGCTTCTGATGGAGCAGGTGATGCGGGACTGGCATTTCCAGATGGTGCCGTCCGAAGAGGGCCTTGAGATCGTGACGAGAGGAAACGAGAAGCAGAAGGTGACGATGTACATCAACCACAATGCAAAGGAAGTGACGTATGGGGATATGACACTGGCACCGTTTGCATGCAAGATTTTAGAAGCATAATATAAAAGAGTAAACGAGAGAAAAGGCGCGGCCGCCCGGAGCAAAAAACAGCTTCGGGCGGGCCGTGCCTTTTGCGTGCTGACAAAAAAGATGCAAAAAGCGGAATTCTGTGTTGACAAGTGTCCGAAAAAAACTTGTAAATAAGACGCGAGTGTGCAAAAATAGACATAAAACAGATGCGGAGGCATCCTGAAAAAAAGAGGAGAACAACATGGAAAAACAGAAAAAGATAGCACTGATTAACGATCTGACAGGCTTTGGCCGGTGCTCGACGGCTGTGATGGCGCCGATCGTGTCGGCGCTGCGGATTCAGGCGGTGGCAGTTCCGACCGCAATTCTCTCAGCACACACGCAGTTTCCGACGTATTACTTTGATGATTATACTGACCGGATGAAGGATTACATTCAGACCTATAAGGATCTGAAGCTCGATTTCGATGCGATCTCGACCGGCTTCTTAGGATCGGAACAGCAGGTGGATATCGTGCTTGATTTTATCCGCCATTTTAAGACGGACCGCAACTTTGTCATCGTCGATCCGGTCATGGGAGACTATGGGAAGCTGTATCGGACGTACACGAAAGAGATGTGCGAAAAGATGAAAGAACTGGTTCACTACGCGGATATCATCACGCCGAACCTGACAGAACTCTGTACACTGCTCGATGCGCCGTATCCGAAGAACGGGGCTTCGATTGAGGAGCTGAAAGAAATGTGCGGAAAACTGGCGGAGCGGGGACCGAAACACATCGTGGTGACGGTATCCACTTTAACCAGACGCAGATTGCCAACTTTATCTATAACAAAGGCGAAGACTTCCAGATTGTCATGGTAGACCGCATCGGCGGCGACCGGAGCGGTACGGGAGATGTCATTGCGGCAATTATCGCAGGCATGTATCTGAACGGCCACAGCCTGTACGAGTCGGTGAAAAAGGCGGCGGATTACGTATCGAAATGCATCCGCTACTGCGAAGAAAACGAAGTGCCGAGCTACTGGGGACTCTGCTTTGAAATGTTTATGAAGGACTTAACGGAGGAAGCGTAATGTATTTATATACTGTAACCGGAGCCGTCGGCGAGGAAGGGTATCTCGACCTTGCAAAGAGCGGCGATCTTACCGGAAAAAATGTCTATGTCAACATGACAAACAAATGCCCGTGCAGCTGTGTGTTCTGTCTGCGCCAGACGAAACAGCAGCAGGAGGGAAATACACTGTGGTTAAAAGAGGGCGAGCATCCGTTGAGACGATGCTGGAGCTGTTCGCACAGTACGATCTGAACGTGATCAATGAACTGGTCTTCTGCGGCTTCGGAGAACCGCTTGAGCGGCTTGAGGATGTCTGCCGGGTGATCGATTCCTTAAAAGAAACGTATCCGAACCTGAAAGTGCGTCTGAATACGATCGGTCTTGCCAACCTGATCTATGGAAGAGATGTCACCCCGGAATTAAAGGGAAGATTTGATACCGTCTCGATCTCTTTAAATGCGCCGGATGAAAAAGAATTTCTGGAGCTCACACGGTCGAAATTCGGCATCCAGTCGTACGAGGCGATCAAGGAGTTTGCAGTACTTGCAAAACAGTATGTGCCGAATGTTGTGATGACCGTTGTCGAGAAAGTTATGCCGGAAGAAAAGATTCAGAAATGCCGGGAAATCTGCGATGAATTAGGTGTTACCCTTCGTGTCCGCCCGTTTGAAAATTAAAGTGTGCGGAACGGAATCTTTCGCTTGTGTTTCCAGAATATAACGCCTATAATGGGAAGGAAAAACAAAAGAGAGGGAGAGACGTATGAACGAGTCTAATGGAGTCATCCGCGATGCGAGAAAGCTCGGCATTCCTAAAATGCTGATTCTCGGATTGCAGCACATGTTTGCCATGTTCGGTGCAACCATTCTGGTGCCGATTCTGGTAAACAGCTACTTTGTAGACGCATGCGGCGAGGGGCCGTCCCGCGGTCTTACCGTATCCGTCACACTGTTCTGCGCCGGCTTTGGAACGCTGCTGTTCCATCTGTGCGCGAAATTTAAAGTACCGGCATTTCTTGGTTCTTCGTTTGCATTCTTAAGCGGTTTCGCCGCTGTTGCAAACCTGAATACCGGAAAATATGCCAGCATGAGTGTCAATGACAAGGCAGCCTATGCCTGCGGAGGTATTGTGGTAGCAGGTCTTCTGTACCTGATTTTTGCCTTGATCATCCGCATGGTCGCGTCAAACGCGTGATGCGCTACCTGCCGCCGGTTGTCACAGGTCCGGTTATCATCTGCATTGGCCTCAGCCTTGCTGGTTCCGCCATTAATAATGCTTCGACGAACTGGTTCCTGGCACTGGTTGCGCTGGCAGTCATCATCATTTTCAACATCTGGGGAAAAGGAATGCTCAAAATCATTCCGATTCTGATGGGCGTTGTGATTGCCTACGCTGTGGCAGTTGTCCTGAATGCACTCGGCATCAAAAATCCGGACGGATCCGTGATCATCAACTTTGCGTCGGTTGCACAGGCAGGCATCGTCGGACTTCCGCCGCTGCAGCTCTGCAAATTCGATCTGACCAGCATTATGATCATGGCACCGATCGCGATCGCGACTATGATGGAGCATGTCGGCGATATGTCGGCGATCTCTGCAACCGTAGGAGAGAACTTCCTTTCTGATCCGGGCCTGCATAGAACCCTGCTCGGTGATGGTCTTGCAACCGCAATGGCAGGTTTCATCGGCGGACCGGCCAACACGACGTACGGCGAGAACACCGGCGTTCTGGAATTGAGCCGCGTACATGACCCGAGAGTCATCCGTATTGCCGCAGTCTTTGCGATTATCGTCAGCTTCATTCCGAAGGTATCGGCACTCATCAGCACCATGCCGTCCTCCATCATCGGAGGCGTCAGCTTCATGCTGTACGGTATGATTTCTGCCATCGGTGTGCGCAACGTGGTTGAGAACAAGGTAGACCTGACGAAATCAAGAAACCTGATTATTGCGGGCGTCATCTTTGTCTGCGGACTGGGCTTCAGCAACGGTCTCTCCTTTACGATCGGCGGAACGACCGTCACCCTGACTGCACTTGCCATTGCAGCCATCGCAGGAATCCTGCTGAACATGATTCTGCCGGGCAACGATTACGAATTCGGCGTAAACGAGACCGGAGACGAGAACAGAGGAATCCACGCATAAAGAAAAATGCAAAAGAAAATCCGTTTTTTCTGCATCTGTATTCTGCACAAAGGAATGTGCAGAAACAGAGGGGAAAAAGCGGATTTTCTTTGCATTTCGGTACGGGCAAGTGTATATTGGAGGGTAAGAAGATATAAGGTTGGTAAAAAAATGACACACGAAAGATCGAAAAAGGGGATGATGGGACAGGTCGTCGGATCCTTATATTACCTGGATCCAACGGTGATTCCGCGGCTGAAAAGTCTGCGAAGCGGTGACGATCCGGTGTTTTCATTTGGTGTTTTATTTTACGCGCTCAAACGCAATCCGCGGAGAGTGGTTCAGCACGTAGATGATGCCGCGCCGTTCAAATCCGTTTTTCTGGATCAGATGCTGCATGATTTGATTGTCCGCATGCGTATCGACGCGCAGGTGCGGGATCTGTGCCCAGCAGTAATCGACGATCTGGGAGAAAAATCCGTGGATTGTTCCGTCTGAGGCAACCTGGTGGATCGTGCCATACGGCGCATCGGAGAGCCAGGAGCCGTCGTCGATCTGCAGATACGTCGGATCCTCACCGATGATGAAGCAAACGCGCCGTGCAGCGTGCCGTTTTCTTCCAGGACAAAAAGCTGTTTGTCACGGATTCTGTTGTGAATCAGCTCCTCCGGCGGAAAATGGTTTCCCCACTGATTCGGATTTCCGGTTTCCTGCATAAAAGAGCGGGCGTACGCATAGATTGACATGATCGAAGTAAAATCCTCCGGGACGGCAAGTCGTATCATGATAAAAATTCTCCTTTTAGTTCAAAATAAGCAGTTTTATTGTAGCACAGCGGACGATGAAGCACAAGAAAGAGAAAACAGGATTTGACTTTTTGAAAAATCCCATGTACAATGCGGTTAGTTGCAACTAACCAAAGCGGCCAAAACCACAACAAAACGATTTCTGCCGGTCCTGGATGGGCCGGTTCCGCATCAAATTGTCAGAAAGGAAAGAATATGAAACAAAATCGAAAACGAAAAGAGACGGCGGGCATGAATTTTCTCCGCTATCTCGGCCCGGGACTTCTTGTCACGGTCGGTTTTATCGACCCGGGAAACTGGGCATCCAACATTGCCGCCGGATCGGGTTACGGTTACGAGCTTCTGTGGATGGTCACCCTGTCCACGATCATGCTGATTTTTCTGCAGCACAATGCGGCGCATCTCGGCATTGTCACGGGAAAGTGCCTCTCGGAGGCGGCGAGCCTCTATCTGCCTGCGTGGCTGAAAAACACGATTCTTGCGACGGCGATGATGGCAGCGGTGGCAACCGCAATGGCGGAGATCCTCGGCGGTGCGGTTGCGCTCCAGATGCTGTTCGGCATTCCGATCAAGCTCGGCAGCATGATGATTCTCGTGCTGGTTCTGATCTGTGAGTTTACAAGTGCTTACAAACGGATTGAAAAACTGATCATTGTGTTTGTCTCGCTGATCGGCTTTTCGTTCCTCTTTGAGGTCTGGATCGCCGATATCGACTGGGCGCAGGCGGCTGTCGGCTGGGTAAAACCGTCGTTTCCAGAGCACTCAATGCCGGTCATCTTAAGCGTCCTCGGTGCGGTCGTCATGCCGCACAACCTGTTTCTCCACTCGGAAATTATTCAGAGCCGCCAGTGGAATCTTGAGGATGATGAGGTGATTGCGCGCCAGTTAAAGTATGAGTTCGAAGACACCCTGTTTTCCATGATCATCGGATGGGCCATCAACAGTGCAATGATCCTGATGGCGGCCGCAACGTTTTTCCAGCCGCAGAGTGCAAAGCAGGTGGATGATCTCGCAACGGCGGGAAAGATGCTGACACCGCTCCTTGGAAATGCCGCATCGGTGATTTTTGCAGCAGCGCTTTTGCTCGCCGGAATTTCATCGAGCATCACCGCGGGAATGGCGGGCGGAACGATTTTTTCGGGGATTTTTAACAAGCCGTATGAGATCAAGAGTAAGGAGACACGCTGGGGAATCCTTCTTACCATGATCCCGGCCGCAGCGGTCATTCTTCTGATTGATTCCCCGTTCCAGGGCCTTCTCTATTCACAGATGTTCCTTGGAATGCAGCTCCCGATTACGGTATTTACGCAGATTTATCTGACGTCCTCGAAAAAAGTCATGGGAAAATACGCGAACAGTCTGCGGCTGAAAATTGCCCTGTTTGCGATTGCGGTGATTGTGACACTGCTGAATATCGCGCTGCTGTTTGTGCAGTAAAAAGAATGAGAAATAAAAAAGGAAGTCCGCTGCGCTGATCCCTGAAAAAGAGACCGGCGCAGCGGACTTCTTCTATTATAATATGCTCTCCATGCAGGCATCGACAAAGTCCTGCAGAAGCGGAGAGAGTTTCCGCCCCTTTTTCCAGATCACGGCGATCTGCGTTTCCAGGTCGCTTTCTGCGAGCGGCTGGATGCGGAGTCCTGGCAGAGAGAGCTCATGGACTGCGGGAAAATGGCAGTGGCAAGGCCTTCCTTTGCCCAGAGCATCGCGCCGCGGGGATCGTCGCAGACGCAGAAAAGATCGGGCTCCATGCCGCGCGAGTGGAACGCATCCATGATGAGCGCCTCATACCGGCGGTAGATGATGAGCGGAATATTCAAAAGATCCGAGAGCTTTAGCGATCCGTTCTTCTCGGGAAGCATATCTTTTGAAGAAACGGCAATCATAGGTTCAGAGCTTAAAATTTTATAGTCGACATCGTCGAGCCGCAGCGGCGTGCGGGCGATGGAAATGTCGATGATGCCGTCCATCAGATAGCGGTACAGCGTGTAGGTGATGCCGTCGTGCACCTCGAAGTTGACATCGGGATTGCGGCGGGAAAAAGCGAGACGCACGGCATGATCGTCGCAACGGTGGTCGGTGTGATGCCGAGGCGCAGAACCCGCTTTTTGCCGACCTTTGCGACCTCAAGCTCCGTCGATTTCACGTACTCGAGCAGGTTGGCGGAGCGGTCGTACAGCAGTTTTCCGGCTTCGGTCAGGCGGACGCTGGCGGGTGCGTTCAAATAAAGTGACATTCAGTTCGGCTTCCAGCTGCTTTAACTGATAACTGAGCGGCGGCTGGGACATATTGAGGCGGCGGGCGGCCTCGTGAATGCTTTCGGTTTCGGCGATGACGCGGAAATATTCAAGCTGGCGCAGTTCCATAAGAGACTTCCTTTCGTGAAATTATCTATGATATTAAAATTGTATCACTAAGCTATAAAAACAATACTATTCGTATTAATCATATGAGATTATACTGTCAATGTCAAGAAACAAAGAAATGGAGAGTGAAAAAGAAGATGAAAAGTCTTGGAGTCTACTTGAAGCACTACAAAAAAGAGAGCATCATCGCTCCTTTGTTCAAGCTTCTGGAAGTCGTATTCGACCTTCTGGTGCCGATGGTTGTTGCCCAGATCATCGATGTGGGTATCGCAGGCAATAACCGTCCGTACATCGTCAGCCGTTTTGGAATCCTCGTTCTGATGGCGGCAGTCGGACTTTGCTGCAGCTTCACCGCGCAGTATTTCGCGGCAAAAGCGAGCGTCGGCTGTGCAACCGAGCTTCGCCAGGCGGTCTTTGACCACATCCAGGCTCTGTCCTTTACGGAGCTGGATACCATTGGAACCGATACGCTGATCACCCGTCTGATCAACGATATCAACCAGGTGCAGAACGGAATCAACATGGGTCTGCGTCTGCTGCTGCGGAGTCCGTTTATCGTATTCGGTTCCGTTGTGATGGCATTTACCGTCAACGTAAAATGTGTCATCGTATTCCTGGTTACTATTCCGATCCTGTTCGTTGCTGTATTCGGCATTATGCTGGTCAGCATCCCGCTGTTCAAAAAGGTACAGGCGGCACTCGACCGCGTCACCGGAATGACAAGAGAAAATCTGAACGGTGTCCGTGTCATCCGTGCGTTCTGCCGTGAGGAGCAGTCTGTTGCCGATTTCGAAAAGAGCAACGATGAGCTGACTTGTCTGAACGAGTTTGTCGGAAAAATTTCCGCACTGTTAAATCCGCTGACCTATGTCCTCATCAACATCGCAGCCGTTGTCCTGATCTGGCAGGCAGGCTTCAGGTTAACATCGGCAGTATGCAGCAGGGACAGGTTGTCGCACTTTACAACTACATGCTGCAGATCATCGTGGAACTGATCAAACTGGCATCGCTCATCATCACCTTAAACAAATCCGTTGCCTGTGCAGAGCGTGTCTCCGGCGTACTGGCGGTTCCGACAACCATGAACTACCCGGCAAAAGGCGGCGCTGCAAAGAAAGTAACTGGCGATGCAGCTGTTACATTTAAAAATGTCAGCTTCACCTATGCAGGAGCCGGCGCAGAGAGCTTATCGGATATCAGCTTTACCGCAAAACGCGGACAGACCATCGGAATCATCGGCGGTACCGGAAGCGGAAAATCGACGCTGGTCAGCCTGATTTCCCGTTTCTACGATGCGACCAGCGGTGACGTCATGGTAGACGGCGAGAATGTAAAGAATTACACGAAAGAAGAGCTCTGCAATAAAGTCGGTGTTGTTCAGCAGAGAGCAGTGCTCTTTAAAGGCAGCATCCGCGACAATATGAGGTGGGGCAAAGAGGACGCCACCGATGCAGAAATCTGGGAGGCGCTCACCACAGCCCAGGCGAAAGAAGTCGTAGAAGGCAAACAGGATCAGCTCGATTTTATGCTGGAGCAGAACGGAAAGAACCTCTCCGGCGGACAGAAACAGCGTCTTTCTATTGCGCGTGCGCTGGTAAAAAAACCGGAAATCCTGATTCTGGACGACAGCTCGAGTGCGCTTGACTTTGCAACGGATGCAAAACTCCGCAAAGCCGTCCACAATCTCGAAGGAAACACGACAACCTTCCTCGTATCCCAGCGAATCGCCGGCATCCGTCAGGCAGACCAGATCCTCGTTCTTGGAAATGGTACGCTCGAAGGAAACGGCACACACGACGAGCTGATGAAACCTGCGAGGTTTACCGCGAGATTTACTTCTCCCAGTTCCCGGAAGAGCGTGCAGCTTATAACAACGAAAGCGGGGTGATCGCATGAAAAAGACAGAAAACAAGTCCGGAAAAAGCGGCATGCAGGTCATGAAAAAGCTGATGGCGTTTATCGGAAATTATAAAATTTTCTTAGGCCTTAGTATTGTCCTGGCTGCGGTTACCGTTATTTTACAGCTTTATATTCCGATCCTGTTCGGCGATGCGATCGATGAGGTCGTTGCAGCCCACCAGGTCAATTTCCCGGAGATGTGGTTCTATCTGAAACGAATCGTATTCTTCACCCTCGTTTCCGCACTTTCCGCATGGATCATGAACCTGATCAACAACCGTATGACGTACCGCATCGTGCGCGACCTTCGTTCCCAGGCGATCCGTCATATCCAGGTGCTGCCGCTGTCCTATCTGGATCAGCACAGCTCCGGAGACATCGTAAGCCGTGTTATCGCAGATACCGATATCTTATCGGACGGTCTTCTGCTTGGCTTTACGCAGCTGTTCTCCGGCATCGTAACCATTATTGTGACACTGTTTTTCATGTTCTCGAAGAACGTATGGATCACCCTTCTTGTGATCTGCCTGACACCTCTGAGCTTCTTCGTGGCAAAATTTATTTCCGGCCGTCGTTCAAAATGTTCCAGAAACAGAGTGAGACGAGAGGAAAACAGACCGCACTCATCGATGAGATGATCGGAAACCAGAAAGTAGTCAAAGCGTTCGGCTATGAGGAAAAAGCTTCCGAGCGTTTTGCAGAGATCAACAAAGATCTGCAGAAATACAGCCAGCAGGCCGTGTTCTACAGTTCCTTAACGAACCCGTCCACCCGTTTTGTCAACAACGTGATCTATGCCGGTGTTGCCCTTGTGGGAGCTTTCATGATCCCGGGCGGCGCGCTGACGTCGGCGGACTTTCCGTTCTGCTGTCGTACGCAAATCAGTATATGAAACCGTTCAATGATATCAGTTCCGTTATCACCGAGATGCAGAACGCGCTTGCCTGCGCAGGCCGTATCTTTGCTCTTCTGGAAGAGAAAGAGGAAAGCGCAGACCCGGCCGGAACGATCGATACCGTGACAGGAAATGTGACGATCGATGATGTAGCATTCAGTTATGATAAAGAGAAAAAACTGATCGAGAACTTTAATCTTGACGTACAGCCGGGCATGCGTGTTGCCATTGTCGGCCCGACCGGATGCGGAAAGACGACGTTTATCAACCTGCTGATGCGCTTCTATGATGTCGATGCCGGGAAGGTCTGCATCGACGGAAAGCCGATCGACGAACTGTCCCGCCATGCGCTCCGCAGCTGTTTTGGTATGGTGCTGCAGGATACCTGGATCAAACAGGGAACCGTGCGCGACAACATCAGCTTCGGAAAGCCGGATGCGACGGAAGAGGAGATTGTCAATGCGGCCAAAGAGGCACACAGCTGGGAGTTTATCAAGCGTCTGCCGAAGGGGCTTGACACGGTTCTCAGCGAAGACAGCATCAGCCAGGGTCAGAAACAGCTTCTCTGTATCACCCGTGTCATGCTCTGCCTGCCGCCGATGCTGATCCTCGACGAGGCGACCTCCAGCATCGATACCCGTACCGAACTGCAGGTTCAGGAGGCGTTTGACAAGCTGATGCAGGCAGAACGAGTTTCGTCGTTGCCCACCGTCTGTCCACGATCCGCAACGCTTCGCTGATCCTCGTCATGAAAGACGGAAAGATCATCGAGCAGGGACGCCATGAGGAGCTTCTTGAGAAGAAAGGCTTCTACTACAATCTGTACAACAGCCAGTTCCAGGCGTCATAAAAGATATTTGGAAAAGAGAACAGCAGATCTGTGCCGCGCATGCGATTTTGAGGCGTGCGCGCTCAGATCTGCTGATTTTTATATGTTTTTGCAATATTCTGAAAAAAATACGGCATGGGGTATTGACGAATCCTATCACAGGTGCTATAGTTTTACAAAAATAAAAAAAGACGTAGAAGTTTTTAGAAAATGTGCGGAGAGCCTTTGGAAATTTAATTTTCGAAAGGTGCACGACCGAAGAAGTAAAACTTTCAGGTGCTGGTTCTCTTCTTAAAACAAGAACGGACGGGAGACGGCGAGGACTAAAAACGGAGTGGTCTCTGGAGAAGCTCTTGAAAAGAGTGCCGAAGGTGCAATGCAGCGATGCAGAATCTCTCAGGCAAAAGGACAGAGTCAAAAAAGATACAGAAGAAAAACAGCCGCGGAACAAAAAAAGCGGTGCGCAGAAACGAAAAAATTCCGGAAGCGCGGTTTTTTGCTGTATTTTTCAATCAGAGCCATGTTCTGCAGGAAAAATTCCGCAGGAGATGGTATTTTTTTCTCAAAACGGTGCGGATGTGTGATCCACATCGTTCAGACCATACGTCGAATGGAAAGGGAGAAAAGAAAATGGATGCATTGAATCAGGCAATTGCGCAGATCAGTGATGTGCTCTGGAACAGCGTACTGCTGTTTCTGCTGGTAGGTACGGGAGTTTATTTCTCTGTTCGGACCCGCTTTGTACAGGTAAGAAGTTTAAGACCGCGTGGAACCGCGTCTTCGGCGGTTTCTCGTTAAAGGGTAAGAAGGCCGGAAAAGACGGCATGACTTCCTTCCAGGCACTTGCAACAGCGATCGCCGCACAGGTCGGAACCGGAAACATCGCAGGATGTGCGACCGCACTCGTATCCGGCGGCCCGGGAGCCATCTTCTGGATGTGGCTTGCTGCGTTCTTCGGCATGGCAACGATCTACGGCGAGGCGTATCTCGCGCAGATCTCCAAACGCCGCGATGAGAGCGGAGAAGTCATCGGAGGACCGGTTTACTACATTACCCACGCATTCAAGGGAACGTTTGGAAAAGCACTGGCAGGCTTCTTTGCCGTAGCCGTTATTCTGGCACTTGGCTTTATGGGAAATATGGTACAGTCGAACTCCATCAGTGATGCGTTCTACACCGCATTTTCCGTACCGAAATGGGTGATGGGTGTGATTGTAGCCGTTCTCGCCGCATTCATTTTCATCGGAGGTATCTCCCGTATCGCATCCTTCACCGAAAAAGTTGTTCCGGTGATGGCAGCACTGTATCTCGTCGGAGCCCTTGTTGTTATTCTGATCAACATCCAGCATGTGCCGTCAGCGATTGCTTCGATCTTTATCTGTGCATTCCGTCCGGACGCCGTATTTGGTGCAGCAGCCGGTATTACCGTGCGGAAAGCCATGCGTTACGGTGTTGCCCGAGGCCTCTTCTCTAATGAAGCCGGTATGGGTTCCACCCCGCATGCCCATGCGATTGCCGATGTCGAGAACCCGGAGGATCAGGGTGAAGTAGCGATGATCGGTGTCTTTATTGATACCTTCGTTGTCCTGACCATGACCGCTCTCGTTATTCTTTCTTCCGGCGTTCTGGAAGAGATGATGAGTACCGGTGTTAAAGGAACCCCGGTCGCACAGGCGGCATTCCGAACCGGCCTCAAAGGCTTCGGACCGGCGTTCGTAGCGATCTGTCTTCTGTTCTTTGCATTCTCGACCATCGTCGGATGGTACTTTTTGCAAGACAGAACGTACAGTATCTGTTCGGAAAGAAAGCAGTCGTTCCGTTCTCGCTGATCGTCGTTGTGTTCGTTTTCCTCGGCTCTCTGCTGAAAGTGGATCTCGTATGGAACTGTCAGACCTCTTTAACGGCCTGATGGTAATTCCAAACCTCATGGCGTTGATCGTCC
>ENA-OUNI01000559-OUNI01000559.1-human-gut-metagenome-genome-assembly--contig:-NODE-559-length-17069-cov-3.563039_pt1 | contig 17069 bp, 20 predicted proteins | sample MGYA00242499_ERZ504580 | MGnify/ENA primary metagenome ERZ504580 (study PRJEB26092, sample SAMD00036315) | human gut metagenome | host: Homo sapiens | study: EMG produced TPA metagenomics assembly of... | reverse complement strand
AAAATCAGGAAAAATCGTTAAAAAATAGAAAAAATCCTGTTATTTTGTCGGGAAACATCGAAAAATGGTACATTTTAAAAATGGAAAACACTTGCAAGAAAAAACTTTTTGGTGTATAGTCAGTGGAAGTTACGACTAATTTAGGAATTATTCTGGAATTTGTAATGATGCAGAACTATGCGATATGAAAAACGCAATATAGATCTGGACAGTTATAAAAATATGTATTCAGGAGGCATCAGAGGTGGCAAAATATCTTGTAATAGTGGAATCACCGGCAAAAGTCAAGACGGTGAAAAAGTATCTCGGGGCAAATTACGAAGTTGCAGCATCTATGGGCCATGTGCGCGATCTGCCGAAAAGCCGGCTTGGAATTGATGTAGAACATGACTTTGAACCAAAATATATCACCATCCGCGGAAAAGGAGAGCTTCTGGCATCTCTTCGAAAAGCCGCAAAAAAAGCAGATAAGTTTATCTCGCAACTGACCCTGACCGCGAGGGAGAGGCAATTTCCTGGCATCTGTCGATTGCGCTGAATCTCGATGAGAACAAGATGCGCCGCATCACCTTCAACGAGATCACAAAATCAGCAGTCAAAGCGTCGATCAAACAGGCACGCGACATCGATATGAACCTGGTGGACGAGCAGCAGCGCGCCGCTGCCTCGACCGTATGGTAGGTTATGAAATCAGTCCATTGTTATGGAAGAAAATCAAACGCGGACTTTCCGCCGGCCGTGTGCAGTCCGTTGCACTGCGCATCATCGGCGACCGCGAGGATGAGATCAATGCGTTCATTCCGAAAGAATACTGGACACTGGAAGCAGATCTGAAAATTCCGGGCGAGAAGAAACCGCTCGTCGCAAAATTCCACGGCAAAGGCAGTGAAAAGATGGCGGTCGAGACGAAAGAGCAGCTCGATGAAATCTTAAAGGGACTGGAAAATGAGACCTTTACCGTATCCGAAGTGAAAAAAGGAGAGCGTTCCAAGAAAGCGCCGCTTCCGTTCACCACGAGTACCCTGCAGCAGGAAGCATCGAAGGTGCTGAACTTCTCCACGCAGAAGACGATGCGTCTGGCGCAGCAGCTCTACGAGGGCGTGGAAGTAAAAGGAAAGGGAACGATCGCTCTGATTTCCTATCTGCGTACCGATTCTACACGAATCAGCGAGGAGGCCGATGCGGCAGCACGTTCCTTTATCCAGGAGCAGTACGGCACAAAATATACCGCAAGCGGGGACACGACGGAGAATAAAAACAGCAAGGCACAGGATGCGCACGAGGCCATCCGTCCGACCGATGTGACGAATACACCGGTAATGGTAAAAGAATCCCTGCCAAGAGATCTGTTCCGCCTGTATCAGCTGATCTGGAAACGCTTTGTGGCAAGCCGCATGCAGCCAGCCGTCTATGAGACAATTTCCGCACGGATCAATGCAGGAGAGTATCTCTTTACAGCAGCTTCCTCCCGTCTGGCATTTGATGGTTTCATGTCCGTTTACACCGATCCGGATGAGGAAAAGAAAGAGAAAAACGCCGCTGTCCGGAGCCTGGAGGCAGGAACGAAGCTGGCACTGGAAAAGATGGATCCGCAGCAGCACTTCACACAGCCGCCGGCACACTACACCGAGGCATCCCTTGTCAAAACACTTGAGGAACTCGGCATCGGCCGTCCAAGTACGTATGCGCCGACCATCACAACGATCATCAACCGCCGTTACGTGGCAAAGGAGAACAAGAACCTCTATATGACAGAGCTCGGCGAGGTGGTCAACAACATGATGAAAGAGGCATTCCCGAGCATCGTGGATGTCAACTTTACGGCAACGATGGAAGCTCTGCTCGACAGGGTTGGAGATGGAAGTGTTCCGTGGAAGACAGTAGTCGAGAACTTCTGGCCGGATCTCTATGAGGCGGTCACAGAGGCAGAAAAGAACCTCGAAGAAGTTAAGGTAGAGGATGAGGTGACAGATGTCATCTGCGAGAACTGCGGCCGCAACATGGTGGTCAAATACGGCCCGCACGGAAAATTCCTCGCCTGCCCGGGATTCCCGGACTGCAAGAACACGAAGCCGTATCTGGAAAAGATCGGTGTTCCGTGTCCGAAGTGCGGAAAAGAAGTGATCCTGCGCAAGACGAAAAAAGGACGGAAATATTATGGATGCGAAAACAATCCGGAATGCGATTTCATGTCCTGGCAGAAACCGTCTGCCAAGAAATGCCCGCAGTGCGGCGGCTATATGCTGGAAAAAGGCAATAAGCTGGTCTGCGCGGACGAGCAGTGCGGCTATGTAGAAGCACGCGAAAAGAAAGACGAAGACTGAGAATGACAAAGCGGTCTGTACTGGTGAAAAACTGGTGCAGGCCGTTTTTTTTGCTTATCGCGGCGGAAAAACAGGAAGATCCGAAAAAATTTAGCATGAATTTTTATAAAATTTATAGTTTTCTGAAAAATATATTGATTTCCGGAAAACTACATGATAGAATGAGCTTAGTTTTAAGGGTTGTCTGAAAAAGGCATCAGTGTGCATTTTTCGGCGGATACGCCAAAAAATAGCAGAAAATAAAGAAAGGAGAAGAACATGAGCGTACAACTGCTGGATAAAACCAGAAAAATCAACAAACTGCTTCATAACAATCACTCCACGAAGGTCGTGTTCAACGATATCTGTGAAGTCCTGATGGAAACGTTAAGTTCCAATATCCTGGTGATCAGTAAAAAAGGAAAAGTGCTGGGCATCAGCCTTTGCCCGGGCGTGGAAGAAATTACGGAGCTGATCGAGGATAAGGTGGGCGGTTATGTCGATGCCGCATTAAACGAGCGTCTCCTCGGCGTACTCTCCACAAAAGAGAACGTCAATTTACAGACCCTCGGCTTTGAGCGGCCTGGTGTAGAGCGCTACACCGCAATTATCTGCCCGATCGAGATCGCCGGAGAACGCCTTGGTACCGTATTTATGTACCGCTGCACCCCGCAATACGATATCGACGATATCATCGTCAGTGAGTATGGCACAACCGTTGTCGGACTGGAAATGATGCGTTCCGTCAACGAGGAAAATGTGGAGGAAAACCGCAAGGTCAGGTGGTTAAATCCGCATTCAACACGCTGTCCTTCTCCGAACTGGAAGCCATCATCCATATCTTTGATGAACTGAACGGGGATGAGGGCATTCTGGTTGCAAGCAAAATTGCAGACCGCGTCGGCATCACAAGATCCGTCATCGTAAATGCCCTCCGCAAATTCGAGAGCGCAGGCGTCATCGAGTCCCGTTCCAGCGGTATGAAGGGAACGTATATCAAGGTATTAAATGATTATATCTTTGATGAACTCGACGAGATCAAAGCAAGAAAGAACCTGAAAGGAAAGGGCGATGCCCATCCGGACGAGGCGAAAAAATAAAAAAGTGGAATGTAGAAAAGAATCGGAGCCGTTTAAGAATGGCGCCGTTTCTTTTTGTGCAAAAAGCATTCGGGGAGCGGAAAAAATGGTATCATTCCCGTTTTTAGGAATAAACTATAATTAGATTCTAAAGAGAGTATAAAATATGAAAAAATTGCCAAAATAAGAAAAAACGAGGAAATAAGAGAAATTAAGAGTTATCACGAGAGAAAAAAAGAGAATTACAAAATTCATGCATTTGCGAAATGAGGTGGAAAACACTATAGTAAGAACCATCAAGTAGCACTCGAATGAACTGAGTGCTAATAAATAAAACTGAATGAAATCTTGAAGGAGGAAACATAAATGAAGTTAGTACCTTTAGGTGACAGAGTTGTATTAAAAGAGTTAAAAGCAGAGGAAACCACAAAATCCGGTATCGTACTTCCGGGACAGGCACAGGAGAAACCGCAGCAGGCTGAGGTTATCGCAGTAGGACCTGGAAAAGTAGAAGACGGCAAAGAAGTAAAAATGGAAGTTGCAGTCGGAGATCAGGTAATCTATTCCAAATATGCAGGAACCAACGTCAAACTGGAAGATGAAGAGTACATCATCGTAAAACAGGATGACATTCTGGCAGTTGTAAAATAAAGAATAATCAAGTAAAAATCAGGAGGCATGACAATCATGGCAAAAGAGATTAAATATGGAGCAGAGGCAAGAAACGCTCTTCAGAATGGTGTAAACCAGCTTGCAGATACCGTACGTGTAACCCTTGGACCGAAAGGAAGAAACGTTGTTCTGGACAAACAGTACGGCGCTCCGCTCATCACAAACGATGGTGTTACGATTGCAAAAGAGATCGAGCTGGCAGACGGTTTTGAAAACATGGGCGCACAGCTCATCAAAGAAGTTGCTGCAAAGACCAACGACGTAGCAGGTGATGGTACCACAACCGCAACCGTTCTGGCACAGGCTATGGTAAACGAAGGAATGAAAAACCTGGCAGCAGGTGCGAACCCGATCGTTCTTCGTAAGGGAATGAAGAAAGCAACCGATAAAGCTGTTCAGATCCTTGCAGAGATGAGCCAGCCGGTAGCAGGCAAAGAGCAGATTGCAAAAGTTGCAGCTGTTTCTTCCGGAAGCGAAGAAGTAGGCCAGATGGTAGCTGACGCTATGGAAAAAGTTTCCAAAGACGGCGTTATCACCATCGAGGAGTCCAAGACCATGCAGAACGAGCTGGAGCTGGTAGAAGGTATGCAGTTCGACCGTGGATATATCTCCGCTTACATGTGCACCGATATGGAGAAAATGGAAGCCGTTCTCGACAATCCATATATCCTGATTACCGATAAGAAACTGTCCAACATTCAGGAAGTTCTTCCGCTGCTGGAGCAGATCGTACAGAGCGGCGCAAGACTACTGATCATCGCTGAGGACGTAGAGGGCGAGGCTCTCCAGACACTCGTGATCAACAAACTGCGCGGAACCTTCAACGTAGTAGCTGTCAAAGCACCGGGATACGGCGACAGAAGAAAAGCAATGCTCGAGGATATCGCAATCCTGACCGGCGGCCAGGTGATCTCCGAGGAAGTTGGTCTGGAATTAAAAGACGCTACTCTGGAAATGCTCGGACGTGCAAAATCTGTTAAAGTTCAGAAAGAGAACACCGTTATCGTTGACGGTGCCGGCGCAAAAGATGCCATCGCAGCAAGAATCGGCCAGATCAGATCCCAGATCGAGGAGACCACTTCTGAGTTCGATAAAGAGAAACTGCAGGAGAGACTGGCAAAAATGGCAGGCGGCGTAGCTGTTATCCGTGTAGGTGCAGCAACCGAGACCGAGATGAAAGAAGAAAAACTCCGTATGGAGGATGCTTTAAATGCAACGAGAGCAGCCGTAGAAGAGGGTATCATCGCAGGCGGCGGTTCTGCATACATTCATGTAACAACACAGCTTGCAGAGCTGATTGACAGCCTGGACGGCGACGAGAAGATCGGTGCAAGAATCGTACAGAAAGCACTCGAGGCTCCTCTGTTCCACATCGTAACAAACGCAGGTCTGGAAGGCGCTGTTGTGATCAACAAAGTAAAAGAGTCCAAAGTAGGTGTTGGATTTGATGCATACAACGAAGAGTATGTAGACATGATCCAGGCTGGTATCCTTGATCCGGTTAAGGTTACCAGAAGCGCACTGCAGAACGCTACCAGCGTTTCCGCAACCCTGCTGACCACCGAGTCCGTAGTTTCCACCATCAAAGAGCCGGCTCCGGCTATGCCGGCAGGCGCAGACGGCGGAATGGGAATGATGTAATTTCCGGGATAAAAATGTCTGGTAAAACAAAATAAGAAAACCGGCTGGCAAAGACCGTAGCGGAACATGGGTTCCGAAGTCCTGTCTTTGCGGCCGGTTTTTTAGTGGAAGTTTTTCTTCCATTTCGCATGGCTCTGAATCGTTACAAAAAATTTCAGAAAGTTTTCATGCTTTCGCCGGGCGGCGTATATGGACGCTTCCGGCGTTTTATGCTATACTGATTTGTAGGATGTTGGGGGAAATACAACAAAGGAGAAGAAACACACATGGCAAGTCGTTATGAATCCGACATGACAAGGAAGGAGAAGATGCAGCTCGAAAAAGAGAAGCTGTCGAAAATGAATTTTAAAGAGAAACTGGCCTATATCTGGGAATACTACAAGGCTGTTATTTTCGGCATCATCGCTGTTATCTTCATCATCGGCACGATTGTGAATATCCATGAAAATGCGAAGTATTATGACCTCGTGAGCATTGCCGTAGTGGATTACGCAGGACTGCAGGATGTAAGTCCGATCGAGGAGGACCTAAAAGAAGCGCTCGGAACCGGAGATAAGTACGAAAAGGTAAGCATCGATACGAGCTACAGCTTCGGTGAAAACCTGGAAAACGCGGATTACAACACGCTGATGAAATTCACAGCCGTGATTGCCGCACAGAGCATGGATGCTCTGATCTGTTCACAGGCCGTGTACGACAACTACAGCAAAGACGATTATTTTCTGGATCTGTCCACACTGTTTGACGAAGCGACGTGTGAGAAGTACGGGATAAAGGCGGGAGATACCTGCCTCGACATTTCCAAATTGAAAAAGTACCAGGATATGGGCCTTACGTACTATGAGCCGTGTTATCTGACCGTGTTGGTCAATACAAAGAACGCGGACAATGTAGCAAAACTGATCGAATATCTTGAGGAGGATGGAGTAAATGAGTGATCTTTACACAGAAGTGCTGGTGAAAAAACAGCAGACAGGAAAAGACAAGGTGATCAAAGGAGTTCTGATCTTCTTTACCGTTCTTTTTGCAGCCGCAGGAATTATGATGAATCCGCTGATTCTGCTTCTTGCGCTGGTACTTGGAATCGTAGACTATATTTTTATCCCGAAGCTTTCGGTAGAGTTTGAGTATCTGTACGTCAACGGCGAGCTCGACATCGACCGTATCTATTCGCAGTCAAGAAGAAAAAGAGCCGCAAGCTATGAGCTTTCCAACATGGAAATCCTGGCTCCGTACCAGTCCCATCAGCTCGATTCCTACAAAAACAATCAGAGCATCAAACGTTACAACTATTCATCCGGAATCGAAGGACAGGGCCACAAACCGTATGCATTTGTGATCTCCAAGGACAACACAATGCAGATGGTGATCTTCGAACCGATGAAGTGATGTTAAAAGATATCCGCAACCGCGCACCAAGAAAAGTATTTATGGATTGACAGCTTTTTTGTTTTGTGTTAAATTAGGTGATAAATCAAAAAGACTTAAGAAGAAAGGAAGATAAGAAAATGGGTACAATTATTGGTGATGGTATTACCTTCGATGATGTGCTTCTGGTTCCGCAGTATTCTGAAGTAACCCCAAACATGGTAGATCTGACTACGCATCTGACCAAGAAGATCAAGCTGAACATCCCGATGATGAGCGCCGGCATGGATACGGTTACAGAACACCGTATGGCAATTGCCATGGCACGTCAGGGAGGAATCGGTATTATTCACAAGAATATGTCGATTGAGCAGCAGGCAGAAGAAGTAGACAAAGTAAAACGTTCTGAGAACGGTGTTATCACCGATCCGTTCTATCTGTCTCCGGAGCACACCCTGGAAGATGCCAATAATCTGATGGCAAAATTCCGTATTTCCGGTGTCCCGATTACCGAGAACGGAAAACTGGTTGGTATTATTACAAACCGTGATTTGAAGTTTGAAACTGATTTCACCAAGAAAATCAAAGAGTCCATGACCAGCGAAAACCTGATCACTGCAAAAGTAGGCGTTACGCTGGACGAGGCAAAAGCAATCCTTGCAAAATCCAGAAAAGAAAAACTTCCGATTGTCGATGACGATTTCAACCTCAAAGGTCTGATCACCATCAAAGATATCGAGAAAACCATCAAGTACCATTGTCCGCCAAGGATGAGCAGGGACGTCTGCTCTGCGGTGCCGCAGTCGGCATCACGGCAAACGTGCTCGATCGTGTCGATGCGTTGGTAAAAGCACACGTAGACGTGATCGTCATCGACTCCGCTCACGGACATTCCGCAAATATCTTCAAAACACTTCGTCTCATCAAAGAGCATTATCCGGATCTGCAGGTAATCGCCGGAAACGTGGCAACCGCAGAGGCAACAAGAGACCTGATCGCAGCCGGAGCAGACGCTGTTAAAGTCGGTATCGGACCTGGTTCTATCTGTACGACCCGTGTCGTTGCAGGTATCGGTGTACCGCAGATCACAGCCGTTATGGACTGCTATGCGGAAGCAAAGAAGACCGGAACTCCGATCATCGCCGACGGCGGTATCAAGTACTCCGGAGACATGACAAAGGCTATCGCAGCCGGTGCCAATGTCTGCATGATGGGAAGCATCTTGCAGGATGCGATGAGAGCCGGGAGATTTCGAACTGTTCCAGGGAAGAAAATACAAAGTATACCGTGGAATGGGATCCATCGCAGCCATGGAGAACGGAAGCAAAGACCGTTACTTCCAGACCGGCGCCAAGAAACTGGTTCCGGAAGGTGTGGAAGGCCGTGTAGCATACAAAGGCCTCGTAGAGGATACTGTATTCCAGCTGATCGGCGGACTTCGTTCCGGTATGGGCTACTGCGGAGCGAAAGATGTTGAGACCTTAAAGGAGACCGGAAAATTTGTGAAGATTTCCGCAGCATCCTTAAAAGAGTCCCATCCGCATGATATCCACATCACCAAAGAGGCTCCGAACTACAGCGTGGACGATAAATAAGAATAAAAAGTCGCAAAAGGCAGAAGGGGGAAAGGGCAGAAACTTTTCAGCTTCTGCCTTTTCAAATGAGGGGGCGCTTATTTGCAGCGGGGAGAGAACATATGGCACAGAAGAGACGGGGAAAAATGACAAGAAAACAGAGGCAGCGCCAGCTTCACCGCAGAATGTTTCTGACGGGAGTTCTGGTGGTGCTGATCTGCGTCGGCATTTACAGCGGCATCCGCCGTGTGGCAAAAACGGCAAGTGATATCACGGCCGTTGACTATTCCGGTTCTGATTATGAGGACAACGATATCACCGATTGGACCGGCGCTCCGCCGATTGATGTGGAGCTTCTGACGCCGAACAGCTGGTCCAGACCGCAGACGAGGCTGAAAAAGGTGGACGGTATCGTTATTCACTACACCGCAAACCCGGGAAGCACGGCGATGCAGAACCGTGATTACTTTGAAAACCTGCCTGAGACGCAGGAGGCGCAGGCCAGCAGCCATTTCGTCGTCGGCATCGAGGGAGAAGTCGTTCAGTGTATCCCGACGAGTGAATGGTCGTATGCATCGAACCAGCGTAATTTCGATACGATCTCGATTGAATGCTGCCACCCGGATGACAGCGGTGAATTTACCGATGAGACATACAATTCTGTGGTCCAGCTCGCCGGTTTCTTATGCAAGCGGTTCAATCTGACTTCGGACGATGTGATCCGTCACTATGATGTAACCGAAAAGCTCTGCCCTCTGTACTACGTGGAGCATGAGGATGCCTGGATTCAGATGAAGGCAGATATTCAGGCGTATGCGGATTCACTTTCCTAAGAGCTGTTTTTAAGAAAAATGAAAAAATCCCCGTTGGGAAAATCAGTTTCAGGAGAAATGATTTTTCAACGGGGATTTTTCTGTTATCCAATATTTTTAGTAATAGTAGCGCCGTCTGCGCCGCTTTCTTTTTTTCGTATTTCCGCCGAGTGCAATCCAGCAGAACAGCCGTACAAACGTGATGCCGAAGAGAACGCCGATGCTGTCGATGCCGACGTCCTTTACCGACGGGCCGCGGTTGGCGACCGTCGTCTGGTGGAATTCATCGCTCGCGGCAAAGGCGACACAGAGGATGCCGGCAAGAAACGTGAGCGCGAAGCCGCGCAGGCCGTAGACGTAGAGCGGAAGCGAAACACAGATTGCAAGCAGACAGTACTCTGTCATATGAGCCAGCTTCCGCACCGGGTACTGATACTCGTCAGCCAGTTCCTGGATCTTCTCATCATCCCATCCGCGTCCATGACGTGGTCGATCGTGATGAAAATGCTGCGCGCCACTTTTTCACTGAGCTGTGAGGATTCCGTTCCGTTCTGGGAAGAGAAGGAGAAAATCAGCGACATCATCAGAATCGCCGGGATGAAGGAAAACGGTTTTAACAGTGCAATTACAATTCGATTCATAAAATACCTCCAGTAAAACAAAGCAGGTCAGATCGGAAACTTTTTATGCGGTATGCTCGCGGATTCTGGCAATCGCAGAAAAGATCAGGAATGCCAGCAGGTTCACGATTACGACCGTCGCTCCGGCAGGGGAGGACAGGAAAAACGAGAGGGACATGCCAAGAAGGAAGCACACCACCGAGAGAACCGCGGAGCAGATCACCACGCTCTGGAAGGTATGGCAGAGACGCATCGAGGTCAGTGCCGGGAAAATCAGCAGGCTGGAGATCAGAAGCGCGCCCATCATGCGCATGCCGAGGACGGTGGTGATGGCGGTTAAGAATGCCAGCAGCATGTTGTAAACCTCTGCGCGGACACCGGTTGCTTTGGCAAATGTCTCGTCGAAAGTGACGGCAAAAATACGGTTGTAATACAGGACGAACAGGATCAGCACGACGATGGAGAGCACCACGGAGAGAACAACGTCCTCATCACTCATCGCAAGGATGCTTCCGAACATGTAGTTGTTGACATCGGTGTTCATGCCGCTCGACCACGAAACCGTGATGACACCGATCGCAAGCGCAGAGCTTGAAATCAGGCCGATGGCGGCGTCGCCTTTGATCTTGCTGGATTCGTTCATGCGGAGCAGCAGAAAGGCGGCAAGCACGACGACAGGGATTGTGAAGGCAAGCGGAGCAAAACCGAGTGCCGCTGCAATTGCAAGAGAGCCGAATCCGACATGGGAGAGGCCGTCGCCGATCATGGAGTAGCGCTTTAACACGAGCTGACGCCAAGCAGTGCGGCACACAAAGAGACGAGAATGCCGACCACAAGGGCACGCTGCATAAACGGATAAGAAAGCATTTTCAGCAGATTTGAAATCATAAGTCAGCACCTCCTAAAAACTGTTTTCCCGCCTCGGTTTTCAGATACTCGTCCATCGGACCGAAGAAGACCTGCTTCTGGTCGAGCTGGAGAATGTGCGTTGCGTCCGGCAGAATATTGCGGATATCGTGGGAAACCATGATGATCGTAACGTTCTGCTCGCGGTTGATGCGGCGGATGAGCTGGTACATTTCGTTTGTCATGACCGGGTCAAGGCCAGTGACCGGCTCATCGAGGAGCAGCAGTTTCTTTGTGGCGCAAAGCGCACGAGCGAGAAGCACACGCTGCTGCTGGCCGCCGGAGAGATCACGGTAGCATCGTTTCTTTAATGGAAGGAGGTCGAGAAGCTCCATATTGCGGAGCGCGTCCTCTTTGTCTGCCTTTGTGTAAAACGGCGGGAAATGCGGGTGGTTCTGCCGGCCGGACAGCACGACTTCCCAGACGCTCGCCGGGAAATCCTTTTGTGCGGCGGTCTGCTGCGGCAGATAGCCGATCTCGCTTGGATGAAGCCCGTCGCCGGTTGTGATCGAGCCGGTGGACGGATTTTTTAAGTGAAGCAGTCCCTTGACCAGAGTACTTTTTCCGGAACCGTTCTCGCCCACAATACAGAGGTAGGAGCCGGCTTCCAGGGCAAAGTTGACATCGGTCAGGACCGGGATGCCCTCGTAGGAGAAGGTGACATCACTGCAGGTAAGTAGAGCCATTAGTTCAGAGCCTCCTTTAGTGCGGCGACATTCTGTTCCATCAGGGAAAGATACGTGGCGCCGTTTTCGAAATCATCTTTGGATACGTTGTGACAGGAGTGAAGCAGCAGCTTTTTCGCGCCGGTCGCCTCACAGATGCAGTCCGTCATTTTTTCGTTGGACAGCTCGGTGTGGAAGACGACAGGAATCTGCTCTTCGTTGATCTTGTCAATTAAAAAAGAAAGTGTTTTGGCACTCGCCTCGGATTCCGAGGAGCAGCCGGGGAATGCCGCGTAATAGTCGAGGCCGTAGGCGTCCGCGAAATAGCGGAACGGAAAACGGTCGCCGAAAACGATGGTGTGGCGGCTGGCATTCGCTGTGACATCGGAAAATTCCTCATCGAGGGAGGTAAGCGAAGCGAGGTATGAAGCAGTGTTTGCCTGATAATCGTCCGCGTTTTCCGGGTCGAGGCGGCAGAGCGCATCGCAGAGCTTCTGGACAATCCGCATTGCATTTTTCGGTGAAGTCCAGACGTGCTCGTCCTGTTCGCCGTGGGATTCGTCTTCGTGATCGTGGGAATCCTCGTCGTGATCGTGGGAATCCTCGTCGTGGTCCGTATCCTCGTCCTCATGATCGTGTGCGTGGCCGTGGGTCTCCATTCCCTCGACCGTTTCCTCGGCAACGGTGTCGACGCAGTCCATCAGCGTGACGACTTCTTTGTTCGAGGTATCGACGGAATCGAGAATCGTTTCCACCCAGCATCGGAATCGCCGCCGACGTAGGCGAAGAGATCGCATTCGGAAACTGTGATCATATCGCCCGGTGTCGGCTCAAATGAGTGGCTTTCTGCGCCCGGGGAAAGCAGCATGTGGAGATCGAGGTGATCGCCGCCGATGGCACGCAGAAAATCGTACTGCGGAAAAATGGTCGCCACGGCGGAGAGTTTTTCGTTCTCTGTGGAATCCGCCGTTTCCTTTGCGGAACCTGCGCAGCCCGTCAGAAGAAGGAGCGCAGGAAGGAGGAGAAGGCGTAAATGTTTTCTGGAAAAAAACGTCATGATACTCCTTTCTGAAAGAAAATACGGAAGCATTGTGAAAAAGCTCCGTATCAGACCGTTCAGTAACAAATGCCGCAGGAGTGGGAAGCGGCAGACGGAGAGTGTAACCCTCCGAAAAAAGATCAGTTACCATCATATAGCAGGGGTGATTCATTTGTCAAGGAAAGACACAAAAAGCTGCGTCCGCCAGAAGCGGGGAAGCAGCTTTTTGCAGATATTTGATACGTTTTGTGAAACCGGATTACGATACCCTGCGGAACTGTGCCTGGTAGAGCTGGTAGTACGCGCCCTGTTTTGCCATCAGTTCGTCGTGGGTTCCCTGTTCGAAAATCTTTCCGTGGTCGATCACGAAAATCCGGTCCGCATTTTTAATAGTAGAAAGACGGTGCGCAATGATGAACGAGGTACGGCCCTTCAACAGGCTTTCGATTCCCTGCTGCACCTGAATTTCTGTCTGTGTGTCGATGCTGGACGTCGCCTCGTCGAGAATCAGAATCCGCGGATCAGACACCATCGTTCTGGCAAAGGCGAGAAGCTGGCGCTGGCCGTTGGAAAGACGGGCACCGCGCTCGCTGATCTCGGTGTCATAGCCGTCCGGCAGCTCTATGATAAAGTCATGGGCATGCACGGCCTTTGCGGCGGCAATGATTTCTTCCTCCGTGGCATCGAGCTTTCCATACGCAATGTTGTCGCGGATCGTGCCGGAGAAGAGAAAGTTGTCCTGTGTCATCACGCCCATCTGGCACGCAGGCTGTTGATGGAGACATCCGTCAGGCTGTGGCCGTCGACGCGGACCGTTCCCGAAGTAATATTGTAGAAACGGCTGATCAGATTGACAATGGTCGTCTTTCCAGCGCCGGTCGGGCCGACGAGTGCGATTGTCTCACCGGGAGCCGCTGTAAAGCTGACATCTTTTAAAACCAGCGTGTCCGGATCATCGGAGTAGGCAAAGCTGACGTGGTCGAACGTTACTTCTCCTTTGATCGGCGGCAGTTCTGTGACGCCAGGCTTGTCGGCAACCTCCGCCGGTGTGTCGAGGATCTCAAAGATTCGCTCCGCAGCGGAAAGGTTCGTGATCAGCTTGTTGTAAAAACCGGCCAGGTTCTGGATCGGATCCCAGAACATCGTCAGATACATCGCAAACGCCGTGAACGTACCGATCGGAACGGCATCCACGCCGAGCACGGAAATACCGATAAAATACAGAAGAAACGTTCCGATGCCCCAGGTCACCTCGATCACAGCGGAAAAACCATCCGCCAGGCGGACCGCATGGATAAAGGAGTTCTGATGCTCAAGAAGAAGCCGGTCAAACTCGCCCTGCGATTCCTGCTCTGCGGTAAAGCTCTTGATGATGCGGATACCGGAGAAGTCCTCGTGGATATACGCCGTAACATTGGAAGATTTTTTCCGGAACGTCTGCCATCTCTTGTGTGCGACGATCTGAATAAAATACATGCCGACAGCGATCAGCGGCAGCACGAGAATCGCACTTAAGGAGAGCCAGATGTTTTTGATCATCATGATCACCAGAATGGCGATGATCGTGAGAATGTTCGGAATCAGCTTTGTGACACCGTCGTTCAGCACATCCTTTAACGAGTTGACATCGCCGATGATGCGCGCCAGAATCTTTCCGGCCGGGCGGGTATCGAAAAAGCTGAAGCTTAAGGTCTGGATATGCGTGTAGAGCTCGTCACGGATTTCCAGAAGAATGTTGTTGGTAATGCGCGCCATCAGAAGCATCCGCAGGCGGACACCGGCCGCGTAAACCAGGTTGATCACAACCATGAATACGCAGAGGGCAACAAGCCCGCGCCAGTCTTTCTGCGCAATATTGACGTCGATGGCGTACTCCAGGAGCAGCGGGTTCACAGTGGAAATCGCGATGGTAACGGCGAGAACCACGAGAACGACGGCAACCTGGCGTTTATAATTTTTTAAGTAGGAGAAGAGGCGGCGGATGGTCGCGCTCTTTAAGACCTCTTTCTGCTCTTCATCTACTTTACTGGAATTGATAGCCATAATCGTATTGTTCCTCTCTTAACGGGTAAGTAAATACAGAAGTTGTCGGGTAACAGATTAAATTGAATTAAGCATTGGCAGGAAGTGCCTGCTCGAGGGCTGCCTTTGCTTTATGGTAATCACCGTACTGAGCCTCCCAGGTGGAGTAGTACAGGCCTTTCTGTGCCATCAGACTCTCATGCGTGCCGCGCTCGGCGATGCGTCCGTGATCGAGATACAGGATCTCATCGGCACTCTGCACCGAAGAAATGCGGTGGGCAATGATGATCTTGGAAACATCTTTTTTCTCGGCGAGATGGCTCTGGATTTCGTATTCGGTCTCCATATCGAGCGCCGAGGTGGAATCATCCAGTACGAGGATCGGAGCCTGTTTTGCCAGGCGCGTGCGATGGAAAGACGCTGCTTCTGACCGCCGGAAAGTCCCATGCCGCGCTCGCCGATGACGGTTTCGTACTGATCCGAAAGATGGTCGACGAACTCGGAAGCACATGCAGCGGAGACAGCGTTATGTACCTCCTCGGATTTCATCGTGCTGCGGCTGCCGAGGCGGACATTCTCAGAAATGGTATCTGAGAACAGGAAGACGTCCTGCATGACGACGGAAGAAGTATCGCGCACGGTGCGCAGCGGCAGGGTGCGGATATCGTGGCCGTCGAGACAGATGTAACCGTCGGTGACATCGTAAAAACGCTCGAGCAGATTGACGATGGTTGTTTTTCCGGAACCCGTCATACCCATGATGCCGAGTGTGTGGCCCTGCTTTAAGGTAAAGTCGATATCCTGCAGAATCGGTGTGTCATGCAGGGAGAAATCGACGTGATGGAATTCCAGGTCACCCGGAAGTTTTGAAAGCTCCACCGGATTTTCCGGTTCTGCGATCTGCGGCTCCTCGGCGAGAATTTTGTTCAGCTTCTTGTTGGAAGCAATCGCAGAAGCGAAGCAGTTGCCGAGCCAGCCGACGTTTTCGATCGGCCAGGTGATCTTGGAGGTGTACTCCATAAAGGCCGTTAAAACACCGAGCGTAATGCGTCCGTGGATGACACCGTAGCCGCCCGCGAGAAGGACGAGCACGCGCATCAGCTTCGTAAGAAACGAGATGGCGGGATCGTATTTCATCAGGACGCGCGCCTGATCCATGTTGAGATCGCAGTATTTCTGATTGTGTTTCCGGAATTTTTTGATCTCATACGGTTCCCGTGCAAAGGATTTGACGGTGCGGACACCGGCGAGATTTTCCTGTGCAACGGTATTCATGACGGCGTTTTCCTCGCTGATCGCATCGTAGACACGGTCGAGTTCTTTTTCGAGGCGGATTGCGATGCCTGCGACGAAAGGAAGGATCGCCACGGAGACGAGTGTCAGCGGCAGATCCAGTTTGACCATACTGACCATTGCCATCATGATACAGATCAGGCCTTCTAAGATCAGCATGCCGGCAAAGCGAGGATATCCCAGATCCGGTCGACGTCATCGCGCACGCGGGCGAGGAGTTCGCCGGTATTGTTTTTGTCAAAGTATTCCACCGAAAGCCGCTGGACGTGGCGGAACAGGTTGCCCCTCATCTGGCTGGCGACGCGGACGCTGCTGACATCGAATAAAAATTCTTTGATGTACTGAAACAGGGCTTTTGCGGCACCGATCAGAAGAAAGGCGGCAAGGTATTTCCAGAGCAGTTCCATTTTGTGACCGACCAGCACGTCATCCACGATGTGCAGCGTGACAAGCGGCGCGAGCATATCGAGAAAGACACTTAAGGCCATGGAACCAAAAGCGAAAACGTAGTAGTACCAGTTCTGGAGCAGGTACTTACCGATTGGATTTTTCTTCATGAATGTTAAAACCTCCTCATTGATGTCGTTTGGGTGTCTGGCAGAACATAGGCTTTCAAAAGCTCCGTAAGTGTGGGAACGGAACAACGGGAAACGAAAGCGAAGGCTGCGTTTGTATATAAAAGAAGGGAATCGATGCGGTAAGAAGACCGCGGAATCTGCCTGCCGGAAACGGAGCGAAGCCGGAAAGAACGGTTTCGTACTGTTTATAGCAATAAAAAAAGCCGCAGTATCAACGTACCGCGCCTTCTGTGCGAAATAGCAGGCATAAAGAATGCATAGAGATTTGTTATGCAGAGTTAATGCTTACAAAGAATTTCGAAAGAAGGGCAGCCACCTGGTTTGATCGCCATACGAAGTTTATTCTGTTTTACGCTGGATGCATAAATAAGATTGATCATAAGTGGTGTTCTCCTTTCATGATTTTTTCTGCCGCATCTGATCGAACACGACAGCTTATGATTCTAAGCTACTCCTGTTTTCCGGATTTGTCAATTGTTATTTTCAAAAATTAAAAA
>ENA-OUNI01000558-OUNI01000558.1-human-gut-metagenome-genome-assembly--contig:-NODE-558-length-17070-cov-2.318125_pt1 | contig 17070 bp, 26 predicted proteins | sample MGYA00242499_ERZ504580 | MGnify/ENA primary metagenome ERZ504580 (study PRJEB26092, sample SAMD00036315) | human gut metagenome | host: Homo sapiens | study: EMG produced TPA metagenomics assembly of... | reverse complement strand
CCAAAAGAAGAAGAAGCTGACGCCAAGTGTGATCCACCACGTTCTGGTCACGGCTGCAATCAGATATCCCACCAGGCAGACACACGCTGTAACGGCCGCATACTGCATCTGCGTCGATACGTGGTTCAGATGGTTGCTCTGCGCACCCGCACTTGACATAACCGTCGTATCCGAGATCGGCGAAATATGGTCACCGCAGACCGCCCCTGCCAGGACGGCGGATACCGAGATAATCATCATCTCCAGATTTGTTCCGGCGGCGAACATGCCCGTTGCAATCGGCACAAGAATCGCGAACGTTCCCCAGGAGGTTCCCGTCGAAAAGGAAAGGAACACCGCCACGGCGAACAGCACCACCGGGATAAAAATACTTGCGGATGCATGGTCTCCCACGACGCTTCCGACAAACTGGGCCAGGCCCATCGCATCACCGACGCCTTTTAAGGTCCACGCAAAGACGAGAATCGTAACCGCCGGAACCATCAGCTTGAAGCCCTCGGACAGGCTGTCCATAAAGCTCTTGAAGGTGATGACCTTCCGCGGCAGATACAGCGCCATCATAAACAGGATCGTCACGACGGAGGCAAAAATCAGACTCGTTTCTGCATCACATCCTGCGAACGCGGAAATCACATTGTCCGCGCCGCCGAGGAAGCCAGTGTAAACCATCGCTCCAATCGCTGATACAATCAGCACGGCAACTGGGAGCACGAGGTCGATGACTTTTCCGTTCGGATTGACCTCCTGCTCGGAAACCTGCTCAAACTCCTCGCCTCCGGTCGTGAAAAGATCACCTTTGGCGGCATTATCCTCGTGGAGCTTCATCTGACCAAAATCAAAGCCGGTGTAGCAGATGTAAAAGACCATCGCAATTGTAAGGATCGCATACAGGTTATACGGAATTGTCCGCAGAAACAGCTGGAATCCGCTGATTCCCGCATCCGCCGGCACATACGAGTTGACGGCTGCCGCCCAGCTTGAGATCGGCGCGATAATGCAGATCGGCGCTGCGGTGGAGTCGATGATGTATGCGAGTTTCGCGCGGGAAACCTTGTGGCTGTCCGTGACCGGGCGCATGACAGAGCGACTGTCAGACAGTTGAAATAGTCATCCACAAAAATCAGAACACCAAGCCCCATCGTTGCCAGAAGCGCACTCCGCTTCGTTTTGATCTTCGTCCCCGCCCATTTTCCATACGCCGCCGAGCCGCCGGATTTCGCCATCAGCACGACAACCATGCCAAGCAGGATATCGAAGACAGAATGTTGATGTTCATGCTGTTCCGTAAAATTTCAAAGAAGCTTGTGAACGCATCCCACGGATGGAAGCCGGTGTACAAAAGGACACCGACTGCCGATCCGATGAACAGGGAACTGTAAACTTCTTTTGTTACAAATGCAAGCAGAATTGCAAGCAGCGGCGGGACGAGTGCCCACCAGGTTCCGATAAACATTGAACCATTCATGTCGTCTGTTTTCCCTTTCTGCTGTTAAGTTCGTTTACACTTCCGGCGTCACAATTTTTCCAGCTACTGCACATGCTGCCGCTGTCTTTGGAGATGCCAGATAAATTTCAACTTTAGAAGTACCCATTCTTCCAAGAAAGTTTCGGTTGTTCGTTGCTACAACACGCTCGCCGTCAGAGAGGATTCCGCCCGCTCTTCCGCAGCACAGACCGCAGCCTGGATGTGTAATCATGGCGCCTGCCTCTGCCAGTGTATCGAGAATGCCCATTTTGCTTGCCTGCAGATAAATCTTGCGGCTTGCCGGTGTTACGATCAGTTTTACGTAGTCGGCTACTTTTTGCCTTTTAAAACCTCGGCTGCCGCCTGCAGATCCTCGAGACGGCCGTTCGTACAGGAACCGATGAAGACCTGATCGATCGGGGTTCCCTCGAGAACGCTGGTATCACGGATCTTGTCTACCTGGGACGGGCATGCCATCACCGGCACGAAGTCCTCAGCACGGTAAGTGATAGTGCGCAGATATTTCGCATCCTCATCGCCTTTTAAGCTCTTCTGATAGTCATTGAGTTCGATCTCGCAGTATTCTGCGGTCTTCTCATCCGGGGTAAAAAGTGCACATTTGGCACCTGCCTCGATCGCCATGTTGGCAATCGTCATACGGCTTGCCACGGTCATATTTTCTACGGTGCTTCCTGAGAACTCCAGTGCGCGGTACGTTGCGCCGTCTGCACCGAGGTCACCGATCAGACGCAGGATAATGTCTTTTGACATCACATTTTTCGGCAGCTCGCCTTCGATGACAACTTTGATCGTCTCCGGCACTTTGATCCACATCGTACCTGTTCCAAGGATGCTCGCCATCTCTGTGTAGCCGATTCCGGAAGAGAATGCACCGACACAGCCGTATGTCGTCGTGTGGCTGTCGGTTCCGAAAACAACGTCGCCCGGTTTTACGTAACCTGCCTCTGTCATTAACTGATGGCAGATTCCGTCGCTTCTGTGTACGTTTTTCATGCCATATTTCTTTGCAAATTCATCGCCTTTGTGGAAATGTCTCGTATCGTCCACCTGGCTTGCCGGAACGAGGTGGTCGTAGATCAGAACGACTTTATCCGGGTCCCACAGTTTGGTAAAGCCCATCTCCTCGAATTTATCGCCGACAAACGGATGAAGATATCATGAATCATGACTCTGTCCACGTTGACCGTCACAATGTCGCCCGGTTTTACGTCTTTTCCGGTGTTGTGGCGGATGATTTTTTCAATTACTGTATTGCCCATCGTTTCTTCCTCCCGCTCTTAGTCCAGTCCGTTGCGCTTGCGCATTGCCTTTACCAGGCCGCCTGCCTGAATGATATCCATCAGGTTCTCCGGCAGAGCTGCGATCGGGTATGTTTTTCCGTTGTAATCGACATGCTCATTCATCTTGACGGTGATGGTGTCGCCCTCTTTGATATCGTCGTGCAGATCCGGCTGCTCGATCAGAAGAAGACCGTTGTTGATAGAGTTGCGGAAAAAGATCCGGGCAAAGGACTTCGCGATGACGCAGGAAATGCCGAGCGCCTTGATGATCTCCGGTGCCTGCTCTCTCGAGGAGCCGCAGCCGAAGTTCTTTCCTGCCACGATGATGTCGCCCTTTTCAATCTGTCCGGCCAGTTCCGGGCGGAGCGGGGAAAAGCCGTACTGTTTCATATCGTCAATTGTCTTTAAAGCAAGATACTCGGTCGGGATAATGATATCGGTATCAATATCGTCTCCAAGCACCCATACTTTTCCTGTAAATGCTTCCATATGTTTATTCTCCCAAAAATATTATGTATCCCTCAAAGAAAATGGTCAGATCTGATCTGCCGTCGCAATCTTTCCGGCAATCGCGGATGCGGTTACCGTAGCAGCGGATCCCAGGTATACTTTGGAGCTTGGATGACCGGCACGGCCCTTGAAGTTACGGGTTCCGGTGCTGATCAGCACTTCGTTCTCGCCGATGACACCCTGGCAGCTTCCCCAGCAGACGCTGCAGTTCGGGTTCATGACGATGGCTCCGGCCTCCATGAAGGTGTCGATGATGCCTTCTTTTAATGCCTGACGGTAGATCGTCTGGCTTGCCGGAACAACGAGGAAACGGACACCCTCTGCGACCTTCTTTCCGCGGATGATCTCTGCGCCGACACGGAGGTCTTCGATTCTTCCGTTGTTGCAGGAACCAAGGAATGCCTCATTGATTGGCGTTCCGCACGTTTCCTCTGCCGGAACAACGCGGTCCACAAAGTCTGGCTTTGCAACAACCGGGCGGACTTTGGAGAGGTCAAAGGTATACTCTCGGACGTATTTTGCATCCGGGTCGCTGTGGAAGACTTCTTTTGGCTCTCTTCCGTGCTCTTTCAGGTATTCCATGGCTTTCTCATCTGCCTCAAAGATACCGGTCTTGGCGCCGGCTTCGACTGCCATATTACAAAGTGCCATACGGTCACTGATGCTCAGCGTTTTTGCACCCTCACCGGTAAACTCCATCACCTGGTAGTTGCATCCGTTTGCGCCGACCTCGCCGATGATGGTGAGGATCAGGTCTCTCGCATAAACGCCCTCCGGCAGTTTTCCTACAAGATTGAATTTTACGCTTTCCGGTACGAGTACCCAGGAAGTTCCCGTTACCATGCCGTACAGGAAATCGGTACAGCCGACACCCGGTGCCGAATGCGCCGAGTGCTCCGTAAGAGCAGGTATGGCTGTCAGCGCCGAAGATCAGCTCGCCCGGGCGGACATAGTTCTCGATCATCACCTGATGCATACGCCTTTTCCTTCCCAGAAGTCAATGTTGTTCTCTCTTGCAAAATCACGCATCTTTTTCTGGGATGCTGCTGTTTTCGGGCTGTCGGACGGCACGTTGTGGTCGACGATGAAAACGAGCTTTTTCGGATCCGCAATGTGCGGGTGGTTTAATTTGTTGCGGTACATATCAACCGTCAGATGAGTTGTTCCGTCGTTGCTCATCAGACGATCCAGTGTTACGGTGTGGATATCTCCCGGTTTTACTTCCGGAACGCCGGCTGCAGCGGCGATAATTTTCTCTGCAATTGTCATTCCCATGGTTCTTACTCCTCCTCGCGGTTCAAAGAGGCAATCAAGCTCCCTGATTCAGTATGTTCTGCATATATTCCGGCAGTTTGGTGCAGGTGTACGTTTTGCCGTTCACCTCTGCGGTTCCCTCGGACATATGGAGGACCATGGTGTCCCCGTCTTCTACGGCATCCGGCAGTCTTTACAGACAATCGCCGGCAGACCGATGTTGATGGCGTTGCGGAAAAAGATTCTGGCAAAGGATTTTGCGATAACAGCCTGTACACCAAGTGCCTTTAAAACGCCCGGTGCCTGCTCTCTTGAGGAACCACAGCCAAAGTTTTCTCCTCCTACGACAAAATCTCCCGGTTTTACTTTTTTTGCAAAGTCCGGATCTAACGATTCAAACGCATGACCTTTCATCTCATCCAGATTCGGCAGAAGCAGATACTGGGATGCGATGATCTGGTCTGTATCAAGGTCATTATGAAATTTAAAAATTTTACCCTGTTCCATTTTCTTTCTTTCGTTCCTTTCGCATAAAAATTCTGACGAATCTTATTGTATCACAAAAGATATAGTTTGCAAAAGAGAAAATAGCAAAAAAAGCAGACCGCCGCACCAAAATTCCGGTACGACGGTCTGAAAGTCTGTTTTAGTGGGTAGTTCCCATTGCTTCTTCTACTTCTTCTTTGTTGGTTACGACTGCCTCGATGCAGTATTCCAGAGATTTTGCAATCGTTTCCAGCGGCATGCTTGCCATGGTGCTTGCTTTTCCGACTACCTGCTCGCATGCGAACGGTACGTGGATGAAGCCTGCGCGGATGTTCGGATATTTCGTTGCGCACAGGTGAAGCACATTGTACATGACGCAGTTGCATACGTAGGTGCCTGCGGTGAAGGATACGTGGCACGGAAGGCCGTGTTCGCGGACGTTCTGAACCATTGCTTTGACCGGAATCGTTGCAAAGTATGCGGTCGGGCCGTCTGCCTGCAGCGGTTCATCGGACGGCTGCTCTCCGGCGTTGTCCGGGATTCTTGCGTCTGCAAGGTTGATGCCGACTTTCTCTACGGTTACGCATGCGCGTCCGCCTGCCTGTCCGACATCGATGACAACGTCCGGATTGTGCTCTTTGATGGCTGCTTCCACGCAGGAAATACTTCTGGTAAACTCGGTCGGGATCTCAACTTTTACGATCTCTGCTCCGGCGATGGTATCCGGCAGAAGTTTGATGGCCTCGAATGCCGGGTTCACGCTCTCTCCTCCAAATGGGTCAAATCCTGTTAATAAAACTTTCATCGTCTTTTCTCCTTTTGTCTCTTAATTTTTGTCTCCTGGTTCTGTCCTTTAGTATAACACAGGCTCGGGTGCAATAATCTTTCCCCGGTCCATAATCTGACGGTTATCGGTAAAAATATCGGGTTCCCGGCAGACCAGGTCGAAGTGGCCTTTCGCATTCTGCACGCCGCCGAGCGCGATATTGCGTCCAAGCCCTACGTGGAAAGTTCCATACGCGGATTCATCCTCAATGTAGCAGTTGCCGAGGCAGTTCGAGCACGAATTCAGTCCGATGCCAAGCTCTCCTGCGATATAAATCCGTGGATCGAAATATTTCTCCATATACTTCTTTAAGCGGATGCCGGTCGGTGTCTCCTCGATATCGACATATGTTGTAACTGTAACCAGCGGTGGATTCGTCATCCAAAATCCGCCGTTTTCCGCACTGCATCATGAATTCAATTCTACTAAAATGTTCAAAAGATATCAACCTGTTTCTGATTTTTCTATGAAATTTGCACAATTCTTCCAATAAAAATCAATTTTGCGTCCGTACTGTCTGAAAATTTTGCAGAAAATTTCTTTTTCCTCAAAAAGAAAAAGAGGCGTTCACAGCCAGCAGAAACATTTCTTTCCTGCGGACCGTGACAGCCTTTTTGCCGTCTTTCTTTTTCTTATTTCCAGACCGTATCGTAGTTGATCGGTTTATAGAATGCTTTTTCCCGGCTCTCATGATCATCCGGACGGTTGCCGAGAAGCCACATGGTTTTAGTTGCGACTGCCTCCGGGGTCATATCGTATGACTCGAGAATGTTGCACAGGGTTTTCATCTCATGGCCGACTTCATAGACGGTCATATCGCTTCCCTCGTGAGAAACCTGGGTACACATGATGATGAGTTTTTCCGGGTACTTCTGGCAGAGCTCGTAAAACGGCTCCTTGATGCTCGCCGGAATACCGCCGACACCGAAGCTCTCCACAATGATCGCATCGTAGTGCTCAAAAATCGCCGGAAGCAATACCGGGCTGATTCCCGGGATCAGTTTCAAGAGAAAAACGTTATCGCTTAAGTTTTCATAAAAACGAACCGGCTTTTCATACGGCAGCATCGGCAGATACCGCAGAATCCTGCGGTCCTGTATTACCGCAAGGTACGGGAAATCGATGCTGGAAAAGGCATTGTAGCTCTTCGTCCGCACCTTCTTCGCGCGCGTTCCCGCGATGACTTTTCCGTCGAACACAATCTGTACACCCTGGGATGCATCATCACAGGCGTAATAAAAGCTATCGGACAGGTTTGTCTTTGCATCCGTGATATCCAAATTGATCGGTCGCTGTGCTCCGGTGATGACGATCGGCTTTTCCGAATTCTGAATCATATAGGAAAGCGCCGCCGCGGTGTACGCCATCGTATCAGTTCCGTGCGCGATGACGAAACCGTCGTAATCCTCGTAATGCTCCTTCGCCACTTTCACCAGCGTGCTCCAGTTCTCCGGAACCACATTCGAGCTGTCCAGATTAAACGGATTCACCGCCGTAATCTCACAGAGGCCTTCCACCTCCGGAATATAAGACAATAACTCCTCCGGCGTAATCTGCGGAGTCAAACCATTTTCCGTCTTCTTCGAAGCAATTGTGCCGCCGGTTGCGATAAATAAAATCTTTTTCAATGTAAATCACTCCTGTTTTCTCGTTTGGTAACAAGTTTTCTTTATCTTAGCAGACTTTGGGGACGGCGTAAATGATGAATTTGGGAATCGAGAAACCAATCCTTTCCATTGACGCGAAAAATTCCGTTTGCTATACTGAATTTTAGACACAGAAAATCCTTATCTACGAATTTTACATTCAGAAAGCCAGGCTTCCTATGAATCATGAAATCATCCCGGTCATCCATATCTTTATTCTTTTCTTCTTGTTTTCGGTCTGACGCTGATCTGCGCTCTGCTTGCGGGATCTTCGTATCGATCGGAGCGTGAAAAACAGGAAGCTGCCGAACAGCGCAGAATCCAGGAGCTGCATAATGAATTTCTGACTCAGAAAGATTAAACACATGTTAAACATGCGTGAAACGCCCTTTACCGGCTACGCCTTCAGCAGCACCTTCTGCCCGCAGACCGGGATTTCCTCGAGATACTTAAAATACCACTTCTTCCTCCGCGCCGAATACCGCACCACCACCGGAATCCAGCAATTTTCCACTTTCAGATACACATACTGCCCGGAAGCCACTTCCACCTCGCCGTTCTGCTGCTCTACAAATGCACGGTTTTTCTTTATTTTTACAATGCCTTTCGTCATAATGATCATCCTTTCTGAACGGGTTTGAAAAGATACTCTACCTGTATTGTATGCAGAGGGGATAGGAAATTTCCACTTTTCAGGGGCAAAAAACAGGACAACGGGATTCCCCCATTGTCCTGTTATCCTTTTATCACACACCTGCTTACCCCTCAGCATCGTTCTGCTGCCAAACTTTATCGCTCGAATCAGAACAGCTGCCCCAGCAGTTTCAGCTTTTCCTTTTTGAGGAATGCGGCTTCAAATTTTTCAAAAGCTTCCGGGTTCTTGTCACAGATAAAACTCCAACGCCAGCTGCATGGCCGTTTCATCAGAATCCGCCAGCTTACGAAAATCACCGCCATATATTTCAATGGTCCGCCCGCCAGATAATCATGATGAAGCTGCGCAAGTTTTGGATCGCGGTATTGTTCCAGCGTCAGCATTTTGCGAAAATTGGCAGAGAATGTTTCTTTCGTCCAATGCTCAAACTGCGCCATGCTGTAATCATGAATCTGTGCAATCGGGGTCTGCAGATAGAAGTGTAATGGGGTCTGGTACCAATGTGCAGCTCCTCGGTGTCCAGAGACGCATCCTTGTGATCGACTCTTCCGGCTTTCCGGATCTGGCCTGTCTGTGCTTTTTTCAGGCAGCCACATTCCCGGCAGCCCGACTCACTGATTATCGTAACACGTAACCTCTCTTTGTGAAACCCCGGAGTCAAAAGCAAAAAATCTCAAAACCAGTTGCTCTTGTTCTCCTGGTTTTGAGATTTTTATGCTGTGTATCTTTTATTTTTCACCCGCCATCGCTGATGGTCTGCAATTTTCAGAAAAACAAATCCAAGTGCAAAGAAAACCGCCAGACATGCAACCGCTACGTTGATCGTTCCTCCCGCCAGCTTTACAACTGCAATGACTACAGATCCAAGGAAGGAAGCGCCCTTGGCAAAAATATCGTAGATGCCAAAATATTCTCCCGAATTCTCCGCCGGAATAATTTTAGAATAATACGAACGCGACAACGATTGAATTGATCCCTGAAAGCATCCCACTCCAAATGCCAGAATCGCAAAGTGCACCAGCGTCCGCAGTGTCAGCGCATAGAGGCAGATGACAAAATAGCCTGCGATGCAGATCAGAATCAGGGATACCGTATCTTTTTTCCGCGACAGTTTTGCAAAAAACAGAGATCCTCCAAAAGCGACAACCTGCGTGGCAAGCAGGAAAACAACCTGTCCGACCGTATTCAGGTTCAGATCGGTTCCGATGTTGATGCAGTTGTCAATGATGGTTCCTACCCCATCAATATAGAGAAAGAATCCAATCAGAAAGAAAAATACTTTCCGGTCCGAAACTGCGATTTTTTTCAGGGTTCTGAATATTTTTCCAAATGTCTGACCGACGGTAACCGTTCTCATTTCCACGTAATTCTTCTGCCGATACTCCTTCAGCAACGGCAGCGTCACCACCAGCCACCAGAGAGCCGTCACGCCAAAGCCAATCATCTTAGAGACAAAATCCGGCAGCACCCCGACCATATCCGGCCCCAGAATGTAAGCAATCAGTGCTACAAGAAACGGAATGCAGGATCCCAGGTATCCCCACGCATAGCCATAGGAGGATACCTCATCCATACGTTCCTCCGTTGTCACATCATTCAGCATGGAATCGTAAATCGTCAGCGATGCATTATAGCAGACTCTTGTCACAATATAAATGACCAGAAACAGCACCCAGCTCGTTGCAACGCCATTCAGCACACATCCTGTGATGCCAAGACCTGCCGTTGTGGTAAAAAAGATCTTTTCTTATCCTTACGATCCGCCAGCACACCGCAGACAGGACCGATCAGTGCCACCACCACCGTAACAATGGAAATGGCAATCGAATAATACGCCGTCGCCTGATCCGAACTGATTTTTCCCCGGCCCTGTACCGATTGCCAGACTCTTAAACCAGATCGGAATCAGCGAACAGGCAAGCATAATAAATGCCGAATTTCCCACATCATATAAAACCCATGCAAACTCCTGCTCCGTCAGATTTCGAAACACTTTTGTCCGATGAAGAGCCCGAAACAGACCACTCATACTACAATCCCCACTTTCTTTTATTTTGTCATGCAGTATCAGTGTAGCATAGATTTCTTGATATTCAAAGTATTTTTTGTATGAAAGTAGGCAAAATCATTTGCAAAACGCCAGTTTTCCCATCCTTCCATGATCCGCCGGAAATTTCACAGCAGATCATTTCGATTTCTCAGATTAATGCCGGTGTCTGCGCCAAAACGGAAAGGATCGCAATCACCGCAAAAATCACAGCAGCTGCCACTGCAGCAATCATAATTTTTCTTTTCATAGCATACCTGCTTTCTCTATCATGTTTGCGGAATATTTTGTTTTCGTAATCATATCTTTTTTTCTAAAGACATTATACCCTATGCATAGGAATACATCAAACTTTTCCAGTCCAGGCCATTTCCAGACAGCTTTTAAAAACAGTCTGGCATGACTCCAAACGATTACAGCGCAGGCGGTCATAACCGTCTGCGCCTGTAGTCGTTTCACTTTTTTTTGCAGATGTTTTATAAGAATCTGATTACTATTTTTTTATTTCTCTGCTATACTTATGCTAAGATACCAGACACGCTCTTGCACCGGCCTGGCAGTCCGTGCATTGAGAAAAAATAAGAAAGCAGAGGATCAAAGAGATGACGAAAATCCCAAACAGACTTCACAAATACGTGCCATCTATGCTGCTGTTTCTGCTGTTTGAAGCAGTGGCAGTTACGCTGTGGCTCACAAAGGACAATTTTTTCTATCTGCTGAATTTCAGCTACATCGGAGCCTGCCTTGGGCTTGGAACGGCACTGTTTACCGCCGGGAAACGGTATGCCCGGCATTTCGTCCAGTTGGCGGTGGGCAGCTATATGTTGCTGTACCTTGGCGTGATTTCCCGTGAAAATATGCAGATCGAAGGGTTCTGGTACTACCTGTTTCTCGGCGTTTTCGAAGCAGCAACTATCCACTACGCGGTTGCAAAATTTTCGGACCGTTGCTTTTGGGCGTGGCTGGTGCGGTTACGCCTGCTGGACAGCTATGGTGCTGGACTTTCTGCCCTACAATCAGCCGCAGAAGCCACGAAAAGAAAAGCTGGGCTTCCTTCGCTATGTGATGTTTCTTCTGTCTCTGGCGTTGGTGTCCGGGCTGTTTCTGATGCAGGTGGCACATCTGGAGCAAATCATGTTCTGGCTTTTCCTGGCCGGAAATGCGCTTTATTACCTTGTCGGTATTGTGTTCGCCTTCCTGTTTCAAGATAACCGGGCATTCTGCAAGTACCTGTGTCCCATTACGGTTTTTCTCAAACCTATGAGCTATTTCTCTCTTCTGCGCGTCCACTGCGATGAGGATAAGTGCGTCCATTGCGGGAAGTGTCTGCAGGTCTGCCCCATGAACGTGGAGGTTAATAAGGAAACCCGCAAGCGGAAAAACGGAACAGAGTGTATTCTCTGCTATGAATGCACGAAGTTTGCCCCTCAAAAGCACTGCATTAACCGTTTTTCCTCATCCGTAAGTTTATTCCTCGCTTCGGCTGATTGATCATATATAGTACATTAATGATTGGAATTATCTATATCTTCTTTTAGCATTCTACTGCTACCTTAATTACACCATCTCTCTTACCTTCAAAGATTCATAAGCTTCCTCTATCCTTTCTAAGGGATAGGTGTGGGTGATAAGCGGCTCTGTGTTCAGTTTTCCCTCTGCAATCAACCGTAATGTTTCTTCACAGTCACAGCCATCCACTCCTCCGGTTTAAAGGTAAGATTTTTTCCATACATATCCGGAAGCGGCAGGATCTGTGCCTGATCATAAAGAGCAACCACCGTCACCAGACCATTGGGTCTCGCGCATTCCCAGGCCAGACGGAAGGTAGCTTCCGCCCCCGCAACCTCCAGCACAACGTCAGCTCCCCCATGATCGCTGTTTGCCCGTACAAACGCTTCACACTTCTCCGGAGAAACCAACAAAATCTCCGGATAATGCTGTCGGATAAACTGCAGACGATTTTTATCCTTTTCACACACAATAATCCGTCTTGGTTTTTTCAGCATTACCGAAAGCAGGGTACAGATACCGGTGGGGCCGGCTCCGATGATCAGCACCGTGTCCTGCTCTGAGATCTCTGAAATACGCGCTGCCCAGTAACCGGTAGCCAGAACATCGCCCACCAGCAATGCCTGTCGATCCGTAACGCCATCCGGAATCTTATTCAGTCCCTGATCTGCAAAGGGTACACGCACATATTCCGCCTGGCCGCCATCGATCCGGCAGCCCAGCGCCCAACCGCCATTTTCATCTGTACAGTTATTCACATACCCTTCTTGCAGAAAAAGCATTCACCGCAGAAGGTCTCCACGTTTACTGTCACCCGATCTCCCGGTTTTACCCTGGTAACTGCCTTTCCAACCTCTTCCACAATCCCCACCATCTCATGGCCAACCGTGATCCCAGGTACTGCCCGCGGAACGCTGCCATGCTTGATATGCAGATCGCTGGAGCAAATGCTGGCGAGTGTCACTTTGACAATAGCATCCCGCTCCTGCATCAGGGTCGGTTTTGGCTTCTCTCTTAATTCGAATTTTCCTTTTGAAACGTAGGTATACGCCTGCATATTTCTATTTTCCTCCACGTTTTTTATAATCCTCGTCTATACGTTTTTTCCAGTCTGCATTCAACGGGGCACTGCACCGGACAGAGCTGATTGCTTCGCTGACCACTTCATAATTCAACGCAGTTCCTTCGCTGTCGCACTGATAGTTGACTGCACGGTCTGCACCGATTCCGAACTGGCTTGCAGTCTCTACCGCGTCAATATTTGCACCGAGGAACAAAAACTCCCAACCGTATTTCGCTTTCTGCCGCTCGATCATCTGCTTCACTTTTTCGCTGTCATACCGGCGGCTGGCATTTTCCATTCCGTCCGTAGTGATTACAAACATGGTATGCTCCGGGACATCTTCCGGTCGTGCGTACTTATGAATATTTCCAATGTGATGAATCGCACCGCCGATGGCATCTAAGAGTGCCGTGCATCCGCGAACCGTATAATCCCGGTCAGTCATTGGTCGGATGTCCTTTACATCTACACGGTCGTGCAGGACTTCACTCACATTATCAAACAGTACCGTTGAAATCAGTGCTTCGCCCTCTGTTTTTTTCTGCTGCTCAATCATGGAATTGAATCCGCCGATGGTGTCCCGTTCCAGTCCGTTCATGGATCCGCTGCGGTCTAAGATAAAAACGATCTCTGTTAAATTCTTTCTCATATGCTTATCCTCCTAAAAGATCTCGCCCTTACGGGCTCGCTGTCGCAGTATTCGCCAAGGTTTCGAGCAAGCTCGAGCTTTGCTCATTCCTCACGCAAATGACTGCTCGATTTCGTACCTTACAGCCATAGTATAGCGATTTTCTTTTTGCGGAGTGTCGCATGGAAAGCGACATTTCTTTTTCCTTATGCTCCGATCAGACTCTGGTCAAAGGCAAACAGTGCCTCGTTAATTTCATACACATTATAGTTTCCCCGTTCGACAAAATATTCTACAATGATGTCAAATTTACTCGAATGGGACAATGTGAATCCTGCCTTGCCGAGCATCTCCTGCATCTGGGCAAGCGGTAGCTCCAAAGCGAGGGCAAATGCCAGCACCGTAGGTTTGGATGGCTTATAGAATCTATCCGAACGGATTTTTGAGAAGAGCTTCCTGTCAATATTTGCTTTCTTGTAGCACTGTGCATCCGTCATACCGCTTTCCTCAATCTTTCGAAGCAGCATTTCTGAAAAGCTCTCATCCATCTGCCCCAGCGCCTCTTCCAGAGACTGACTACTGCAGGATTTACAGATTGCTTCGGGCGGCAGCGGGACAGATGCAGCTTCAAAGCAGGATTCCTCTTGCCATGCTTCGGAACACCGACTCTGTTCTGCCCTCCTGTCGGTATGTTCTTCCACATACCTGTCATCTATGTACACTGCGATGTCATCAAACAGCTTTCCGCTAATCTGATATGTCTTTCGGTCAAAAATAACGATATAGACCATCATCTCGTTTTCCAGCAGAAATTCGCTGATGGTATCGACTGCAACCTTCAGAGCCTGGTCTTTTGGATAGCCGTAAACACCGGAGGAAATCAGCGGAAAGCTACAGACTGACAGCCATTTTCTTTCGCCAGATTCAAAGATGTCCGATAACAGGATTCCAGAAGCTCCTGCTCCCGATGCCTGCCATCCCTCCAGCGCGGACCGACTGCGTGGATCACATATTGCAGGGCAGGCGGTATCCCTTTGTAATTTTTGCACTGCCGGTTTCGCAGCCATGCAGCGTACTGCATTCTGCAAGCAGTTCCGGTCCGGCCGCACGATGAATGCAACCGTCCACACCACCGCCGCCCAAAAGGGACGTGTTGGCAGCATTGACGATTGCGTCAACGTTCATTTTTGTAATATCGTTTCTGATTATTTGCAACGGCATGAAGCACCCCTCCCATTCGTTCAGCAGTTGAAAATCAACATTAGTAAATAGAATATCCCCTAACATAAGCTTCTTTAAAAACACTTTGATTCTTGACTCCAGGAACTTTATCGAGATATTCCATGTCATTACTTGCAATCTTAACTCTTTTTAAGTTAAGATGCAATATTTGAGTTAAAAGTAGTTGAAAATCAACATTATTAAAAATCATTTTCGAAAAAAGTCCGGTGTAGCATGAGCATTACACCCACACTGCACCGGACATTCCACATCATCAACTGCTCTGTCTATTTTCTTCTTCCTGCTCATGCAGCTGCTCTTTTTTCTACTCGTCCCCCTTTCAGGATTTCTTTGCCACAATGTCAAGTATGAATTAAAAAAAAGACAAGCAACATCAAAGAAAAATTTCTTTCACAGCACTTGCCTTTTTCTATTATATTATCGTTATAAAAGCTCCTACTTGAATGCTTACAAACTGTTCTTCAAAATCTCCAATACCTCATCATGATTCAACACCTTATATCCACCTTCCATGATGATGGTTCCATTTGCAATACCATGTAACATTTCTTCTGTTGCCCCCAACTCATGGAGATTCATTGTAAGTCCCAGTTCTTTCATCCAAACTTCCATACAGGAAAGCCCTTCTCTGGCAACCTGTTCATCAGCTTTTCCAGCAGGATTGACCTCCCACACATTCACAGCAAAACGGCAAAACTTGCTAAGACCATAAGGCATAATATACCGATATTGAACTTATTATAAATGAATCTATATCACCTGAAATGTTTTCCATTTTCCGGACTTCTGCCTCCAGAAGAAAATGACCGCCCGAATGCTCCAGTCACAAACCATTGCAATAGCAATCCCGATCACGCCCATTTTCAAAACAATTCCCAAGAGCCATGATAAAAGCAGACGCACCGCTATCGTGGAGATAACCGAAACATACATGGTAAATTTCACATCACCCGCTGCCCGCAGCCCATTACTAAGCGCACCGGAAAAGGGATATGCTGCTGCATTAAACACGTTATGGATTAAAACCAGCCAGATTACAAGCCGTTTGGTCTCCGGCTGCAAAGCATAAAATTTCATAAAGAATGGAGTCAGAAGAAAAATCAAAAGATTCCATGCCGATGAAATCAGCAATGTGATTCTTGTCAATCTCTTAAAATAATGCTCCGCAGCATCTGCATCCCCATTTCCCATACACTGTCCAATGACCGTTATAAATACGGGACCCATAGCGACTCCCGCCAGCGCAGCCAATGACCAGATACTTTGTGCAACACCATTTGCAGCAATCTGATATGTTCCAAAAAAGTGCAACGATACCGCTTAATGCTACTTTGACTAACTGGAATATACCGTTTTCCATCCCATTTGGAATAGCGATTTTTAGAATTTGTTTCATGAAATCCACATTCCACCGGAAAATCCACTTGCAGCGATAGAACACTTCATTTTTTCTCTGAAAACAAAGTACTGTAATCATCACGGCTGAAAATGTCCGAGCGATCAGTGAAGGGTATGCAACACCTGCAACACCTGCACGCAAAACAAATACACCAATGAAATTTCCAATAACATTGATGATATTGGAAATTACCGACAAATACATGGTCACACTGGTTTTTCCAATACTGCGAAAAAGGGCAGCGCCAGCATTGTAAACCGCCAATGCCGGATAGGAATATGCAGAAATCCTAAGGTATGTAATACAAGAGTGCATCACAGAATCTTCCACTTTACCGAACATCAGACGAAGCATCCCTTCATTTCCAATTAGAACCATCACTACGATCAGTATGGAAAAAATCGCAGAAAATGAAAGAAGCTGACTGGCGGATTCTCCAGCGTCATCATTTTTCTTTCTACCAATATACTGGCTGATCACAACCGCCCCTCCAGATGCCAATGCTGTAAACAGATAAATAAAAATAGTATTGAACTGATTTACCAGTGAAACACCGGATACTGCCGCTTCTCCTGCGTAGCTGACCACCAGTGTGTCCGCCATCCCTACAAGCATTATCAGCAGCTGCTCTAAAAACAGGGGAATAATCATAGCCATCAACTTCTCGTTTGAAAACAGAGTTGTTTGCTGATTCACGCCTTTTCCTCCTCTTATTGTTATTTTTTTGTTTTACAGATCATATAATCGATTGCATCAAGTGACTGCTGCTTTTCATGTACCTCATCAAGCAATTTGTACCGATATTTTCGCAACATCCTTATCTGCATTTCTTGATCTTCGCATCCTGAAATTTTTGCGATTTCTTCTTTGCTTAATCCGGCGTTTATACGGGAATCATAATCCGGTTTCATGAAATGGCACTCCCTCCTCAATAAAAATATAGGTGCAGAAATTAAAGCTGTTTGCTTTATCTCTACACCTATATTATAATTTTCTAATTGAATTATATCAAATACTTAGTTTTTATGGTTTGTCCATG
>ENA-OUNI01000557-OUNI01000557.1-human-gut-metagenome-genome-assembly--contig:-NODE-557-length-17103-cov-5.031574_pt1 | contig 17103 bp, 17 predicted proteins | sample MGYA00242499_ERZ504580 | MGnify/ENA primary metagenome ERZ504580 (study PRJEB26092, sample SAMD00036315) | human gut metagenome | host: Homo sapiens | study: EMG produced TPA metagenomics assembly of... | reverse complement strand
ATATATATATGCCGGTTATCCTGCAAACACCGGGAAGACCGGATAAAATCGTAGATATAACCCAGCACCAGCACACGACATTCCAAATTACGCATAGACGGCGCCCGCATGATGGAGTCTGGCTGCATAGAATAATAGTAAGTGTCTCACCGACGACATACATACTTTGAGCCATACATGCCAACTTAAATGACCATAAATCATCCTCGTGTACAATGCCCTCCTGGAAGTAGAGTTTATGCTGCAAAACGAGGGGACGACTCACCAGTTTGTTCCATGCCATGACATACCATTTCCCCTGCACATAAGTGGAAAGTACAAGAGCATTCCCTTCATAAAACCCGGTGCCTAATGATAAAGGAGGAGCCCAACGTCTGGCGCCGGTCACCTCGTAATTGCCTATCACAAAATCCGGTCGCTTCTGCCCCGCTGCATCCGCCAAAAGCTCTATTGCATTCGCAGAAATATAGTCGTCGCTATCCAAGAAGTACAGATAATCGCCAACAGACGCTAAGATACCGGTGTTTCTTGCAGCAGAAAGCCCTCTGTTCTCTTCATGTTCCAAACACCTCACCACCGTTCCACGCGGATGCGAAGCTACCACCCGTCTGGCTATCTCCATAGAGTTGTCCGGAGTGCAGTCATTCACAAGAATGACTTCCAAATCCTGCCAAGTCTGGTCCAACACGGACAACAAACACCGTTCTACGTACTTGGCAACATTATAAACCGGAATAATAATGGAAACTTTCATACTTTCAATCATATTTTCAGAATTTCACCTCATGGCCTTCCACAAACTCTTCCCACCACACAACAAGCGTCAACAGATTGAAATATTGCAAAGCCTTGTTCTGCCTATGCCAGAACCAACCACCCTCCTTCTCTGCAACTTGTTCATAATCTGTAAGAAACTCCTCCACTGCATCACGACGCAGATAGTTGTCCATAATGCCGGAAGCAAGAATGAATTCCTTAAAGAAAGCACGTCGGGCCCTATCACGGAAGAACAGTGGCATAGGTGCAAAACCGCCCTGCTTCTTCTTCAAGGTAATGGCCTCGGGAAGTAAAGGTTTATAATGGTGCTTTAACAGATATTTAGAAACGGAACGACCCCGCGCAATGTCCAGTACACTGTTGCCCCTGCACTTCAACCCTACCGGTAGCTCCTGCAGGAAATGGAAAAGCTCCAGGTCCATAAAAGGATACGTCAGATTGTTACCGAACATGCGTGCCATGCTGGAAGCCTTGAAAAGAATGATACGGTTGATTACAGTCTCCAAATCGGAAAGAATGGCATGCTGCGCATAAAGATGCTCGAAACTGTGGATATCGGGCCGTAGTGATTTTACCGGCTCAAAATCTTCTTTCGGATTTTGCAGAAGGGCACACAAGGCAGAATCGGAGAAGCCGAAACGCTCCCCTTCCAGAATATGAAGTATCTTATCCAAATGGAAATTGATGCGGGAAAGCTTTCCGCCGGTATCAAAGGTTTCATGCTCCAGCAGACGGCTGATGCCACGCAGCAAGGGACGCAATCCTATGCGGGCGGATAGATAATGCAACGCCACTTCGCGGCCGGAAGTACCGAAATACTGGTCACTGCCGTCACCTCCCAGAATCACGTCGGGCTTGTCATCGCCTATCATGCGCATGGCACAATAGTTTACCATCAGCCCGCCTTCCATAAAAGGCTCACCCAGAAAACGGACAATGTCGGGCAAGGCACTGGTTTCCGTACCGTCAATCTCGTACTCATGATGGCGGGTACCAAAGGTTTCAGACATCAGACGGGCCATGGGCAGCTCCGTCCAGGCATCTCCTTTAAAGCCCACGGAATAGGAGTCAATCTGGCCGTCGTAAATGCTGCGCAGCGCAGCAAGGTTTGAACCGGAATCATAGCCGCCACTCAGCAGGATACCTACCCTGCGGCTATGGCCGATACGCCGGCGGATGGCTTGCGCATGCAATTCTCCATAACGGCGGGAATAGGCCTCGACATCCGGATTCCGTTCAGTCGCCACCTTGGGTTCATGCTCAAAAACGCTGTCGCGCTTCAGACAATAAATGTCATCTGCCACCTTTTCATATAAGCCGGGATTTCTTTCCTTCAGCGAATCAAACATGGAATGTACGTTCGCTTGTGTCTCTAACTTTACAGAAGCCCAAACCGGCATCAGATAACCAAGCTCTGTCAACATGTAGAACTTTTCGCCGGCACCTAAAGAATGAACATCGAATAGGGCGAAATTATTCTTCTTCAAAATGCCACGCTGAAGGAATGTACTCAATGAAACCAGATTAGGCTCGAAATTTTCTTCCAGTTGGTCCTCTAAAAATTGCCAGGAAGTGGCAAAATTACCATCAATGTGACAATAGACGGGATAATGCGTGCATGATGGTCGCGCACCACTCCGCATTCATTTTCTGAATAATATACTATGGTGAACGAACCGTCCAGGCGTGAAAAGCCATATGCCGGATCGGATAGAAACGCATCAGCAGCAAGCTTGGCATTGGTATCATCCGGAGTTGCCTGCAAGGTGTCCCGATTATACAAAGTTCCGAAAAAGAAAAGTCTCAGATTATAACTTTCAAAAGAAGATTCCGGCTCTTCTCCCTCTACACAGACTGTACGCCAATCTTCTAAAGTGATTTTTCCGTATATCATTTGTTTGCTTATAGACTTGTTTATTGTGTATCCCTTTCTATTTTTCCGCCACCCCATGCCTGGTATGTATAAAGGTCTTGTTTGCTCCCCTCAGCTTGAAGATGTTTCCTGCCATCAGCAGGAATGTATAGGGTATCTTTTGCAGGGCCATTGCCAGGCGGCTGGTGCAGAACCTTTTGGGAACGGCAACGAGCAGTGCGACAGCGAGCAACACCAAGAGCAGCCACCACTTCAGCCCCCATGTCCAGCGATAAACCGTAAACAACACGGAGAAGAGGAACGTGAACCCCATCAACAGCAGGCGGGGAATGGAAAGCTGCTGGAAAGCTTGTCGCAGAAGTCCCAGTTACGCGCAGCAAGCGCCTTCCACAGAAACTTGGCGAAGGTCTGGCAGTAATGCCATTGTGCCGAAAGCCAACGGCGGCGCTGACGGGAGAAATCACCGGTGTTCTGTATCTTCTCATCGAACACAAAGGTTTCGGGCAAATAATAAAAACGCTTGCCGCGATAGAGCAGGGTCAGCTCCAATTCACGGTCGAAACCGCCCACAGCCTTGATGTCAGCCATCGTATCACGAAACAAGTCATAACGGAACGCCATACCGGAACCGATAAGGGCAGCCGACAAGCCCAGCTTGGCATGCCCCAGACGGAAAATGGTATTGTTGATTTCCTCACTGATGGCATCGAGCAGGGCCATGTCATTGTTCAGGTTCTTGGCACTCCGGTGGGTCTGCACAATCTCGACTTCCGGATTGGCGAAGAGGTCGTTAATATCACTCAGATAATCGTAAGGGATGACATTGTCCGCATCAAGCACCAAAGCGATGTCATAGTCATTGCCGATGGCAGCCATGGCGGCATTCAGAGATTTGGACTTGGTGCTTTTCTCAAAATGCACTTCAACCAGGCGGACAGGAAGCACAGCGAGGGAAGCGTTGGTTTCGGGCTGCATACGGTCCGAAATGACAACCGTATCAAAACAGTCGGCGGGATAATCCTGCTCCAGACATGAATGGACGCACTCGTGTATCACGGCATCTTCGCGGTAGGCAGGAATCAGTATGGCAAAACGCTTGTGTTCCTTGGCTGGAGGGGGCAGAGGCAGGTCACGCCGCGTGACGCCAGACTGTAAACCAATAGATACAGTATGTTTATTGCAAACCATATGTATAAAAGCCAATCGAATATATTCAATATATGTTCCAAATTCAGAGCTATTTAAGCTTTAGAGTTGCTGCTTGTTTTTAATGGGTATCCGACACAAAGATACAAAAAAGAAGTAGAGTCCGGACAAAATATACAAAAAATGCGAAGAATATAGGAATAAAAAAACGAGCAAGCTCTCACGAACCCCTCGCCCCTGTAAGAAAAGCCTTAAAGGCTTTTCTTTTAAACTGCGTCAATGTTACCTAAAAATCAATCTTTCTCTTTACCTGAAAAATAAAACTTCAATTACCTATTCTGAAAACTTCAAAATCCAATTTTTACCTTTACCTAATTTACCTATTTATTCAAAACATTTAGCTTATGAAAAAAATCTATTTTCAATCCTTTTACCTAACAACTAATATCCTTTATTGAAAACTGTTTTTATTATTTATCAAATCCAAATGCAGTTTCCCAACTGCACTGCAAAGGTAAGTGTTTTATCCGCACGCACAAAACGCCGGCATATTTTTCGCGCGTTTTATAACATTGTTTTAGAGTTTAAGGGTACAGTTTACACTTATAAACATTTTATTGTTCATCGGGAGTATACTTTCCAGTAAAAAACAAACCACCGAAGCGCCGAAACGCTTCGATGGCTGTCCCCTTTAAACACCTTTAAACAAAATGAATTTCTTCTTTATTTTCTTGCTTCGGCAATATAACCTAACGCTTCTTTACATTTTTCTGTAACGTAAGTCCAGTCTTCGGCAGCGACCTTATCCTTCGGGAAGAGTTTGGAGCCCATACCTACGCAGAACACACCCGCCTTAATCCAGGAGGTCAGGTTTTCCTGAGTCGGCTCCACTCCACCGGTCACCATCAGCTTGGACCAGGGCATCGGAGCCAGCAAACCTTTCACGAGTTTGACACCAAGCACGTCGCCCGGAAATATCTTGCAGAGGTCGCAACCTGCTTCTTGCGCGAAACCTACCTCTGAAACGCTGCCGCACCCCGGAGTATAAGCTACCAGACGACGGTTACAAATCTTAGCAATCTCCGGGTTGAACAACGGGCCTACAACGAAACATGCACCCAACTGCAAATACAGCGCCGCAGTAGCAGGGTCAACGATGGAACCTACACCCATAGCCATCTCCGGGCACTCTTTTGCCGCAAACTTCACAACTTCCGCAAACACCTCGTGGGCAAAGTCACCACGGTTCGTGAATTCGAACGCACGAACACCTCCATCGTAACAAGCCTTTACAACTCTCTTTGCAACTTCTGCATCCTTATGATAAAAGACGGGCACCATGCCGGTAGAACCAATCTTATTCAATACTGCGATTTTATCAAATTTACTCATCTTTTTATTTACGATTTGACGATTTACGATTTACGATTAATATTACTTTACTTTATATCTATTCTTTTTATTTACGATTTGACGATTCAAACTTCCTTTGCTAACCGATTTCTTGTAGTGACAATAGAACTCACTATTATTTTATACAATTCATGCGCCTCTTGTTGCAACCCAAGCAGTTTATTAGCAGGAATCATCTCACTTTCAGCAATAATTTCCAACCAGTGTATAGTTTCATCCAGTTCTTCCTCTACCATTTTCAGTTTATTCAGAAAATCCTTATCAGACTTTCCCAAACAAGCTGCCCTATAATTGGCAGCAGGTGAAGTCCCTGAACGCACTATTTGTTTAGCTATAGCCATTGACGAAATCCGATTAGGCATACAATCTACCATCTTGATTATTCTCAAAGAGAACACCTTCAATCGTATTTTCAATTCCTCCGAGTTCACTGTAGAAGTAATTTCAATCGTACATCGTAAATCGTCAAATCGTAAATGAGCTTAGCGTTGTACTCGTCCGCTTGCATCCCCCCCTGCCAGCGCTTCTACCTCTTCGGTAGAAACAAGGTTGAAGTCACCGTTGATAGTGTGCTTCAAGGCGGAAGCGGCTACTGCAAATTCGAGGGCGGCACCTGGTTGGGTTTTGTCAGCAGGCCGTGGATGATACCGCCCGAGAAAGAGTCGCCGCCACCTACGCGGTCGATGATAGGATTGATGTCGTAACGCTTTGACTCGTAGAATTCCTCGCCGTTGTAAATCATTGCTTTCCAGCCGTTGTGGGTAGCGGAGAAAGACTCGCGCAACGTAGAGATTACGTATTTGAAGCCGAATTCCTTCGCCATCGCCTTGAAGATTCCCTTGTAGCCTTCAGCGTCCGTCTTGCCGCCTTCCACGTCTGCATCGGGCTTGAAGCCCAGGCAGAGTTCAGCATCCTCTTCATTGCCGATACAGACATCCACATACTGCATCAAAGGCTTCATGATGGACTGGGCTTTTTCTTTGGTCCAGAGTTTTTTACGGAAATTGAGGTCTACCGACACCGTAACGCCGTGACGTTTGGCAGCCTCGCAAGCCAGGCGGGTCAACTCGGCGGCCTTGTCGGAGATGGCGGGAGTGATACCTGACCAGTGGAACCAGTCTGCACCTTCCATGATGGCATCGAAATCAAAGTCTGCCGCATCTGCCTCGGCAATGGCAGAGTGTGCACGGTCATAGATTACCTTACTGGGACGCATGGAAGCACCGGTCTCAAGATAGTAGATACCTACACGGTCACCACCACGCGCAATGAAATCCGTCTTTACGCCATACTTGCGCAATGCGTTGACAGCCGACTGGCCTATTTCATGTTTCGGCAACTTGGTTACAAAATAAGCATCATGTCCGTAGTTGGCACAGCTGACAGCCACGTTGGCCTCTCCGCCGCCATATACCACATCAAAAGAGTCGGACTGCACAAAACGGGTGTTTCCCGGAGTAGACAGCCTCAGCATGATTTCACCTAATGTAACTACTTTCTTTCCCATAATCTTTCTATGTTTTATTTTAATATGAAATTAATTTGTTTCCTTTCAATTTATCATTTCGAGGTATAAACAGAACTTAAACACCTGAAACTATGGAGAGTAAATCAAAATAATATTCGTTCTTCATAGTCTTCGTGTACGGGCACAAAGATACAACAATTTTTGAAATACAAAAAATTTATCATATATTTGTATCGAAAATATTTAAGATTATAATTGTGTGCGAGCACAAGAAGATGTACGATGGGACGATTTACGATTAGACGATTGAGATTACATTGTAGAATCGTAGCCAAAGCAACATCAATCGTACATCGTAAATCGTTAAATCGTAAATATACAGATGGAAAGAGTCAGAATAAAGGATATCGCCAAGATGGCCGATGTATCCGTGGGAACCGTCGACCGTGTGATTCACGGGCGTAGCGGTGTGTCCGAGTCCAGCCGGAAGCGGGTGGAAGAAATCCTGAAACAACTGGATTACCAGCCAATATGTATGCCAGTGCACTGGCTTCGAACAAGAAGTACGCATTTGCCTGCCTGCTGCCGCTACACGAGAAAGGCGAATACTGGACAGACGTGGAAACGGGCATACACAACGCCGTAGAGACTTACTCTGACTTCAACGTGGCCGTGCACCTCTCCTACTATGACCCGTATGACTATCATTCATTCGCGGAAGCCTCCGGACAGATTCTGGCACTGGAGCCGGACGGAGTGATGTTTGCCCCCACCGTTCCGCAATACACCAAGCCCTTCACGGATGAGCTGACGCAACATAATATACCTTATATATATATAGACTCCAACATAAAGGAAGAGCCCGCCCTCTCCTTCTACGGGCAGAACTCGCACCAGAGCGGATATTTTGCCGCCCGCATGCTGATGCTGCTTGCCGGAGAAGACGCGCAGGAAATCGTCATCTTCCGCAAGATAAATGAAGGCATCGTGGGGTCGAACCAGCAGGAACGCCGCGAAATAGGCTTCCGCGAATACATGCAGGAGCATCATCGCCTGCCGCATCTGGGAACTGGACCTGCATGCCAAGCGCGACAGCGAGGACACACTGATGCTGGACGAGTTCTTCCAAAAGCATCCTACCGTAAAGAACGGAATCACCTTCAACTCCAAAGCATACATCATCGGGGAATACCTGCTGAAGAAGCAGAAAAAAGACTTCAACCTGATGGGCTATGACCTGCTGCAACGCAACGTAGACTGCCTGAAGCAGGGAAGCATCTTCTTCCTCATAGCACAGCAGCCCACCCTGCAAGGATTCGACGGCATCAAGGCCTTGTGCGAATACCTGATTCTGAAGAAGGAAATCACAAGGGAGAACTTCATGCCGATTGACTTGCTGACGAAGGAGAATATAGAGTTTTATTACAACAAATAGTTGCATGTACAATGTACCATCTACAATGTACAATTCGGCCATGCGGAAGGGGACTAATACTAGCGCAGCGCAGCCAAATTGTACATTGTAGATGGTAAATGGAAAATTTTAAAAGATGGAGGCAAAGTACCTGAAAATCAACCCTGCCGACAATGTTGCAGTGGCTATCACAGCACTCCCGGCCGGTGAAAAACTCACGGTGGACGGAAAGGGAATCACCCTGAACGAGGATGTTCCTGCCGGACACAAATTCGCACTGAAAGATTTTGCGGAAGGCGAAAACGTCATTAAATACGGATATCCCATCGGCCACGCCCGGAAAGCGCAGAAGCAGGGGGATTGATGAATGAAAACAATATCAAGACCAACTTGTCCGGGTTGCTGGAATACACTTACAACCCCGTCAACGTAGACCTCAATACTACAACTCTAAACCTCAATACTGGCGCGCAAACCTGACCTTTAGAGGGTACAAACGTAAGAACGGCGACGTAGGTGTGCGCAACGAGATATGGATTATTCCGACAGTGGGCTGCGTGAACGGAATCATCAACCAGCTTGCCGAAGGCCTGCGCCGCGAAACGGGCGGAAAGGGCGTGGATGCCATCATGGCTTATCCCCATAACTACGGCTGCTCCCAGTTGGGCGACGACCACGAGAATACAAAGAAAATCCTCCGCGACATGGTACTGCATCCCAATGCGGGAGCCGTACTCGTGGTAGGCTTGGGGTGCGAGAATAATCAGCCGGATGTATTCCGCGAGTTCCTGGGAGACTATGACCAGGAGCGCGTAAAGTTTATGGTGACCCAGAAAGTGGGTGATGAATACGAAGAAGGAATGGAACTGCTGCGCGAACTTTATGCCAAAGCCATCCAGGACCAGCGCGAGGATATTCCCTTAAGCGAACTGCGCGTAGGCCTGAAGTGTGGCGGTTCGGACGGTTTCTCCGGTATCACCGCCAATCCGCTACTGGGCATGTTCTCCGACTTCCTCGTAGCACAAGGCGGTACCAGCGTACTGACGGAAGTGCCGGAAATGTTCGGTGCAGAAACCATCCTGATGAACCGCTGCCGCACCAAAGAGCTGTTTGAGGACACGGTGAAGCTGATTAATGACTTCAAGGAATATTTCCTTTCACACGGTGAACCGGTAGGTGAAAACCGTCTCCGGGAAATAAGGCGGGAGGCATCTCGACATTGGAGGACAAAGCCTTGGGATGCACACAGAAATGCGGCACGAGCTACGTGGAAGGGGTACTTCCGTATGGCGAACGCCTGAAAGTAAAGGGACTGAACCTACTGTCTGCTCCGGGAAACGACCTTGTAGCCGCCACTGCCCTTGCCTCTTGCGGATGCCACATGGTGCTGTTCACCACAGGACGCGGAACGCCCTTCGGAACCTATGTGCCGACCATGAAGATTTCCACCAACTCCACTTTGGCAAAGAACAAGCCGGGCTGGATAGACTTCAACGCCGGAGTTATCGTCGAGAACGAACCGATGGAGAAAACCTGCGAACGCTTCATCGAGTATATCATCAAAGTAGCAAGCGGTGAATTCGTGAACAACGAAAAGAAAGGCTACAAGGAAATAGCCATCTTCAAGACGGGAGTAACTTTGTAAGGTGAAAATTGAAAGGTGAAAGGTGAAAATTAAAGGCTGATATATGGAGGGCGGGACAAAACCATTTTGTCCCGCCCTTTGTTTTTATACCTTTGCAGCAAAATTGGCTTATATATTTACGATTTGACGATTTACGATGTACGATTGAAGTTTGTATTGTACAACAACCATTCTACGATTTCAAGAGTTATATCAATCGTACATCGTAAATCGTCAAATCGTAAATCCCCAATCGTAAATCGTAAATTATGTCAGCAACAACCGATACAATCTCCAAACCCAAAGGCGGCTGGTGGGCACTCAGCCGTTGGCGGTGTTCCTTTGCCTCTATCTAGTGACTTCGCTCCTGGTGAACGACTTCTATAAAGTCCCCATCACGGTAGCCTTCCTCGCCTCATCCTGCTATGCCATCGCCATCACGCGCGGCCTGAATCTGGAACAGCGCATCTATCAGTTCTCCGTGGGCGCCAGCAACAAGAACATCATGCTGATGGTATGGATATTCATCCTTGCAGGAGCATTCGCCCAAAGCGCCAAGCAGATGGGCGCTATTGATGCGACCGTAAATCTGACCTTACATATACTGCCGGACAACCTGCTGCTGGCGGGCATCTTCATTGCCGCCTGCTTCATCTCCCTCTCGATAGGAACAAGCGTAGGAACTATCGTCGCACTGACTCCCGTAGCCGTGGGACTGGCGGAAAAGACGGGCATCGACCTGCCTACATGGTCGCCATCGTGGTGGGAGGCTCGTTCTTCGGAGACAATCTTTCCTTCATATCCGACACCACCATTGCATCGACCAAGACGCAGGACTGCGTGATGAGGGACAAGTTCCGCGTCAACTTCATGATTGTAGTCCCCGCAGCTCTTGTCGTGCTGGGCCTCTACATCTTTCAAGGCCTGTCCGTCTCCGCCCCGCCCCAAGTGCAGACCATCGAGTGGATAAAGGTAATCCCCTACCTCATCGTGCTGGGCACGGCCGTAGCAGGTGTCAACGTCATGCTGGTACTGCTGCTGGGCATCCTCTCTACTGGAATTATCGGTATCTATACCGGTACCGCCTTTTTCGACTGGTTCGGAGCCATGGGAACGGGCATCACCGGCATGGGCGAACTCATCATCATCACCCTGCTGGCCGGAGGTATGCTCGAGACCATCCGCTACAACGGCGGCATCGACTTCATCATCTCCCGGCTGACCCGCCACGTCAGCGGCAAGCGGGGAGCCGAATTCAGCATCGCCGCCCTGGTCGGCATCGCCAATCTCTGCACCGCCAACAACACCATTGCCATCATCACCACCGGCCCCATAGCCAAGGACATCGCCCTCCGCTTCCACCTGGACCGCCGGAAAACAGCCAGCATACTGGACACCTTCTCATGCCTCGTGCAAGGAATCATCCCTACGGAGCGCAAATGCTGATAGCCTCCGGACTTGCCGGCATTTCACCCATCAGCATCATCGGAAACCTGTATTACCCCTTCTGCATGGAGCATGCGCCATACTCGCCATTCTGCTGAGCTACCCCAGGAAATACTCGGGAGAAGGATGAGTTATGGGTGACAAGTGATGAGTTATGGGTGACGTTGTGTGAACATTTTAAAAAAAACACCCCTCGTGCCAACAAATAACTCATAACTCATAACTCAAAACTCAAAATCTTTTCTTACCTTTGCACTCGCTATTACGAGATAGTAGCATAATTCAAATCATTAACTAAAAACATTTTAATTAAATGGCAACAAAAATCAGATTGCAAAGACATGGACGTAAAAGCTACGCTTTCTACTCTATCGTTATTGCAGACGTAAGAGCACCACGTGATGGTAAATTTATTGAGAAGATTGGTACTTACAATCCTAACACCAATCCTGCCACAGTAGATTTGAAGTTCGACCGCGCACTTGACTGGGTGTTGAAGGGTGCACAACCTACTGACACAGTTCGTAACATCCTCTCTCGCGAAGGTGTTTACATGAAGAAGCACTTGCTGGGCGGTGTAGCGAAAGGCGCATTCGGCGAAGCTGAAGCTGATGCAAAGTTCGAAGCCTGGAAGAACAACAAACAAAGCGGTTTGGCTGCTCTGAAGGCTAAGGAAGACGAAGCTAAGAAAGCTGAAGCAAAAGCACGTCTGGAAGCTGAAAAGAAGATAAACGAAGAAAAAGCAAAAGCACTGGCTGAAAAGAAAGCTGCTGAAGCTGCTGCAAAAGCCGCTGCCGAAGCACCGGCCGAAGAGGCTCCTGCCGAAGAAGCCCCTGCTGCTGAAGAAGCTGCTGCCGAATAATAGTAAGCACAGCGTTATCGCTAAAAATGGGATTAAAACTATAAAAATCCTCTCCGGTTCATATCGGAGGGGATTTTTTATTACTATATTTGCAGCTATAATCATTCATTAAAAAAACAAACAATGAAAAAGTTTACTTATCTGCTCGCTGTAGCCGCTGTATTTACAGCTTGTAACAGTGGAAACAACGGTTACACCGTAACCGGAACTGTAGAGGGTGCAGCCGACGGCGACACCGTATATCTGGAAACCGTGGAAGGACGCCAATTCGTAAAATTGGACTCTGCTGTCATCAAAGATGGAACATTTACCTTCAAGGGTACACAAGATACTGCTGTCAACCGCTACATCTCCTACAAAGCCGAAGGAAAAGACGGCGCAGCCATCGACTTCTTCCTGGAAAACGGCAAGATTAAAATCAACTTGTCGCAGGAAAACAACTCTGCCACCGGTACTGCCAACAATGATGCCTACCAGGAAATCAGAGCCCAAATCAACGGTCTGAACAAACAAATGATGAGCATCTACGAATCCATGTCGGACACCACACTGACCGACGAACAACGCGAGGCTAAAGGCAAAGAGATGGAAAATCTGGAAAACAGCATGATATCCGCCATCAAAGCCGGCATCAACAAGAACATCACCAACCCGGTGGGTGTACTCCTGCTGAAGCAGAACTACTACTACATGGATGTGGCAGACCTCGACCCGCTGATGCCCCAAATCCCTGCAGCTTACGACAACGACGAAGCCATTGTCAAGATAAAGAGCAACGTTGAGAAGATGAAAGCCACTGCCGTAGGCAGAAGTTTACAGACTTCGAGATGCAGACGCCGGAAGGAAAAACGGTAAAACTGTCCGACTACGTAGGCAAGGGCAAAGTTGTCCTTGTTGACTTCTGGGCAAGCTGGTGCGGCCCCTGCCGTCGCGAGATGCCCAACCTGGTGGAAGCTTACGCCAAATATAAGAACAAGAACTTCGAGATTGTAGGCGTATCCCTGGACCAGAGTGCTGACGCATGGAAAGAAGCCATCAAGAAGCTGAACATCACGTGGCCGCAAATGTCCGACCTGAAATACTGGAACTGCGAAGGCGCACAGCTTTATGCCGTAAGCAGCATCCCCCACACTGTGTTGATTGACGGTGAAGGAACTATCCTTGCACGCGGACTGCACGGTGACGAGCTTCAGGAAAAGATAGCCGAAGCTGTCAAATAATAAAACCGGACACACCGGAGACTAAAAAAGGAGTGCCACACTTCGTCAATCGAAATGCCACACTTCACGAGGCCCAATCAATGGCATTTGCCTCTGTGAAGTGTGGCATTTCCCTTGCTGAAGTGTGGCATTCGGAATGATGGAATGCGGCGTTTTTCAAGAGAAGATACGCGCAGCCATTTCCATCCCCAACCTTACGGTTTCCCACTGTTTCTCCTCATCGGCCTCCGAAGGCGAAAGAAGCGCATTGGCATCCGGCAGACATAAAGTGAAACGTTTCAAAGGAATATAGTTCAATACACTTTCAGTTTTTGCCTGCAATTCATCCAACTCGTCCTCCTGAGGATAATGGGACAGCACAAAGCCAAACACCGCTTCCTTCTCGTGTATGAACCAGAGCAGACGGTTACGGTCGCACGCGCCACAGTCGTAATTCAGGAAATAAGCATCGGCCCCATGCAGTTGCACCAGCATGTCCGTCGGTGCATGGAATGCAACATACATCCCTGCAGGACGCTCACGCAAAACCCGGTTGTTGAGCCGGATGGTATCTTCCATTATCACCGAATGTACCCCGTCGAACTGGACGTAGCGGCAGCCTGCATCATAAAGTTTGGTAAGCAAAAATTTGTAGCAGGAAGCAATATCATCCGTCAAAAGCCGGATGTCGGAGTAAACGGTTTCTATCTGAGTCCGCTCCACACGTTGAATAATCTGGGTCATAACCTCTGCCGGCGAAGGGATATGCTGTTTTTTCATCACCCCTCCGTCCACAATGGAATCAAGAAATGCGAATTCTTCCAGAATAGGATGCCGTAGCAAACTGAGCCGTCCTGTAATCTCCAAAGGAGAGCCTTCGGAGAAAGGCCGGCCGTCTTTGGAACAAATACCCTCCCAGCTTTCCAAAAAATCGCGACTTCGGAAACCACCATCGGAAACAACCTTCATGCCTCCCAGCTCCAGCCGTTCCACCAGACTGCGCACTTCCGCATCTTCAACAGCCTGCAATATCTGCCGGCTCACCTGCCCGTTCTGATATTGCTCGCGGACATCCTTCAATGCACGAGGTACACAAAAAGCCCCAGCTATATCAATTTTAAACGGAGGAAATACATTTGCCATGTTCATCCTTTCTTTGATTATTATAATAATGATACTTTTGCCCCAATACCATGAGCAGCAAAGCAATACAATCGAATGGCAACAAGAAGTATTATCAAGGACTAAAAACCTTAAATAAACCAATTCGTTGCAAATATAACTAAAAAAATCGAAGATTCACAATCTGCCCAAAAGATTTATCTTCATTTGACACTTCGAAATCAGATGATGTTTATGCATGCAATAATAGTCAGTAATGAATAACTTTAAAAATTATTTTTCATTAGAAGTTTTCCACTTTAAACAATTACATCATTAATAATCAATAGATTAACACTTTTTAAACCACAAAAAGTTTTCCAAAAAGCAAAACCTATCAATAACTATAATATCTTTGTTTCCGCAATTAAACTAAAAAAGACAGTCATATTTAAGCATAAAAGGTTATGATACAGACAGTACTCAAGCGCGACGGGCGCGTCGTCGGATTCAACGAAGAAAAAATAGCAACGGCCATCCGCAAAGCCATGTTGCATACAGACAAGGGGGAAGACCTGCAACTGATACACCAGATTACGGACCGCATCTCTTTCAAGGGAGATTCGCAGATGACGGTGGAAGCCATCCAGGATTTGGTGGAAGTGGAGCTGATGAAGAGCAGCCGCAAGGACGTTGCCCAGAAATACATCGCTTACCGCAACCAGCGAAGCATTGCCCGCAAAGCAAAGACGCGCGACATGTTCCTGGAAATCATTAACATCAAGTCCAACGACATCACACGCGAAAATGCCAACATGAATGCCGATACCCCGGCGGGCATGATGATGAAGTTTGCCAGCGAAACCACCAAGCCTTTTGTGGACGACTATCTGCTGAGTGAAGAAGTGCTGGATGCCGTCACCCAGAACTATCTGCACATCCATGACAAGGATTATTATCCCACCAAGAGCCTGACATGCGTGCAGCATCCGCTGGACCATATTCTGAAATACGGCTTCTCTGCCGGACACGGCGAATCGCGCCCGGCCAAACGCATCGAGACTGCCAGTATCCTGGGATGCATCTCGCTAGAAACAGCCCAGAACGAGATGCACGGCGGACAAGCCATCCCTGCATTCGATTTCTACCTTGCCCCCTACGTGCGCAACAGCTTCATCGAGGAAGTCAAGAACCTGGAAGAACTGAATGGAAAAGACTATTCCCATCTCTATCAGAAGGAACTGGCCGACTATCTGCTACAGCCGTTGGACGGACTGACGGACGAGGACCGCATCGTGCAGCATGCTGTCAACAAGACCGTATCGCGCGTGCACCAGTCCATGGAGGCGTTTATCCATAACATGAACACCATCCACTCACGCGGCGGCAACCAAGTGGTGTTCAGCTCCATCAACTACGGCACAGACACCTCTGCGAGGGGCGCTGCATCATCCGCGAGCTGCTGAAAAGCACCTATCAAGGGGTAGGAAACGGAGAAACCGCCATCTTCCCCATCCAGATATGGAAAAAGAAACGGGGTGTGAGCTACCTGCCTGAAGACCGCAACTACGACCTCTACCAACTGGCCTGCAAGGTGACGGCACGGCGTTTCTTCCCGAACTTCCTGAACCTGGACGCCACCTTCAACCAAAGCGAGGACTGGAAAGCCGATGACCCGAAACGCTACCAGCATGAAGTTGCCACCATGGGATGCCGCACCCGTGTATTCGAAAACCGTTTCGGACCGAAGACCTCCATCGGACGCGGCAACATCTCTTTCTCTACCATCAACATCGTCCGTCTGGGCATTGAGTGCATGAACATCGAAGACAAGGAACAGCGCATCGCCCGGTTCTTTGCCAAGCTGGATAGTATGCTCGAAGTGACCGCACGCCAGCTGCACGAGCGCATGGAGTTTCAAAAGACCGCCTTCGCCAAGCAGTTCCCGCTACTGATGTCTGCCTTGTGGATAGGCAGCGAGAAGCTGAAACCGAACGATACGATTGCTTCCGTCATCAACCAGGGAACACTGGGAATCGGTTTCATCGGGTTGGCAGAATGTCTCGTGGCATTGCTCGGAAAACATCACGGCGAATCTGGCGAAGCCCAGGAGCTGGGACTGAAAATCGTGACCTATATGCGCGACCGTGCCAACCAGTTCTCGGAGCAATACCAGCACAACTACAGCGTGCTTGCACTCCTGCCGAAGGCTGTCGGGCAAGTTCACCCGCATCGACCGTAAGAAGTTCGGCACGCTGCCGGGCATTACGGACCGTGACTACTACACCAACTCCAACCACGTGCCCGTATACTACAAATGCAGCGCCCGCCACAAAGCGGAAGTGGAGGCTCCTTATCATGAACTGACCCGCGGCGGACACATCTTCTATGTGGAGATAGACGGTGACGCCACCCACAATCCGGAAGTCATTATGCGTGTAGTGGACATGATGGACCGATACAACATCGGCTACGGTTCGGTAAACCACAACCGTAACCGCTGTCTGGAGTGCGGTCACGAAAACTCCACCCCAAACCTGGAAGAATGCCCGAAGTGCGGCAGCAAGCATATCGACAAGCTGCAACGCATCACCGGCTACCTGGTGGGGACAACCGACCGCTGGAACAATGCCAAGCTGGCAGAGTTGAACGACAGGGTCGTTCATAATTGAAAATTAAAAAATTAAAGGGCTGCGCAGTGCAAAGCGGAGCTTCATTTTAATGGTTGACGTTTAATTTTAATGATTAATGTTCAGCTTCCTACCTGCGATGTTTAATTT
>ENA-OUNI01000556-OUNI01000556.1-human-gut-metagenome-genome-assembly--contig:-NODE-556-length-17108-cov-2.373417_pt1 | contig 17108 bp, 19 predicted proteins | sample MGYA00242499_ERZ504580 | MGnify/ENA primary metagenome ERZ504580 (study PRJEB26092, sample SAMD00036315) | human gut metagenome | host: Homo sapiens | study: EMG produced TPA metagenomics assembly of... | reverse complement strand
ACGGTTCAAACGGTCCCTGACTTCGGCGAAGTGGCCGATGCCGTGGAAAGAGGAATCAAGGATGTTTTCCCGCAGTGCAATGTTGTCAAAGCCGGTGTGGCGGACGGGGGCGAGGGAACCGTAGAGGCCATTGTCAAAGCGGTGGGAGGAGATATGTACGCAGCCTCCGTTACAGACCCCTTGGGCAGACCGGTAAAGGCAGCCTACGGCATTGTAAGGTCAGGCGGCGTGAAAACCGCCGTTATGGAAATGTCTGCCGCCAGCGGACTGCCGCTCCTGCTTCCCGACGAACTGAACCCGTGGATTACTTCTACGTACGGAACCGGCGAGATGATTTCTGACGCGCTGAACAGGGGATGCCGCAAATTCCTGGTCGGAATAGGCGGCAGCGCCACCAACGATGCGGGCACGGGCATGCTCTCCGCATTGGGAGTGAGATTTCTCGACAGCCGCGGACAAAGGCTGAAAGGCTGCGGCAGGGATTTGGAATCCATTGCCCGGATAGACATGTCGTCTCTGATGCCCGCAGCACGGGAGTCCGAATTTATCGTGGCTTGCGATGTCAACACCCCCTTTTGCGGACCGGACGGAGCTGCCCGTGTCTTTGCTCCCCAGAAAGGAGCGGACCCTCAAACCGCGGAAGCCCTGGACCGCGGCATGCGTTCCTTCGCCCGGGTGATAGCCGAACAGTTCCAAACCGACATAGTCCCCCTGAGCGGAGCCGGTGCAGCCGGCGGATTAGGCGGCGCCTTCAAAGCCTTTTTAAATGCCAGGCTGACCGCAGGGATTGAAATGGTGCTCGACGCCATTGCATTCGACTCGCTTCTCGAAGGAGCGGACCTCGTCATCACGGGCGAGGGACGGATAGACGCCCAGACAGCAGCGGGAAAGACAGCAGCAGGAGTGCTGAGGCATGCCGCACGGAAAGGAATCCCCGTCATCGCCATAGGCGGATCCGTGGCAATGTGCCGGGAGCTTAAAGAGATGGGATTTATCGGCATATATTCCATCATAAACGCTCCGGTGAGCCTTGAACAAGCCATGCGGCAGGATTGGGCCACAGCCCGCATCCGATGCACGGTAGAGCAAATCCTGACCACCATGAAACATTGCGCCGGGACATTGTTGTTTCAAAAAGGCGGAGATTGAAAAATAAAAGTGTAACTTTGCACAGACCAAAAACGACAACGCTTATGGAATTTCCACACGTCGACCTCCCCGTAGACCTGATTGCATGGACAGATGTCACGGAAGACATCCTGAACATCTACAAGCAATCGTGCCGGCTGAAGGCATGTATCTTCGCCTTGTGCACCGAAGGTTCCATCACGTATCCATCAATCTTATAGATACCGAAATCAAGCAAGGCGACTTCATCATACTGCTTCCGGGCACCATCATCCAGTTTCACGGGCAGAAGGAGAAAGTGCGCATCTGCTTTGCCGGATTTTCCGAACATTGCCTCAACGGAGTCAACATCATCCAGTCCACCATGAGCTCGTACTCCAAGATTATAGAAGCTCCCGTGATACCGCTCAACGAAACCCTCGCTTCCTATTTCCGGGATTACTTCGCATTGCTTGCCCGCATATCCACCGGGCCGTACATGCCCAAGACGCGAATGGCGCAGAACGTGCTGGACACCCTGCTTTATGGTGTCAACGAGCTATACAGCAACCGTCCCGACTCCCAAAACAGGATTAAAAGCCGGAAAGAGGAAATCTGCCGTGAGTTCATACAACTGGTCATCGAGAACTACACCACCGAACGCCGCGCGCAGTTCTATGCCGCGAAGCTGGGCATATCGCTGCAACACCTCAGCACCACCATCAAGCAGGTGACCGGGAAGAATGTGCTGGACCTCATTGCGCATGTCGTCATCATCGACATAAAAGCCAAGCTGAAATCCACGGACATGACCATCCAGGAGATAGCCTATTCGCTGAACTTCCCCAGCGCCTCGTTCTTCGGCAAGTATTTCAAGCGGCACTTGGGAATGAGCCCGCTGGAATACAGAAACAGCTAACCCCCTACCCCTTCACCGGCATGATGCAGGAGAGCGCTATGACCGTTACAGCCAGTATGGGCGTCAACAGTATTCCGTACACCGGATAGAGAATGCCCGCAGCTACCAGCACGCCTGCCAGATGAAAGGCCATTGTCCGGAAAAAGTTACGGCGCATTAGCCGGAGCGTATGGCGGGACAGGCCGAAGAGCCGGGGGAGCGACTGCAAATCGGCGGATTTCATCACTATCATAGCCTTGTCCGCCAGCCCATCACCGGCACTTGCACCCGCGGCAATACTTACATCGGCGGCAGCCAGCGCCTGTGCGTCGTTGACGCCGTCGCCCACCATAACCACCTTCTTCCCCTGCAAGCGGAGTTCGCGGATAAAGGCCTCCTTATCCTCCGGCTGGGCGTCGGACATGTAACGGATGATGCCCAGCTTCCCCGCTATGGCCGAAGCGGTACGCTCACCATCGCCCGTCAGCATACAGATGTCCAGCCCCTGCCCCCTCAGCTCTTTGACTACACCGGAAGCGGTCGCTTTCAGTCTGTCCTTGACGGCTATTATGGCAAGCAGCTCATCCTCACGCCCGAAGTAAACGATGCTGTTTCCCTCCGATTCATACTCCACCAGCATATCTCCCAGCACATCGGAAAGATAAGCCCGATAGTCTTTCAGCAGCTTATGGCTGCCCACCCAATATTCCGTACCGTTGCAGAGGGATTTCACCCCCTTGCCTTTCAGCACCCCGCAGCCGTCCAGCGGTGCGGGAGTTATGCGTTCTTCGCGCAGGGCGGCGGTAATGGCTGCTGCCAGCGGGTCGGGCGAGTTCATTTCCGTAGCCAGCAATATCCGCTTGAAATCCTCTTCCTGATACTGCGCCCACAGCCAGGCGGTGACCGTAGGCTGCCCCTCGGTCAGCGTGCCGGTCTTGTCAAAGACCACTACATCGGCCTTGTCCAGCCGCTCCAGCGCCAGGGAGTCCTTTATCCGGATGTGCATATCGGCAGCCCGGCCTATGCCGCGCGTCAGGGCAAGCGGAGCGACCAGTCCCAGCGCACACGGGCAGGCGACGATAAAAACGGAGACGACCGCATAGAACGCATGCGGCACAGCGGTCATACCGCCCCAGAATATCCAGATAAAAAACACGGCAACCGCCGTTCCCGCCAGGACGGGAAAGAAAATCCGGCTATGCGGTCTGCACCGTGCCGCTCTTCGGGCAGGAAGCGGAACACCTTGCCGGTGAGCCCCACCGCTACAACCAGCACCGCCACTTCGTAGTAGACATACGGGTGAAGCCCCACCCTGAGCCAATAGTCCGGAAAGAACGTGTTGAACAGGCTGAAAAGGAAAGCAACGGAAGCGCCGAAGGCAATCAGCGTATCCAGCCCGATGCGCCCCGCACAAAGCTGCTTCCGGGCGGCCGCATAGAAAGCGTTTCCCGGAAACAGCAGCACAAGGGCAGCCAGCGACATCTGTATTTCGTTGACATAGGGCACCTCACCGCCGAAGACGGAAAGCAGCGACAGCAATACGGCAAGCGCCCACGCGGCGGCGGCCTTCATCTTCAGGCAGCGGTACCGGCTGTTCCGTTCTTCCATCTCACGTTGTTCCATACTACCGGCATGTTCCGCGCCGTGCAGTTTCTGCGCAGAACATACGTTCTTCAATATATTGTTCATTCTATATAAACTTTAGGGGGTTGTTACTCTAAACTTAGTAAACAACCGGAATGGAGCGTTTGTTCAATTCCTCCTTCCCCTCCGGCCTGCGTGCAAGCTGTGGCGCGCATTGCGGAACGGAAATATCCGTCTTGTGAGGCGCACGGGCGGGGATTGCCGGAGATAGGAAGTTTTAACCGCCTGCCGGGATTATTTTTTTCCTTTTTATGCGTGGAGTTCACTAATAAGTTCTATATTTGTCGATAAAGTTTCCTGAATGAAATGTTGTTTTATAAACGAAATCCAATATGAAAAAACAAACTGTCAGCCTACTTGTCCTTCTGCTTGCGGCAAGCGGCTTTTTCTTTTCCTGTGGTAACACCATGAACAAAAACGCCGGAGCGCTGGAGTTCGACAGCATACAAGTGAACGAAACCGCCCATCTCTTCGGTGATACCGCCAAGCCGGCATGCAACCTTATCATCAACCTTGCGTATGCTTCCCAATCTTCGGACGGGAAGATGAAGGACAGCCTGAACACCTATTTCCTCTCCGCCTGCTTCGGCGAGAAGTACATGGGCATGACTCCCGAAGAAGCCGTAAAGAAGTACACCGAAAAGTACGTGGGCGACTACCGCAAAGACCTGGAACCGATGTACCGCAAAGACGAGCAGGATAAGGAGAATGCCGGAGAGATAGGGGCATGGTACTCCTACTATAAAGGCATCGAAAGCCATGTGCAACTGTACACCGGGCATCTGCTCGTTTACCGCATCGACTACAACGAATACACCGGCGGCGCACACGGCATCTATATGTCCACCTTCCTCAACTTCGACCTGCGCACACTCGCTCCCATCCGCCTGGACGACCTGTTTGCCGGCGACTACAAGGAGCAGCTCACCGACCTCCTTTGGAACCAGCTTATGGCGGACAACAAAGTAGCCACCCGCCAGGAACTGGAAGATATGGGATACGTCACCACCGGCGACCTCACGCCTACCGAGAACTTCTACCTGGGCAAGGACGGCATCACATTCTACTACAATCTACGACATCGCCCCCTACGTAATGGGCCCCGTAAAGATAACACTACCGTACGAAATGATGCAGCACCTGCTGAGCGACGAAACAATGGCGCTGAACGACGTGCGCAACCCATAACCCATAACTTTTATAACTCATAACACAACAATGGAACTTATCCTGAAATACTTTCCCGACCTGACAGAGGAGCAGAAAAGGCAGTTCGCCGCCCTCTACGACCTCTATACGGACTGGAACTCCAAAATAAACGTCATCTCGCGTAAAGACATTGAAAACCTGTACGAGCACACGTGCTCCACTCCCTGGCATAGCCAAGGTAATCCGCTTCAAGCCGGGTACGAAAGTCATGGACTTAGGCACGGGGGGCGGCTTTCCGGGCATCCCGCTGGCGATACTCTTTCCCGAAGTGCAGTTTCACCTGGTGGACAGCATCGGCAAGAAAGTGCGCGTGGCCACCGAGATAGCCGGCAGCATCGGACTGAAAAACGTAACCACCCGCCACGCACGCGCCGAAGAGGAAAAGCAACTGTTCGACTTCGTGGTGAGCCGTGCCGTAATGCCCCTTACCGACTTGCTGAAAATAATCCGCAAGAACATCTCGCCCAAACAGCAGAACGCACTGCCCAACGGACTCATCTGCCTCAAAGGCGGAGAGCTGGAGAAAGAGACGATGCCCGTGAAGAACAAAACCACGATGTGGAACCTCAAGGAATTCTTCGGGGAAGAGTTCTTCGAGACCAAAAAGGTGGTGTACGTGGCAAACTGAACGAGCACTCCGGAAAGCTAATGTGGCACTTTAGAAAGCTGAAGTGGCACTCTGGAAAGCTAATGTAGCACTTTAGAAACCGTAACAAACAACCTATCGAATTAAACGCCTATATATACGCCATGAAGATAAAGAGATTTGAATTTAACATGTTCCCGGAAAACTGCTACGTGCTGTGGGACGAAACCCTGGAAGCCGTAGTTATCGATCCCGGCTGTTTCTACGAAGAAGAGAAACAGGCTTTAAAGAACTTTATCATCAGCAACGGGCTGCAAGTGAAGCACCTGCTGAACACGCACCTGCACCTGGACCACATCTTCGGCAACCCCTTCATGCTGAAAGAATTCGGACTGAAAGCGGAAGCCAACCAGGCGGATGAGTTCTGGATTGACGAAGCACCCAAGCAAAGCCGCATGTTCGGTTTTCAGTTGCCGGAACCGCCCGTACCGCTGGGCACTTACCTGCACGACGGAGACATCATCACCTTCGGCCATACGGAGCTGGAAGCCATCCACGTGCCGGGACACTCGCCGGGCAGCCTGGTGTACTACTGCGCGGCAGAGCACTGCATGTTCTCCGGCGACGTACTGTTCCAGGGCAGCATCGGCCGTGCCGACCTTGCCGGCGGCAACTTCGACGAACTGATAGAACATATATGCAGCCGCCTGTTCATACTGCCCAGCGAAACGGTTGTCTATCCGGGGCACGGAGCCCCCACAACCATCGGCACCGAAAAGGCGGAGAACCCGTTCTTCAGGTAAGCCTCCCCCCCGTTCTCCGGATAAAAAAGCCCGCCGCAGGCAGCGCAGGACACCCGGTCCGCCCGTAGCAGACGCAAGTACCGGCCCGCCCCCTGCGGCGAAAACAATAAACTTCTAAATCATTACCGTTATGAAAAACGACCTATTGGCTAACCGCCACATCGGCATCAGCAAAAAGGACGAAGAGCAGATGCTCCGCAAAATCGGAGTGAGCAGCCTGGACGAGCTGATTGATAAAACCATCCCCGCGAATATCCGTCTCAAAGAACCGCTGGCACTGCCCGAAGCCATGACCGAATACGAGTTCGGACAGCACATCGCGGCGCTGGCAGCCAAAAACAAACTCTACACCACTTACATCGGCATGGGGTGGTACAACACCGTGACGCCTGCCGTAATCCAGCGCAACGTGTTCGAGAACCCCGTCTGGTACACCTCCTATACGCCCTACCAGACCGAAGTGTCGCAAGGACGCCTGGAGGCCCTGCTGAACTTCCAGACCGCCGTATGCGACCTCACCGGCATGCCCCTTGCCAACTGCTCCCTGCTGGACGAGGCAACCGCCGCCGCCGAAGCCGTGACGATGATGTACGCCCTGCGCCCGCGCGATATGCAGAAGTCGGGAGCCAACGTAGTGTTTGTGGACGAAAGCGTATTCCCGCAGACACTTGCCGTTGTCACCACCCGCGCCATCCCGCAGGGCATCCAAATACGCACGGGCAAGTACGACGAAACGGAACTCACGCCCGACACCTTTGCCTGCATAGTGCAGTATCCGAATGCCGGCGGAAACATAGAAGACTACCGCGCATTCGTGGAGAAAGCGCACGCCGCAGGCTGCAAAGTGGCGGTTGCCGCCGATATACTGAGCCTCGCCCTGCTCACCCCGCCGGGAGAATGGGGAGCGGACATCGTATTCGGAACCACCCAGCGACTGGGTACGCCGATGTTCTACGGCGGCCCGTCGGCAGCTTATTTCGCCACACGCGACGAGTACAAGCGCAACATGCCGGGACGCATCATCGGCTGGTCCAAAGACAAATACGGAAAACTGTGCTACCGCATGGCGCTGCAAACCCGCGAACAGCACATCAAACGCGAGAAGGCCACTTCCAACATCTGTACCGCACAGGCATTGCTGGCCACGATGGCAGGCTTCTATGCCGTATACCACGGGCCGGAAGGCATCCGCACCATCGCCGGACGCATCCACAGCATCGCCGCATTCCTGGAACAGGAAATCAATAAATTAGGATACAGCAGATGAACGCCCAATACTTCGACACGCTCCGCTTCGCCCTGCCCGACAATGTATCGGCACAGCAAGTGCGCACCGTTGCCCTGAGCAAGGAGGTGAACCTGCGCTACTTCAAGAACGGTGACGTGGGCATGAGCATTGACGAAACCACCGACCTCGCCGCAGTAAACGTACTGCTCTCCATTTTCGGCATCGCCGCCGGAAAGGACTATACCAAAGCCGCCGACATCCCCGAAAGCTGCACCATTGCGGAAGCGTTCCGCCGTCAGAGCGCGTACCTGACGCACGAGGTGTTCAACAAATACCACACGGAAACGGAGATGATGCGCTACATCAAGCGGTTGGACCGCAAGGACATCTCACTGGCGCACTCCATGATTTCGCTCGGCTCGTGCACCATGAAGCTGAACGCCGCCGCGGAGATGCTGCCCCTCAGCCGTCCGGAATTCATGGGCATGCACCCGCTCGTTCCCGAAGACCAGGCGGAAGGCTACCGCGAGCTTATACACAACCTCAGCGAGGAACTGAAAGTGATAACCGGATTTGCCGGCGTAAGCCTGCAACCCAATTCCGGCGCTGCCGGAGAGTATGCGGGGCTGCGCGTAATCCGCGCCTATCAGGAGAGCATCGGCAGGGACACCGCAACAAGGTGCTGATACCCGCTTCGGCGCACGGCACCAATCCGGCTTCCGCCGTCCAGGCCGGTTTCACCACCGTTACCTGCGCCTGCGACGAACAGGGCAACGTTGACATGGCCGACCTCCGCGCCAAAGCCGAAGAGAACAAGGACAGCCTTGCCGCGCTGATGATTACCTACCCTCCACCCACGGCATCTTTGAAACGGAAATCGTGGAAATCTGCCAGATTATCCATGCCTGCGGCGCGCAGGTGTATATGGACGGCGCCAACATGAATGCACAGGTGGGGCTGACCAACCCCGGATTTATCGGCGCCGATGTATGCCACCTGAACCTGCACAAGACATTCGCGTCTCCTCACGGCGGCGGCGGACCGGGCGTAGGCCCTATCTGCGTGGCAGAGCATCTGGTTCCGTTCCTGCCGGGACACGGACTGTTCGGCAATGCCGCCAATGAAGTAGCGGCAGCACCCTTCGGCAGCGCGGGCATCTGCCATCACCTACGGCTACATCCGCATGATGGGTGCGGAAGGCTGGCACGCGCCACCCAAACGGCCATCCTGAACGCCAACTACCTGGCTGCATGCTTCAAGGATACCTACGGCATCGTTTATCGCGGGGCAAACGGCTTTGTCGGCCACGAAATGATACTGGAGTGCCGCAAGGTGCACGAGGAAACGGGCATCAGCGAAAACGACATCGCCAAGCGACTGATGGACTACGGCTATCATGCGCCTACCCTCTCCTTCCCCGTTCACGGCACGCTGATGATAGAACCCACGGAGAGCGAAAGCCTTGCCGAACTGGATAACTTCGTACACGTAATGCTCGCCATCTGGCAGGAGATTCAGGAAGTGAAGAACGGCGAAGCGGACAAGAACGACAATGTGCTGGTAAATGCCCCGCATCCCGAATATGAAGTGGTGGCCGATACATGGGAGCACAGCTATACCCGGCAGAAAGCCGCCTATCCGATAGAAAGCGTACGCGACAACAAATTCTGGGTGAACGTGGCACGGGTGGACAATACGTTGGGCGACCGCAAACTGCTGCCTACGTGCTACGGGTGCTTCGAATAGGGTAGTGAAATATACCCGATGATTTTTTAGGCACGATTACACGGATTTACTTGATTTTTTCTGTTTCTGCGAACTCTGTGTAATTCGTGTAATCTGTGTAATCCATGAAACCTGTGGAATCCGTGTAATCCGTGCCTGAAAAAAATACATACCATTTGTTTCTTTGTTTATATATCCTCCCCTGCTTTTATGCCACAAATAAATCTATGAGTACCACTCACAAAAGAAAAAGAAACGGTCTCTTCTACAGCAGAGGCGAAGAAACGGTCAACAGCCTGTCTCACGGCATAGGCATCTCGATGGCGGTCATTATCGGGGGATTCTTCCTGATGAAATGCTACCGGGCACAAGACCCGTGGGCGATACTCGGCATGTGGCTCTACCTGTTCGGTATGGGCGGCTCCTACCTGTCCTCCACCCTTTACCACTCCCTGAAGCACCATAACCCGTGGAAACGGCGGTTGCGCCATTGGGACCACGCGGCTATCTACTGGCACATTGCCGGAAGTTTCTCTCCCGTTACGCTGATTGCCTTGCGCGATGAGGGGCTATGGGGCTGGGGACTGTTCTGCTTTGTCTGGTTGTGCGCCGTTGCGGGCACTATCATCAGCTTCCGCAAAATGAAAGAACACAGCTATGTGGAAACGGTGTGCTACATCCTTATGGGGCTGTCCGTGCTGGTGGTGTTCAAACAGCTTTTTGCCGTTGCGCCCGTATCCTGCTATTGGATTATCGCCGAAGGGGTATGCTATATAGGCGGTGCGGCGTTGTATTCCATACGCAGCGTGCGCTATATGCACTCGGCTTTTCATTTCTTCGTACTGGCAGGGTCGGGCTGCCACCTTGTTGCCGTATGGTACATCCTGGCGGGGATATAAACAGGCTCTCCGCCTATACATGATACATGCACCGTCAGCGGATTACGGTTACCGTGCCTGCCGCCAGCTTCTTCTCTTTCACGGGAGCGTCCGCAGGGGCATAGCCCAAGGCGGCACAGCCGTACACACGGTGATTTTCGGGAATGCCGAGGCGGGTGAGGAAAGCACGCACGTCGGGGTCGTCGCAGGTCTGCCCCAATTGGTTAATCCAGCAAGAGCCGATGCCCAAAGACTTGGCGGCAAGGAAAATATTCTGCAAGGCACATGCGCAGTCCATAGGCGCCCACCAGCGGTAGCTCGTTGGAGACGATGACCAGCGTCGGAGCATGGTAATAACAACAATAGGTTTCGCTATGTCCGCGCTCCTGCAAATGAGGGTCGTCGCTCTTGGCAAAAGCGCCTTTTATCTTTTCATTCAGTTCGGTCAGCACGGCAGCATTCTGGATGGCGGTGAAATGCCACGTCTGGAAGTTCATGCCGCTGGGGGCATACGCTGCCGCTTCCAGTATAAGGTTCAAATCTCCGGCGGAAACCTGCCGTTCCGTATAAGTACGCACGCTGCGGCGCGACTTGATGTTTTCCAATACTTCGTTGCTCATTGTCAGGATATATGTTTTTTTATGTAAGGAGAGTTAATGCGTTAAGTTTCAGTCTGCCGTTCCGCCTATACGGCGCTAAACAGACGGTCAGCGCTTCACCAATCCTATCTTTACGTTCAGTTTAAAGTAATACACACCGTTCTCCCGCTCCAGGAAGCCGTATTTGTCCTTATCTACCGAACCCTTCTCGAAACGGGTGTTCCGGTAAAGGAAGTCGGCAAAGGTCTGCCGGTCGGACTTATGGTAGCAAAGCACCCCGCCGTCTCCATTGGTCAGCAGCATGCCTTCCACGGCAGAGTCCGTACCGTTGTAAATCTTTGCCGGACGCATGCCCGTTGCAAGCGCCAGCAGGAACTGTTTCATCTTGAATTCGTAGAAGCGGTGCTTGTTTATCAGTTCATCCTTGATTTTCAGGGGATTCATCTCCTTAATGCGTTCCGTCAGTTCGGCAACACGGGTAATGCCGTCCAGATGCATGATACGCACCATCTCGGCCAGCATACGGGGGAAGTGGAGGTCTATCATCAGCAGGTTGCAGCGGAACACACGGTCGGCAACGTCGGAATACTTCAACACGCCGCCCAAACGCTCAATCATCATCATGCGTTCGGCAACTTCCATAGGCGATTCGGGCAAGGCGTTCACCTTGTTTACCGTGGGCACGGCAAACTTCACGCCGCTCTGCTCCAGCTTCAGATTGGCCGTGCGCCCGCCGTCCAGCAAAGGATTCATGCGGCTGAGACGACAACGGACGGTGAAGCCCGTGAGCGGAGCGTCCGCACTCCAGAAAGCTACGGAGAAGTCGGTACGGTCATCGGTTCTGGACTCCAAGTCGTAGATGTTCACAGCATCCAGAAAGGCTTCCAGCCCTTCGGAAACTTCCACCTCCTCGCCTTGCTCATTTCTGAGCAGATGGAGTATGATTTCCGCCGCATCGCCAAAGTCCGCACGGGGAAACGAAAGCGGCTCTTTTCCTGCCGATGCGGTAAACGTACCGTCCTTCTCCACCGTACCGCTGACAATGCGCACATCCTCTTCCCCGATATAATAACGGCGCGTGCGTCATGTTCCTCTCTCTGTATCAGCGCCACAGGCCAATACTTCCTATCATCTCTCTGAGCGTCCGGCGTTCCCGGAAAGACCTTTCCGTCCGCCAGCAGACGGAAGAAGGTATACAGTTCGCCCAGCTCGCGCTTGGTTGCTTCAAATGCCATATCAACTCGATTTTGATTAAATAAGTGTGCAAAGATAACGAAATCCGTACAAAAGATGTGGAAAACCCGGAGACTTTACGCTTCCTCAAAACGCAAAGTCTCCACCTTCTCCAGACGCGCCCTCAACTTGGGCATTGCCGACTTGCGGATGCGGAGCGTCATGCGGCAGTCCATGTCGTACGACTGCTCCAGCATCTCCGGCTCCTCTTCCTTGACAATGCGCATCACATCGTTCATGAAAGGATACTCGAAAAGGACGGTCACCGTTTCGTCCACCGTCTTTTCAATGACGGTGGCGGCAGCGATGGCCTCGGCAGCGGCAGCCTTATAAGCCACTATCAGTCCGCTGGTTCCCAGCTTTATGCCGCCGAAATAACGAACCACGACAATCAGGATGTCCGTCAGTCCGTTCGAGTTTATCTGCCCCAAGATAGGCTTTCCCGCCGTACCGGACGGTTCGCCGTTGTCATTGGCACGGAAATCCTTGCGCTCGTGCCCCAACATATAGGCATAACACACGTGGCGAGCATCGTAGTATTTCTTCTGATAAGTTTCCAGATGCGCCTTTACTTCTTCAACCGTACGCACCGGCAAGGCAATAGCGATAAACTTGCTGCGCTTCTCGGTATAAATTCCCTCGGACGGGACGGCTATGGTTTTATACGTATCTTCGCTCATGCCGCAAAGATACTACACTTTTGCTATCCGCCTTTTGATAGCCGGCAAAAAACTTTATCGCGGCAGAAGAAAGAGCCGCTTTTCAGCCGATGCGCCTCCTCACCAGTTGCAGCAACGGTTTCGCCGCAATTATCAGTGTCACGGCAGTAAGTATCATCAGTACGCCGAGCATGATGCGCGGAGTGAGCTGCTCGCCAAACACCACTACGCCGAAGAACAGCGCCGTCACCGGTTCCAGCGCCCCCAATATGGCAGCCGGCGTGGAGCCGATGAGGTGGATGGAGAGCGTCATCAGCACCAACGAAATGATAGTGGGAAACAAAGCCAGCGAAAGGACATTTGCCCACAGCACCGGCGAAGGGACGGGCTGCAAAGCCGTGCAAAAGTCCAGACGCACCACATAGATGCTGATGCCGAAGAGCAAAGCATAGAAAGTGAGTTTCGCCGTAGGCAGCTCCTTGAGTGAAGAGCGGTTCACGCCGACGATGTATATGGCGTAGGTCAGCGAGGAGAGAATAACGAACAGTACGCCCAGCATGCTCAACGTCTTCCCGTCCCCACCCTCGTACAGCAGGGAGATGCCCGTAAACGCCAGCGCTATGGAGAACATCGTGATGAAGGAGACCTTCTCGTGGAAAAACACCGCCATGATGATGGCAACCAGCACCGGATAGACAAACAGGATGGTGGACGCAATGCCCGCATCCATGTAGTTATAGCTCTCGAAGAGAAAGAACGAGGAAAAAGAGAACAGCAGCCCCATTACCGCCAGCGGAAGTATATCCGTCTTCTTCAGCGCAAAGGACTGTTTCTTCACTTTCATCAGGATGCCCAGCATCACAACGGCGAAAAAGTAACGGTAAAAGAGGACGGAGTCCACACTCATTCCCGCCCCGTACAAGGGCAATGCAAACAACGGGTTCATGCCGTAACTGGCAGCGGCAACGGCTCCGTAAGTAAATCCTTTAAGACGATTATTGGTCATGACAGTATCTCTTTCTGAAAAATCGGGCGCAAAGATACCGCTTTTATTGATACTTGGCTCCATGAAGAACTAAAAAGAATCCTGCACAACGCAAGCATGCCGCAAGGGAATTGTTCATGCCCCGTTCTTCATTTTATAATACAGCATACCCACCGCGTCTGCCAGCAGCCAACCGATGGGAATAGACCACCAGATGCCCGTTACCCCCGACAGAAGGAATAGCCGCCAGTAGGTAGGAAAGCGCCACGCGAGTGCCCAGCGAAATCACCGTGAGCACTACCGACATCCCCGGCTTCCGGACAGCCCGGTAATAGCCGTAAAGCAGGAACAGAATGCCGATGCCGCAGTAAAACGCACCCTCTATGCGCAGGTACTCCACTCCGGTAGCAAGGATTTCCGTTTCGCCCGGATGGACGAAAATCAGCATCAGCGGTTCTGCAAAGACGAACACGAGCACGGAGACGATAATCGAAAAGATAACCGTAGTAAGCAAGGCGCTGCGGACACCCCGGCGGATACGCCCGTAACGTTTCGCCCCGAAGTTCTGCGCGATGAAAGTGGAAAAGGCGTTCCCGAACTCCTGCACGGGCATGTATGCAAAGGAGTCTATCTTGACGGCAGCGGCAAAGGCGGCCATGACTGCCGTGCCGAAGCTGTTGACCAGCCCCTGTATCATCAGGATGCCGAAATTCATGACCGACTGCTGCACACAGGTCAGTGTGGAGAAAGAGACTATCTCTTTCAGGCTGCCACGGTCGAAGCGCATGTCTCCGATATGCAGCCGCAGTTCCGGACGCTTCCTCCAGGTATAGAGCACTATTCCCGCAGAAGCGACTCCCTGTGCCATGACCGTGGCTATCGCAGCCCCCTCGATGCCCCAGTCCAGTTGCAGGATGAAAAACAGGTCGAGAACGATATTCAGTGCCACAGAGAGTGCCAGAAACCAGAGAGGAGTTACCGAATCTCCCACCGCACGCAGCATCGCCGCATAGAAATTATAGATAAACGTAAAGACAATGCCGCAAAAGATTATCCACAGGTAACCGCGCATCATGCCGTAAATGTCCTGCGGCACTTGCAGCAAACGGAGAATAGGGTCCAGCCATACGAATACCGCCATATTCAGCACGCATGTAACCGCCCCTATCAGTACGAACGACACGAAAATGCTGCGGCGCAGGGCGGAATGGTTTCCCGCACCGTAATGCAGCGAGAATACCGTGCCGCTGCCGATAGACAAACCGAGAAGGATGGAGATAAGGAAGACCATCAGCGTATACGCCGACCCTACCGCCGCCAGTGCATCCGCACCGATGCACTGCCCTACAATCAGCGTATCGGCTATGTTATAGCACTGTTGCAGCAACGAACCCGCCATCATAGGCAGGGTGAAACGCAACAACGTACCCGTTATGCCACCCCGGGTAAGGTCTCCGTTCCGTAACATGATTGTTCACACCCTCTCAGGCAATGCCCAACAACTTCACTTCGAATATCAGTGTGGAGAAAGCCGGAATAGGCCCGCTGGTGCGTGTGCCGTATCCCACGGTGTACGGGATGTAAACCATCCAGTGGTCGCCTACACGCATCTGCTGCAAGGCTATCTGCCAGCCGTCGATTACTTCGTTCAGCCGGAAAGCTTCCGGACAGTTGCGCTTCCAGGAATTGTCAAACTCCCTGCCGTTGATGAGCGTTCCCTTGTAATGCACCGACACAATACTGTTCGGGCGAGGAGTAGCGCTACTGCCCTGCCCGCTTTCCAGAATACGGTAAAGCACGCCGGCAGCCAACTCCTTTACGCCTTCTTCGGTACGCAGATTTTGCAGGAACTGTTCGTTCTTCAGTTTGTATTCTTCCTTTTTACCCATATCGTTCTTTTGGTTTTAATAACTAATGCCGAATAACGGTATCTTATTTTGACGGCAAAGGTCGGCATTTTCCGTATACCGGAAAAGGGAATGGCAATATAAAATAGCGAAGGTGCATCAAAACCTGCCAAGTTTCCATGCACCTTCTTCTCATTCATTCTTTGAAATTATATCTGAATCAGTCCAGTTTATGAATTACCAGTCCCGAACGCAGCTTCGGTTCGAACCAAGTGGTCTTGGGCGGCATGATATTGCCGGTATCGGCAATGTCCATCAACTGCTTCATGGACACAGGATAAAGCGCCAAAGCCACTTTCATCTCACCACTGTCCACCCGCTTCTTCAATTCGCCCAGCCCGCGGATACCGCCGACAAAGTCGATACGCTTGTCGGAACGGAGGTCTTTGATGCCGAGGATTTCATCCAGTATCAGGTTGGACGAAATGGTAACATCCAGCACGCCGATAGGGTCGTTGTCGTTGTAAGTGCCCGGCTTTGCCGTAAGGCTGTACCACTTGCCGTCCAGGTAAAGGGAGAAGTTATGCAGGCCTGCCGGCTTGTAGATTTCCGTTCCTTTCTCTTCTACCGTGAAGTTCTTGCCTACGGCAGCCAGGAATTCTCCGGGAGTCAACCCGTTCAGGTCCTTCACCACGCGGTTGTAGTCGATGATAGTCAACTGGTTGGCGGGGAAACAGACTGCATGAAGTAGTTGTACTCCTCGTCTCCGCGATGATTGGGATTCTGTCCGGCTTTCTCCGCACCCACCAGGGCTGCTGCTGCACTGCGGTGGTGCCCGTCGGCAATGTAAAGTGCCGGCATCTTGGCGAATTCTTTGGTTATGACCTCAATATCTTCCTGCCGGTCGATAATCCAGAATGTATGGCCGAAACCGTCGTCCGGAGCCACAAAGTCATAAACAGGCTTCTGTGCCGTGTAACGGGCAATGACCGCATCCAGCACTGCATTGTCGGGATAAGCGAAGAATACGGGCTCGATGTTGGCATTGTTCACACGGACATGCTTCATGCGGTCTTCTTCCTTGTCGCGGCGAGTAAGCTCATGCTTCTTGATAACGCCGTTCATGTAATCGGGCACGTATGCGCCCACCACCAAACCATATTGCGTCTTACCGTTCATGGTCTGGGCATATATGTAATAGTTCTCCTTATCGTCCTGCACCAGCCAGCCTTTGTCCTGGAACATCCGGAAGTTCTCGGCCGCTTTCCGGTACACACGTTCATCGTGCTCGTCCGTACCTACCGGAAAATCTATTTCGGGCTTGATGATGTGATACAGGGATTTTTCGTTTCCTGCCGCTTCTTCACGCGCTTCGGCGGAATTCAGGACGTCGTACGGACGGGATGCCACCTGCTCTACCAAATCCTGAGGGGGACGAATCCCTTTAAAAGGTTTTATTGTTGCCATGGTTGTCTGAGTATAAATCCATTACTTATTTACGCGGAACTTTTCGCAGCCGTCTTTCAGGAAGCCCACAATCTGTCTGGCAGCGGCAATGCCGGCATTGATATTGGCTTCGGCCGTCTGCGCGCCCATCTTCTTCGGTGTGGAGAAGTAACGGCCGGCAAACTTGGCGGCAATGTATCATTGGCTGCGGGCATAATGTCGGTCATGTACTTCAAGTCGGCACGTTCTTCCATCAGTTGT
>ENA-OUNI01000555-OUNI01000555.1-human-gut-metagenome-genome-assembly--contig:-NODE-555-length-17122-cov-2.050368_pt1 | contig 17122 bp, 19 predicted proteins | sample MGYA00242499_ERZ504580 | MGnify/ENA primary metagenome ERZ504580 (study PRJEB26092, sample SAMD00036315) | human gut metagenome | host: Homo sapiens | study: EMG produced TPA metagenomics assembly of... | reverse complement strand
TCCAGCCCGTGCCATGCGTTTCCCCAACGGCTTATCACCGGAGCTCCGACCGTCGTGATGTTGTCTCTGGCCACCGTAAAGTCGGACCCCGTAAAGAACGTCCCTATCACGACGCCGACAAGCAGCGTACCGAGCAGGCCGTTGATGAAAAGGAAGATGTCGTACGTCTTCGTCCCGAACACGTTGCCGGGCCGGGAACGGAACTCGTATGAAACCGCCTGCAGCACGAACGACAGGAGGATGAGCATCCAGAGCCAGTACGCGCCGCCGAAACTCGTGGAATAAAAGAGCGGAAAGGAGGCGAACAGAGCGCCGCCGAAGGTGACGAGCGTGGTGAAGGTATATTCCCACTTGCGGCCCAGTACCGAGAGCATGACTTTCTTCTGGCCGTCGTTCCCCGGAAGCGAGAAGAGCATGGACTGGCCGCCCTGCACGAAGAGCAGGAACGCGAGCAGTCCGCCGAGCAGCGATATGAGGAACCACCAGTAATGTTGTAAAAAAGCGTATGTTATCATGACCGTCTATTTTTCCTGTTTGTCAATATCCGTAGTACCCGCGGCCATCTCCTCCACGGGCCCCCTCTTTATCTGGCGCAGCATGATGCGCACCTCGGCCACGAAGAGCGCCGTAAAGAGGACGAGGAAGATGAAGAAAGTAAGCCGTACCGACTCGGCCGATATGCTCGATATGGCCGCCTGTACGGGCAGGATATCCTGAATGGCCCACGGCTGCGCCCGACCTCGGCCACTACCCAACCGAATTCGCCCGCCAGATAACCCAGCGGAATGGTGAGCAGCGCCACCCACAGCAGCCAGCGCTGCCGGGCGATATCCCGTTCCATACGAAGAATCCGGCCACCAGGAAGAGCAGGATGAACCACATGCCGAGGATGACCATGATGCGGAACGAATAGAAGTCAGCCCGACCGGCGGAATGAGGTCTTCGGGAGTTTCGAGGTAGCCGTAACCGAAGTAGGCGTAGTTGCGGCGCAGCTCCTCCTTGTAAAGGGCCGCCGCCTCATCGTCGCCGGCCTCGACCGCCGTGCGGTAATCGGCCAGGGCCTGTATGGCGAGCCTGCCGCGGGCCCGTTTCTCCTCGAAGGAAAGAGCCGTCTCCCCATCCGGCAGTTCGTACCCCCCTTCGATGATATCCCGGATACCGGGCACGAAAGCGTTGAAATCCGAGAAACCGAGGAAGGAGAGCATCTTGGGGAAGGCGATACGCCCCACCACGGGCTGCACGCCGTCGTCCCACGATTTCTTCTGCGGGTTGATGATGCCCACGCCTATCAGCTCGACCCCTTCGTATCCCTCGTAGTGAGCCTCCATGGCCGCCAATTTCATGGGCTGGTGATGAGCTACGTTATAAGCCGACATGTGTCCCGTTGCGATGACAAGCAGCGAAGCGACTACCCCGAACACCGTCCCAACCTTCATGCTCCTGACGGCGAAATCGGTATTCCTCCGGCGGAGCAGGAACCACGCGCTGATGCCCGTCACGAAGAGGGCCCCGAGCACCCAGCCGACAGCACCGTGTGGCAGAACTTGTTGACAGCGACGGGCGAAAGCAGTATCGACCAGAAGTCGTGCATTTCGTTGCGGACGGTATCGGGATTGAACTCCATCCCGACCGGATACTGCATCCAAGCGTTGGCCACCAGTATCCATAACGCCGAAATGGTGGCTCCGGCTACCGTGAGCCACGTGGAAGCAAGGTGGGCCCCCCGGCTCAGCTTCTTCCATCCGAAAACATGAGCGAGATGAAAGTAGCTCCATGAAGAAGGCGAGTATGGCCTCTATGGCGAGAGGCGCCCCGAAGATATCCCCCACGAACCAGCTGTAATTGGACCAGTTGGTTCCGAACTGAAATTCGAGCACGAGGCCGGTTGCGATACCGAACGCGAAATTGATGCCGAACAGCCGCATCCAGAATCTGGCCGCCGACTTCCACTCCTCCTTGCCCGTCCGTACGTAAAGAGTCTCCATCACCGCCATGATAATGCCCAGTCCGAGCGTCAGCGGGACGAAAACCCAGTGGTACATGGCCGTCATGGCGAACTGCGCCCGCGACCATCCTACTAATGAAGCAGTCAAGAATTCCATCTGTGAAACAGATTAACGGTTACTATATATACGGGGACAACCGGACCGTCCCCCCGGTTATCTACCTCTTTCCACGAGTTCGTTGCCTACATAAACGGATTTCTCCCGCTCCGTATCGAAATTGGAATTGAGGAAGTTCGGGAAAAAGAAAGCCCGCAGGACAGCGAACATGATGAAGAGTTTGAGCAGTACCACGAACCACAACGTACGCCCCAGAGGCATGCTGCGGAAACCGTCCCGCACGAGGCCCGGAAAACTTTTTGCAATATCAAGAAAAGCCGCCATAGGCAAACCGTACCGTCGGATGCCGCCCGGACACACCGACTGTACCACAATGGTTACACCCGTTAAAGATAACGAAAAAATCGTAAAAAACATCCCGCAGGGAAAGATTCCGATAAAAAACAGCGACTACCTGCTAAAAACCCGCCATTCCCGTCCAACATTCACGGTACCGACCTGCAAAAATACCGCACCCATGCAACAAAACCTGTCTCCCGCGCATCTTATTAACGGAAAAAGAACCTAAAACCCGAAGAACCATGAGAAAACAAACCCTGTTACGCACGCTGTTCCCGGCCTTGACCGTAGTCGCAGCGCTGGCATCGACTGCATGCAGTCTGGAACAAAACGACTACTGTCCCGGGACTCTCCCTCCGGAACCGGCCCCCGGCGAGAGGCCCTTCCGTCCGGGTGACAGATACACCGACTACGGGGAGAATCCTTTCGTAAACACATCGCAGGCTCCCGTGTCGACCTTCTCGGTAGACTGCGACGGCGCCTCCTACAGCAACATGCGCCGGTGGCTCAACCACGGACAGAATCCGCCGGCTGCCGCAATCCGAATCGAAGAGTTCCTCAACTATTTCACGTTCGACTGTCCGGAACCCGCCGCAGGACACAACATCGCACTTACCCATGAAGTCGCAGCATGTCCGTGGCACGAAGGACATCTGCTCATGCGCCTCGGCATCAAGGGGAAAGCCATCCCCGACGACCGACTTCCCCCGACCAACTATGTTCTCCTGATAGACGTATCGGGCTCCATGGCGGCCATCGACAAGCTCGAACTGCTCAAAACCGGATTCTCCATGCTGGTGGACGTACTCCGCCCCACGGACAACATCGCCATCGTGGTCTATTCCGGCAGGGAAGAGGTGGTACTGCACTCCACCTCGTGCGAAGAGGCCAACAAGACGAAAATAAAGGAGGTAATCGCTTCGCTCCGTGCGAAGGGTCTACGGCGGGTGCGGCTGCCCTCAAAACGGCATACGAAATAGCATCCCGCTACTTCGTCACCGGCGGCAACAACAGAATCATCTTAGGTACGACGGCGATTTCAACGTCGGTATATCGAGCACCGAGGAGCTGGTGGCACTGGTGGAGCAAGAGCGCGAACGGGGCATCTACTAACCGTACTCGGCGTGGGTTCGGGCAACCTGAACGATTCGATGATGGAACAGCTCGCCGACAACGGAAACGGCAACTACGAATACATCGACAACCTCGCTCAGCTCGAAAAGATATTCATCCACGAACGCTCCCGGTTCCACACCGTTGCCCGGGACTGCAAGGTACAGGTGACCTTCGACCCGAAGGCCGTCGCCGCTTACCGGCTGATAGGTTATGAAAACCGGCTGATGGACGACGAAGAGTTCGAGAACGATAACAGGGATGCCGGGGAAATCGGTGCCGGGCAGAGCGTGACGGTGCTTTACGAAATCGTACCGACTGCAAACGGAAAGGAGACGCTGGCCTCATTCGACGTCCGTTACAAAAAGGAGGCAGGCAGTACGGGCATCCCTCTCTCCGAAAATGTCCGGACCGGAACGGCACCCATTACGGAAGCCTCGGACGACATGCGTTTCGCCGCGGCCGTGGCCGGTTTCGGCATGCTGCTCAAACAATCGGAATACGCCGGTTCGGCGAACAAGGCGATGGTTCGGGAGTTGGCCGGGAAAGGAGTCGGCAGCGACCCGCACGGATACCGGGCCGAATTCGTCTCGCTGGTCGAACAGGCGGATATCAAATAACCCGTCCGGAGGCACACCGCCCGGAGGATACGGCGCACGAAGGCGGCATGGTTTTCGGCCATGCCGCCCTTTTTCATCGTTCCTGCACGGGAAAGGTTTCCCATCCGCCTCATTCATCGTAAACCAGTTCGAAATCGTCCACCCACAGGATACTGTTGCGGCTCCCGGTATAGTAATCGCCATACCGCGACGCCGAGCAAACGAGGACGATATGCGTGGGAACGATATCCGTCGCCCGGTAATCGAGCTTTATCGTGAACTCCTGCCACTCGGTGACCGAACGGTCGAACACCAGTTCGCCGTAGGCCACCACCGCAGGGCTGTCAGGACTAAAGAAAGTATTCCTGTCGCGGGTATCCACGCATATGGCACTTCGTCGGTTCCCACCAGTTTGTCTCCCTCCTCCTTTTCGCAAACGCCGTACTCCTCTTTCGTCCACGTTCCGAGAGCGAAATAGATAATGCCGTTGTCGGGGTCACCTTTAGAGAGCGTCACGCCGGGCGGCTGTGTCGTACCGACATCCGTTATCTCCCCGCACTGGTATTTCACCCATCTTCAGTGCCGTAGGACGTACTGCGAAGGGACGTCCGAAGCCGACGATGCCGTTCGTCCCCCGCGTGGCGACATAACGCCCGACGAAGAGATTACCGGCCGCGAGACGGCCTACACCGGCGATGCCGGCCAGTTTCGATTCGAGTTTCGCGGCATACTGCCCGTCGGAACCGGGACGCACATCGGAAGTCTTGTCCGTCAGCGTCGCACCGGCTATCGCCGCACCCGTATTGCCCGTATCCCAAAAGATGCCCTCTTTCGAGAGACCGGGATAGACGATACCGCCCTCCGTACACCACTCCTCGAAACCGCCGTTCACGAGCGGCACCTCCGCTCCGGTCGTCACCGTCTCCACGGCGGAGAGTTCCTCGTCGGAATAGGCACCACCTCGTAAGTCGTCAGGGGCTCCAGGCCCGACAAACAAGCCCGGAAAGTCCCGCCCTCCGTCTCGACCTTTTCGGCAGGCACTTCGCTCCACTCCCCAGCACCCTGCACACGGTAGCGGAAACCGAGCGCAGTACCCGGCCTGCCCTGCGCATAGAGCCAGACAAGCCGCGTCCAGGCATCCGCCCCGGTAAGTTCCACCTTGATATCCGTAGGAACCACATAGAGTATCCACCGCTCCTCGAAATCGTGGTAGCGTATGTCCACGGTGCGGTAAGTCTCGAAAGAGGTCAGCTCCTCCGGGGCAGGCGTCATGGTCGTGATACCCTCCGGCCCGAGTTTCAGTTCCGTCACCCGTATATCGTTCAGGTCGGTACCCTCCGGCACATTCACCCGTGCCGTGCGCAAGTCGGTATCGAATTCGGCAGCCCCTATCTGTCCCTCGACCGTAAACACGCGGGTTATCGTCTGTTCGGCCCGCAGCGTCCATTCGTAATCCTGATAGAGCGACAGCACCACGGCAGGTCGGCCCGCAGGTCAAACTCGCCCGACAGGGGGGATGGAAGCGGTCGCTCCTTCGGTCAGGGCGATGGAGTCGATACGCACGCGGCTTATGTCGGTGGTTTCGGCGAGGTGCAGCGTAACGATATTGTTTTTCGTATCGATATCGGAGGCTTCGCATGTGAAGCCCTCCCCCGCCACACCGAGAATCTCCAGCACGACTACAGGGTAGGGAATGTCGTTCCGGATACACGACACGGCGGCCAGCACCGGCAACATCAGCAACAATCGACGGAATCTCTCCATTCTGACCGTAATTCTAAAGGTGGAAATTCAAACCTATCTTGATATCGGCGAGGTTCAGGCGCAACAGCAGCTTCGAGGCCTGCCGGCTGCCCGTCACATTGCCCGCAGCATCCTTCTGGTTCACTTTGCTGAACTGGAAACCGCCCAACCCGAATGACAGCGTACAGCACACATTGGGAAATATGTAGACCGCGACGCCCGAGCTGAAGGCTATGCGTACCTGCATGTTGCTGCCGTCGGTACTCTTGACGCCCCCCTCCGGCGCATAGGAGAAGACCGACGTTCCCATGCGGAACATCAGCTCCAGCTCGCCGAACAGCCCGAAATGCCCCTTCGGGTCCACGCCCGCATACGAGCGCATGAACGCCCCCATGGTGGTCATCCGGTTCTTGAAACCGACATCCGACAGCGACATGCTGATGTCGTTGGCCGAACCGAGATTGAGCGACACATGGCCCAGCGTCCCCTGCGTCCGGGTATAGCCGAACCGGACGCCGAGACAGATGTTGTCCTTTATGAAGTAGCCGAACGAGGGGTTGAGCGTAAACACGCTGCCTTTCATGTCGATGCCGTCGAGTATCAGCATCAGGTCCGTGTCGTCGCTCGTCAGCGTACCGTAGGAGGCCGCGAATCCTATCGCCATCTCGCCCTTGTAGGCATAGCATATATCGTTTATCCCCCGGTCGATACGCCGGGAGGTCGGCAGGAACCGCCTGTCGGCCGGCACGGAAGTACGCAGCGAATCGCGGGCGGAAATCCCGCTCAAACCGCAGACAGAACGCATGCCGCAGCTGCGCAGGGAGGCCTGCCCCTCCGCAGCCAGAGACGGAACGGCGGCGCATATTGCGGCGGCAGCCATCCATGCAAAGCGTCTCATTCCTCTCATTCTTTCTCCGTATTTAAAGATAAAACGCCATTCCCAGGCCGATGGAGAGCAGATTGACCTTGAAACTCATCATACTGCCCGACCGGCGGCCGACCGCCACCTGATTATGTATCTGTTTCACGCTCTCGTAGGTAATGCCCATGACCCCCACGTTGAGTTCCAACGCCATGGTGTTGGTCACGAAAGCCACGAGCCCCGGCGTCACGCTGAGGGCGCACGTAAAACCGGTTTCATAGGTACCCCTCACCGGAGTATCGGCGGCGAACTTCGCCTGCGACCCGCCCAGTATCAACTGTACCTCGCTGAAAAGGGCGAAACGTTTGTTGTCGCCGAACGGGATGTATTGCCGCCAGAACAAAGAACCTTCATACAGATGTTTGAGCGCATAGTAGGAATCGACTTTCAGTTCGATACCCGTATCCCCGCCGCCCATGCTGAACCCGCCGCCGTCGAGGCGGAGGAAAGTGCGGGAATATCCGAACTTGCCCCCTACCACCATATTGTCCGCTACGGCATATCCCAGCAAAGGAGAGATTTTGATGGTATGGCCTTCCGATTCGATGCCCTCTATCACGACCAGCGTATAGTTGCTGTTGTCATGGGTGGAAAAAGAGGCGTTCAGTCCCGTCACCCACTGCCCTTTCGGCACGAAGACGTTGGAGAGACTCGTCAGGCCGCGCATCTCCTTTTGCGGCCGCGACGGACTGCCGGAGAAGGCCGGACCCTGCGCCGCACACCGTTCCGCTCCCGCAAGGAGAGGAGGAGCAACAGGATGGAGAGACGGCGGTTCATCGGGCTAATAGATGAATTCCACATCGTCGAGGAACATGGTACTGCCCACCTCCCCTTCGAAATAATCACCCCTATAACTTGCCGCAGCGGTCAGTATGAGCACATTCGGCCGCTCCGAAGCGTACTTGTCGCGGTAAACGAGCGGTATGGTCACCTCCGTCCATTCGCCTACTTGCGTTTCAAGCATCAAATCGCCGTAGCCGATGACGTGTCCTTGCAACGTCGACGGGTTGCTCTTGTCGGCATACAGAAATTCGTCGTCAGGCAAGAAAGCGGTCTTTTCGGCATTGTTCGTATCCACCGTATGGCTGGTGCTGCCGTCGGTCATATTGACCAGACAGACGAATATTCTCCCCTTGTCGCTTCCCACCGGGGTATATTTGTACCATACCCGCAACGCCGCGGGCCGTGCATTGAAATCGAACGGCCGCCCCATATTGACCGTACCGCCCATACCGGAAACGGCGCCGAACGACCCCACGAAGAGATTGCCCGCAGCCAGCTTGCCGATACCGAAGAAACTCGGCTTCTTGGTCTCCAGTTTTGCGGCAAGACGCCCCTCCGAACCGGGCCGGGGGTCCTCCACACCCGTCGTCAGGTTGTACTCCTCACCCGCCGTGGTGGCGCCGGGATTGCCCGTTCCCCAGAACTCCGTACCGCCCGCGGCATAAGGATACCACGGTTTGCCGGACTGATGCCACTCTTCAAAACCGGCGTTCGGCAGCTGCACCCCGTATTCGGTATCCGCCACTGCGAGCGGTCCGCTCTCCGAACCGTCCGTCACGAGCCGGAACTCATAGCGCCGGCCGGCTCCGATACCCGAAACTGCAGCCGTATAGGTATATCCGTCGGCACCCCGCACAGCATCGGCTTCCGTCCACTCGTCGCTGCCTGCACGCGGTAACGTATCTTTACGGAGACGACACCGGGGTCGGTCACGGCCGCCCCCTGCGTCGCCGTGCCGAACCAGAGGTCGGACGACACGAGCCCCGTCGCTCCGGCCACCGCTATCCGCGCCGCAGCCTTGCCCTCGCTTCCGTCCGTATCGGTCACGAGGAAATCCAGCGTATTGATGCCCGCCGGCAGTCCGGCGAAGAAATCACCGTCGAGCGTGAGCACGCCGTTGAATGCATCCGTACGGGAATAGGAGATTCCGTCGCTCCAGAGCCGAGACCTCGCCGCCGGCCATCACCTCATAGTACTCTTCCCCGGCGGTAAAGGCAACGGCCGCGAGAGGATTTATCGAAGATATTGCGAAACGAATCGGGTCGGTATGATATCCTGTCACCTCCCCGATGTTGAACCCGTCGCCGCTGACGCCGGCTGGGGACTGAAATTGAAGTTGTCGTCGTGCGAACTCTCCCACTCGCGCACCTGTACGTTGACGGTCAGCTCCCCGTCGGCATCCTTGGAGTAGCGGAACGTCAGGTATATTGCATCCCCGGTTCCGGTAACTCTATCCGGCCCGTCTTCGTGCCCTTCGCCGACACGTCGGCATCGGAACTCGTTCCGTAGAATCCCCAACTGAGGTGTTTCGTCCCTTCCGGAAGGAGGAAATAACCCGTTCCGTCGGAGGTGTATTTCAGCGTCGGCACGAGACTGTTCTCGGCATCCGTCTTCGAGAAGTCGTCCGAGGCGCTCACATAGGCGAGATACCCTTCGTCGAACCGCTGGGCCACCGTCCCGTCGAACACCACCTTCACGGCGATATTGGTTATCCGGCAAACTATCGGCAGCGGTTTCACGTCGCCGGCCGCGAGCGTAAAGGTCTCCCCGCCCGCATAACTCTTGCGTGTAAAGGTGGCCTCGCTGCCGTCGCCCGCCTCGACCGCCACCCTGTAACGGCCTGCCGCAAGATAGAGGTCGGCCGGCACCTCCGTAGCCGGTCTGTATTTACGGATAAGGTTTTCGGCGGTGCCGCCCTCTCCGTCGTCCGTAAGGCTGTAAATGCGCATCGTACTCAAGGCGAGTGCATCGTACGCTCCGTCATCCGCCCGCGACTGGTCGGGGAGCGACACACTGAGCTGCAGGATACACTCTCCCTCGCCACCGCGTTCACCGACAGGAGCATCCTTGACGCACCCGGCCAGCAACAGGGCACAAGCAGCCAGCGACACGGCCGTACGGTTCATACATCTTCTCATCTTCATCTCTTTCTACCGAACGGCCCTCCTATTTCACAACGTACAACTGGATGGTTTGGTAACGGTACCCGAAGCGTCCGTCACGGTCAGCCGGAAATCGCAGTTTCCCTCCCGGTTGAGCAGCGACAGCAGGTCCATGAAACCGGTAATATCGAACGAAACCCGCTTGCTCCCCGTCACCGCGGCACCCGTCGGGAATCCGAAACCTTCGAGCTGCGCCTTGTACTGTCCCGGATTTATCAGGTCGAGGTGGTCGGTCAGTCCTACCCCGGTCAGTTCGGAGGGCGGCAGCACCGATTCGCTGACGATATCGACCGTGAATCCGGTAAAGGCGCTCTGCGTAGTCACGTCTATCACAATCTCCACGGCGTTATGGTTGTAGCGGGTACCGAAATCGTAATGTTTCGTCCCGGCTTGTCCGTCCATACGACCGACGGCCCCTCGGCGACGGCACCGCCGGCCCGTACCCGGATGGCGAGTACCGTGTAAGAGGTGCGTCCCCTATCGTCCGCAGCCACGAACTTCACGGTATGCGTCCCTTCAAAGCCATACAGGGCCGACATGCCGGCATCCTTCACCGCAGCGGTCACGACGCCGGTTTCAGCCGCTCTCACGACCGCATAGGCAGCCAACTCCTCATTTTCCGGCCACAGCGTTACGGTTCTATCCCGTATGCCGCAGCATCCAGCGCCTCCAGGAAGGCGGCATTGTCGGAACCGAACACCATCTCCACCGAATACAGCGACGCTCCTTCGGCCGGCGTGAACACCGCCTTCAGGTTCTCGTTCCACTTGCCGAGCGCATCGTCGTACATCGAACCGTTTATGTCGTAGCCGTTCGCAATGTCGTAACCGTCGAGCGTAACGACGGGCGAATCCGCATCGGAGACATCGTCGTCCGGAATGGTCTCCTCCCCGAAAGCATACAACTGCGTAACGTCCACCTCGACCTTCCGGTCATACACCCAGTTCTCCACGGTCACCTGGAACTGTACGTTGCCCTCGTCGGCATTGAGCACGCCTATCGACACCTTGCGCCACTGCCCCGCCTTGCAGCCCGTTATCTCTTTCGTCCAGTTCACGGCGACATACTCCGGCGCTTCGTCGGCCGCCGCCTTGTTATACTGTCCGGAGAGCACCACCTTGACGGTATTCGATGCCTCCACAGCCTTGAAATAGCCCGCTTTGCCCGCATCGGCGGCGGCACGGTCGAAAACGAGCCGGTTGTCGCCGACCGACAGGGTGACCGTCAATTTCTCCTTGCCGGCGGCCTCCGCTTCGGCATCGCTCATGAAGAGCTCCTGCAGGTCCTGCGTCAGCGTCACCGTGGTCTTGATGTTGGCGAGCGTACAGACGAGGTCGTTCACCTGCGTCTCCGTCCGTTTTATCACGTTCTTGGTCACGGAACCGAAATAAACGGGACGCTCCCAATCCGCACACGACGTCCCCGCCATATAGTCCGCATGGTCAGGCGATTCGGCCGACACGACATACGCTCCCGGCGCAAGGGGCAGCTTCTGGTTCCCGGCGAGCTTGAGGTCGGCATAGGTGTAAACCGACTCCTCGCCGCTCTTGACGCTCCGTATCTTCACCTTGTAGTCGCCCGGCGCATCGGACGTCGCACCCGCCGCACGGGACGACTGCGCCCCGCCGGCTCCCGTACCGGAAGTTATCTCCTCCGCATAATTGGCGACATCGACTCCAGGGCTGACAGGGAGAGGTAACCCATCTCGGTCTCCCCGTTCCCGCCGCCTCCGAAATCTATCGACTCGTCCTTGCATCCCGCAAGCAGCAGGGATGCGAATACGATGGCCAGCGTAAATCTTTTCATATGATTCGTTTTCATTGTTTTACTTATGCATCGGGATTCAGTTCTACGGGTATCTCCTCCACGGCCACGGGCGTGTCGTCGAGCGACACCACGATTCCCGCCTGCCCTACCTGCCGGCATCCACCGTCACCGTATGCCATGTACGGGCCGCGGTGGTTCCGACAAGCGTCTCCGGAAACGCCACCTCGACTCCGTTGGTCTTCGTGGCGCTGCCGCTCATGTAAAGCCCGGTACCCGCTTGACGAACTGCGGTACGGTCTGCGGCAGAGGACTGGATGCGGAACCGACGAACCCGGCCCGGAAACCCGAATCGGTACGGATATTCACCGTGAATTCCGAATAGTACTTCCTGAACCAGTCTGAAAAGACGAGGGTGAACACGGAGTTCGCCAGCGATACGGAAACGGGTTCGGTCACGGTCTTGCGGGCCACGATGGTAAATGCCTCCTCACCGGAAAAACATGCGGCACCGGCCCCCTCGCTTCGGGGTCGCCATACGTGAAGGAGGCGGTATAATTGCCCTCCGCCAGCAGCGGCTGGTCATAATCGGCCAGGGTTTCGTACGAACCACGACGCCGTCGGTCCCCGACAGGGAGAGCGACAGCGCCCCGGCATCGGGAATGAGTTCGGCAGGCAGCTCTCTCGTCTCCGCCCGCGTTCCCACGAAAGCCGATACGCTGCAATCGAATTCCACGCTGCCTTCGCCCGCGGACGCACCCTCCCCGCCTGCCGAGCAGGAAGAGGCGAACAACGCTGCGGATACCCATACGACAGCCCAATATCTCTTCATTTCGTCAATCTTTTTCATCGTTATCGTTTGATGGAGACCCTGATATTATCTATATATACGTAGACCGTCTTAGCCGTAATGGTCGACGCCCCCGCGTACTCGATGCGGTAAGATGTTCTCCATGCGAGCCGGTGGGCATTGGTGCAGCCGGGCACCTCTATTCCCTCCTTATGCAGCGGAAGAGAGGTATAACTGCCGTCGGTACCCGCATCCTCCGCCGCCAGCACCGTGTTTTGGATGCCGTTGGTGTACGCTACCGCACCCGTTCGGGTATCGCTCCCGAACTCGTACTGCGAATAGACGACCGCCTGGCCGAAGAAATTTGTCCCTTTCTGCGAAGTACCGCCGATGTCGAACGACACGTCGAGGGTGACGGTCGCCCCCTCCTTGATAGCCGCAAGCAACGGCGTATCCATCCTGCCGCGCTTGTTGTCGCCGCTGTCCGGGTCGGGAAGAATGGCCGAAGAGCCGAGATAGGCCGATATCCTCGCCGCCGTTCCCGCCTCCAGCCCGAAACGCGAACCCGACCAATCCGGCAGGCTGTAACCATCCAGCTTCACCGTCGAATCGTCCTCTCCGCCGGCTGCTCCGCTGAAATCCTCGTAAAACAGGTACGGAACCGTAAGCCCGACCGGTGTGCCGCCCGCCTCGGGGAAAGGAGCGACGGTCCGTCTCTCCGATACTACGGCACTGGCCGATTCGTAAGTGAACGTAAACTCCCCGTTCTTCATCAATGCACCGTTGTCTATACCGTCGTACCGGTCGTAATAGCAGAGCCGGTAGCTGTTCTGCGAATTGATTTCGAAACTGCACGTATCCGTCCCGTTACGGAACTTCGCCCCCTCCGGCGCCCTGACCGTAAAACGTTCGGGCTCTTCACCGAGGTTGTTGCCCGTAACGGAGAGGTCTATCCACGCCACCGGCAGCTCCTGCGGCACGGTCAGATTGACGGGCGTGATACGTCCCGCCTCCAGCATCCTGTCCATCTCCACCTCCAGCGAACCCGACTGATAGCCGTTGGCGTCGTAGGCGGTGAACCGCACCGTACCGGAAACCTGCACCGGACAAAGGAAAAGCCACACATACGCTCCGTCCGGCGAATCCTCCTCCGACTCGTGCAACGGTTCCGAAAGGACGGCCGTCACGGTCGCACTGCCCTCCGTCAGCACGGGAGGAGCCGTCGGAGCGGCCATATCCGCCGTCATCGTCCCTACCACATCGCGCGGAAACTCGACACGCAACTTCCGGACACCCACCCCCCACAGGTTACGTCCTTCCGGTATCTGTATGCGCATGACATGACATTGATGGATGAAATTCATGGAGAGCTCCTCCGCCTCCGAAGTAAGCGCCTGCCCCCGAACGGTTCGGCAAGCATGAAATCGAAATTTTCCGAATAGCCCCGATAGCGGCCGGACTGTACGGCGGGCAGATGCCAGGTCACGGACGTACCGTCCGTACGCTCCGGCAGGGGATAGCTCCGTAATAGCTGTACTCCCCTTCCGCCATCGCAGGCATCTCCGCTGCGAAAAGCGCCTCGCCGGGATAGGCCCTATAACAGCCGAATGCCCGGCCGACCGGACTTCCGGCGTCGTCCGCCGACCGGTAATAGACCCCTATCGTATCCCGTTCCGACCAGAAGCACCGGTCCAATGCCTCGCCCCCGATAAAGGTTCGCGACACCGGTTCGGGTACTTCTCCCTCCTGCACGGCACGGACATATACCCGCCGGAGCACCTCCTCTCCGCAACCGTTGCCCATGCCGGCGGAACAGCCTGCCGCAAGACACATGGAGAGAACCGCCACAATCGCGGGAATCCCTATTTTCCGTCTCTTCCTACCGTCCATCGGCACAATCGTTCCTTAACTTTCGCACCCGCCGGCAACCCCGCACCGACAGGCCATAAAACAATAGCAGAATGTACAAAGGTAGAAAAAAGCGGCCAATAATAATATATATTTAATTTTCCCGATACGATGGCCGGGCGACACATCTCCTCCTCCGCCCCGCAAACCCCATAAAAATGAAGTTTCCGCAGAAAATTCCTGCGGAAAGACATGGGGCCCGACCGTCCGTCACGGACAGTGACAGGGCCAAGAATCCAACAACACAAAGCTACAAAATCCATGCTCGCTCACATCGTCCGCAAAGCGGGCGCCACAAACCAAATCTCGCCGACATCCCGGTCCGAGGTTCCGGGAATCCGTTTGGGAACGATACGCCCGTCCGGAACCTCCGGGGCGTTTATCCCGAAATCGTCGTCGTTCACTACGCAAAGGTTCCGTCTCCGAGGAGGCACATCCCCTCCGGCTTGTCGTGGGGATAACCGGGCGCTGCGGCGAGGATGTCGCAAAAAAGCTCCTTCTCCACGGCCCTGAGGCCATACCCGGCCAGCCGGCCGGCGCAAGGTATCGACGGCCATGTATCCGTCCAGCGGAGAGATATCGGAAGCCTGCGAGAGGTCAATACGGAAAACCTTCTTGAAACCGCGCCCCTCTGCAGGAAACTCCGCATCGCGCTCCAGCACGAGCAAATCTCCGCCGCCGAGCGCGCAGAGTTCGCTCACCACATTACCGGGGTCCTCGAGCGGATAGAGATACTGCGCCGTCCGGCCGTCGGTGGGACGGAGCGCCACGATACGGCAGAACACCGCAGTATCTTTCGTGGAGGCGTCCGGATTGTAGAGCGGCGACTGCATGATGCCGAAGAGCATGTCCGCTCCGGCATCGTAGGCGAGCCCCTCCATGCCGCGGTTGGGCCGGCGACGGGCCAGCACTTCGGGCAATCCCCCGTTGAAAGGCTGTACTCCTCAAGCAGCCTCCCCTCGCCGTCGAAACGGAGCAGGTAAGGGCCGTACTCGTCGCTCACCCAAAACGTACCGTCGCCCGCCAGTGCGAGTCCTTCGGTATCGAGACCGCGTCGCAGGCTGTCGCATACCACCTCTCCGGCAAGGTCATACCCCACCTCTCCCGTACTGCCGTCACCGCCGGCGGCAGGCAGGCCGCTGAAAAGATTTCCGGCAGCATCCCGAAGCGGCACCGTTCCGACCGCCTCGAGCGAATCGCCCGAAAGCCGGAACTTCCCACCCGCGGAGCGAACTCCGGCAGTGCGAAAACCTTGCTCTCCGGCGTCGGCCCGTCCACGTTGGGTCCCCGGTCGGTCAGGAGCCAAAGACAGGAATCGGCCGCATCGTAACCCATTGCCGAGCCGTACCCGCCAATAAAGACAGGTGTTCCGTCCGCCTGCGGACATACCGTTTCAAAAGGTACCGCCACCCGTTCGGGCAAGGAGGAAGCAGCGCTCCCGCACCCCCAGCACAGCGCAGCGGCCGCAACCGCCCCGAACATTCGCTTGCCTGCAACAACCGTTTTCATACGTTTTCAATTTGGGACAAGCCCTGCGACCTGCCTGTCTGAAAAATCCCCTGTATCCGCTGTTCCTATGTAAGACCGTCTGCAGTCCGACCGGACTGCTCCGCCCGGCTGCAGACAAGTCCTACGCCTCTTTTTCCGGTCACTCCCGGACCGTGCCGCCCGCATTGGAAGCCCCGCGGGTGGAGGTGCCGAACACCGTCCACTCCGCCGCGCCGTCCGTACGGCGACCGTATGTCTCGTCATCGTCGAGCGCCGGTATCTCCACCTCGTCGGTCACCGCCCCCGAAGCGTCGAGCAGCGTCAGCGCATCGCCCTTCTTGCCGAGCCCGAAATCGAACGACCCCTCCTCCTTGGCCACCATCACCAGATACCGCCGCCGAACCACCGTTCCGGCCGGGAAGGTGAATTGCAGCTGCTTTCCGTCAATGGTGAACACGGCCTGCATATCCTTGCCCGCTGTCGCATCAAACCGGAACGACAATGGATGAAAAGGATACGGCCTTGTCTGTCAGAGTGGCGCCGGCGCTGAATTCCACATTGCCTGCCGTCGTTTTTGTCAGGGAACCTGTTGAAATATCCATAGTGGCACGGGTATACAACGGAGTGGCGGAACCGACATTCTTCAGTGTGATTCCGGTAAGGACGCCTTCCTGTCTGTATCCTTCCGTTTTCTTCATGCGGAATACGACCTGTGAAAGGGCATGTTTCATCGTGATGTTCACATTACGGTTCAGGATGCTCGCCTTGGTGTCGCCCTGTCCGTACAGATGGTCCGTCTGGGTGGTGATGTCCACCGGAAGGGCGGAGGGGGTGGTCAGCGTGGCATCATACGGATAATAAGCGAACACCGTCGCCTCGTTCTCATCCAGCAGGATCTCTTCCGAAGTCCATCCGGCAGCTGAATAGGTGAAAGGGGTGTTGGTATAGACGGCATTCTGGTTGTACGGAGTGCCCAGAGTACCGTTGCAGACATAAAGACCCAGCTTGTCACCGGCTTCCCAGGCGGTCTTTTCCGCGCGGGAACAGCGGGAGCACCGATGTTGGCGTTGATTTTCAAGGAGCCACGGACATCCTTGACGGTTCCTTCTTCATTCTCGGAACAGCTGCATGCCAATACGGCAAGACACGCTGCGAACAAAAACATTTTCTTCATTTTGTAAAATTTTAATTGATGATAAAAAAACAGTATTAATAAGTAATTATTCCCTGGCCCCATTCCACATTCTGCCAGTCCTCGATGGAAGCGGATGCGGTATGTAGGGACGGGGATACGCGGACGGTGATGTCCACACTGATACCGTCAGCGGTGAAGTCCTTGAACACATCACTCAGGTCAAGATCCGCATCCACGGGCATGTCCCCGTCCAGATGAAGACGGATGACATTGCTCACCCCGGTATTGATGCCGAACACCAGCACTTCCTTCC
>ENA-OUNI01000554-OUNI01000554.1-human-gut-metagenome-genome-assembly--contig:-NODE-554-length-17134-cov-2.118775_pt1 | contig 17134 bp, 22 predicted proteins | sample MGYA00242499_ERZ504580 | MGnify/ENA primary metagenome ERZ504580 (study PRJEB26092, sample SAMD00036315) | human gut metagenome | host: Homo sapiens | study: EMG produced TPA metagenomics assembly of... | reverse complement strand
CCGTCGGTATCTGCGGGACGGGCATCCTCGAAGCCATGGCCGGCCTGGTCCGGGAAGGCTGGTCGACGAAACGGGGAAACTCGTAGAGCCTTATTTCCATAAAGGCTTTCCTTTGGCGTCGACGCTGGATTATCAGCGCATTACCCTGAGCCAGCAGGATATCCGCGAAATCCAGATGGCCAAGAGCGCCATCCGGGCCGGCATCGAATCGCTCATCGAACGCAGCGGAATCAGCCGTCAGCGCATCCACCAGGTCTTCCTGGCCGGCGGTTTCGGTTATTACCTGGATCCGCAGAAAGCGGCTGTCATCGGCCTGCTGCCAGCGAATCTGGCCGAACGGACGACGCTGTCGGCAACACGTCCCTGAAAGGGGCCATCGGCCTTTTGACGGGCGCCGTGACTTTGGAAGAGTTACAGGCCATCGCCGCCGGGGCAGAGGAAATCGTCCTCGGCAACGACGAAGCCTTTCAACGCTTATACATTGATTATCTGAATTTTTAGGGGGACTTAGATTGACTAACGAAGCATTTCAACAACTTCTACAGGGCGGTGTTGTCCTGCTCGACGGGGCGACGGGGACGAACCTGCAACAGGCGGGCATGCCTATCGGCGTCTGCCCGGAACAATGGATCTTAGAGAATCGCGACGTCATGATCGATTTGCAGCGCCGTTTCGTCGAAGCGGGCTCGCAGATCCTCTATGCGCCGACCTTTACGGGTAACCGGCTCAAATTGGCCGAATACGGCTCGATGACCAGCTCGTCGCCATCAATCAGGGCTTGGTCGCTATCTCCAAAGAAGCGGCCCAGGGGAAAGCCCTGGTTGCCGGCGACATGACCATGACGGGCCAGCAGCTCTATCCTATGGGTGAACTGACCTTTGACGACCTCGTCGACGTCTATCGCGAACAGGCCCAGGCCTTGTACGATGCCGGTGTCGACCTGTTCATCGTCGAAACCATGATGAGCCTCCAGGAAACGCGGGCTTGTGTCCTGGCTATCAAGGAGGTCTGCGACCTGCCCATCATGGCGACGCTGACCTTTGAAAAGGACGGCCGTACCCTCTATGGGACGCCGCCGGAAGCGGCTGTCGTCGTCTTACAGAACCTCGGCGTCGATGCGTCGGCCTGAACTGCTCGACAGGACCGGCCGACATGGTGGAAACGGTCCGGAAGATGTATGAATATGCGACGATTCCCCTCATTGCCAAGCCCAATGCCGGATTGCCGGAATTGGATTGCGACAAGACGGTCTATAAGACGACGCCGGAAGAATTCGCCCAGGACGGCCGGCTGCTCATCGAAGCCGGTGCCCATATCGTCGGCGGCTGCTGCGGCACGACGCCGGACCATATCCGGGCCCTTCACGAGGCTGTCTGCCGGCTGACGCCGAAAGCGCCGCATGCCAGCCATCACCGCGTCCTGGCCTCGGAACGGCAGGTCGTAGAAATCAAGCTCGACGGCTCTTTCCAGGTCATTGGTGAACGCATCAATCCGACGGGCAAGAAGAAGCTCCAGGCTGAACTGCGGGCGGGCAAGCTGGACATGGTCCGCGCCATGGCCCGCGAACAGGAACGCAACGGCGCGTCTATCCTCGACGTCAACATGGGGACCAACGGCATCGATGAAAAAGAAATGATGCTCAAGGCCATTTACGAAGTGACAGGCGTATCGGGCCTGCCCCTCAGCATTGACACGAGCTCACCGGATATCATGGAAGCGGCCCTGCGCATCTATCCCGGCCGGCCCTGGTCAATTCCATTTCCTGTGAAACGGAAAAGCGAAAGAAACTCCTGCCTGTCGTCAAAAAGTACGGCGCCATGTTCATCGCCCTGCCTGTTTCGGATAACGGTATCCCCAAGACCCTCGAAGAAAAACATGCCGTCCTCGACGAGCTCCTGGCCGATGCCTACGACCACGCTTTCGCCGGAAGATGTCGTCGTCGACGCCTGGTAGCGACGGTCGGGGCTGCGCCGACGTCGGCCTTGGACTGCATGGCCACGTTTTCTCACTGCAAGCAGGACCTGGGACTGGCTACGGTCTGCGGCCTGTCTAACATCTCCTTCGGCCTGCCGGACCGGATTTATGTCAACGCGACTTTCTTGGGCATGGCCATTGCCAGCGGGCTGACCATGGCCATTGCCAATCCGTCCCAGGATTTGCTCATGAATACGGCAGCAGCGGCCAATATGCTCATGAATAAAGAGGGCAGCGATTTGGCCTACATCCACCGCATGCAGTATTTCGACAAGAAAGAAGCCGAAAGAAAACGGCAGGAAGAAGCAGAACTCCTGGCCAGCCACGGTACGGCTGGGGCTGTCGAAACGGCGGAGGAGTCCCAAGGCGCTGAGCAGGGGCCGGTCAATCCGGTCTACCAGGCCGTCCTGGAAGGGGAAAAGGACGCCGTCGTCGCCTTGGCCCAGGATGAACTGGCCAAAGGCATGGCACCGGATGCCATCATCAACGACCTGCTTATTCCGGCCATCACCGAGGTCGGCGATTTATACGATAAACAGATTTACTTCCTGCCCCAGCTCATTGCCAGTGCCAATACGATGGAGACAGCCATTGCCTATTTGGAACCGCTCATCAAGAAAGACCCGGGCCAGCAGGACATGGCGACCATCGTCATTGCCACCGTCGAAGGCGACGTCCACGATATCGGCAAGAACCTGGTCGGCCTCATGCTGCGCAACTACGGCTATAAGGTCATCGACCTGGGCAAGGATGTGCCGGCCGGCACCATCATCGAGACGGCGCTGCGCGAAAAGGCATCTGTCGTCGGCTTGTCGGCTTGATGACGACGACGATGATGCACATGAAAGATGTCATCGCCGAAGCGGCGGATAAACAGTATGGCGGCAAGATCATCATCGGCGGCGCAGCCGTTACGCCGAGTTTCTCCGATGAAATCGGTGCCGATGGCTATTCCAAAGATGCGGCAGACTGTGTCAAGCTCGTCAGCCGCCTGTTATCGTAAAAGGGGGAATCATTATGCCAGCATATCGTTGGGCGACTTTGGGCTGCGGCGTCATCGGCAATGAACTGGCCCAGGCTATGCAGGCCCTGGGCGGGAATTTGTACAGTGTCGGCAACCGGACCCATGAAAAGGCCTTGTCTTTTGCTGAAAATACGGCATCGCCAAGGTCTACGACAAGCCAGAGGATATCTTTTCGGATCCCGACGTCGATATCGTCTATATTTCGACGCCTCATAATACGCATATCCGTTATCTGCTGCCGGCGCTGGCAGCGGGCAAACACGTGCTCTGCGAAAAATCCATTACCCTCAACAGCCTGGAACTGGACCAGGCCCGGCGCTGTGCTGATGAACACGGCGTCGTCCTGGCCGAAGCCATGACCTTATATCATATGCCTATTTACAAACAGCTCGCTGACCTCATCCGTTCCGCGCCCTGGGGCCGCTGCGCTTCATTCAGATGATTTCGGCAGTTATAAAGAGTATGATATGAACAACCGCTTCTTCAACCGCTCCCTGGCTGGCGGTGCCCTTCTCGATATCGGCGTCTATGCGCTGTCCTTCGTCCGCTATTTCATGAGCTGTCAGCCCGACCAGATCGCGTCCCAGGTCCGCCTGGCACCGACCGGTGTCGACGAGCAGGCAGGTATCCTCTTGCAGAACCGGGAAGGGGAGATGGCGACGCTTTCCTTATCGCTCCATGCCAAGCAGCCGAAACGGGGCATGGCCGCCTTCGATAAGGGATATATCGAAATCTACGACTATCCCCGGGCCGATACGGCGACCATCACCTATACGGCCGACGGCCATCAGGATGTCCTGCAGGCCGGCAGTCAGTCCAAGGCCTTGCAGTACGAAATCCGGGACATGGAAGACGCCGTGGCCCACGGCGCCAGGGCATGTGCCAGGCTTATACGAAAGATGTCATGGACCTCATGACGGCCATCCGCCAGCAGTGGGGCCTGACCTATCCCGAAGAAGAGGGGGGAGCGCAATGAGTTATTCATCGGTCGATACCTTCTGGATCCTCATGGCGGCCGTCCTGGTCTTCTTCATGCAGCCCGGTTTCGCCATGCTCGAAGCCGGCCTGACGCGGGGCAAGAATGCCGGCAATATCGTCATGAAGAATTTCATGAACTTTTCCCTCGGGACCCTGGCCTTCTGGATCGTCGGCTTCAGCCTGCTCTTTGGCCGCGACATAGGCGGATTCATCGGCATGCCCGATTTCTTCGCCCAGCATATGGACCTCATGGCCGGGACGCCTTATCCGGATCTGGCCTTTTTGCTCCTCCAGACCGTTCTCTGTGCCGTGACGGCGGCCATCGTGTCCGGCGCTATGGCTGAACGGACGAAATTTTCGTCATCCTGTCTGATTACGATCCTCATCAGTCTGCTCATCTATCCCATCGTCGGGCACTGGTCCTGGGGCGGCGGCTGGCTGGCAGGCCTGGCTTCCATGACTTCGCCGGCGCTTCTGTCGTCAGCCTGACCGGCGGCATCTGCGCCCTGACCGGGGCCAAGGCCCTGGGGCCGCGTATCGGCAAATATAATGACGATGGATCGGTCAATGCCATTCCCGGCCACAGCCTGCCCCTGGCTTGTCTGGGCATGTTCATCTTATGGTTCGGCTGGTTCGGCTTCAATGGCGGCCAGACCCTGTCCCTGACGGGGGAACAGACCATCCTAAAAGCCGCGTCTATCTTCTTTACGACCAATATCGCCGCCGCTGCCGGGACGACGACGGCCATGGTGACGACATGGATCCGCTATGGCAAGCCCGACGTATCCATGACCCTCGACGGCACCTGGCGGCGCTGGTGGCCATTACGGCCGGCTGTGATGTCGTCAGCGTGCTGGGGCCTTTGTCATCGGTGCCCTGGCCGGCATCGTGACGGTCTTCCTCATCGAATTCATCGACCAGAAACTGCGCATCGACGACCCGGTCGGGGCCATTGCCGCTCACGGCGGCTGCGGTGCCTTGGGGACCCTCCTGACGGGCCTGTTCAGCGTCCAAGACGGCCTGTTCTATACGGGAGAAATCCGTCTGTTCCTGGTCCAGCTGGCCGGCGTCGTGGCTATGGCCCTGTTCGTCTTCGTCGCTATGACCCTGGTTTTCCGCATCCTCCAGGCGACGATAGGCCTGCGCGTCTCGGCAGCCGAAGAAATCAACGGCCTGGACTTCAAGGAAAACGGCCTGGTACCGGCTTACGAACTGGACCGCAGCGACGATTTGGAGGACTTGTCGCAAGCCTTGAAGGCCGGGGAAGCGCCGGAAGGGGCCCAAGAAATCCCCTTGGACCAGGCTATCCCCGATTCGGTCATGGCCAGTCCCCAGCCGGTCGGCGGCCATGCCCTGTATAACGTGACTATCATTACCGATGAAAAGCGCTTTGAAACCTTGAAAGACGCCATGGAAGCCATCGGCATCACGGGCATGACCATTACCCGCGCCCTGGGATTCGGCATCGAAAAGGGACGGACTGAATTCTACGCGGTGCCAAAGTGTCGGCCAAACTCCTGCCCAAGTCGCGTCGAAATGGTCGTTTCCAAAGTGTCGCCGCGGACCATCATCGAAACGGCAAAGAAAGTGCTCTATACGGGCAATTACGGCGACGGCAAGGTCTTCGTGTCGGCCATCGACAACGCCGTCAAGATCCGGACCGGCGAAGAAGGCTACGACGCCCTGCAGGACTATCCCGTCGTCCAGAAGAAATGACCTTTTACAGACATTTCCCTTGATTTTTGCAAAAACATACAGGCTCTGGCTATACTGAAACTGTACAGCCAGAGCCTGTTTTTTCATGGATGAAGGAGGAAATGCCATAAGACCATATCCTCATCCGGACCTATGACCATACCCGCGGCGAGTGGCTCCCGGCCTTCGACCGTACCGTAACCCTGCCGGAATGGTGCTGCCTCACGGCGTGAGGGGCGGTGTGGGAACATCGCCCAAATACCGACGGGTCGCCACGTGGCGACCCCTGCGATTCCCCGTTGGGAAAATCTTGCTAACCCCTAGCCACTAGCCACTAACCACTAACCACTTAAAAAGGCTTGTCGCACGCGACAAGCCTTTTTTCTACTCTTCTTCTATTTTCAACTGGTCCGGTGTGGTGCAGAATGTGAATTCCGGGTTCCGTTCGACGATCCAGTTGGTCTGCCATTCGTTGGCGATGAGCAGGACGACGCGCTGTTTATGGTCCTTGACGATCATGGCGCTGTCGATGTTCTTCAGTTCTTTGTAGTCGTGGCCGTTAGTCTGGATCCAGCGGGCGACGGTGTAGGGCAGGCGGTTCATTTCCAGGTCGACGCCGTATTCGTGTTTCAGGCGGTATTCCAGGACTTCGAACTGGAGTTGCCCGACGGCACCGACGATGTAGCTTTCCATGGAGCCCAGGTTTTCATAAATCTGGACGGCCCCTTCCTGGGCCAGCTGGGTCATGCCCTTGAGGAACTGTTTGCGCTTCATCGAATCCTTGGCGCGGATGCGGGCGAAGAGTTCCGGCGGGAAGGTCGGGAAGTCCTTGAAGGTGACTTTCTTCTTGCCCGAATAGAGGGTGTCGCCGACGCCCATGGTGCCGTTATCGAAGACGCCGATGATGTCTCCCGGATAGGCATCTTCGACGATGGTCCGTTCCGTTGCCAGGAACTGCTGGGGCTGCATGAGGCGCAGGGTCTTGCCGGACTGGCGGTGTGTGACGGTCATGCCTTTTTCAAACTTGCCCGAGCAGATGCGCATGAAGACGATGCGGTCGTGATGCTGGGGGTTCATGTTGGCCTGGATCTTGAAGACGAACGACGTGAACTGGTCCGATGTCGGTTCGACGACGCCTTCCAGGCATTTGCGCGGCTGCGGCTTCGGAGCCATGCGCAGGAATTCTTCCAGGAAGGGCTTGACGCCGAAGTTGGTCATAGCCGAGCCGAAGAACATCGGCGTCAGTTCGCCGCGCTTGACTTTTTCCATGTCGAATTCGTCGCCCGCTTCATCGAGGAGCTCGATGTCGTCGATGAGGCCCTGGTGGACGTCTTCGTCGAGGAGTTCTTTGAAAATCGGGTCGTCTGCCGAACCCTTGGTCGATGCCAGCTTGCGCTGACCGTGGGTCGTGTCTTTTTCAAAGAGTTCGATAGACGACGAAGCCCGGTCGTAGATGCCTGGTAGTTGCCATTCAGGCCGATAGGCCAGTTCATGGGGTAGGCATGGATGCCCAGGATATCTTCGATTTCATCCATGAGGTCGAAGGGGTTGCGGCCGAAGTGGTCGATCTTGTTGACGAAGGTGAAAATGGGGATGCCCCGTTCTTTACAGACGCGGAAGAGCTTCTTCGTCTGGGCTTCGACGCCTTTGGCGACGTCGATGAGCATGACGGCGCTGTCGGCAGCCATGAGGGTCCGGTACGTATCTTCACTGAAGTCCTGATGGCCCGGCCGTGTCGAGGATATTGATATGATGGCCTTCGTAGTCGAACTGGAGGACCGAACTGGTGACGGAGATACCACGCTGTTTTTCAATTTCCATCCAGTCCGAAACGGCATGTTTCGCCGTCTTGCGGGCCTTGACGGAACCGGCCAGGTGGATGGCACCTCCGTAGAGCAGTAATTTTTCAGTCAACGTCGTCTTGCCGGCATCAGGGTGGGAGATGATGCAAAAGTACGGCGATTATTTACTTCATCGATTAATGACATAGTACACCTCATCTGTAGTTAAAGCTAAAACATGCAAACACTATTTATTATATCGGGTTTTTCTGGTAACCGCAAGGCATTTACGACTGGCATTTCTCGTCATTTCACGTTATAATAGACTTAATCTATACAGAATGAGAAGGAGCGTCTTACATCGTGATTATTACCAGAGAAACAGACTATGCCATCCGCATTTTACGATCCCTGGCTGATTTACAGCTGAAAAATATACGGGAAATCAGCGACGAACAGCTCGTCCCCCGGCAGTTCGCCTACAAGATTTCCAAGAAACTCGAACGGGCCGGGTTCATCGAAATCATCCGCGGCGCCCAGGGCGGATGCCGCCTGACACGGGATTTGCACGGCATTACCTCATGGACATCATCAACGTCATGGAACGGGAAAACATGATCACCAGCTGCCTGGACGGCGATTTCCAGTGCCCGTACCATCACCGCTATGGTTTCTGTGACGTCCACGAAGCCTGGCCGGGGTACAGGGCAAGCTGGCCGATTATCTGTCGACATTGAATCTATATGACATCATGTTTCCCCATGGGGGACCGGCCGTTTTGAAAGGGTCGGATCCGTCGCACAATTTGTTATAAAGGAGCCTATTTATGAAAAAACGACTCTTATCGCCGTTTGTGTCTTTGCTTTGTGGACGGCCCTGGCCCTGCCGGCTGTCCCGTCTTCCGTACAGGCCGCCAAAGGTGGTGGCGGTGCCCGCGTATCGGCGCCGAAATCGCTGCCGGCCCCGGCGCCTAAGAATGTGACACCGAAAACGGGGACGACGAAAAATGAAGCGCCCAGCTGGGCAATACGAAACCGAATGGGCAGACGCAGGCCCGCAAGGCTGAAACGGCTCAGGCCAATGCCAGCCGGACGACGTCTTCGTCCCGCCTGGGCAGCGTCATGCGCGGTATCGGCCTCTTTGCCGGCGGCATGTTCCTGGGCAGTATGCTCAGCCATCTCTTCGGCTGGGGTTCCCTGGGCTGGGGTGCCGATATCCTCGGCCTGTTAGTGAATATCTTTATCCTCTACCTGGTCATCAAGGGCGCAGCGGCCCTCTGGCGCTGGCTGCGAGACCGCCGCAGAAGGTGACGTATGGACGAATCGTTTATGAAAGAACGGGCGATTTTACCGCTCATCGCTTCCATGGCCCTGCCGGCCGTCGTGTCGATGATCGTCAATTCGCTCTATAATATCGTCGACAGCCTGTTCGTCGCCATGATCAGCGAACAGGCCATGACGGCCGTGTCCCTGGTCTTTCCCATGCAGAACTTCGTCAATGCCGTCTGCATCGGCTTTGGCGTCGGCCTCAATGCCATTATTTCCATCTGCTCGGTGCCGGTCAGAAGGGGACGGCCGATGTGGCTGCGACACACGGTGTCTTCCTGGCTGTCATCCATGGTCTGGTCATGACGGCAGGCTGTATCTGGGCTGTGCCGTCTTTTTGCGGGCTTTTACGCAGGACGCGGGACTCATCGACCTGGGCCTGCGCTATGCGTCATCGTCTTTGTCTTTTCTACGATCCTCAGCGTCGACCTGGTCTATGAAAAGATGTTCCAGGCCGTCGGCCGCATGCAGGTCACCATGGCCGGCTTATCCCTGGGCTGCCTGGTCAATATCATCGGCGACCCGATCCTCATCTTTGGACTGGGACCGATTCCGGCCATGGGGATTGAAGGCGCGGCCTGGGCGACGGGCCTGGGCCAGACGGTGAACCTCCTCTTCTATGCCGTGGTCTGTCATTGGCGGCCGCTGCGGGTCGAAGTTTGCCGCCGCCATCTCCACTGGGACATCGAACTCGATAAACGGCTCTATGGCATCGGCATCCCGGCGGCCTCAACATGGGCCTGTCGTCGGTCTTCCTCGTTGCCCTGAACCATCTCCTGGCGCCTTTTTCGCCGACGTATATTTTCATCCTCGGCGTCTATTATAAACTCCAGACCTTTCTTTCTATGCCGACAAATGGTATCATTCAAGGTGTGCGGCCGCTGATCGGCTATAATTACGGAGCTGGGGAACTGGGCCGCGTGCGCCGCATTTATCGGACGACGCTGGTCCTCAACGGCCTGGTCATGGCGGCAGGCCTGGTCATCTGCCTGGCCGTACCGGACGTCCTCATGGGCTGGTTCACGTCCCGTGAGGAAACCATCGCAGCCGGTGCGTCGGCCCTGGGCATCATTGCCTGGGGATTCGTACCGTCGGCCTTGTCTATTACGGCGTCTGGCGCCTGGAAGGGCTGGGGAAGGGCAATCCGTCCTTTGCCATCACCCTGCTGCGCTACGTCGTCATCAGCCTGCCGGCGGCGTGGCTCCTCTGCCGCGTTTATGGACCGGACGGCGTGTGGCACGCCTTCTGGATCTTTGAATGTCTGGCAGCACTGGCAGCTGGAAGATTTACGACCACTATGCCCCAGCCGTTACGAAAGAAAAGGAGACGACATGAAGTATAAGATCATTGCTTGTGATATGGATGAAACGCTGCTCAGCAGCGACGCGACGATTTGCCGGCGCAATATCGAAGCCATTACGGCAGCCATTGCCAAAGGCGTGAAATTCGTGCCCTGCACGGGCCGGGGCTTCCGTTCCATCGAAGGCGTCCTGAGAACTCTGGGCCTCTACGACCAGGCGGACCAGTACGTTATCGCTTCAACGGCGCCAATATTACGGAAAACAAGGGCAGCCGCTCCCTCTTCTGGGATCCGATCCCATTTGACCTGGCCGACCGGATTTTCCGCCGCTGCTGTGCCTATGGTCAATGTATGCATATCTATACGCGTGATGTCGTCTATATCACGAATATTACGCCCGACGAAGAAGCCTTCCTCCACGGCCGCATGGGCTACGTGCCCGTCGAAGCGGAGGACCTCGATTTCATCCGCGGCAAAGAAGAAGTCTGCAAGCTCATCGTGACCAATACGGATTACGACTATTTACAGCAGATACACGCTGAAATCCGCCCCTTGCTGGACGACATTACGGTCAGCTTCTCCAGCAACCGCTATATCGAATTCATGCACAAAGGCGTCAATAAAGGGGCGGGCCTGTGGAAATTGGCGGATATCCTCGGTGTAGCCCATGAAGAAACCATGGCCATTGGCGACAACATCAACGACATCGACATGCTGAAGGCCGCCGGCCTTTCCGTCGGCGTCCATAACCTCAACCCCGTCATCCGCCAATACTGCGACGCCGTCACCGACGCCACCAATAACGAAGGCGCCGTCGCCGAAGCCATCGAGAAGTATGTGTTGTGAGCGTGGTTCGTGATTCGTGGCTCGTAAGAAACTGAACTGCGAAGCCGCGGCCGCAGGTCGCAGACCGTAAGCCTCTCCTGATAGGAGAGGTGGCCCGCAGGGCCGGAGAGGTTGATCTCAGTCAGCTGTGCTGACAGCTCTCCTATAAAGAGAGCCAATGGGCATTTACATCTAAAGCCATCCACTAACCACTAGCCACTTAAAAGAGACTGTTGCACGAAGCTTTTTGCCATCATGCAGGCCCATTTCTCTTTATTGTTTGTGGTACGGAGTTTGTAGAAGATGGTTTCAAGTTTATGACCATCCACTACAAACTGCAAACTTCAAACTCACAAAAGAGGCTGCCGCCGGGCAGCCTCTTTTGTGCTATAATGGAAGGCAAAAGGGGGCTTTCTCATGGATAGCAAAGAATTGAGCCGTCATGCGGCTCACGTGCGGCAGGATATCGTCAAGATGGTCACCCTGGCCCAGTCCGGTCATCCCGGCGGCTCTTTGTCCATTGTCGATATGCTGCAAGTCTTGTATTTCGATGTCATGCGGATCGATCCCAAGCGGCCTCACTGGCCGGACCGGGACCGTTTCGTCCTCTCCAAGGGCCATACCGTACCGGCTCTGTATGCGACGCTGGCCGAACGGGGCTTTTTCCCGGAAGATGAATTGTGGCACCTGCGTCAGTGCGGCGCCATGCTCCAGGGCAATCCCGACATGAATACGACGCCGGGCATCGACATGACGACGGGATCCCTGGGACAGGGTTTGTCAGCTGCCAACGGCATGGCCATGACGGCCAAGCTGGACGGGGCGGACTGGCGGGTCTACGTCATCGCCGGCGACGGCGAAATCGAAGAAGGCCAGATCTGGGAAGCGGCCATGTCGCAGCTCAGTATAAACTGGACAACCTGACCTGTTCATCGACCATAACGGACTGCAGATCGACGGGTCCAATGAAGACGTCATGGACGTCATGCCCATTGCCGACAAATTCCGGGCCTTCCGCTGGAACGTCCTTGAAATCGACGGCCACGATTACGACGCCATCAGCGCTGCACTGCACCAGGCGCAGGCCGCAAAAGGGAAGCCGACGGTCATCATCGCCCAGACCGTCAAGGGCAAAGGCGTATCGTTCATGGAAAATGCCGTGTCCTGGCATGGCAAGGCGCCGACGAAAGAAGAATGTGAACGGGCGTTACGTGAATTAGGGGGCGAAGGCTGATGGCAAGGGCAACGCGCGATGCCTACGGGCATCTCTTAGAAACGGAATTGTATAAAAATCCGAGGATTGTCGTCCTCGACGCCGACCTGGGTTCGTCGACGCGGTCGATTGCTTTTAAAAAGGTAGCACCGGAACGCTATTTCGATATGGGCATTTCGGAACAGGATATGATGGGCACGGCGGCGCTTCGCCGCCTGCGGCAAGATTCCCCTGGCCAGCACTTTTGCCGTCTTCGGCACGGGGCGGGCCTTTTGAACAGATTCGCAACTCCATCTGCCTGCCAAAGCTCAACGTCAAGATCTGCGCGACCCACGCCGGCCTCAGCGTCGGCGAAGACGGGGCGACCCATCAGTCCGTTGAAGACATGGCCATCATGCGCAGTCTGCCGAATATGACCGTCGTCTGTCCGGCTGACGGCGCCGAAACGGAAGCTGTCATCCGGGCGGCTGTCGCTCATGACGGGCCGGTCTACGTGCGCATGGGCCGGGCCAAAGTCGACGACGTCTATCAATCTGGTTGTCCCTTCCAGTGGGGGAAGGGGACGGTCCTGCGCGACGGCTGTGATGCCGCCGTCATCGCCACGGGCCTCATGGTCCAGGAAGCCCTGAAAGCAGCCGATATCCTGGCCAATCGGGGCCGTCAGGTCATGGTCATCGACATGGCCGCCATCAAACCGCTCGACGAAGACCTGGTCGTCGCTGCAGCCAGGAAGACGGGCTTCGTCGTCACTGTCGAAGAACACAGCGTCATCGGCGGCCTGGGCGGCGCCGTGGCGGAAACCTTGTCGCGCCGCTGTCCGACGCGCCAGGCTTACGTCGGCATCCAGGATTGTTTCGGTGAATCCGGCAAGGCCGGAGATCTCTTGAAAAAGTACGGCCTGACGGCAGAAGCCATTGTCGACGCTTGCCTTTTGGCCTGATTTTCAGTATGATAAGAGGCAGTGGACGCTGTCCGCTAAATCGAAGAAAGGAAACATCCCTACATGATAACTACAGAAGCGATGATGAAATTACAGAATGGCAGTGACGTCCGCGGCGTCGCCATCGCCGGCGTTCCCGGTGAAGACGTCACCTTGGTCCCGGAAGCGGTCAACCGCATTGCCGCGGGGTTTGCCAAGTTTTTAGCCAAGAAGCTGAATAAACAGACGAGTGACCTGCGCATTGCCGTCGGCCACGATTCCCGCGTGTCGGCGGGCATGATGAAAGAAGCCGTATTCGGCGGTCTCCTCGGTCAGGGCGTCCACGTCACGGACTGCGGCCTGGCTTCGACGCCGGCCATGTTCATGTCCATTATTTTGAAGATACCCACATGGATGGCTCCATCATGATTACGGCCAGCCATTTGCCCTATAACCGCAATGGCCTGAAATTCTTTACCGTCGACGGCGGCCTGGAAAAGAGCGAAGTCAAAGAAGTCCTGACCCTGGCTTCGGGCCTGTCGGCTATGGCCGTATCATCGGCAGCCATTGCCTCGCTGGATCTGATCGACCTCTACGCCCTGCACCTGCGCCGTAAGATCTGTGCCGGCCTCTGTTCCGGCATGTACGACCGTCCTCTGGAAGGGATGCATATCGTCGTTGACGCCGGCAACGGCAGCGGCGGTTTCTTTGCCACTAAGGTCCTGGCGGAACTCGGCGCCGATACGACGGGCAGCCAGTTCCTCGAACCGGATGGCATGTTCCCAAACCATATCCCGAATCCGGAAAATGCCGATGCCATGGCCTCTATCCGCAAGGCCGTCCTCGACAACAAAGCCGACTTGGGCCTCATTTTCGACACCGACGTGGACCGCATGAGCGCTGTCCTGCCGATGGGGAAGAAATCAACCGCAACGCCCTCATCGCCATGATGGCCGCCATCTTGGCGCCTGATTATCCCGGCAGCACTATCGTCACCGACTCGGTCACATCCGATGAATTGACGACGTTCCTCCAGGATGAACTCCACCTGGTCCATCACCGCTATATGCGGGGCTATAAGAATGTCATCGACGAATGTATCCGCCTCAACAAGGCCGGCACAGTTTCGCCGCTGGCCATTGAAACATCCGGTCACGGCGCGCTGAGTGAAAACTACTACCTCGACGACGGCGCGTACCTGGCCGTCAAACTGCTCATCGCTGCGACGAAAGCCAAGAAGGAAGGCAAACAGCTCGGCGACCTCATTGCCAAATTGGGCCATCCTGCGGAAGGCGTCGAATTCCGCCTGAAAATCACCGGCACAGACGACGTCCAGGCCTACGGCGCTGACGTACTTAAACAGTTTGAAGAACGGGCCGCTCAAGCGGGCATCGCCATCGCCAAGCCGTCCTATGAAGGCGTGCGCCTCGTATTCCCCAACGGCTGGGCCCTGCTGCGCATGTCCCTCCACGACCCGAACATGCCGCTGAACATCGAAAGCAGGGAAAAAGGCGGCTGTCAGCAGATCGCCAGCCAGGTGAAAGGCCTGCTCACGGGCTTTGAACACCTCGATACCAGCGTGATCCAGTAAGATGTCCTGAAAAAGAACCCTTGACCAGAGGGTTCTTTTTTTTGTATAATGAAGCCATAATCATGTGACTGACGGAAGTGGAGTTACCACGGGGAGCATGATTTCTTGAAGCCGACCGTCTGGGCAACCTTCCAGCGGAGCGGCCTTTTTTTTATGCAAAGAAAAGAACAGGAGTGACAACTACTATGGCAAAGGTATTGAGCGATATCGAAATTGCACAGCAGACGAAATTGGAACCGATTACGGCCATTGCAAAACAAGTCGGCCTCACCGATGATGACTTGGAACTCTACGGAAAATATAAAGCAAAGATTTCTTTTGACGCCATTAAGCGCCTGTCGAAGAATGAAGACGGGAAACTGGTCCTGGTCACGGCCATCACGCCGACACCGGCTGGCGAAGGCAAGACCTTGACCACTATCGGCCTGGCTCAGGCACTGAACTACATGGGCCATAAGGCTGTCGTCGCCCTGCGCGAACCGTCCCTGGGACCGGTCTTCGGCATCAAAGGCGGCGCTGCTGGCGGCGGCTATTCCCAGGTCCTGCCCATGGAAGATATCAACCTGCACTTCACTGGTGACATGCACGCCATTACGGCAGCCAACAACCTCTTGGCCGCCGCCATCGACAACCATGTCCATCAGGGCAACGCCCTGCGCATCGATGTGCGCCGCATCATCTGGAAACGCGTCATGGATATGAACGACCGGGCTTTGCGCAACGTCGTCGTCGGCATGGGCGGCAAAGTCTGCGGCTTCCCGCGGGAAGACCATTTCATGATCACTGTCGCTTCGGAAATCATGGCAGCCCTTTGCCTGGCCAGCGACCTCATGGACCTCAAGAAGCGCATGGGCGACATCACCGTGGCTTATGACCTGGACGGCAATCTGGTCAAAGCCCGTCAGCTCGGCGTCGAAGGCGCCATGGCCATCCTCATGAAAGATGCCATCAAGCCGAATTTGGTCCAGACCATCGAACATACGCCGGCCTTGGTCCACGGCGGTCCCTTCGCCAACATCGCCCACGGCTGCAACTCCGTCGTCGCAACCAAACTGGCTATGAAGATGGGCGATATCGCCGTTACGGAAGCCGGTTTCGGTGCCGACCTGGGTGCTGAAAAATTCATGGACATCAAATGCCGTTTCGCCGGTATCAAACCCGATGCCGTCGTCATCGTTGCGACTGTCCGTGCCCTGAAGATGCACGGTGCGTCGACAAGAAGAACTTGCAGGAAGAAAATGTCGAAGCCTTGAAGAAGGGCTTTGCCAACCTGGCCAAACACATCGAAAATATGCGCCTCTTCGACGTACCCGTCGTCGTAGGCATCAATAAATTCATCAGCGATACAGATGAAGAAATCGCTACGCTGCGGAAACTCTGCGAAGATTACGGCGTCGAAGTCGCCCTCAACAACTGCTGGGCCGAAGGCGGCAAAGGCGGCGTCGAAATGGGCGAAAAAGTCCTGAAACTGCTGCAGCAGCCGAAGACCCCGTACAAACCGCTCTACGACGTCAACGCTTCGATTCCTGAAAAACTGGAAACTATCGTCAAGAAAGTCTACGGCGGCGACGGCGTCCTCTTTGAAGCAACGCTCAGAAACAGATCAAGGAACTGGAAGCCTTTGGCCTCGATAAAATGCCGATTTGCGTGGCCAAGACGCAGTATTCCCTGTCCGATAACCCGGCGCTCCTGGGGGCACCGAAGGGCTTCAAGGTCACGGTCAAAGACGTCCGCGTCTGCACCGGTGCGGGCTTCATCGTCTGCCAGACGAGCAATATCATGACCATGCCGGGCCTGCCGAAAGTACCGGCTGCCAACCGCATGGACATCGACGAAAATGGCGTCATTACGGGATTGTTCTAAGATGGATTTTGCACAATTCCAATCCATGCCCCTCGACGGGCTCCTGGAAGTCACGGCTTCCAAGGAACCCGTTCCTGGCGGCGGCGGCATCGCCGCTATGACCGCTGCTTCGGCAGCAGCGCTCGTAGAGATGGTCGCCAACCTGACTATCGGCAAGAAGGGCTACGATGAAATCGAGAAACTCATGGTATCCATCCGCGATAAGGCCCACGGTCTGCGCCAGCGCTACCTCGACGCATCGCTGAAGATGCGGCGGCCTTTGACGGCGTCATCCGCGCCGTCCGCCTGCCCAAGGATACGCCGGACCGGGCGGCCAAGGTCCAGCAGGCCTTTAAGGATGCGGCTCTGTCGCCCTTTGAACTGGGCAAGGACATCTTCGTCCTCCTCCAGCTGGCAGAACAAGTCGTCCGCTACGGCAACGCCTGGGTCATCACGGACGCGTCATTGCCACCATGAACGCCAGGGCAGCTATGCGCTCGGCTTTTTACAGCGTCCGCATCAACCTGAAATCCATCAAGGATGAAACCTTCGTGACGAAGATGATTAACGAAATCCGCGAAATCGAAGAAAAAGCGGCCATCGTCGAACAAAACGTAGAATATGAATACCGGAAGCGGTGAAAAAAGGCGCTGTCGCATGAAGACAG